>WBZR01000621.1_pt1 | contig 53943 bp, 42 predicted proteins | sample 5204231 | NCBI WGS metagenome assembly WBZR01 (sample SAMN12412403, study PRJNA552823) | activated sludge metagenome | isolation source: activated sludge from anammox sidestream of wastewater treatment plant... | place: USA: Virginia | collected 2017-08 | reverse complement strand
CATGGCGATCACAGGTTTGCAGCCAGAAGGCCTCGGCGGCCTCATGCACGCCTTCGCCCAGCAGACACAGGGTGCCGGTACCAAGATAATCGAACAAGATGGCTGTGGCATCGAAAAACAAGGGCAGGTAGTACTCGATGCCTGCCGCGCCGCCACCATGCTTCATGTCCTGATAAAGCGGACAGTGGCGCGGGTCGATGGGAAAGCGCTCGCGCAAAACGCTGCGAAAACGCTTGCCGGCTTCCTCGTCCAATGGAAACTCGCGTGCCGGCAACAAACGCACGGCATCCACCTTGTCGAGCGAGCGCTGGTTTTCCGGATCGAACGTGCGGATGGAGTCCACTTCGTCATCGAACAGTTCGATGCGATAAGGCTCGGAACTGCCCATCGGGAAAATATCGATCAAGGCCCCGCGCACCGCAAAATCACCCGGATCAAGCACCTGCGGCACGTTGCGATAACCCGCCATTTCCAGCCGCTGCTTTTCTGCATCCATGTCGAGTTTTTGCCCGTTCTCGACCATCAGCGCCTGACCCGCAATGAAACCCACCGGGGCCAGGCGCTGCATCACGGTGGCAACCGGCACCACCAGCACGCCGTGCTTCAAACCCGGCAATTGGTACAGCGTGGCCACGCGCCGCGACACGATATCCGGCTGTGGGCCAAACACGTCATAAGGCAGGGTTTCCCAATCCGGAAATGGCAACACCGGCAATTCCGGGGCAAAGATCGCCAGCTCTGCCGTCAAGGCATGTGCACTTTGACTGTCGCGGGTGATCGCCACCAACACCCCTGGGTGCGCCTGTGCTGCACGCGCCACGAACAAGGACAGCGCCGTGGGGCTGGCAGGTGCCCGCCAGTCGGCCCGTTTCTGACTGCCCTGTGGCAGCGGGGGAGGTTGGAGAAGAGCGTTTGACACGAAATCGCAGATCGAACGGAAAGCCCGCCATTGTAGCGGGCGAAGAGGAAGGCTACGTGTTCTCGTTGGCCCGATCACGCCTCTCCGGCATAGACCCCTACATTGCGCTCCGGGTAGCTCTCGTACACATGCTCGAACAGCGCCGAACACTTCTGCGCGAACAGCGGGCGATCGTAAGCCGCCGGCAGCGTATCCAGGGAATCTTCGATCGCAAGCCGGAGCGTGGACCTGGCCGCCGCCTTCTGTCGCCAGTTCAGCACCAGCAAGGTCTTGAGGCGGGCGAGCAGATCTTTTGCGACCTTCTTGACCTCGTTGCGTTCGGCCGTGGTCAGTTCCGGGGCGGGTCGCGTCAGGATGTCGAAGATCACCAGCTCTTCTTCGGTCAGATGCTCACGGACGTGACGCTCCTGCTCTGCGTCGAGGCTGTTCGAGAGTTTCAGCAGCTCCTCGAAGAGCTGCTCGATGCTACGGCTGCCGTTGTTGTAGCTCTCGATCAAGGCCTCGAACTTTTCGGCAAAGTCGGCGCGCGTGCGGTTCAGACGTATCAACTTCGCAAGCCGCGCAGCGATGGCGGCCTTGAGTGCTTCCAGGTCGGTGTTCTTGTGCTGCGATTCCTTGAAGCGCCGCGCCAGTGCCTCGAAGTTGATCTTCGAGAGATCGATGGGCGGAGGACCTGCCTCGCGAATCTCGTGGCCGGTGATCGACTCATCGAGCAGGCCGGAGATCTGCTGCAGGATGGTGGCGATGTCCGGTGGGTTGGGGTTGAGCTTGGCGCGGATCGCGGCTGCGAGCGTCGCAATGCCGGCCACGCGCGCCGAGAACGCGATCGCCGACGGGTCGGGCTTCACGGCACTGTAGAGCGTGCCGACGAATTTCTCGTGGGCGAAGAAGTCGCGCCGGATCGCATCGGGGCCGATCAGTGCATCGATGGCCTGCTCGATGGCGGCAAGGCGCTCCATCCCGCCCTGTGGCAGCGCCTCCATGACCGCGAGGTCCACGCCCTGCGCCGCGCAGAAGGCCGTGGCCGCCGTAATCGCCTCGCCCAGCGCGGCGACCAATTGCGCCTTGTCCTGGACCGGGTTGGCGCCCGCCTTGCCCGCACCGTAGATTGCCAATGCCTGCTCCAGCGAAGCGAACACGTTGGCGTAGTCCACGATCATGCCGCTGTGCTTGCCCGGGAACACGCGGTTGGCGCGGGCGATCGTCTGCATCAGCGTGTGGTTGCGCATGGGCTTGTCGAGATACACCGTCGAGCAGCTCGGCGCATCGAAACCGGTGAGCCACATCGCGCAGACGAACACCAGCCGCAACGGGTCGTCCACGTCCTTGAATTTCTCGTCCAGCCCGAGCTGTGATTCGTTCATGCGCCGCCGGTGCGGCTCGATGTCGAGGCCGAGCTTGCGCATTTCCTCGATCTCGTTCTGCCCCGGCGAGACGATCAGCGCCATGTCGGTCGTGGTCAGCACGGCCAGGCGTGCCTTCAGTTCGGCCTTGCGGGCATCGCGGCGCGCCTGCTCGGGCGATTGCTCCCCGCCTCGTGGTGCCAGCGCCAGCTCGCCCAATTCCTTCTGCACGCGCACGGTCTCCGCCGCCCAGTGCTGCTGCACCTTGTCGTGCATCCGCAAGGCAGTGGCCTTGTCGATGCAGACCACCATCGCCTTGCCGACGAAGCCGCGCCCGAGGAAATGCCGCACGATGTCGCGCGCCACGGTTTCCAGCCGGTCATCGCGGGTGATGAGGTGGTATTGCCGCCCCAGCACCTTTTCGAGTTTTTCTTCCTGTTCGGCATCGAGGTCGGCATCTTCGATCAGCGCGTAGATGTCCTCGTTGAGATCGGGGTTGACCAATTGCAGCTCGGGCGTGCGGTTCTCGTAGAACAGCGGCACCGTGGCGCCATCCTCGATCGACTGCTGGAAGTCGTAGATCGACACGTAGTCGCCGAAGACTTCGCGCGTACGCTCTTCCCCCGCGATCAGCGGCGTGCCGGTGAAGGCCAGGAACATCGCCTTTGGCAGCGCCGCGCGCATGTTGAGCGCGAGCGTGTCGTACTGGCTGCGATGAGCTTCATCCGTCAGCACGATCACATCCGAACGATCGGTGAGCATCTCCGGCGTCTGGAACTTGTGGATCAGCGTGAATACATAGCGATGGTTGCCGCGCAAGAGTTCGCGCAACTGCGCGCCGCTGGCGGCGTGGCACTGCTCACCCTCGGCCTCGCTCACCGCGCCCACGGTCTTGAAGGTCTTGGCGATCTGCTCGTCCAGCTCCACGCGGTCGGTGACGACGACGAAGGTCCAGTTGCCGACGAGCTTGCGCAGCACCTTCTGCGCAAAGAACACCATCGAGAAACTCTTGCCGCTGCCCTGCGTCTGCCAGAACACGCCGCCGCGCCCGTGGCCGAGCGTGCGCGCTTCCAGCATCGAGGCAATGGCGTTGTTCACGCCGAGGAACTGGTGGTTCTGGCCGAGCACCTTCACGAGGCCGGCCTTGTGCTCGGAGTACAGCGTGAAGTTCTCGGCCAGGTCGAGCAGGCGGGCGCGGTCGCAGGTGCCGCGCAGCATCACCTCCAGCGACACGCGGCGCGGCTCGTCCTCGTGCTCGATGCGCTTCCACTCGAAGAAGCGCTCCCAGTCGGCGGTGAGCGAGCCCACGCGGCTCTCAGTCCCGTTGCTCGCGATCAGCAGCGCATTGAACCAGAAGAGCTGTGGGATCTGGCTCTTGTAGTGCGTCAGGTTCTCGTCGAAGGCCGCACGCGCCGGCACGCCGGGTTTCTTGAGTTCGATCACCACCCAGGGCAGGCCGTTGACGAAACCCACGAGGTCAGGCCGGCAGGTGTAGAGACTCCCCACCACGCTGAACTGGCTGACCAGCAAAAAGTCGTTGCGCGCAGGCGCAGCCCAGTCCACCACGCGCAGGCGTTCGGTCTTCTGCCCGCCGTGCTCGCGGTCGGGAATGGAGACCGGGATGCCGTCCTTGAGCAGGCGGTAGACCTCGCGATTGGCCGCCACCAGGCTCATCGCCGAGCGGTCGCGGGCGAGTTCATCAATCGCCGTCTGGATCGCCTCGGGCGGCACATCAGCATTGAGCATGGTGAGCGCAGCGCGCAGGCGCTCAACGAGCACTACCTCGCCCTTCGTTTCGCGCCCCAGCGAAGTTCTCCCCTCGCCCTCTGGGAGAGGGGCAGGGGGTGAGGGTCTGAAGGTTTCATCCAGCGCCGACACCGTCTGCCAGCCCAGCTCGGCAAACAGCCCGATGGCGGGCTGTTCGACGAGCTGGTCTTCGGTCCAGGTGTGGGGCGACATGAGCGCGGGTTATAAATGGCGAGGGGCGTCCATGCGCCCGTGCAGGATGCGAATCACGGCGATGCCGTAGGGCTGAACCCGACTTGGCCCACGCATCACCGTCCGCCGTTCTGACTCTGCTTGCGGCGAACAAAGGCAGCGAAATCGAACGCTCGCGGCTCGCCGCTGCGCTCGCCTGCCACCAGCGCCTGCCGCAAGGCATCCATCTCGGCGGTGCGCTCCTGCTCACGGCGGATCAGATCGCGGATCAACTCACTGTCATTGGCAAAGCGCCCGGCTTCGATCTGGGCATCAATCCAGCGATCTTGCTGATCGGTGACGGTGATGGTTTTGCGGACCGTGGCCACTGCGTTTGCCTTGCAAAAGTAATGTTGTATGAAACTAGCATATTTTTTCGCCATCTTGTCACACAAAGCCGAATCGAATCGGTTCAGCTCAAGGTCGCGTTTTGGGCCTTGGCGTGGCCCACGTCGAACAGCCTGATGGCGGTGGGCGTGGCGGCCCGTGTCCATACCGTGCTGCCAACACGCTGCGGCACTCGTGCCACAGCCTATGGCACTTTTCCAATCGTCCAACCGCTTGTTGGACGATTGGGATGGCAGGGCAATTGTGCAAGCACCTCTTGCACAAATGACTCATCCGGCCACGCCTCGGCGAAGGCGCGCATGTACTTGAGGTTGCGCGGCGAAAAGCCCTTCATGTCGGGGAAGGCGCTGCGCAGATCCTGCGCCAGCCGCTCGATCACCTTGGCTCCCCAGCCCTCGCGTTCCTGCCGCTGCCGGATGTCGCGGCCGATCTGCCAGTAGAGCAGCACCAGCTCGCGATTGACCGCCAGCGCTGCCCGCTGCTGCGCGTTGTGGATGCGCGTCTTCAGCTCCGCCAGCCAGGCGGCGTAATCGGGCGGGAGTGGAACCAGCTCAGGCATGGTCGATGGCCTCCACGTCGATCTGGCCCGAGAGCAGGCGCGGCAGCAGTAGATCACGGGTGCGGCGGAGGGTTTGGATTTGCTGACTCAGGTTATAGATGAGGCGGAAGCTCGGTGCGACGGTGGCTGAGAACTGATCAAGCAGCAGACGCGGCGGCTGGGCGATCTGAAAATCGTCGAAGCACCGCTCTTGCACCCGCTGGCGACCTGTCGCACCGGACATGCTCTTTATGGCAACGCCGCGAAACTCATCACTGCGGGCGAGGCAATAGACGAACTCCGGAGTGAGTGTGCGCGAGCGAAGGACGATGAACTCGGTTGAGCCGCAGGCGACAGCATCCACATCCGGAAGAAATTGCACGAAGCCGGTCTTGCCGTTCTCCAAGCACGGCGTGATGCGGGCGAAGAGCGTATCGTCATTCTGAAATTTCGCGCCGCTGTTTCCATCGCGCGATTCGATATTGGAAATGAGCATCGAATCGTTGGACAGGCAGCCCATCGGTACGAACGGTTTTTCACCGACGCGCGGGACGGTGATGCGCGGGTTGATGTGAACGCACTCAGAAACGCGCTTCACCTCCCACCCCTGCGGAATCTCGCCGAGCGGGGACGGGACGCGGGGGACAGGGTGACTCGCGCCATCCCTGGCGCTCGCCCCTGCGTGGCGGCCTGCGGCCGTCCCATCCGGCTGTCCTGCCGGATGGTCGTGGCCGGGGAAGCGGAAGTGGACAAACCACTCGCGGTAGAGGGCGCGGGCCATCGTCTCCAGAATCCTGATGCGCCGCTGGCTGTTCTCGATCAGCTCGTCGTAGGCCGACAGGATGCCCGCGATGCGGCGCTGGGTGGGGATCTGCGGAAACCTGACCGGTACGCTTCTCAAGATTCCAGTGTTCAAGTTGGGCATTGTCGCGCCAACAGCCTGGTTAGCGATCCAGCTCACCACATCGTCTTGCCTGAGGTAATAGTGGAGAAACAGTGGATCAACAACTGAATCACCAAGACTCAGTCGCAAGCAACCGGTTCCGCACATCCATCCTGCCTGCTCTGGCCTGATGAGAGCTTGCCGCCCGATATCGCCGCGACGGCCGTAAACAATGTCTCCACTGCTGAGCTTGTGTCGAGACAAGCGATTGACATGTGCAGCGGAAACACGCGCAACAGTATCGGAGGCAATTTTTCCTTCGACGATGTCCTTCGGCATCACGACTGGAATGCCAACATCTGAATAGTCTGACTGATGAAGCTGAGAACCAAACGGACCAGTCTGAATGACGCCGCTCACTTCGTCGCACACCTCGCCGAGTGTGCTTTCTCTCCAATGGCCCACCCTCATCCCTCCAAAATTCCCGCCACAAGCTTCGCTCCCTCACCCCGGTCCTCTCCCAGAGGGAGAGAGAGAAGGTTCTTCCGCCCCTGGGCGTTGAGTGTTTCGAGCTTCACTTCTCCCCTTCCTTCTTCTTCGGCGTGAGCGGAGGCATCAGCAGCCGACTGTTTTCGCGCGTGATCATGTCCGCCAGTTCGTCCTCGGTCGGCAGGATGGTTTTGTATTTGCTGGCGAAGATCTGTCTGCTGTCTTTCAGCACGGAGTATTTCACCATCGTTTCGGCCTTGTCCGCGCAGAGGATGATGCCGATCGTGGGGTTGTCGCCCTCGCCACGCCTGCGAGAAGGCTCTCCCTGCCGGACACGTCTTCGGGGAGGTCGAGAAATTCCAGCACGTACGGGTCCTTGATGAAATCGGCTGGCACTGGCGTTGCGGGGAGCGTAGGTGCTTCCGGCCTTTCCCGCGAGGAAAGCAAACGGCGGTAGTAGCCGCTCTTGATGTTGCGTTCGAGGACGCGGGACGACCAGTTTTCAGAGGAGGCTTCGCGCAGGTAGTCGTTGCGCTCGGCTTCGTTCTCGAGGCGCATGATGGAGCGGATGTTCGTCCATGAGAGATTCGCTACGCAGTGCGTAGCGAATTGCCGGAAGTCCGGAAAAACCACATAGAACTGCCTCATGTTCTTGATGTTGGCCTCCGAAAATCCCTTGCCAAAGGTGTCCGTCAGATGCCTGGAGAGGCCGGCGATGAGAGCGTCCCCGTAACCGGCGCGGCCCTTGCCCTGCTGTTCCTGCTCCACGATGTGGCGGCCGATGTTCCAGTAGGTTTCCACCATGATGGAATTGACGGCCCGATACGCCTTGCTCCGTGCGGCATGGAGCAGGCCTGCGACATCGGAGAAGAACGCATCCGTGTTCCCGGCGATCTTTTCGCTCATTCCTTCCCGCCCTTCTTCTTCGTCCTGGCTCGCGGCAGTTTCCCGACTTCCGCATCGACGAGCTTCAGCAGATCGGTCTCGCCCTGCGCTTCGAGTTCTTCCCGGCGGCGTGTGGCGAAACGTTCATACTCGGCCTCGGCGTGGCGGGTGGCCTGCTCGTGACTGACCTTGCCCGCATCGGGCAGGATCGCGCGTTCGTTGAGGGTCAGGAAATCGTGCAAACGCGTGAGCCAGTGGTCGAGGAAGATCTGCTGGCGCCGCCGCGCCTGGTCCTCGGCAAAGTCCAGAAACATGACGACGATCCGGTTCAGTTCCTCGATCTCGTTTCCCCGCAGGTAGTTCTTCGCCACCGCGACATCGCCCTTGCGCACCACGCCGCCCGGCCATGAAGTGAGGCCCATGTTCGGTCGGGCGGCATCGGCCCGCTCGGCGATGAGTTCGGCAGCGGTTCTTCCCGTGACGGCAAAGTGCAGCTTGTTCTGGATTGTCTGGAAGAAGAGCTGCGTTTGCGGCTCGGCGGGATCGTAGTTGGTGGCAAGCGCAAGGATTTCCCTGACACGCAGATAGACCCGGCGCTCGGAGGCGCGGATGTCGCGAATGCGCTCGAGCAGCTCGTCGAAGTAGTCCACATGGCCTTTGCCGGGCGGATTCTTCAGCCGCTCGTCGTCCATCGTGAAGCCCTTGACGAGGTATTCCTTGAGCCGGGCCGTGGCCCATTGGCGAAACTGCGTGCCGCGTTGGGAACGGACTCGATAGCCGACCGCCAGGATGGCTTCGAGACCATAGTGCTCAATCTCCCGTGTTACCTGCCGCGTTCCTTCAGATCGAACCATTCGGAATTTCCGAATAGTTGCCTCTGCCTGCAGTTCCCCCTCGGCATAAATGCCCTTCAAATGCTCATTGATGGTAGGTACGGTGACCTGGAACAGATCCGCCATCAACGCCTGAGTGAGCCAGACGTCCTCGTCCTCAAACCGGCACTGGATGCGTGTGCGCCCATCCTCGGTCTGGTAGAGGATGAGCCCGGATGCGTTGGGCTGGGTGTCGCTCATGCCTCCAGTATCCCCGCGACATTCCTGGCAATCGTGGCTTCCAGTTCCCGCGCCTGGACGTTGAGGGTTTCGAGTTCTTGTGTTCGTATGCTTTGCAATTTTTCAGTCCTCGGAGGGCAAGGCATCCGGATTTTTCAGCGTCTTCTTTTCTTCTGCTGCCAGGCGTCGCTCCACCTTCTTCACGTCCTCAGCAGGCGACAAGGACTCCGGGCGGATGCCGCGCTCGAGCAACGTGTTGCGCACAGCCTGATTGTTGGTGACATGCTCGCGCGAAATGGTGGACTCGCTTCTCATGCCGTGCTGGCGGGCATTGAAGATGGTGATTTCGGTGGCGAAGTCCTTGGCCTTGAGAATGATGGTGGGTGCAAAGTCAGCCAGTGGACGGCTATCCGGCACTTTCCATTGCGCTTTCATCGCCTGGGTGTTTCTGCCGAACAAGGCCTGATCGCCCTTGCTGCGGATGAGCGCGAAGTTCTGCTCGCTGCCGGTCTGCTCGAAGATCACATCGGAAAGCTCCTTTTCGGTGGCGCTGAGCTTCTTGCGCGCACTGACACGCTCAGCCTCCAGCAGACGTTGTTCGATGAGTTCGGCTCGGCGTGTCTGGACGGCGAAATAAGTCTGGGCAAAGGCTATTTCCGGCTTGCGCGGGTCACCGTTTTGGGCGATCAGGTAGCAGGCGTAGCGCGTGAGCATGAGGTCTTCGATTTCGCGCTGACTGCCTGAGCCCAGGTCGACCATTTTGGTGACACCAACAAAATGGTCGTCTGGCGGATGCCCCGAGACTTCACAGGCCGTTCTGGCCTTGGAGATGGCTGTGTTGAAGTTGCGCCACTCGCCATAGCCCAGCAGGTGCTGGAGGTCGCGGGCCAGCCAGTACTCGACGCCACCTTCCGTTTGCTGTGCGTGGCCTTCGAAAGTCTCGGTCAGGTTGTGGATGAGTTCTGTCTTCATGACGCCAGTATCCCCGCGACGTTATTGGCAATAGTGGCTTCCAGCGCCCGCGCCTGCGCATTGAGGGTTTCCAGTTCCTCGTTCAGCGCCTCGAGCTGCGCCTTGAAGTCCTCGTCGCTCACCTCCTCGCCAGGCGCCACGCCCACGTAGCGGCCGGGGTTGAGCGACCAGCCCTGCGCTTCGATCTCGGCGATCGTCGCCGCCTTGCACAGGCCGGGGATGTCGGCATAGGCGGGCTGCTTGCCGAACACTTCTTTGAGCTTGGCGGCGGTTTCCTCGCCGCCCACGGTGAGGTCGGGCGCCTCGCTACGGTAGAGACGCACGAGGTTCGCGATGAAGCCGATCTGCGCGCTCGTCCAGTCGCGGTGGGCGCGGTCCACCTGCCGGTAGATGTGGCGGGCGTCGATGAAGAGCACCGTGTCGGCGCGCGTCGTCTTGTTCTTGCCGCGGTCGAGGAACCACAGCGTGCAAGGGAGCGTGACGGTGTAGAACATGTTGGGGCCGACGGCCACCATCACGTCCACCGCGCGCGCTTCGATCAGCTTCTGGCGCAGCTCCTGCTCGCTGCTGCGGGCGTCGGAAGCCGAGTTGGCCATGACGAAACCAGCGCGACCTTTCGTGTTCAGCGCCGAGTGGAAAAGCTGGATCCAGAGGTAGTTGGCGTTGTCGCTGCGCGGCAGGCCGAAGGGGTAGCGGCGACCGGCGCCCACCATGTCTTTGAGCCGCTCCTTGTCCACCGCGTTGACGTTGAAGGGCGGATTGGCGAGCACGAAATCGAACGCGCCGGTGGCGTTGTGCGGATCGTCGTAGTAGCTGTTGACGTTGCCACCGTGACGGATGTCGCCCTCCAGCCCGTGCACAGCGAGGTTCAGGCGCGCCAGGCGCCCGGTTTCGTCGGTCTTCTCCACGCCGCAGATGGCCAGCTCGGCTGCCGGGTTCTGGTGGTGTTCGGCGACGAAGCGCGCCGACTGCACGAACATGCCGCCCGAGCCGCAGGCGGGGTCGAGGATGCGGCCGTGGAAGGGCTCGATCACCTGTACCAGCAGGCGCACGATGCTGGCCGGCGTGTAGAACTCGCCGCCGCCCTGGCCCTCGCTCATCGCGAACGCGCCGAGGAAGTATTCGTAGATGCGGCCGAAGGCGTCGAAGTCGAGCGTGGCCGGGATCTCGGAGATCTTCTTCAGCAGTTCTTTCAGCAGCGTGCCGGTGAAGAGGTTGTAGGTCTTGGGCAAGACGCCCGCCAACTGCGGGTTGTGCTTCTCCACCTCGCGCATGGCGGCGTTGACCTTGGCGCCAATGTTGGCCGCCTCGGGGAGCGTCAGGAGGAACTCAAAGCGCGCCTCCGGGGCGAGATAGAGCACATTGTCGGCGTGGTAGGCATCGGGGTTATCCACACGGCTGCCACGGCGCGAGGAGGCGCCAGCCTTTTCAAGCCTGGCCCGCTGGGCGGCGAAGCGCACCTCGGCGAAGCGCAGGAAGATCAGGCCGAGGATGGGGCCGGAGTATTCCTGCGCCTTGAGGCCCGAGTTGGCGCGGAACTGGTCGGCGGCATCCCACAGGCGCTTTTCGAGCGAGGCGGAGGCGGAGTCTTTTTCGGTGGGGGCAATCCAGTGCAATGCTAGAGTTTCCTTGGCGTCATTTTCGGGCGAAGAAGACGCTGAGTCACAGTCTCGGGCTCATTCCAACTACCCCTGAGAAGTGAGGCCGCACCGTGCCGCGAAACAGCGTCGGCCTCATGGGATTGTTGGTGCCGGTCGCAGATCTGTCAAATGCACGGCACATCCTTGTATCAGGCCGAAATCGCGAGTTTCTCCTGCCGATAACGCCATACCGCGGCGGCCCAGAGAATCACAACCAGCAGCAGCGATGTGCCCAGGTACACGCCCCATTGTTCGAGCGAAGCGCTCTCGCTGCGGGTGATCTTCAAGATGAGCTGGTTCTGCGAGAGGAAGGGCACGGCGTACTGCCACAGGGCGGTGTCCTTGAGCGGGTAGGCCATGAGGCCATAGGCCGGGATCATCGGCAGCATCATCAGCCACATGATGTGGCTCTGGGCCTCCTTCATGCTCTTGGAGCCGGCGGCAAGAAAGGTGATGAGCGCGGTGCCGATCACGACCAGGGGCGAGAGGGTCAAGAGCAGTTTGCCCATGGCCAGAAAACTCACGTCCATCTGCCGGCCGATGCCGCTGGCAAAGGTGGCGGTGAGCTTGAAGGACAAGAGGATCAGCAGCATCGAGAGCATGCCCAGGATCACCGCTGCCAGCATTTTGCCGCCCACCAGTGCGGCGCGGGATACCGGGGTGGCGAGCAGGGGTTCGAGTGACTGGCGCTCGCGCTCGCCGGCAGTGGTATCCATCGCCAGGTGCGAGCCGCCGATGAAGGCGAAGATGGTGAGGATCAAGGGCAGCAGCATGGCCATGAAGGAGCTGTTCTTGGCTTCGGGTGTGGCGACATCGCGGGTGCCCACCTGGACCGGGCTGGCGATTGCGGGGTTGATGCCTCGAATCAGCAAGCGCATCGCGCCAACGCTTGAACCATAGCTCTCCAGTACCTTGCTCACGCGCAGCACGGTGACATCGGCATTGCGGCGAGTGGTATCGGTGATGATGTCGATCTTGGCGGGGCGTCCCGCATGCCAGTCCTCGGCAAAGTCCTCGTCAATGGCGAGTGCCAGATCTTCGTCCTGATCACGGATGCGGGCCTCGATATCCTCGGGTGCGGCCTTGGCCTCGATGCCGTAACCGGCCAGGAACTTCACCAGGTTGGGTGCGCGTTCCATCCCGACCACGGGCAGTTCCAGGGTTTTCTCCAGTTGGGTTTCGGCGCGCATTTCACTCAGCTTGCCGATGCCCAGCAACAGCACCGGGTAGATCAAGGGTGCTACCAGCAGGGTCAGCAGCAGGGTGCGGCGATCGCGGGCAAAATCGAGCCACTCCTTGCGCATCACATGGAAGATGGCAGCCATCAGGCCCAGGCGCTTGTATGAGGTGGGGTTCATGCGTGCAGTCCTTCTTCCGAACCGATCAGTTTGACGAAGGCGTCTTCGAGGTTGCTTTCACCCGCAAGCTCGCGCAGTTCGTCCTGTGTGCCCTGGGCCGTGACGCGACCTTTGGCAATGATGACGATGCGATCACACAGGGCGGCCACCTCCTGCATGATGTGGCTGGAGAAAATCACGCAGCGGCCCTCGCCGCGCAGTTCCTGCAGGAAACCGCGCAGGCCGCGCGTGGTCATCACATCCAGACCATTGGTGGGTTCGTCCAGGATCACGTTCTTCGGATCGTGCACGAGGGCCCGGGCGATGGCGGTCTTGGTGCGCTGACCCTGGGAAAAGCCCTCGGTGGCGCGGTCGAGGAAATCGTCCATTTGCAGAGCCTGGGAAAGTTTTGCCACCTGCTGTTCGATCACGGCGTTCGGCATGCCGTGCAATTGACCGAAATACTGGATGTTCTCGCGCGCGGTGAGGCGCTTGTACACCCCGCGTGCATCGGGCAGTACGCCCAGGCTGCGACGCACGGCTTCCGGGTTGGTGGCGACATCGATGCCATCCACCAGCACCCGTCCGGTTTCCGGCGTCATCAGGGTGTAGAGCATGCGCAGTGTGGTGGTTTTGCCGGCACCATTGGGGCCGAGCAGGCCGGTGATCTGACCGTCATGGGCGACAAAGCCGACATCATCGACGGCGACGACGCGCTGTTTGTCCTTGCCCTTGCCGGGGAAGGTTTTGCGGAGGGAGTCAGCAGTAATCATGGGATTGGGAATTCGTGATTGGGGATTGGTTAGAGCAGGGATGTGATGCGTCTGATGTGGGGAAGAAGGCGGGTTTTCGCTTTTGACGAATCTCGAATCCCGAATCCCCAATGCCGGCCCTCAAGGCTCGGCTCCGTTGAAACTGGTGAACGGGCTCACATGCGAGAGGGTGTCGAGGCAGGCACCATCGAGTGCCTTGGCGTCGTTCTTCTCGATGAACTGGGCGAAGAGCTTGGGCATGCAGCCGACGCTCAAGACCGAATGCCCCTGGCCACGCAGCACGAAGAGGCGGCCATTGGGCAAGGTCTTGACCACTTCCTCGCCATAGCGCGGCGGGGTGACCGGGTCGAACTCGCCCTCCAGCACGAGCGCCGACACCGGGCTCGACAATGCTTGATGGAAGTCCGTCGGCATCTCGCCCTTGGGCCAGACTGCGCACATCGCCGCCATGCCGCTCGCCATCAGGTTGCCCAGCACGGTGTCGGCGTCGTCCTCGCGCGGCACCATGCTGTCCCCATCCTCGCTGCACACGACCGAGAGCTGCATGCCCATCGCCATGGCATCCTTCATGTCGCCGCTCATCAGCTTCGACAGCGCCATCAGGTTGTCATAATGGCCGGCATTGGCCTCCTGAATCAGCTTGGGCAGGAGCGAACTGGCCAGCGGCATGTAGGCGTACATGCGCACCAGGCCCGCGACCATCTCGGCACGCAGCACGGCCTGCTTCATTTCGCCGCTGGTCGCATCGCGATACGACACCGTCGGGGGCGCGGCGTGCAGGGTTTCGAGGAGGCGATCGAGTTCGGCCCGCGGATCGCCCAGCTTCGCCGCACACGCCAGATCCTTGCTGCACACGCCAAATTGCAGCGCAAGCGCATCGTCGAGGTTGCGCGCGAAGATGTTGCCCAGTTGCAAGGTGTTGGGCACGACCGAATCGAGCACGATGCTGCGCGTGGCCTGCGGATGGCGCATCGCGTATTGCTGCGCCACGCGCGTGCCGTAGCTGACGCCGACCAGGTTGATTTGCGCCACACCGAGGGCCGCACGCACGGCATCCAGGTCGGTCACCGCATCGGTGGTGGTGTAGTGGCGCAGGTCGGCCTTCGATGCCAGCTCGCCAGCACAGCGTTCGGCCATGACGCGCATCGCCTCGGGTGAGCTGTCTTCGTCTGCGTCGTCCTCGTCCGACGTGCAGGAGAGGAGGTTGGACTTGCCGGTGCCGCGCTGGTCCACGAGGATCACGTGGCGGTGCTTGCGCACTTCCCGAAATGCAGGATCCAGTTGCGGATAGGACTCCACCGCCGACTGACCTGGTCCGCCGGCGATGAAGAACACCGGGTCGGGTGCGACGTCGCCCGGCTCGCTCGCTTCCAGCCAGGCGATGTTGAGCGTGATCGTGCGTCCCGCCGATGCGGCGCGATCCTCGGCTACTTCGAGGCGCGTGCATTGAGCTTCAAGCCCCTTGCTCGCCGTGGCCGAGGTGAGGGTGCAAGGGGAAAAAGCCAGTTTCCCGTACTGCACCGTGGAGGGGGCTGCTGCCCATGCCATCGGGCTGATGAGTGCGCCCAACAGCAGGGGTGTTGCAAAGCGGGAGATTCGTGGATTCATCATGGTTCTCGTTTGAATGAGAAGAGTCAGTTTGTGTCGGGGAAGAAAATGTCTTCAATTCGGCTTTCGAACAGATGGGCAATGCGAAAGGCCAGGGGCAGGGAGGGATCGTACTTGCCGGTTTCCAGGGCGTTGATGGTCTGACGTGACACTTCCAGACGTTCGGCCAGCTCAGCCTGTGACCAGCCCTGCTCATCTCGCAATTCGCGCAGGCGGTTGTTCATCGGTAGCGCCAGGCGATGATCATCTTGGCAGCGCCATAACCAAGGCACAGCAAGGGAAATGCCCAGATCATCACGACCGCGGCATCGAGCGCGATCACCTGCGCCTTTTGCAGCAGGCCGCCACCGAAGTACAGCATCGTCAGCAACAGACTGGCGATGCCGATGGCCTCGGTCTCGATGCGCCGTTGCAGCTCGTCGATCTCGCGCAGGTAGCGCAAGGCTGCCCGCAGGAGCAAGAGCAACGGCCACACCGGCAGGGTCGCGACCACGGCACGCAAGGGAATCGATTCGATCCCCTGCCTGACCAGCCAGATCGAGCCAATCAGCAACACCGAATAGAGGCTCATCGCGACCCACAGGGCGCGTTGATACCGCTTCGATGCGCGTGTGGCCAGCATCTCATCGCATTGCTCGCGCCACCAGCGCGGCAGCAGTCGGAAGAGCAGTGCACCCAGGAGGTAGGCCGTACCAATGCCGACCCAGGTCATCGAAGCATCGCTCGGCCATTGCAGTGCCCAGTGACCGAGGGCGCCCAGCACGAGTGCGCCCAAACCGAGGGCGAGAAAGATGTGCATCCAGCGCTGCGTGGTCATGGGGGATCGAGTGTCAAGTGAACTTGACAGACATTCTGTGCTCGGCATTTCGTCGTGTCAAGCACGCTTGACATCGAATGCAAGAGGAGCGATGGCGCGGCGCAAGGTGAGCGTCGAAGCAAGCATTCCCAATGCGTCCTCATCTGTGCTATCAATACGCCCCATGAACTCCGTCGCGCAGCGCTATTGGTACTTTTTTACCTTCTGCACCCCCGTGCTGGCGCAGCGTGGAGTTCGTGTTTGCTGACAGAGAATCACCTTCCCCCCCGAGAAAAGCCGCCAGCCTCAAGGCGGCTTTTTTGTTGCCGCCGACCAGGCCTCAATCCAGGAGCCGCAACGATGATCCGTTCCACCGATGACCTTCGCATCCGCCGCATCGAACCATTGCCCACGCCGGACGAGGTGATCGACCAGCTTCCCTGCGACGACCTCGCGACCCAGACCGTCACGAGTTCGCGCCGCAACCTCAATGCGATCCTGCACGGCCGCAGTGACCGTCTCGCCGTGGTGATCGGTCCGTGCTCGATCCACGATCCGGATGCCGCAATGGAGTACGCCCACCGCCTGCAGCGCCAGCGCGAGCGCTTTGGCGACACGCTGGAAATCGTGATGCGGGTGTACTTCGAGAAGCCGCGCACCACGGTGGGTTGGAAGGGGCTGATCAACGATCCGCATCTGGACAACAGCTTCCGCATCGACGAGGGTCTGCTGCTGGCGCGTCGGTTGCTGCGCGACATCAATGCGCTCGGCCTGCCGGCCGGCTGCGAGTTCCTCGACATGATCTCGCCGCAGTACTTCGCCGACCTCGTGGCCTGGGGTGCGATCGGTGCGCGTACCACCGAAAGCCAGGTGCACCGCGAGTTGGCATCCGGGCTGTCCTGCCCGGTCGGCTTCAAGAATGGCACCGGTGGCGACGTGAAGATCGCCGTCGACGCGGTGCAGGCGGCGGTGCATCCCCATCACTTCCTCTCCGTGACCAAGGCCGGCCACAGCGCGATCGTGACCACGGCCGGAAACCAGGATTGCCATGTCATCCTGCGCGGCGGAAAACACCCCAATTTCGATGCCGAGAGCATCGCGACGACGGGAGCCATGCTGGAAAAGTCCGGCCTGCCGACGCGGGTGATGATCGATGCGAGCCATGCCAACAGTGGCAAGAAAGCCGAGAACCAACCTCGTGTGATTGACGCGATCTCGACCCAACTCGAAGACGGCGAACACCGCATCCTGGGCGTGATGGTGGAAAGTCACCTGGTCGAAGGACGACAGGACGTGGTACCGGGACACGCCTTGGTCTATGGGCAGTCGATCACGGATGCCTGCATCGGCTGGGACGACAGTGTGGCCGTGCTGGAACGACTGGATCGCGCGGTGCGCGCGCGCCGCGCCCGGCCTGCGGTCACCGTCGCTGCCTGAACGCACGTGGCGGAGGGTCTGTCCGGCGCGTGAATGCACCTGCCGGATTCAGAACCGATTAAGAGCGTGCTGCCTAGCGTTGGCCTGCGCGTCGCCGACGCGTTGACACAGGAGGTTGCCATGCGCTTGCCATTGCTTCTGATCGCTTCGGTTCTCGGTCTTGTCCTCGTCGATGCGCCGACATTTGCGCAAGGCGTCGATCCCTATGGCGATGCGGTCTACGACCAGGCCGAAGTGGTGCGGGTCGACCCGATCATTCGCCAGGTCGAACAGCCGATGTACCAGCAGGAGTGCTGGGACCAGCCCGTCACCTATCGCGAACCGCCGCGCTACGTTCGGCACAACGGACCGGGCGCGCCGGCGGTGCTCGGTGCGATCGTTGGCGGGGTGATCGGCAACCAGTTCGGCCATGGCAGCGGGCGTGCCGCTTCCACGGCCTTCGGTGCGATGCTCGGGCACGAGATGGTGCGCGACACGCAGGGTGGCTACTACCGGGACGGGCGCGAGTACACCCGCTACGAGCGGCGCTGCCAACCGCGAACCGACTATCGGCGCGACGAGCAGGTCACCGGCTACGACGTGACCTACCGCTATCGCGGCCGCCTCTACCACACCGTCACCGACTATCCGCCTGGTCCGACCCTGACCGTGCGTCTGGATGTCAGCCCGGTGCGGTAAGAGCTTGTGCGTGCGGCAGGGTGCGCGACGACGGGGTGCGACTCAGTGCAGGCGCGTGAGCGCCTGCCTCGCGTGTTCGAGCGGCGGGAACCCCGTGTCCGCGCTCGACCAGAGGCTGACGAGTTCCCGATATCCGGCTTGTGCCGCATCTCGCTGGCCTGCCGCGGCCTGCGCCTCGGCCAACTGCTGACGCGCTGCGATGCCGATCGGGTAATACAGCGCAATCCCGGGGTTGTCGCGTATGCGCTGGAACTCGCGCATGGCTTCGGGGTACTTGTGCGCGGCGAGGTATGCCTCACCGCGCACGAGCATCGGAAACAGTGAAGTCCAGCCGAGGGCACTCGTGCGTGTCACGCCCAGATCGTAGGGCGTGGATCGGCTCAAGATTTCAAGCGACTCGTTCGCGTTGCCGCGATTGAGTGCGAGACGGGCATGCAAGGTCGGCAGGTAATTGGACTGCACCAGGGAATCTTCGGGGTAGTCGGATGCGAGCGCATCGGCGAGCGCCTGCGCCAAGGCGTCATTGCCGGTGAATGCCTGCACCAGCGCAGCGCCATATTGCACATCCCGAGCAGGGGAGATTTCGACCGCCGAACGCGCGCGCAGCTCGGCCACGTGCGAGTCGCCGAGAAAGACTGCACGCAGTGCCGACATGGCCAGATAGGTGGCACGGGTTTCCTGCCAGCCCTCGCGTTCGGCGAGTGACATGGCCTGCGTGGTCAGCCGATCGGCCTCGTCCATGTGCCCCTGAAAGGCCGCCAGCTCGGCTGCAGAACCCAGCAGTTGCGGATCCATGGGGTCATTCCGTGATTCCGTGTTTGCCGGTCGGGATTGCAGGAAATCAAGCTGGTAGCGCTCCATCGTCAGAAACGCCGACTGCAAGCCGGTTGCCAGTGCGGCATCGTACGCTGCCCTGGCTTCATCGAAACGATTCCGCGCGATGTAGCTGTCCACGAGGAAGGCATGTGCAATCGGGTTGGAAGGTGCCATATGGATGGCTTCGAGCGCTTGCGTGGTGGCTTTTTCGTACTCGCCAATCACCGGATAGATCGATCCTGCAAGCAACAGGCGCGGCATCAATGCGCGCGGGTAGGCCTGTATCCACGCCAGGCAGACCTCGGTGGCAGCGCCGATGTTGCCGGTGACGGCCTTGTTGTAGCGCGCGGTGATGAAGAATCGCTCCGCTTCGCTGACCCTGTCGCGCAAGGCGTACGCTTTCTCGGCGTAGCTGGCTGCGATACGGGACTCGCCCAGGTTGGTGTACTCGATGGTGAGTGCGCCGTAGGCCAGTGCGAACTCGGGGTCGAGTTCGATCGCGCGCTTGAAGGACGGAATGGCTGCCATCGGATCGCCACCCAGCCACACCAGCCGCATTCCTTCGCTGTAAGCCTTGAGCGCCTCCAGCGAGGCCGTGGTAGCGCGTTCCAGCGGGGCATTGAAGCGTTGCACGGTATTTCGGGATTCACCCAGCTTCTCCCGGATCCGCCCCGATGCCACACCAAGGGCATTGAGCACGGCATCCTTGTTGGGCGCTTCGGCATCGGCACTGGCAAGGGTCACACCGTCGGCGCAATCCAGGGCGCGAATCGTGATCTGGTAGGGCGTGCCGATCTGGGCAATGGAACCATCGACGACGGCAGCACCACCCAAACGCTGACACAGATCCAGGGCGATGGCTGCACTCAGGACAACGCCCGGCTTCTGATTCATCAGGGCCAGGGTGTCGCGGATTCGAGCCTCCGTTTCAATCGCAAGAAACGGAGATTGCTCCAGCTGGACCAGCAAGCCTTGCCTGAGCGTGCCATCGAACACCGGATCGCCCGTCCAGTTGGTGAAGTCCGCCAGCACGATCGTGTCCTTGTCCGTCAGGGTGTGATGGGCCGCGGAAAAGTGCTGCCATGCAAACACCGAGGCCAGAGTCAGGACGAAACCGGCTGCAAGCCAGACGGCATGCACGACATGACGCGAGCGCCCTGCACCTGGACTCTGCGCGGCGAGCTGGCGGGCGAGCTCGTCCACGTTCTGCCAACGCCGCGCCGGATCGGCTTCGAGGCATCGAGCGATGATCCGTTCGATCGCACGGTTCCTCGTGCGCGGGACTGGCCGCTGTGCCCGCGCACCATGGAACAGGTCACGCAACACGCAACCGAAGGCGTAGATGTCCGAGCGTGGATCGGCGGGACGTCCCTCGCGTTGTTCGGGCGGCATGTAGGCGGGCGTACCCATCACCACGGAGACTGCCGAGCGGGTTTCGTCCTGATAGAACCTGGCAAGACCGAAGTCGAGGATCTTGATGCCGGAGGGCGAGATCATGATGTTGCTCGGCTTCAGGTCGCGATGCACGATGCCGCGGGAATGGGCATGTCCGAGCGCGGCAAGGATCTGCATGGCGTGAGCGATGGCGTCCTGCGTGCCGAGTGGATCGCGTCGAAGCCGTGCCGCAAGGGTTTCGCCCTCGACCAGTTCCATCACCATGAAATTCTCGCCGATGTCGTACAAGGCGCAGATGTTCGGGTGATTGAGCGAGGAAATGGCACGTGCCTCGCGCTGGAACAGGGCACTGAACTGCTCGTTCGTGATCTTGATCGCCACCGCCCGACCCAGGCGTGTGTCGATGGCGCGGTAGACCGATCCCATTCCTCCGGCGCCCAATTTGCGTTCGATGCGGTATGGGCCGAGCTGGAAACCGTCCTCCTGCTCGTGCTCGGCCGCGGTGACGAGTCGTTCGATGGTTTCGTGGGCAATGGTCACATCCGGCCGGCTGCCTTCGGTTGCTTCGCCGTTTGCCTTGGTTGAACCCGTGCCCACGACCACTCCTTGCCGAAATGTGCGGAAATTGTGCACTCAATCAGGCTCGACTGACCACAGCTTTGTGCCGGCGGCTCGTTCACACGTGCAGGTGCCCGCGTGATGGAAAGAGCATCCTGATGTCGACCATCGAACACCCCTCTTTCGCCGGGAGAGGGGTGAGGGTGCGAGTGATGCACGGCAACGCCGCGAGCGAGGCTGCTGCCAGATGCGTGCGTGCAGGCGTAAACTGCGGTACCTCGCTCTGCATGGTCTCTCCATGTCGCAACGACCCCTGCTGATCGGCGTTTCGCCCCGCATTCGACGCGAAGTTCCGGCTGAACTCGGCCTGCACGACAAGTCGATGCAGTACCTCGAACAATCGGTGGCGCAATGGATCCTGGGTTCCGCCGCACTGTGCCTGATGCTGCCGACGGCGCAGACCGATGGCAGCATCGTCGGCGGCGCGGTTGCGGCACGCGATTATGCGGATGCGCTCGATGGACTCGTGCTGCAGGGTGGGGCAGACCTCGATCCGGCACTGTATGGGCAACAGCCCGAACACATCATCGGTGCGACCGATCCGGTGCGTGATCGGTTCGAACTTGATCTGGTGCGCGCCTTTACCCGCGTCGGCAAACCGGTATTCGGCATCTGCCGGGGCATGCAGCTGATCAATGTCGCCCTGGGTGGCAGTCTGCATCAGGATCTGGTGGCGAACGGCGCGACCGACTTTGCCCACGTCCAGCGTTCGGCCTACGACCGGCATCGACACCCGCTGCGAATCGTCGCCGGAAGCCTGTTTTCCCGCTGGTATGGCGGGCTTGCGCAGAGTTCGGTCAATTCGATCCACCATCAGGGCGTGGCACGCCTGGGCAACGGCCTCGACGCCGTTGCCTTTGCGCATGACGGCGTGGTCGAGGCGATCTGGAGCGAGCAGGGTGGCTTCGTGCTGGGGGTGCAGTGGCACCCCGAGTTCCAGTTCCAGGCCGAGCGCGATCCGGAGTTGCTGGATTCGGCTCCGATGATGCGTGCCTTCCTCGATGCGGCACGCGTGCGGCGCGACTGCGGGAATCTCGCACCCGGCTGAATCCACCGTCGGCTCGGGTACGGAAGCGATTGCTGCATTGCATCACAAGCTGCCGCATAATCGACCGACCGCGTGGCGATGGCCGGCGTCCGCGGATCTGCAACCGGCCCGAGCACGAGGATCGACATGACGCTACCGGATTCGCCCGGCGCACAGGCTGCGCCGTGGATCGTGATGAAGTTCGGCGGGACCAGTGTGTCCAGCCGCAGTCGTTGGGACACGATCGGCAAGCTGGTGGCAAAACGAAAGTCGGAAGGCTTCCGCGTGCTGGTCGTGGTTTCGGCGGTGTCCGGCGTTACCAATGCGCTGGTTGCATTGACCGGGACGGCTGGCGATGCCGAGGCGCGCCACCAGGCCGTTGCCGCACTGGACTCCCGACATCGTGAATTTGCCGCGACGCTGGGCCTCGATGCCGCGGTGGTGATCGGCGACCTGCTCGATCAGTTGCATGCACTTGCCGAGGACGTGCGTGCGCCGAGCGCTGCGCTGGACTGGCAGGCCGAGGTGCTCGCACTCGGTGAACTCTTCTCCAGTCGACTCGGCTCGGCCTATCTTTCCAGCCAGGGGCTGGATTTGCGCTGGAGCGACGCGCGTCGGCATCTGCGGGCACTGTCCCTGCCGAACCAGAGCGCATGGGCGGCGCGGCTGTCGGTGAATTGCGAGACCCGAGCCGACGCCGGCTTCCGCGAGCGCTATGTCCGGCAGGGCGACACCCTCATCACCCAGGGCTTCATCTGTGCCGACGCCGAAGGCAAAACGGCGATCCTCGGGCGCGGCGGTTCGGATACTTCGGCGTCGTGCTTCGGCGCACTGCTCGGGGCCGAACGGGTGGAAACCTGGACCGACGTGCCCGGCATGTTCAGTGCCAATCCGCGCCAGGTACCGCAGGCGCGGCTGCTGGCCCGGCTCGACTACGAAGAAGCGCAGGAGATCGCATCGACCGGCGCCAAGGTGCTGCACCCGCGCTGCATCTCGCCCTGCCGCGAGGCGCGCGTGCCACTCTGGATCCGCGACACGACCCGGCCCGAATTGGAAGGCACGGTGATCGGTCCACGTCTGCCGGACCTCGCGCCCGGGGTGAAGGCAATCAGCTCCAAGCGCGGCATCGTGCTGGTGTCGATGGACGGCATCGGCATGTGGCAGCAGGTCGGCTTCCTGGCCGACGTGTTCGAGCGTTTCAAGCGCCACGGGTTGTCGGTGGACCTGATCGGGTCGGCCGAGGCCAACGTCACGGTCTCGCTCGATCCCTCCGACAACCTGGTCAATTCCGACGTGCTCGAACAGCTGGCCGCAGACCTGGCCGAAGTCTGCCGGGTCAAGGTGATCGCACCATGCGCCTCGATCACCCTGGTCGGACGCGGCATGCGGTCGCTGTTGCACAAACTGTCGGACGTGCTCGCCGCCTTCGGACGTGAACGCGTGCATCTGATCTCGCAAAGTTCGAACGATCTCAATCTGACCTTCGTGGTCGACGAGGCGGTGGTCGATGGCATGCTGCCTCGCCTGCATGAACTCCTGATTCACGCCCAGGCCATGCCGGTCGATGAAGCGGCAATATTCGGCCCGAGTTGGCTGGAGATCGAACGCGGCAGGCAGGCCACGCCGGCACCCTGGTGGCACGGGCAACGCGAACGCCTGCTTGCGCTCGCGCGACAGGGCACGCCGCAGCATGTCTGCCATCTGCCGACACTGCGGGCACGGGCGCGCGACCTGCATCGGCTCGGCGCACTGGATCGCCGCTTCTACGCGATCAAGGCCAACCCGCATCCGGACATCCTGCGCGCGCTGGAGGCCGAGGGCTTTGGTTTCGAATGCGTCTCCGCCGGCGAACTGGAACGGCTGTTCGCGGTGCTGCCGGGCCTTGATCCGACCCGCGTGCTGTTCACCCCGAGCTTCGCTGCACGCGCCGAGTACGCGCTGGCGCGCACGCTCGATGTCTGGATCACGCTCGACAGCGTCGAACCCTTGCGCCGTTGGCCGGAACTGTTCCGGCGCCGCGACCTGTGGCTGCGCCTCGATCCCGGCTACGGCCGCGGGCATCACGAAAAGGTCCGCACCGGCGGCAGCGACGCCAAGTTCGGCCTCGCGATCGAGGATGTCGATGCCTTCCTGGCACAGGCGCGCACGCTCGGCGCACGGGTCTTCGGTCTGCACGCCCACCTGGGCAGCGGCATCTTCGATGCCGGCCACTGGCGCGACGTCTTCGCCCACCTGGCAGCAACGGCAGAACGCATCGGCACGGTAGAGGCCTTGAACCTCGGCGGCGGCATCGGTGTCGATTCCCGGCCGGAGGCCAATCCCTTCGACATCGAAGCGCTCGGACGCAATCTGGCAGAAGCCAAGGCCCAGTGCCCGCAATATTCGCTCTGGATGGAGCCGGGACGCTACCTCGTGGCCGAGGCCGGCGTGCTCCTGCTGCACGTCACCCAGGTGGTCACGAAGGCGGGCGTGGTGCGCATTGGCGGTGATGGCGGCATGAATGCGCTGCTGCGCCCGGCGCTGTACAACGCACGCCACGAAGTCGCCAACCTCACACGTCTGGACGAACCCGACACCCTGGTCGCCGACGTGGTCGGACCGATCTGCGAGACGGGCGACGTGCTGGCGCGGCGGCGCTGCCTGCCAGCGACGACCGGCGAGGGTGATGTACTGCTCGTTGCCACGACCGGTGCCTATGGCGCGGTGATGGCCTCGTCCTACAATCTGCGCGCCCTGCCGGTGGAGACGGTACTCGATGACTGAAGCGGCGAAATCGGACCACCCGTCCGACCCTGACTGGACCTTCCGGCGCGACGCGATCCGCTGCTTCCGATTCGTGCGTGCCACGCTGGACGAGGACAGTGGCCGGATCGAGCTGGTCTATGCCTTCGACGACGGTCCGGAACTGGTCGAGCGCCTGCGGATTCCGGGGGCACCCTTTCATCTGGATGCGGCGCGGCGAAAGGCCGTCGCTGCGGCACTGCGCGTGCTGCACCTGCTGGCCGGGGTGAGCTACTACAAGGCCGCGGTGCCGCCCGATATCCGGGTCGAGGGTGCACCGCTCGATCCGTCGCTGGCGGCGCTGGCTCGCCTGGTCTATGAAAACGGCCTGGGCGAATTTGCCTACTGCAACGGTCTGAGCCTGCGCGGGAGGATCCAGTTCGAGGCGGGTGGCGAGAATTCTCCCGCCGGCGCGCTCGGGCTCTCGCATCGGGCCTTGACCGCGATCGGCGGCGGCAAGGATTCGCTGGTCTCGATCGAAACCCTGCGCGCTGTCGGAATGCCGCAGACGGTGGCCTTCATCGGCGCTTCGGCGTTGATCCAGACCTGTGCCGAACGCACCGGTCTGCCGTTGGTGCGGATCGAACGGCAGTTGGCCCCGGAACTGTTCGAGTTCAACAAACAGGGCGCATGGAACGGCCACATCCCGGTCACCGCGGTCAATTCCGCGATCCTCGTCCTGGCCGCGCTGTTGCTCGACCATGATCAGGTGGTGTTCTCGAACGAACGTTCGGCGAGCTACGGCAGCCTCATTCCCGGCACTGGCGAGGTCAACCACCAGTGGTCCAAGGGCCGGGATTTCGAACGGGCGTTCGCCGCCTGCGTGCGCACGCTGGTCGCCGCCGACCTGAGCTACTACTCGCTGCTGCGGCCACTCTCGGAACTCGCCGTCGCGCGGCGTTTTGCCCGCACCGATCGCTACGACGAAGTCTTTTCCAGCTGCAACCGCAATTTCCATCTGCGCGGCGAGCGTCCGACCCAGCGCTGGTGCGGCACCTGCCCGAAGTGCCTGTTCGTTTTTCTCGCGCTCGCACCGTTCCTGCCCAAGCCTCGCCTGACCGCGATCTTCGGGCGCAACCTGCTGGACGAGCCGACACTTGCCCAAGACCACGATGCCCTGCTCGAATACGGCCAGCACAAACCCTTCGAATGCGTTGGCGAGGGTCGCGAGGCGCGTGCGGCGTTCTTCGAACTGGCCAGCCGTCCGGTCTGGCGCGAGGATGCGCTGTTGCGCCGCTTCATCCGCGATATCGCGCCGCAGATCGAACCGGTGGCGCTGACGCCGTTGCTCGAACCGCAAGACGAGCACGACATTCCCGAATCCCTGTGGGAGCAGGTGCGTGAGACTTTCCGATCTTGAAGGCAAGCGGATCGCCCTCTGGGGCTACGGCCTGGAAGGCCGGGCGACGCTCGCCGCGTTGCGCTGGCACCTGCCGCGCACGCCGCTGGCGCTGCTGTGTTCGAAGGCGGAAATGAAGGAAGCCCTCGATCTCGGCGATCCGGCGCTGTACCTGTTCGACGAGGATGTCAGCGCCGACCTGCTGGCACGCTTCGATGTGGTGATCAAGTCGCCGGGCATCAGTCCGTATCACGGTGTCGCGGCCGAAGCGCTGGCGCGCGGCGTGACCTTCACCTCGGGCACCGCGCTCTGGTTCGGCGAGAATCCCGACTCGCGCAGCATCTGTGTCACCGGCACCAAGGGCAAGAGCACCACGACCGCGCTGATCGCGCACCTGCTGCGCTGTGGCGGCACGCGCACGGCACTGGCCGGCAACATCGGCCTGCCGCTGCTGGGCTTGTTCGATGCCGAAGTCGAGCCCGAAGTTTTTGCCCTGGAACTGTCCAGCTACCAGACCCGCGATGCGATTTCACCGGAAGTGGCGGTGGTGCTGAACCTCTTTCCCGAACACCTCGACTGGCATGGCAGCGAGGAGCGCTACATCGCCGACAAGCTGGCGCTGGCGACCGGCGCCCATCCGAAGAACCTCGTTCTCAATGCCGCCGATGCCCGGCTTGCCGCATTCGGACGGAGCCCGGCCTTGCAGGGCGCGGCATCGGAGACGAATGTCGGCGTCGAGGCGGGCGGCACCCGCGCCGCACGCCTGTGGTGGTTCAACGCCCGCCAGGGTTGGCACCTGCGCGGCAGCATGGTGTATCGGGGCGAGGAGGAAATCCTCGATGCCGCGGGGTTGCCGCTGCCGGGCGCACACAATCGTGGCAACCTCTGCGCCGCACTGACCGCGATCGAGGCACTGGGGTTCGATGCGGCGGCACTGGCTCCGCACGCCGCCAGCTTCCATTCGCTGCCGCATCGCCTGCAGGTGCTCGGTCACCATGACGGGCGCGAGTACATCAACGATTCGATCAGCACCACGCCGCATGCCTCGCTCGCGGCACTGGATTGCCACGCCAACCGCCGCGTCGCGATCCTGGTCGGCGGCTACGACCGCAAGCTCGACTGGTCGGTGTTCTTCGAACGCATGAGCCGGGAGCCGCCGCTGGCGGTGATCACCATGGGCCAGAACGGTCCGCGCATCGCCGAGGGCCTGCGCTTCGCCGCACGCGGCGGGCGTTTCGGCCTGTTCGAGGCTTCCGACATGCCCGAGGCGGTGCGGTTGGCGGAACAGGCCGTCGGTTCCGATGGCGTGGTCCTGCTCTCGCCCGGCGCACCGAGCTTCCCGCGCTACACGAACTACATCGAGCGTGGTCGCCACTTCGCCCAGGTTTCCGGCTTCGATCCGGATCGGATCAGCGCGATCGCGGGTCTCGGCGTCGCCTGAAACACGCCGCACACGGGTCAGGAGCCTGTCGGACTTTGGATGATCGGCCTGCAAATTCCTCTGCGCGGCTCATTTTCCCGCCGCGAAAAACTGCCCCCGAGCAGCCAAATTTTCGGCTAGTTCCCCAAAGTCCGACAGGCTCCTAGAATCCGGGCATGGACACCCACCATTCCCCCGCGCAGCGCGTACTCGAACTGCGCCGCCGCATCGAGGACGCCAATCACCGCTACTTCGTGCTCGATGATCCGGACCTTCCGGACATCGACTACGACCGCCTGGTGCGCGAATTGCAGGCGCTGGAGGCGCTGCACCCGGAACTGGTCACGCCGGACTCGCCCAGCCAGCGCGTCGGTTCGACGCCCTCGGAAGCATTCGCGCCGGTGCGCCACGAGCCACGCATGCTCTCGCTGGCCAATGCCTTCACCGCAGAGGGCGATAGCGATCTCGAACGCTTCCGCGAGGTGGCCGAGTTCGAGCGCCGGATCGAGCGCGAACTGGATCGGCGCGAGCCGCTGTTCTCGGTCGAACCCAAGTTCGACGGGCTTGCGATCAGCCTGCGCTACGAACACGGCCGCTTCGTGCGCGGCGCGACACGCGGTGATGGCGAGACCGGCGAGGACGTGACCGCGAACCTGCGCACCGTGCGCTCGATCCCGCTGCGCCTGCGCGGCACCGACTGGCCCGAGGTGCTCGAAGTGCGCGGCGAGGTGGTGATGCTGCGCAAGGACTTCGATGCCTTCAACGCGCAGGCACTGGCGCGCGGCGAAAAGACCCTCGCCAATCCGCGCAACGGTGCTGCCGGCTCGCTGCGCCAGCTCGATCCGGCGGTCACGGCACGGCGGCGCCTGAGCTTTTTCGCCTACGCCGTCGGCGTGGTGCAGGGCGCGGTCTTGCCGCCGACGCACTCCGCCACCTTGCGCTGTCTGCGTGACTGGGGTTTCCCGGTATCCCCGGAAGTGTCCGAGGCTCGCGGCTTCCAGGGTCTGATCGCCTATTACCAGCGCATCGGCGCACGTCGTGCGAGCCTGCCGTATGACATCGACGGCGTCGTCTACAAGCTCGACGATTACGCCGGGCAGGAGGCCATGGGCTACGTCTCGCGCGCCCCGCGCTGGGCCGTCGCGCACAAGTTCCCGGCCGAGGAGCAGGCCACCACGGTCGAGGCCATCGACATCCAGATCGGCCGCACCGGCGCGGCAACGCCGGTGGCGCGCCTTGCGCCGGTGCAGGTCGGCGGTGTCACCGTCACCAATGCCACCTTGCACAACGCCGATCAGGTTGCCCGACTCGATGTGCGCGTCGGCGACACGGTGATCGTGCGGCGTGCCGGCGACGTGATCCCCGAAGTGGTGCGGGTGATCCCCGAACGCCGTCCGGCCCGGACGCAGCCTTGGCAGATGCCCACGCACTGTCCCGAATGTGGTTCCGACCTGCTGCGCGAGGATGGGCAGGCGGCCTGGCGCTGCTCGGGTGGGCTGGTGTGCGCGGCCCAGCGTCGCGAGGCCCTGATTCACTTCGCCTCGCGCCGTGCGATGGACATCGAGGGCCTTGGCACGCGCCTGATCGATGCGCTGGTGGAGTTCGGCTTCGTGCGCACGCCGGCCGACATCTACCGCCTGGGTCTTGACGATTTCCTCGACATGAAGCGCCGTGCCGACGAACGCGATGGCAACACACCGGAAACGGTGAAGCAGGGCAGGGTGGCCAGTCGTTGGGCGGAAAACCTGCTCGAATCGATCGCCGCCAGTCGCAGGACGACGCTGGCCCGCTTCCTGTTCGCGCTGGGCATCATGCACATCGGAGAAAGCACTGCAAAAACGCTCTCCAAGTGGTTGGGGAGTCTTGAATTTGTCAGAACGGCGCCGGTCGCCGTGCTGTGTCAGATTCCCGACATCGGAAGCGAGGTCGCCGGCTCCATTGCCGCCTTTTTCGCCCAGTCCGGCAATCGCGCGGTGGTTGACGAGTTGCTCGCCGCCGGCATCGAATTGAGCGATGAAACCTCTCCGCTTGGCGCGCTGCGCGAACGTCTCGGCCTTGCCGCGCTGTTGCAGACGCTTCCGGTCGACAAACTCGGTCCCACCGGGATCGAGCGCCTCGCCACCCGCCATGCGAGCCTGGACACGCTTGCCGATGCCGGGCCGGAGGCATGGATCGACAACGGCATCAGCCGCGCCGCGGCCGAAAACCTCGGCGCGGCACTTGCCCAGCCGGGCATGCGGGAGCGGTTGCACGCCGACGCGGTCGCGATGCGGCGACTGCGCGAGGCCATCGTCACTGACGATGATCCCGGCAGCGATGAACCCCTGCGTGGGCAAACCGTCGTTCTTACCGGCACGCTCACGGCGCTCACCCGCGATGTCGCCAAGGCGAGGCTCGAAGCACTGGGCGCCAAGGTCGCGGGCAGTGTCTCGAAGAAGACCCGTTTCGTGGTTGCCGGCGAAGCCGCCGGGTCCAAGCTCGACAAGGCGCACGAGTTGGGCGTCGAGGTCTGGGACGAAGCGCGGCTGTTGGCCTTCCTCGGTGAACACGACCAATGACCTCGGTGCCGCCCGCGCCGGCCGATGCCTTCACCGGCCTGCGCCTGCGTGCCGACCTGTACTTGTTGATCCGCGGCTTCTTCGCCTCGCGCGGCGTGATCGAGGTGGAAACCCCGATCTTTTCCGCCGGCGCCAACACCGAGCCGAACATCGAAAGTTTCAGCGTGCGCTTTTCCGGTCCGTTGCCGGATGGGGGGTCGCGCCAGCGTTGGCTGCGCACCTCGCCCGAGTTCGCCCTCAAGCGTCTGCTCGCCCAGGGCCTGGGCGATTGTTACGAACTGGGCCGGGTATTTCGCGATGGCGAGGCCGGGCGCCGACACAACCCGGAATTCACCTTGCTGGAGTGGTATCGGATCGGCTGGTCGCACATCGACCTGGCGAGTGAAACCTGCGATCTGATCGAACGTGCAATGGCCATGGTGCAGCGCCGTCCACGACGGGAGACGCTCAGCTACCGCGCACTTTACCGTCGCGCCTTCGGTTTCGACCCGTTCACCGCGAGCATCGAGGAACTCCAGGCACCGCTCGCCGACCACGGCATCGAGGCACGCGACCTGAGCCGCGACGACTGGCTCGACCTGCTGATGACCCATCGTCTGCAACCTGAATTCGAGGACGACGTGCTCTGCATCGTGCATGGATTTCCGCCGAGCCAGGCGGCATTGGCGCGCATCGTGGGGCAGGGCAGTGACGCCGTCGCAGCGCGGTACGAGATCTATCTCGGGCCGAGCGAGCTTGCCAACGGCTACCACGAACTGACCGACGCCGCCGAACAGCGCACCCGCTTCGAAAACGACAATCATCGCCGCCGCGTGCGTGGCCAGCAGGAGTTGCCGATCGACGAGCACCTGCTCGCCGCCCTTGCCAGCGGCCTGCCCGATTGCGCCGGCGTCGCGCTCGGCATCGACCGCCTGCTGATGGAAATGCTCGATACCCGCTCCATCGCCGACGTGCTGGCCTTCGATTTTGGCAGCGCCTGACGGCTCCTGCTGCACCAACGGGCGGTGCCATCATCAGCGTGTCTCAGTCCGTGAGACGGTGAAGTGTCACGGTACCCGCATCGTCCATCATGTCGATCACCAGGAGGCTTGCCGGATGTCCAAACGCATCAGATCAAGAACGGATGGCCTGGACCGACAGCGCTCACGCGCAAGCAACCGCGTTTTCGTTTTCATGAGCTTGCAGCGACTCCACCACGCTCAGGCCGTTGCTGACGACTGGCAGGAGTGTCAGGATGCGGGGGGCGATCTGGACCAGTGGCGAGGACGCATCGCCTCCGGGGCGGTGAGTCTTGGCTATCCACGTCAGCAACTTGAAGCCGACCTGCGTTGGCAGATCCAGTTGGTCGCCAATGCGGCGCTCGTGGCACGGCAGGATGACAAACATCTGTCGTCACCCGGTGATTGCTTCATGCTCAAGGCCGCACATGCGGAATGTTGTCGGCCGCACGTAACCCTGGACGGCTTCATTGCACCGATTGACGACCCCGTCTGGCAGCGTTTGACGCCACCCTTGAGCTATGGCTGCCGCTGCGCGCGCGTCGTGTGGCATGGTTCGGCCGCGGATGATGGAGTCCTGACCACGGCGCACGTACCGACTGCCGAACCGGCACGCGGATTCGATTTTTATCCTGACGAAAGCATCGATCTGAGCCTGGCAGTGGAATGGATGCAGGCGCAGTGCGATCCGCTGTTCGATCATCCCTTCAGTCACGAGTGGCCATATCCTCGGCACGAGCCCACCAGCCTGCCGATGATGTTCTGGCTCGCGCCTCCCGCGCCGGACCAGCGTGACGGCGTGCCGTACCAGCAGCCAATCGATGCGATATTCAACCGACTGTGGGCGGTCTTGCATGGATATGAGCCTCTGCCGATCAAGCACCTTCTGGAAGCAGTTGCCGTCGCCGACAAGGACGATTTGACAAGGCGGCTGGGGGACTTGGCCGCTCGCACGGATGTGTATTCGCCAGCGCGCGCAGCAGCGGTTGCAGCGCTGGCCCGGGCATTCGTCGAAGCGATTCGTCTGGGCATCAAGCACGGGCGAGACGTGTTTGGGAAAGATTCCTGAACGACGCGTGGTTTGTCATGCCTGAGGGCCGTGTCGGTCTGGACGCGGGTCGAGATCGGGCAGACATCGGGCTGCACCTCTGGATGGCGCATTCTCATGCACTGCCCGACCAGCGCAACATTGCCGACGTGCTGGCTTTCGACTTGCCCGTGCCCGGCTTCGCGCCTGCACGCATTCCGGCACGGGACAGGGCAGGGCGGCGATGCCATCATGCGCGGGTGTCCCGCTGCCGAAATCCGTCCCATGCGATCCTTGCTCCTCGCTCTTTGCCTCCTCTTGCCTGCCCTGGCCGCCGCCGACACGACCGGTACGGCCGACGCCGATGCGGCCTTCACCGCGATTTACCAGCAGGAATGGGCGTGGCGCCAGAAGGACGCCGGTCAGGATGTCGAGGACCCCGATTTTTCCCGCAGCGCGCGCTTCCCCGATGTCGATGCCGCCAGTCAGCAGGCGCGGCTCAAGGTGTGGCAGGAGACACTGGCCAGACTCGATGCCATCGACCCGGCGATGCTCTCGCCGGCGCAGCGCGTCAACTACCAGATCTACCGGCCACAGATCGAGAATCTGGCGGCGAACGTGCACTTTCGCACCTACGAGATGCCATTCAACAGCGATTCCTCGTTCTGGTCCGAACTGGGCTTCATGACACGGCGGGAATTCCACAAGGCACACGACTACCGTGCCTACATCGCACGCCTCGAAAACGTCCCGGCTTACTTCGAGCAGCAACTCCTGAACATGCGCGCCGGGCTGGTGCGCGGCTTCAGCGTGCCGCGCGCCGTGCTTGACGGACGCGAGGTTTCGATTGCGTCGATCTCGACCGCGAAGGGGGCCGAGGCCACCCCCTTCTGGGCGCCATTGACACACATGCCGAATACGATCCCCGCGCGCGAGCAGGAGGAACTGCGCAAGAGCGCGCGCACGGCGATCGAGAACCAGGTGCAACCGGCCTTTGCCAGGCTTCTGGCCTTTTTCCAGGAGGAATACCTGCCGAAAGCGCGCACCAGCCTGGCCGCCGAGTCGATGCCGGATGGCGAGGCCTTCTATCGCCAGCAGATCCGCGAATACACCACGCTCGACCTGACGCCGGAAGACATCCACCAGATCGGCCTGCGCGAGGTCGCACGCATTCAGTCCGAAATGGATGAAGTCATCAAGAAGACGGGATTTGAAGGAAGTTTTGCCGATTTTCTGCAATTTTTGCGTACCGATCCACAGTTCTACGCCAGTACCGCGGAAGAGCTTCTGATGCGCGCGGCATGGATATCCAAGCGCGTCGATGCGGTGATCGGCAAATACATGACCCTGCCGCGGGCGCGCTTCGCGATCGTGCCCGTGCCCGCCGACATCGCGCCCTTCTGGACCGCGGGTCGGGGCGGCAACGGCACTTACTGGGTGAACACCTACAACCTGCCGGCCCGGCCGCTCTACAACCTGCCGGCACTCACCCTGCACGAATCCGATCCTGGTCACGCACTGCAGGGGGCACTGGCGGCCGAGCAGGGCGAGCAACCGGCGTTTCGCCGCGAGAACTACATTTCCGCCTATGGCGAGGGCTGGGGCCTGTACTGCGAGAAGCTGGGCAAGGAGATGGGCATCTACCAGACGCCCTACGAGGATTTCGGCCGGCTCACCTACGAAATGTGGCGCGCGGCACGCCTCGTGATCGACACCGGCATCCACCACAAGGGCTGGAGTCGCGAACAGTCGCTCGCCTACCTGCGTGAGCGCACCGCCCTGTCCGAGCACGAAGTCACGACCGAGGTGGATCGCTACATTTCCTGGCCCGGACAGGCACTGAGCTACAAGCTGGGCGAAATCCGCATCCTCCAGTTGCGCGCCGAGGCCGAGCGGGAGCTGGGCGACACATTCGATCTCAAGGCCTTCCACGATGCCGTGTTGCGCGAAGGCTCGGTACCCTTGCCGGTGCTGGAGGAGCAGATTCGCGCCTTCATCGCCCAGGCCAAAGCGGCGTCCGCGCAGAAGCTATTGAGTGCTCCGCCTCAAAGGAAGATCCAACCCACCAGTGCAAACAACGGCAGCAAGATGGCGCAACTCCAGGCGATGTAGCCGAAGAAACTCGGCATTCGCACCCCGCGTTCGATCGCGATCGATGCGACCATCAGGTTCGGCGCATTGCCGATGTAGGTGAGGGCACCCATGAACACCGCGCCGGCACTGATCGCCGCGAGCACCTGTGCGAGCGGCCCCATCAGGGTCGCGGCATCACCGCCAGCAGTGTTGAAGAACACGAGATAGGTCGGGGCATTGTCGAGCACCGAACTGAGCGCGCCGGTGGCCCAGAAGTAGGCGAGCGGATTGGGCGTGCCATCGGCATGGGTGACGCTGCGCACCACGGCACCGAACGGACCCTCGACGCCGGCCTGCAACATCGCGATCACCGGAATGATGGTGATGAAGATCCCGGCAAAGAGCTTGGCGACCTCCAGCATCGGCCCCCAGGTAAACTGGTTGCCCTCGTGCACGGCGCGCGGCGTGACTCGCAGGGAAACCAGGATGACGCCGATCAGTCCGAGGTCGCGCACCAGGCCCGGCAGGCCGACCTCGGCCCCGACCAACTCGAAATGGACGTCCGATCGCCACAAGCCGCTCATCAGCACCAGCGCCACGATGGCGGCGAGCAGAAGCAGGTTGACACCACCGTCGATCCCGAGGCGCGGGTCGTCCGGGGTGGGATCGACGCGCTTGGGCATCGCGTGGCGAAAGAACCAGGAATCAAGCAGATAGAACCCGACCAGCAACACCCCGGCAAGAAACAGCGTGTCGGGAAGGATGTGCTCGACCGTCCAGAAAAAACCGACGCCCTTGAGGAAGCCGAGAAACAGCGGCGGATCGCCGAGTGGCGTGAGCGAACCGCCGATGTTGCTGACGAGAAAAATGAAGAAGATCACCACATGGGCGTTGCGGCGGCGGTGATCGTTGGCCCGGATCAGCGGCCGGATCAACAGCATCGACGCACCGGTGGTGCCCATGAAGCTCGCCAGCAGCGTGCCGATCGCCAGGATCGAGGTGTTGAGCGCGGGCGTGCCGTGCAGGTTGCCGCGGATGTAGATCCCGCCCGACACCACGAACAAGGCGCTCAACAGGATCACGAACGGCAGGTATTCGGCCAGCAGCGCATGCACCAGGCCATGGCTGGCCGTGGCAAGGTCGAACACCAGCACGCACGGAACCAGAAACGCCAGCGCCCAGCCCAGCGTGATCTTGCCGAAGTGGGCGTGCCAGATCTTCGGGACGATCAACGGGCACAGTGCGATCGACAGCAGCAGGCCGACGAACGGCAGTCCCCACGGGACGGCAAGCTGGCTACCGTCCATGTGATGTTTCGGCCGGGACTGGGATAACGGCGCTGCGGCCGGACCGATGGGGTGCGATTGAGACGAGGCGCATTCCGGCGTGAGGTTGGACGTGAGGCTGGCATTCTAGCGGTGATGCCGCGAATGGTTTTATGCGCATAATGTATATTATGTAAAATACGAAGACCGAAATGGTTTGATCTGGATCATGGTTGTCGCGTTCCGGCGGCCCTACGCTCTTCGGCATGCAGACCAGCCCTCATCCACGCGCCCCTGACACGGTTGCGGCGCAGCGCATGCTCGACGCCTGCTTTCTCGGTCCGTATGGCGAAAACGACACGCTGCTCGAACACATCGTGGTCGAATTCCTGCGCGATCACGTCCACTGGCGACGCAACTTCCATCCGGAAGACCCACCCGCGATCGCCACCGCCGCGGCGCTCGATCCGGACTATCAGGCGTTCGTCGCGCGGATGCGGCGTGAATTGCATCAGTTGTCGGCCGCGCTGAAGCGCTCCCTGCCTTTCCACAGCCCGCGCTACATCGGCCACATGGTGTCGGACCTGCTCCTGCCGGGGCTGGCGGCCTACATCCTGGCCTTGCCATACAACCCGAACAACGTCACCGAGGAGGCCGCGCCGGTCACCTTGCGTCTGGAGATGCAGGTCGGTCTGCAACTCGCACGTCTGTTTGGCTGGGTGCACGATCCCTCGCGCATCGATTGTGCCTTTGGCCACCTCACCTCCGGCGGCACGCTGGCCAACTACCAGGGTCTGCGCCTGGCGCTGGCGCTCAAATCCTTCCCGGTCGCGTTGCGCCGCGCCGGCGTGCCGGACATCGCCCTGCCGGAGGATGACTGGCAGGCATTCAATCTTGCCCCGCAGGCCGGGATCGAACTGTTCAGCACGTGGCGGCACTGGCTGGCGGCGCAGCCCGTGCGCGAGCGTGCGCACTGGCGCGAACGCGTGCAAGGCGAGCGCATCGAGCAACTTGGGCTGGCAGCATTCTTCGCCCGCCATGCTCAATTGCACCTGCCGCAGGTACTGGCACCGATCACCGCGCATTATTCATGGAGCAAGGGTCTCAAGATGCTCGGGCTCGGGCGTGATCAGTTGCAGCTCCTGCCCACGCGCGAGATGCGCCTCGATGCCGACGCCCTGAACGAGACCCTGGACGGCTGCCGGCGCGCCGGACAACCGGTGCTGATGGCGGTGGGCGTACTCGGCACGACCGAGTACGGCACGGTCGATCCGATCGACGCGATCCTCGCCGCGCGCGAGCGCATGCAGGCCTCGGGTCTGGGTTTCAGCGTGCATGTCGATGCGGCGTGGGGCGGTTATCTCGCCACCGTGTTTCGCAATCCCGATGGCACGCTGCGCTCGCGCGAGGACATGCGGGGCGAGTTCAACGCGTTCCCGCTGCCGGAGGTCCACGCCGCCTTTGCCGCGCTGGAGCGGGCGGATTCGATCACGGTCGATCCGCACAAGCTCGGCTACCTGCCCTATGGCGCCGGTGCCTTCGTCTGCCGCGACCACCGCGCCATCAGCCTGCTGGCAGAAGAGGCCGACTACGTGTTTCGCGATGGCGATCCCGACGACTACGTCGGCCGCTATCGCCACCTCGGACAGGTCATTCCGGAAGGCTCGAAGTCCGGTGCGATGGCGGCGGCGGTCTATGTCGCCCACCGTGTCCTGCCGCTCGACCACGCACACTTCGGCCTGATCCAGCGGCACACGATCCAGGCGGCCGAGGCCTTCCGCGAGTGCGCCCGCGATTTTGCCGCGAAGATGCGCGGCATCGTGCACGTGGTGATGCCCTTCCCGCCCGACAGCAACCTCGTCTGCCTTGCGCTCAACCCCTGGGGCAACCGTGACTTGGCACGCGCCGATGCCTACACCGAAAACCTGCACGCGAAGCTGCGCGGCGACCCTGAATTGCCGGTGCAGGTCATGCAGTTCTTTGCCTCCGCCACCACGCTCAAGCAGGGACTGGTTGGCGACCGCGACCTGCAACGCATCCTGGCCGAACTCGAACTCGACCCGGCCACCTGCGATGCGGCCAACGGCTCGGATCGGCTCACGATCCTGCGCCATACCCTGATGAATCCGTATCTGATCGACACGGAGAATGGCATCAGCTACATCGAGCGTTACTTCGACTACCTCGCCACCCTGGTGCAGGGCGCATGAGTCAGGCCAGAGCCACCGCCGACCTGTCGGAATTGCTGGAAGCCGGCTTCGTCAACCGCTACCACGTGCCTGCACCGGTGCCGGCACGAGCCTGGGCCGAGCCGCCATTCAGCGCGTGGTTCCAGGAAGATGCACTGCGCCAGATCGCTGCCACGACCAATGGCGATCCGATTCCCCGGCCGCTCGCGCTGCATGTGCATTTTCCGATCGAGGACGCAGCGTCGGCCTCCTACCTCACCCGTCTCTACCGCGAGGTCGGAATGCTTGCTGCCCTGTTCGACCGCGATCGACAGGTGGAGCAGGTCCACTTCACCCGCTCGGCACCCGCCTTCCTGCAACCGGAACAGGTGCAGGAAGCCATGGACGTGCTCGATCGGCACATGCGCCTGCCACGCATCGGGCGCATGGCCCGCTCGATCGAACTGTCTGCGTCCAACACTTTTCCAGTACAGATCGCGACGCTTGCGGAGGCCGGCTTCGATCATGTGCGCCTGGTGCTCGACCCGCAATCCGGCCGCTCTGGAACGACCCTGGATGGCGGCCGACTGGCGGCCCTGATCCATGCCTGCCGCGCGCACGGCATGCACCGCGTGCACGTTGAATTGAGCGGTGAGTGTCCGGGACGACCGGTGCAGGATTCGGACAGCCTGATCGAGCACCTGCTCCAGGCCCGGCCGGACAGCCTTTCACTTGGACACGGAAGCCGCGTGCCGGCGGCGCTGACGGATGCTGATGCGGCAAACGATGCACGGCTTGAACCGCTGCGCCACACGCTCGAACGGATCCAGAGCGCAGGTTACGAGCATCTCGGCTTGTGCTGTTTCGCCCTGCCCGACGATGCCTTGAGCACGGCGATGCGTGAGGGAAAGCTGCATTTCGGGCCGCTGGGTTACACCTGCCAGCCCGACTGCGACCTCATCGGCCTGGGCGTGGGAGCGCGCAGCCAGATCGGAGCGAGCATCAGCCAGAGCCTGCGCGACCTGCCCAGTTGGGCCGAGGCGATCGATCGCGGTTGCCTGCCGGTCTGGCGCGGGACGCGCCTGAACGAAGAACAGATGCTATGCGCGGATGTCGTGCAGCAGCTACTATGCCGCGGCGAAATCGTTTTTCGCGAGGTCGCTCGAACGCATGGAATCGACTTCTGCACGCGTTTCGCCGAACCCCTGGCGCGAATGGAACCGTTGGTGCTGGATGGCTTGGTGGAGGTATTGCCGGATGCGATTCGTGCCACGGCCAAGGGGCGCATGGCGCTGATGGCCGTTGCGGCCTGTTTCGACAACCAGACTCCCACGGCATCGGAAACATCCACGCACTTCCAACGGGCTCCATGAGCAGCAGCAAGGCAGCCGACACCTGCCAACGTGTCGTTTTTCCAAGGATCAACGAAACCATCGTCGCCGACGATGGCAACGACCTCGTGTTCTGCTCCACCTGCGCCTTCTCGCAGGTCTGCCTCGCCGAGGGCATGGGCAAGGGCGAGTTGCGCGACCTGCACCTCCTGGTCGAACACGCCGGACCATTCCAGCCGGGCGAATTCCTCTTCCGCGAAGGCCGCCCCTTCAATGCCATCGCCGCGGTACGGGCCGGCACGGTCAAGACCTTCCTCGTCGATCACCACGGGCGCGAACAGGTGCTCGGTTTCCACCTGCCCGGCGAATTGATCGGACTCAATGCGATCGATGGCGAGCGCTATCCCTGCAACGCCGTGGCACTCGATACGGTGATGCTCTGCCGTTTCTATTTCCCCAAGATCGCCCTGCTTGCGGCCCGGCTGCCCAAGCTGCAGCAACAACTGTTCCGCCTGATGAGCCGCGACATCGGCAATGCGGCACGCTTTGCCGGAGATTATTCCGCCGACGAGCGGGTCGCGGCCTTTCTGGTCGGACTCTCCCGCCGACTGTCGGCGCGTGGCTTTTCCGCCCAGCGTTTCCGCCTGACGATGTCGCGGACCGACATTGCCAACTACCTGCGCCAGGCGCCCGAGACCATCAGCCGCGTGCTGCGCCGCTTCGAGCAAGACGGTCTGCTGGGCGTCAAGCGGCGCGAGGTGGAAATCATCGACATGGCCCGCCTCGAACACCTCGCCGCCTCGATCCTGCGCGATTGAAGCCGCCGGGCACGCGACCCGACGGCACGCCCGCCATCAGTAGACGTACTGCGCCTGCAACCAGACCTTGTCCGTATCGACGCTGCGGGCATGATTGTCGGAATCGTAGCTGGCGTACTTGACCAGGCCACTCAAACCCTTCAGTGCCGGGATCGGGCGGGCATAGGACAGATCCACTTCCGTCCCGAAGGAGGTCGAGCCGCGCTCGGAATCGAAGGTGTGCCACGCGCCGGCGAGCGTGCCGCCGAGCAGCGGCAGGCCGAAACTGGCATGGCGATCTTCCAGACCGTCGGCCGGTGTCGTCAGGAACAGGTCGGCCCAGCCGTTGAACAGGTGCTTGGTCGCCAGCGGTGTCTGGAAAGCCCGATTGCCGGGGCCGTCTGCGCCGCCAAGCACCTCGTATCCGACCCGGAACTGGGCCTTGTTTTCGAAGGTGTAGCCGGCTTCGGCCAACACGTAACGACTGTCGAGCGACCACGGATTGCCGGCCGCATCCTTCTGTCGAGCGTACTCGAAGACATAGGCAAGCCCGTCGATCGCACCCGTCGCGCGAATGCCGGTGGTGGCGCTCGACAAGGTGCCCAGTGGCGCCGTCGGCGTCACCGCCGCATTGCCGAGGTCCAGACGATAGTGGTAAGCGCTGAGGGCCACTTTCGGAGACACCACGTAGTTCAGGTTGACGAGGTGGCTGTCACCCTTCAGCCGCGCTTGGTTGGCGGCGTTGGCGTAGGGCCGATTGTCCGGCCCGAAGACGGTATGGACTCGGTCGATCCAGGCATAGCTGGCGGTAAAGCCGGCGAACGGCTTGCCCTGCAGCAGGACGCCATCATAGGTCTGTTCGTTCTGGCGCCAGGCGACCCCACCGATGAATCGCTGATTGTCGAAATTGATCCGCTGACGACCCACGACCACGGCGCTGCGCTGGCTGTCGTGGCGCAATGAAAACTGGTTGATGGCGGTGCCGCTCGGGTCGGCAACCACGGCGTAATTGCCGCGACCATTGCGCGTGCTGTTGTAGTGATCGCCGCCGAGATCGCTGACGTTGTCCACTTCGACCAGGGCGGAAACACCATTCCACGTGCCGCTGCGATAGCCCACCCGGGTGCGCAGCGTGTGGGCATCGGCATCGCGCAAGGTGTTGTCCTGCGCGACGTTCTCGTAGCGGTAGCGCAGGTCGAAGATCGGCTTTCCGTCGGCCAGCCAATCGTTGCCGCCGGCGGCCAGTGCGGCATGGGCGGACAGGGCCAGGATCGAGAAGCTCAGGGCGCGGCGCATGGAGATTTCCTTGGGACGTGGCAGGATGCAAGGCACGATACGCAGGTGCCCCGGGGCAAACCTGATTCAGATCAAAGCGGCACACTCGCGCGAGTGCAATCGTTCAGGCATGGACATCCAGCTCGACCTGCGCGACCTTCCGCCCCCCGAACCGATGGTTCGCATCCTTGATGCACTGGAGCTTCTGCAGCCGGGGCAAGGGCTGGAAGCGATGACCCCGTATCGCCCCCTGCCCTTGCTGCCAATGCTGGAAAAGCTCGGCTATGCGTGGCAGCTGGAGGACACCGCATCGGGCCACGCCCGGCTCCTGATCCGACATCGTGACGACGACCGAGCTCCGCGATGACTCGGCTCGCCCTGGCGCAGGCGCCACCGCTCCTGCAACCGCTGCGCTGGCTCCTGGCCGCGCCGGTCTGGGGCATGGTCAGCGGGTTTTGGCTGCTCGGGTTCTGCCCTGTGGTCCTGCTCGATCGCTGGACGCCGGCAACCGTGGCCCTGGTGCACCTGTTCGTGCTCGGCGTGCTCGGCAACGCCATGCTTGGCAGTCTGCAGCAGTTCCTGCCGGTGGCGGCGGGGACGCCGTTGGTGTTGACGAGGTCGAGTCGCTGGCTGCATGCGTTCTACAACCTCGGCATCGTTTGCCTTGCCAGCGGTCTGGTGTGGCCCTGGCCGGGCTGGAGCGGTTTGACGACAGGGCTCATCGCCCTGCCCTTGCTGTTCGTCGCGCTGGCCCTGATTCCGTTGCTGCTGTGCTCCGGGACGCAGCGCGTGTTGCGATCGGGCATCGCCCTGGCACTCGTGTTCCTGTGCGTGACGGTCGTGCTCGGTGTGCTGCTGATATTCGGACTCGTCGGCACCTTGTCATTGCCGCTCGCACGCCTGACCGACCTGCATGCCACCACCGGCCTGTTCGGCTGGATCCTCGTGCTGATGGCGAGCGTCGCCAGCGTCACCCTGCCGATGTTCCAGGGCACGGTGACGATTCGCACGGCCTGGCTCGCGGCCTGGCTGATCCTCGCCCTGCTCGGCATCGGCATCGGTGGCAGCGGCCGGCTTGCGCTGGATTCGGGACACTTCCTCGTTCTTGCCCTTGCACCGGCCGTTGTGGCTTTCGTCGGCGCATCGCTCGGGTTGCCCTGGCGCGCACCGCGGCGACGCGAAACCGCACTGGTCGGGTTCTGGCGGATGGGCACACTCGCCTTCGGGGCTGGCTGCCTCGCGGGTCTGCTGGTCGCGTTCGACGGGATTCCGGCACGGCTCGGGCTGAGCGCCGGCGTCCTGGTCATCGCGCTCGGCCTGCCGATGATGCTCACCGGCATGATGCTGGAGATCAACGGCTTCCTCGCCTGGATTCGGGCGCGCGGCGCATGCCCACGAGGCGTCCAGGTTCCCGGCGTCGGCCTGCTCTCGCCCGAGCGCGACAAGCGTCGCGTGTTGATCGCCCACCTCGTCGCTCTGGTTGCCCTGCCCGCTGCCACGTTCCAGCCGATCCTTGCGCCTGTGGCTGGGGTCGCCTTGATTTCGGCGCACGCGGCCACCCTCATCGGCTTGCTGGCGTGTCAGAATCGCGCCCGCAGATTTGCGCGTGAGCCGGGAGCGAGCATGACCGGCAAACCACTTGAATAATCACGCACAACATTTTGTTTTAATTGATCAAATGAGAAATCTCATGAACCCGTTGATGCCCGCGCCGCGCCCTGCCCAAGCCTCGTTTCTGCGCTTCATCCCGCCGCCGGCACGCTGGAGGCCGCTCGTCCATCTCCTGCCGGAAACCCTGCGCACCCGCGTGCTCGAACGCGCACTCACCCATACTCTCGCCCACGCCGGAATCGACAGCGCGCTGGCCGAGGTGGCCGGACGCAGGCTCGGCATCGAGGTCTCCGATCTCGACCTCGGCTGGGTCTTCCAGTGGCAGGATGGCCGATTGCGCGCGGTCGATGGCGCGCCCGAAGCCAGCGTGCGCGGCACTGCAACCGACCTGCTGCTGCTCACCAGCCGCCTCGAAGATGCCGACACGCTGTTCTTCCAGCGCAAGCTGGTCCTGACCGGCGACACCGAGCTTGGCCTGACGGTGCGCAACTTGCTCGATCGCCTGCCTTGGGAAACCCTGCCGCTGGCCCTGCGCATCGTCCTGCAACGCGGGGCAGAATTGGCACGTTCAGCGCGCGCCGCCTACCACGCCTGAGATCGACCCCGAACCGCGTCGCCGACGCGGGGTCGGAGCCCAGTCATTGCGAGTGGATTGCCACATCGCTTCGCGCCGCGCAATGACGAGGTGTCCGGATTCCCGGACGAAATTTCGCCCTGCACCCTCAGGGCGCGACGGGAAGGCCGGCCTTGCCAGGTTCGCCATGCCAGTAGCCGTTGCGGGCCGCGACGGCAGGAGGTGGCAGCGGCTCGACGAGCATGTTGCGGAAGCGCTGCACGACCTCGGCCATGCCGTTGACCTGGGGATACAGACGCAGGATGTCGACGCCGGCGGCGAGCAGATCGTCGCGTTCGGGCGCCATGTCGACGATTTCGACACCCTGTACCTGGATGCCGTTGATCATCAGGAACGGCGCGCCCTCGCGGGTTGCCAGCGGCATCCCGTCGGGGTAGTCGATGCAGCGGAATCCGCATTGATCCTTGGGCAGGTCGAGCGCGCGCGCGGTGAAGCAGCGGGCCGAATACGACAGCGGCAGGCGCCCCCAGGCGTGGACTTCCAGTTCCGGCATGCTGCCGCCGTCGGCTTCGAGGGCGCTGCGCAGTTCTCCGATGAGGCGTCGCCCCTGCTCGACACCGGGCACCCAGCGCACCAGCCCATCCTCGATCAGGAGCGCCAGCGCACGATGGTTGTAGACGTTGAGGGTCGGTCCACCGACGAAGGACAGCTTGCGTTCGCGACAGAATTGCACCGCTGAAAGGTCGTTGGCCTCGACCCGGAAACGACCATTCTCGACCTGGCGGCGAACCGCACCAAGTTCCGATTCGGCCTCGACCAACGCCAGAGTGGACAGCACCACCTCCCGGCCTGCGTCGGCCAGTTCATGTGCGAGTGCGAGCCAGTCACGGGTGCGCAATTCGCGCCGCTTGCTGCAGACGGTTTCACCGACATAGACGATGTCCAGCGGCCAGTCGGCGGCCTCGCGGTAGAACGCCAGAGTGCGCTCGCGCGGCCAGAAATACTGCAGGGGTCCAAGACTGAGCTTCATCTCGATTCGTGCTCCGTGCGGTGGCCGAGGGCTTCAGTGCCAGGCGCGATGATAGGGACCGAGCGTGGTCTGCTGCCCCTCGGCATGGGCCGACAGCGCCGCCTGCCAGGCAGCTTGCACCTGCCACTGCTCCGGTGCACTGCGGTAGCGGTCGATTGCGGCGCGCCAGGTCGTGGTGACGGCCTTGACGTAGGCGACACCGCGCTGGCGTCCCTCGATCTTGAGTGCCGCGACACCGGCCTGCGCCAGCCGCGGCAGCAGTTCGAGGGTGTTGAGGCTGGTCGGTTCTTCCAGCGCATGAAAGATTTCGCTGCCGACGTCGTAGCGTCCCTTGCATACGGTCGGATAGCCGGCCGGTTCGCCCTCGGCAAAGCGGTCGATGAGCATGCCGTTGAGGCGCACGCTGCGGCTCTGGTCGGGATGCTCGTCCCAGCGCACGAAGCGTGCCGGCGAGCAGACTCCGTGGCGATTGGGCGAAACCCCGGTGACATAGCTCGACAACTGGCAGCGCCCCTCGACCATGATGCACAGGCTGCCGAAGGCGAACACCTCCAGCGGTACCGGCGAGGCCTCGCAGAGGCGCTCGACCTGCTGGATCGCGAGCACCCGCGGCAGTACCGCCTGGGCAATGCCGAAGCGCTCGTAGGCATAGCGCAGTGCCGCCGCGGTCGTCGCCGAGCCCTGCACGGAAAGATGTCGTTCGAGACCCGGATGACTGCGTGCGGCGTAGTCCAGCACCGCCATTTCCGCCGCGATGATCGCATCGGCACCCAGTTCGGCGGCGTGATCCACGGCCGCGTGCCACTGCGCCAGACGTGCGCTGTCGGGATAGGTATTCAAGGCCAGGTAGACCTTGCGGCCACGCGCGTGCGCATAGGCGATGCCGCGACGCATTTCGTCCTCGTCGAAATTGAGGCCGGGGAAGGCACGCGCATTGGTCTGGTCGCGAAAGCCGGCATAGACCGCATCCGCGCCGGCGTCGATCGCTGCCTGCAGGGCGGGAAGATTTCCCGCGGGACATACCAGTTGCATGAGCGGCTCCAGGGTTCGAATGGATGGATGAGGGAAAGGCTCGCGGGTCGGGATCATTTCCGTGCGCCGGCGCGGCTGACCGGGGCCAGCTTGGCCCAGAGTTCGTCGATGCGCTGCTCGACGCGCGGATCAGGCACGATCGGTCGACCCCAGTCACGATCGGTCTCGCCACGCCACTTGCGCGTGGCATCGATGCCGAGCTTGGAGCCCAAGCCGGCAACCGGCGAGGCGAAGTCGAGGTAGTCGATCGGGGTGTTTTCCACCAGCATCGTGTCGCGTGCCGGATCGACCCGGGTGGAAATCGCCCAGATCACCTGGCGCCAGTCGCGCACGTCGATGTCGTCGTCGGTGATGATCACGAACTTGGTGTAGGTGAACTGGCGCAGGTAGGACCAGATGCCCATCATCATGCGTCGCGCGTGCCCCGGATACTGCTTGCGGATCGAGACCACGGCGATGCGGTAGGAACACGCCTCCGGCGGCAGATGGAAATCGACGATCTCGGGGAAGATCTTCTGCAGGATCGGCACGAAGATGTCGTTCAGTGCCATCGACAGCACCGAAGGCTCGTCGAACGGCGCACGGCCCATGTAGCTGCCGTGGTAGATCGCGCCGTTGCGCATGCGAATGCGCTCGATCGTCAGCACCGGAAACACGCCCTGGGCGTTGTAGTAGCCGGTGTGATCGCCGAACGGGCCTTCGAGCGCGGTGTCGTCGGGATGGATGAAGCCTTCGAGCAGGATTTCCGCGCCCGCCGGCGCGGTCAGGCCGGTCAATTCACTTTGCCACACGCGCGTGCGCGAGCCACGCAACAGACCGGCGAATTCATACTCGGAGAGGGTGTCGGGCACTGGCGCGACCGCCGCCAGCATGGTTGCCGGGTCGGCTCCGATCGCGACGAGCACGGGGAATGGTTTGTCCGGCCAGGCCTGTTTCCATGCCGCGTAGTCCTGCGCTCCGCCGCGATGCGCGAGCCAGCGCATGATCACGCGGTTGCGTCCGATCGGCTGCTGCCGGTAGATCGCGACGTTCTGGCGACGCTGGCGGGTGCCGCGCGTGATCACGAGGCCGAAGGTGATCAGACGCGCCACATCTTCGGGCCAGCAGCGCTGGATCGGCAGGCATTCGAGGTTGACCTCGTCGCCGGCAAACACGTTTTCGCAGAATGCCGCCTCGTGCACCGTCTTGGGCGCGACGTGGGCGAGCTGGGCCAGTCCCGGCCAGGAACCCAATGCCTCGCGCATCGAGGACGGCCAGGCCGGTTCCTTGAGCGCGGCAAGCAGTTCGCCCAGTTCCCGCAGCGAAGCAACCGGGCGATCACCCAGCGCCATCTCGATGCGCTTGCGGTGCCCGAACAGGTTGCCCAGCAACGAGTGATCGGAACCATTCGGGTTGTGCATCAGCAGCGCCGGCCCCTCCTCGCGCAGCGCACGCAAGCACAAGGCGGTGCTCTCCAGCACCGGATCGATCGGCGCATCGATTTCCAGCAACTGCCCGCACTCGGACAGGCGACGCAGGAAGGAGCGCAAATCGTGGTAGGCCATGCTGTCGGTCCTGCCGCGTGATCGGAGTTCGGGAAGGATGTGAGTCTGCACGCTGGACACCCGGCGCTACCATGACCCAGATCAATAACACGCCCACGACCTCGTTGCCGTTGCCGATTTCGACCCGCACGACGGATACACACATGCCCATCGACACCATCGGCCACTCGACCCACACCATCGACAGCTTCGTCGAACTGCTGCGCGGCGCCGGCGTCGAGTGCGTGGTCGATGTGCGCAGCATCCGGCGCTCGCGCACCAATCCGCAGTTCAATCAGGACACGCTTCCGGCCAGCCTCGCCGCACATGGCATCGACTACCGCGTGATTGCCGAACTCGGCGGCCGGCGCGGACGCCAGCACACGATCGATCCGGTGGTCAATGGTTACTGGGAGAACACCAGCTTCCACAACTATGCCGACTGGGCGATGCAGGCGGCATTCCACGCCGGCCTCGATGAACTGCGCGAGCTGGCGCACCGGCGCCACTGCGCCATCATGTGCGCAGAGAGTGTCTGGTGGCGTTGTCACCGCCGGATCATCGCCGACCACCTGCTGGCCTGCGGGGAAACCGTCCGGCACATCCTGCCCACGCGCATCGAACCCGCCACGCCGACCGCAGGTGCATGCTTCGATGCGGACGCAAATGTGAGTTATCCCGCAGTTTCCCCACCTGGCTTGCTTTGCCCGGGAAAGAGGTGAGAATGCCCAGTGGACACACCATTCGCGGTTTGTGCAACGACGCGGGCGCGTCGTTGCCAGCCGCAGTCCAGGGAGAACAATCATGCGCATGTTCCATCTGTATGCAGCGGCGACTCTGAGCGTGTTGCTGGTCGGCTGCGCCAGCACGGGCAGCTCGCAATTGGCCAGAAGCGTCCAGAACGACGGCTCGACCCAGATCTGGTACAGCGTTGGCGGCAGCGGCGCTTCGCACATCGACGAACGCAGCACCCTGATGAAGGCAGCCGATCGCTGTGCAGCGCGCGGATACGACGGGGTACGAGTCAGTGACGGCGATACCGCACGCTATTGTCGTGAAGACGGTGGCTATGCCGGCTGCACGCGCTGGGTAATCGTCAAACAGTACCAGTGCGCCAACATGACGGCATCGACGTCGCCCTGAGTCATCGGTCCCACCTTGCCCTGCGCTCCGGACACCACTCGCCCGGCTCGTGGCAGCGCGCATTCACCCGATTGCTGCACGTTTCCCGCGGACTTGCGGCTGGTGTCCCTGAAACCTCACCGCCACGGAGCATTTGAACACATCGCCATTGTGAGGAACTAAGCGACGTGGCAATTCAGAAACCGCACCAAAATCAGGCAACTGGATTGCTTCGCTGCGCTCGCAATGACAGGCTTATGCCTTGTTCGGGCCTTCCCAGTCGTGTACACATCCTTTGAATGCGACATTGAAGGAGCGGCGATGCGGTGGATTCGATGGCCTGCCCTGCTCGGGCTGGCGTTGGTGTTGCAGCAGGCGGATGCGATCGAACTCGCGCTGCGCGATGCCATGACCGGTGCACCGGTCATGGCGCGGCTCGAATGCGAAGCCGACACTGCCATTCACTCGATGCCGGCAGATGGCCGATTTCGGTCGATGGCCGTCGCGCCGAGCGGATGCCGCGCGCGGGTGCGCGCGATCGGCTACCACGACCTCGACATCATGCTCGATCCAGGCGCACTGCCGACCACGATCCTGCTCGAACCCCTGACACAACCACAAGCCTTTGCCCGTCTCGCCAGCCGCATCGAAGGCAAGCCCGGAGAGCGCTGGATCCAGGGCTACCTGCGCCGGACACAGGATGGCAGTGCGATCGCAGGCGCAAAACTCGACTTCGAGGGGCGCAGCACGCAGACCGATTCCAACGGCTACTTCGAACTGGAGCTTGCCCCGCGCGCAGCCAATGACCTGACCCGCGCCACCTTGCACATTCGCGCTCCCGGCATGGGTGAACAGCAGCGTGAAGGTGTGCTGGTGACGCACGGAATCCAGCGTTTCGTGCTTGCCCTCGGCCCGGGCATTCCGGCACGTGTGGTGGACAGCGTCGGCGCGCTGGATCGCGGCGCGCGGGCCATCACCGACACCGATGCGGACACGGCGATCCAACATCCGGCGACGCCGCTTGATCCACTTGTCGTCCCGGGCCTGAGCCCGCCCGCGACAATTCGTGTCGGATTCGCCGACGCCGCCTGCACCCAGAGTTGCTGCACGGCGTCCTGCACCAACACCTGTGCCATGTCGCTGGAAACCTACGTGCGTCGCGGACTCAACGACGAGTGGATTGCAAGCTGGAACACCCAGAGTCTGCGCGCCGGCTCCATCGCCTATCGCAGCTATGGCGCATGGCGTGTGGCCAATCCGATCCGCCCTGCCTTCGACATCTGCTCCAGCGCCTGCTGCCAGGTCAATGACGGTGACACCTCCACCAATACCGACAACGCGACCGCGCGCACGCCCGGCATGATGCTGACGCGCAACGGCAGCACCGTGGTTGCGTCCGAATACTCGGCGGAAAACAACAGTTGGGACGATCCGGGTGACGGCCTGAATTGCAGCAATTCCGATCTCTCCTGTGGTGATGGGTTCGCCGGCTCCCCGGCGACCGGCTGGCCCTGTCTGTCCGACCCGGTGGGTGCGGGGCGCGGCTGTTTCGGCCACGGACGCGGCATGTCACAGTGGGGCACGCAGCGTTGGGCGATTGATGCCAGCGCGCGCAAATGGCCATGGATCACCGATCACTACTACAACGACAATGGCACTGGCACCGCGCTGCGAACGGCGGTGATGAGCTCGCCCCTGCGTCTGGCCGACCTCACGGTACAACCTGCGGTGCTTGGACCGGGAGCGTCGTTCCAGATTCTCGCCCAGGCAAGCAACCTTGCCGGTGCCGATCATGCCCACCTGCTTGTCGGCGCGAGCCTCTACCGCGCCGGCATTGGCTATCTCGATGATCCGGTCCACGACGTGCCGATTTCCCTGTCGCCCGGCACGCAGTCGATCAGCCGCAGCTTCGACATTCCCGCCTCGGCAAGTGCCGGGGATTACGACGTGCTGCTGTCGCTGTATCTGGACGTCGATGAAAACAACCTCATCAACACGGGCGATCTCGCCCTGGCGCTGGAGCGGGTCGATGCCGCCGTCAGGATCGTCGTCGAACCACCCTTCACGGGCTTTTCCGACGGTTTCGAGGGAGCGCCCTGAACCTTCCTCTCGACCTCAGGTTCCGGTGTCGATACCCAGTTGCAAGGCGAGCCGTTCGGCTGCAGCACGATTGATTTCCCCGGGCAGAAGGGCCTCGCGCATCGGCGGCATCGCCTTGCGCAGCAGCTTGCGAGCATCGTCTGCACGCCCCTGACGCAGTCGGATCGCGGCCAGCTCGGCCCGCGCAATCGCCAGATCCAGCGTTGCGCCACCTTGCTTGAAACCCGCCACGGCCGCATCCGCATCGCGTGCGGCACTCGCCAGGTCAGCGCGATCCATCGCAAACGCGGCACTGACTCGGCGGGCATGCAGGAACAGCGGATGGGTCGGGGGAACCAGCGCGGAAAACCGCCGCAGCGCCTCGTCGAGCAAGGGCTGGCCGATGTCCGGGCGGTGCATGACCCGCGCGGCGATCGCCATCTGCCACGTCACCATCGCGCACTCGTCCGACTCCTCGCCCTCGATGCGCGCACAACGGCGACGCAGATCACCGAGGATTTCCAGTGATTGCTTCGGCTGCCCGGCCAGCGCCAGGGTACGCGCCCGGGCGCGTTCGAGACTGCGACGGGTTCGATCGTCGGCGTCGATGCCGGCCTCGTCCAGGATGGCAAGGCCGGCATCGAATTCGGTCATGGCCGTTGCATAGTCACCTGCGCTTTCCAGCACGCCTGCAGTATTGGCATGGCTGATGGCTGCGTCGATCGGACTGTCGGCCCCGGCCTCGATTCCCGCCCGGTTCGACTCTTGCAGCAGTTCGGCCGCCTCGCGGTAACGCCCGAGGTCATTCAGGGCCAGCGCAAGATCGTTGTTGAGCAGCATCATGCGTGCGCCACCAGGACCGACGATGCGCTCCTGCAGGCCGATGGCCTCGCGCAACGAGCGTTCGGAGCCGGCGGCGTCGCCGGCGACGCGCAGGGCGTTGGCCCGGGAGCGCAGGAAGGTCACCTGATCGAGCGACCCAGCCGGGTGCTCCGCGCGCAGGCGTTCGAGCACCTGATCGGTGATTTCCAGTGCCTGCCGCACATCGCCATTCACCGCCAGCAGGCCGGAGAGAAGCTGGGCGATGTCGAGGTAGAGATCGGATGGGACGTTCTCGGTCCTCTTCATCACCTGCATCGCGTCCTGCAACATCCGGATGGCCTCGGGGTTGTTGCCGCGCCGATGCTCGACGAAGGCCTCGCTGTCGATTTCACGCAGATGCTCGATCGGGTCGTTCGGGGCGAAACGCTGACGCAGCGCACGGGCTTCCCGGGTGGCTCGCAGCGCATCTTCGAGATTGCCCGAAGCCGCCAGGAGATTGGCGAACTGGTCCTGGTCGGCGGCCAGACGCAGGCCTTCGGCCGCGTCGTCGGGTGTGGCGCTGGCCAGGCCGGTGCGCATCAACTCCATCGCCGTCGCCTGCTCACCGAGATCGGCGTAGAGGTAGGACAGCAGGCGCTGCATCGCCTGCAGCACGACCGGATCGCCCTCTTCGACCAATTGCGCCCGCGCCGCATCGAGCAGGCTGCGCACACTGACCTCGCGGCTGAGAGCACGATCGGGTGCCGCGGCGGCAAAGGCGTTGCGCATGAAATCCAGCGAGGCCCGCGCCCGTGCCGCATCGCGCTCGGCCGCCGATCGGGCCGAAACTGCCGCGGCCTCGGCTTCGAGCGCGCGTGCGCGCTCGCGATCAAGACGCCAGACGAATCCCGCCAGCACGACGAAGGACAGCATGGTGAGGGCAAAGCCGATCCGATGCCGACCGATGAACTTGCGCAGACGATAGGTCCGGGTCCAGCGCGCCGCCCGCACCGGGCGACCGTCGCGATGACGCCGCAGGTCATCGGCGAACTCGGCGACATCGGCGTATCGCTGCGCCGGCTCCGCTGCCGTGGCCTTGCCGATGATGCCGCCCAGCTCGGGGTCGAGCGGCACGGGCGTGATCGGCGCGATCGCGGGGTCACGCGGGTCGCGTCGTCCGGTCAGCATCTCGCGCAGCAGGATGCCGAGGCTGTAGATGTCGGTCGCGGTCGTGATCGTGCGCCCCTGCTCCTGTTCGGGGCTCGCATAGCCGCGGCTGAAGATGCGCGTGGAACTGTCCGGCGCATGGCCCTCCTCGCCTTCTTCGACCAGCCGCGCAATGCCGAAATCGAGCAGCTTGACGACACCGGCCTGGGTCACGAGAACGTTGGCAGGCTTGATGTCGCGATGCACGATCAGGTGTCGATGCGCCGCCGCGACTGCTTCCAGCATCGCCTCGAACAGTGCCAGGCGTTCGGCGCGGTCGGGATTGTTGCGCCTGACGTACTCCAGCAGCGGCGCGCCATCGACGTATTCGATCGCAAGCCAGGGCTGACCTTCCTCGGTTTCGCCGCCATCCAGCAGGCGGGCGATATTCGGGTGATCGAGCCCGGCGAGGATCTGGCGCTCCTGCCGCAGTCGCCGCACCGCCTCGTGCGTCGGAAAACCTCGCAACAGCTTGATTGCGACCTGGCGATCGAATTGTCCGTCGGCACGTTCGGCCAGAAACACAGTGCCCATGCCGCCGGCGCCGAGTTCGCGCAGCAGACGATACGGGCCGAGACGTTGTGCCTTTGGCGTGGCGGCTGCGGCCGCGGCACTGCCGCTGATGAGACGCTCAAGCCCGTCCGCCGCTTCCGCATCGGCTTCGAGCATCCGTCGCAGACGCTTGCGTGAGGCTTCATCGAGGGTCATTTCGCCCAGCACGCGTTCGCGCTCCGCTGCGGGCACGGCCAGCAACTGCTCGAAATACGGTGCGAGGACTTCGAGCGTGGTCATCGCTCACCCCGCGATGGCGCTGCGCAACCAGGCTCGGGCAAGGCGCAGGTCGCGATCCACGGTAGCCTCGGACACCTCGAGGTTGGCCGCAACCTCGGCCCGGCTGAGGCCGCCGAAATAGGTCAGCTCGACGATCTGCGCCCGGCGTGCATCGTTCTGGTAGAGATCGTGCAGGGCGTCGTCGAGACGGATCATCTCGGCGTCGTCGGCCGGATTGGGGACACCACTGGCCCATTCCAGATCGACATGCTCGGCACCGCCGCCACGCTTGTCGGCCAGCCGCCGGCGCGCTGCATCGACCAGTACCTGGCGCGTGGCCTGTGCGGCGACGTGGTAGAAGTGGCGCCGATCCTCCCAGCTTGCATCTGCACCAAGGAGTCGGATCAGGGCTTCGTGCGCCAGATCGGTGGTGCTGAGGGTCGCGCCCGGCATCTGTCGCAACGACTGCGCCGCGATTGCGCGGACGTTGGCATAGACGCACTGCACCAGCGCCTCGCGCGCATCGACATCGCCGACGCGCCATGCCGCGATCAGGCGCGTGACCTCATGTGCATCGGTCGACGTCGCTCGGGCGTCCCCCTCGCCGCCGGCCGCATCATTCCACAACCTGGTTTCGTTCATGCCGTACCTGCATTGTGCTGCGCGATCCTAGCGCATGCGCCGGGCGTGGCCAATCATGACACCGTCATGCGACTCCACCGGAAGGCAGCCGATTTTCCAGCGCTCACGATCGGGCCAGGCAAACTTGGTGCGCCTGCGCGATACCACCACGAACTACACCACCCTCACCAACTTCGCCGCCTTGGGATCGCAGATGTAATCGGTGATGCTGCCATCCCTGATGCGCGTAACCGCCTCGTCGATCACGAACAGCGGAACGAGAAACCATTCCCCCGGCTGCACCGGATGTCCGAAGCGGTCGTTGACGGCAAGGCACCCAGCGATTTCACCTTGCGTCCGTTAAGGCGGGATTTCATTTCACACGCCGCCCTTGGCGAAAAACGCCACTTCGGGCAAACCCTTGAAATGAGCATCGCGGGTCAGCAGACGCGCCCTTCATGCCGCGCCGTCGCATACACGATGGCGTCAGCGGTGGCCAAACGATATTCGCGGTGCAGCTCCGCCGTCAGCAGCGCAATGGACGTATCCAGCGGCATCACCACGCACTTTTGCGTGCAGGCGATCACCTGGTCAGCCTGATCCTCACCGAGTTCGCGCCCAGCCACTTCGATAGTTCGAGCTGCACCAGGGTCGGCACGATGCATTGCAGATTGTCGGTTGAATCCGCCCCCAACAATAACGCATTCAAAACACGTTTCAATAACGATGGAACATCTCGACACGCTGGGCCGCGCTGCGCTTGGCCCAGCCTATGCAGGTGCGGCGGTAGGTTGGTGCCGAGGTACGAGGCCCAACAATGACGCATTCAAAATACGCTGCAACAACGATGGAACATCTCGACACGCTGGGTCGCGCTGCGCTTGGCACAGCCTACGCAGGTGTGGCGGCAGGTTGGTGCCGAGGTACGAGGCCCAACATTGACGCATTCAAAATACGCTGCAACAACGATGGAACATCTCGACACGCTGGGCCGCGCTGCGCTTGGCCCA
>WBZR01000620.1_pt1 | contig 53970 bp, 51 predicted proteins | sample 5204231 | NCBI WGS metagenome assembly WBZR01 (sample SAMN12412403, study PRJNA552823) | activated sludge metagenome | isolation source: activated sludge from anammox sidestream of wastewater treatment plant... | place: USA: Virginia | collected 2017-08 | reverse complement strand
TGACCTTAGCTGAAAATATTCTGAAGGCAGAACTTGAAGAACAAATCTTACCTGATGGAGGACACTTTGAGTTAAGCCCGATGTATCATCAACACATGCTTTTTCGGGTGTTGGATTGTATCCAGTTGTTGAAAATGAATCCTCAGTACGAGCAGGACCTTCTTTCATTGTTTACAGAGAAGGCGGGTAAAATGTTGGGCTGGTTGCAGGCAATGACATTCGACAATGGAGATATCCCATTGTTCAATGACAGTGCAAATGGGATAGCGCCAACAAGTCGTCAGTTGTTTCAATACGCAGAATATTTAGAGATTAAACCGGCTAAGACAGCATTAAAAGAATCAGGTTATCGACTTTTGAAAAACGAGCGCTTCGATTGCATCATTGATGTGGGGAGTATCGGTCCGGATTACATTCCCGGGCATGCGCATGCGGATACACTTTCTTTTGTATTATATGTGGATGACAAGCCTTTTATTGTTGACACGGGAACTTCGACGTATGAAGCAAATGAAATAAGGCTGGCAGAACGATCGACCTACAGCCACAATACTGTTGAGATAAATGGGTTGAATCAGTCTCAGGTATGGGGAGGATTTCGCGTAGCCAAAAGAGCTAAAACGTCTATTTTGGAAGAAAGGGAAAACTATATTAGAGCGAGTCATTCGGGATATGAAGAACTTGGCTTGACTCATATCCGCAGTTTTGAAATAACAACACATTCTTTGATTATAAGAGATGAAATTCAAGGATCCGGTAAGTTGGACCAAGCGAAGAGTTTTTTACACTTTCATCCGGAGTTCAGTGTTGATTTCACCACCAAATTTCCTGGACTCAAAATTGTTACCGAAGGTGAAACCAAGAACAGAAACGAATCTTTTCAATACGCTCCCGAATTCAATCATCGGATAGAATCAAATTGCCTTGTCACTGCATTTAACCATAATTTAATTACCACCATTTCATTTTGAAAATACTCTTTCTCACCGACAACTTTCCTCCCGAAGTCAACGCCCCTGCCAGCCGCACTTACGAGCACTGTGTGGAATGGGTGAAGCGTGGTGTGGAGGTTACGGTAATCACCTGTGTGCCTAACTTTCCCAAGGGTAAGGTTTTTGATGGTTACAAAAACAAGTGGCGTCAGGAAGAAATGATGGATGGTATCCGTGTGATTAGGGTATGGAGTTATATTACCGCTAATAAAGGATTTGCCAAGCGGATACTTGATTACATCAGTTTCAGTATCACGGCTTTTATTCATGCATTGTTTATCAAGACAGATGTGATTGTGGCGACATCACCGCAATTTTTCACAGCCATTAGTGGCAGATGGTTGTCTTTTTTTAAACGTAAGCCATGGATAATGGAGGTGCGGGATCTGTGGCCTGAATCCATCAAAGCGGTCAGTGCCATGAAGGATAATGGCTTAGTGTTTTCTTATCTGGAATGGGTGGAGAGAAGGCTGTATCAAAATGCTGATAAGATTATTGTAGTGACAGATGCTTTCAAAAAGAAAATTTCTGAAAGAGGAGTCGATTCCAATAAAATTTCAGTTGTAAAAAATGGGGTATTGTTGGATAAGTTTAAGCCACTTCCCAAGAATGAAACTTTATTAGTCCGACATAACTTGAAAAGTAAGTTTATTTTCGGTTATCTGGGTACCCATGGTATGGCACACAAGCTAGACTTTGTCGTCCGTTGTGCTGCGCATATAGACAATCCGGATATTCATTTTCTGTTTATCGGCAACGGCGCTGAGAAAGAAAATGTCGTCGCATTGGCTAAAGAACTTAGTGTCACTAATTGTACTTTTCTCGATTCTGTCCCCAAAAGCGATATCGCGGAATATATCAGTCTTACCGACATCGCTCTGGTCAATTTGATGAAATCCGATACTTTTCGCACGGTAATCCCGTCCAAAATCTTCGAAAATGCCTCCATGCAGAAACCAATCCTGCTTGGTGTTGAAGGGGAGTCAAAAGAAATCATTGGGCATTACGGCGCCGGCCTCTGCTTCGAGCCGGAAAATGAGCAAGAATTTTTAAAAGCTGTCAAAATACTTAAACCAGATAGCGATCTTTACAAGCGACTTCAAGCCGGGTGTGACAGATTGGCGCAAGATTTTGATAGGAGAAAATTGGCGGTGAAGATGTTGGAGGAGGTGGAGGAAGTGGAAAGAGTATAGAGAAGGATGAATAGTCCACTTTGAATAAATGAATTTTACTTATCATAATCTGAGACTACAACACTGCAAAACACCACGGACCACGTGGCAGCGATTTTCAAAGGGAACAAGGGCAGTTTATTTATGAATTCTATAGATATAATTATAACATTTTCTGATAGGCGCAATTATTATAATTATATTTACTGAAAATATACATCGTGATTCATCTCCCTGATAATTTAATATCCAGACAACGGTATCTCAATGCCGTCAAACCGTTCATGCGCACCAATTTAGTTAAGGTGTTTACGGGGCAGCGACGGGTTGGAAAGAGTTATTTGACGTTTCAAATAATGAATGAGATTATTCGGGCCGGAGACTCCAATATTATTTATATCAATAGAAGACTAGACTGCATTATTCATGAAATTATTTTGTGATGGATTCGAGACACAAGCCTTGCCGTCGTATATGCATACTACAAGAGGCTTGTAACGAAGAATACACGCAAAATAATTCAAGCTTTTGAGTGAATTGCGGTTAGTTCATTTATAAACCGTTTGTATATGGACTCTTTCATACGATTTAGATTTACAGACACTTATTTTGTAATTGTGAATTGCGGTGAATAATCCAGGATAGAAAAGAAGTTTCAATCTTTAGTGATTAAGGAAAGAATGGAAATTATTAAGGAAACTTTACATTTTAGATTTAAAAAAATGCAGGAAATACTTAAGTTATGAAAAAATTAATAAAAAAATATTTCTTTCCTTCACATCTTCAAGAGGCAAATCCGAATGATGAGGTGTATAATTTTGTCTTAAGTTACAAAGGTAAAGAAATCGGTTTTCTAGAATTTGAAAACAAAGAGTGGACCTTTTATTATTCTGACTGGTTTAAATCGCAGGATAAAATAGCTCCAATACTTGAATTTCCTGATAAAGCAATAGTTTATCGTTCAGAAGATCTTTGGGCTTTTTTCATCAGCCGTATTCCCTCTAAAATAAATCGTGAAACAACTTTCTACCGAAACAGTAAAGATGACCCAAGTCTAGCGGATTTGCTCAAAGGATTCGGACGTAAAACCATAAATAACCCGTTCATATTAGAAACTGTATGAATTTTCGTCATTTTCTATAATTAAGTTTTATGTCAGATTTATTTATCTTAATTCGAATCAGATAGAACCTTGCTATAATTACATTTTTACTGAGGGGGCCGATTATCAGTCTTGATTTTTATCGAATGAATATTGTTTATCGAGTCCATAATTAAAAGAGCAGAGAGTAACAAGATAGAGGAATCGGAGGCTCAGACTTAAAAGACGATGAAAAGTTATAAATACGAAATTGTCATATACTGGAGTGAGGCTGACCAAGCCTTCATTGCCGAAGTTCCGGAATTGGCCGGGTGCATGTCAGACGGAGAAACGTACCAGGAAGCGATTTCCAACGTCCAAATAGTTATTCATGAATGGATTGAAACTGCTAATATGTTGGGTCGGGAAGTTCCTCCACCGAAAGGGAAATTGATACTTGCTTAGCAATTCCAATCGGGTAAATGACGAAGGTTCCATATCCCTGAAAGTAACGACACAATTTTCAACCTCTTAACTAAACGATACTAAACCACATTTCTATTTTTGCACAATAAAATTTCTTAAATCTGCACAATGGTATTAAAATATACGAACGTAAACGACTATTTGTAAGGATGTAGTGTATGATTTTACGCCGTTATATGGGCTGTCATTGACCTCAAGATATTAACGTAATTTCGTTGGCTGCGTTAGAAAGAATATTGACATAGGAAATTGGCATTAGAGATAGAAAGGTGGTTTCATGGTTGTCTACCTTTTTATAATTTAATTATTTTGAAAATTATTTTAAAAAAAGTAAAATCATAGTAGCGAAAATGCTACTTTTGTGTAATGAAAGCTCGAGAACTTGAAACGCTTATAGAATCCAAAGGATGGTATTTTGTCAGGCAAACGGGTAGTCATAAAATATATAAACATAAAATTATTTCGGGGATTGTTGTAATCCCATTTCATGGTTCAAAAGATTTACCGAAAGGAACTGAAAATAGTATTCTAAAAAAGGCAGGGATAAAAAAATAGCATGAAACAATTGACAGCGATTATCGAAAGGAATGAGGATGCATTTTTCGCTTATGTTAAAGAGATAGACGGCATCGTAGCGGGTGGACTTGATTATAAAAAGGTGAAATCAAATCTTGAAGAGATGTTGGTTCTTGCTCAGGAAGAAGATGATCAGATCAAAAGATTACTGAGCAAGGGATACAAATTAAAATTTGAAGTTGATCTGCAATCTGTTTTTGATTTAATTCCGGAAGTCAACATCAGCCAACTGGCTATAACCGGAAACATTAACCCAGGGTTGTTGAGACAATATGTTTCGGGGAGCAAAAAAGCCTCAGAGGCACAAACCAAAAAAATCATGAAAGCAATTAAGGAGGTGAGTGAGAAGTTGAATTCTATAATGTTGGGTGTTGGAGGTTGAGGGACGAACGGTGAGAGGGAAACAACCCAGAAAGTGAGAGACAACACACTTTCCAACCTCCTAATTAAACGACATTAAATCCCTATTTCTATTTTTTGCACAATATAATACCTTAGATCTGCACAATAAAATATCTAAAATCTGCACAATTTCAATCAGACCCTGAGTAATAGTTGTTGCTGTTATATTTTCTTCCATTGGTAATGAAAGATATCTTCCAATAAGAATGGAAGAACCTGATTGCTCAAAAATATTCACAGAAATTTCAACTCTAATGACAAAAAAATAAGACTGGTTTCCAATCCCCATGAACAAATTCGACTACATCATCATCGGCGGCGGCTCCGCCGGCTGCCTCCTCGCCAACCGCCTCTCGGCTGATCCCCAAACAGAAGTCTGTCTCCTTGAGGCCGGACCATCAGACGACTCCCACTTCATCCACAATACCAATCCGGTCAACATGCTTTACCTGCTCAACAGCTCTAAGTACAACTGGAAATATTACGCAGAAGGCAATCAGAAAACCGGCAAGAGGCGCTTCTTTTGGCCGAGAGGAAAGACGCTGGGCGGTTCTAGTGCAGTCAATGCTATGATCTATACCCGCGGGCATCCGTCCGACTTCGATCATTGGGCTTCATTGGGCAATGAAGGCTGGGATTATAATTCGGTCTTGCCGTATTTCCTGAAGTCCGAAAGGCAACATCGCGGCAAGGACGCCTATCACAACGATTTTGGAGAGATGGATGTTATCGATCCGAATTTCCACTTCCCCCAAAGCATCGCCTTTATCGAAGCCTGCAAACAAGCCGGCATCCCCTATAATCACGACATCAACGGTGAGCAATACGAAGGTGTGGATTTCTTTCAAATCAATCAGACGCCGGATGGGAAGAGGGCACATTCAGCTGTCTCCTTTCTGGATCCTGTACGCCACCGCAAGAATCTGACCATCATCACCGGAGCCTATGTCAATAAGGTGCTCATTAATAATGGTGCAGCCTATGCCATGGAGTACTTTGACCTGGAAAACAGACGCCAACTGCACACCATAGAAGCCTCCCGGGAAATTATCCTGAGTGCAGGCATCATCGGTTCGCCGCAGATATTGATGCTTTCGGGGATCGGTCCGGCGGCTGAACTGAAGAAGTTTGGGATTGATGTAGTGAAAGATTTGCCCGGAGTCGGTGAGAATCTACAGGATCATCCGGATGTGATATTGCGGTACAGGGACAGGACAGGAACCTCTCTCACGACATTTCCATGGCCGTACATGGTGCGCTTCATGTCCAAGTTCTATAAGAAAAACAGCAATCACATCTTTACTCCAACCGATGCCGGTGGCTATATAAAATCGGATCCTTCGGTGGCAGTACCGGACTTGCAGTTACAGTTTGCCTCGTTGCGTATGCAGCCACACGGTGCGGGTCTCACGCCGATATTGGCGGGCTATGTGCTGCACATTTGTCACATGCGGCCCAACAGCCGGGGCAGGATCCGACTGACATCCGCCGATCCTTTTGCACATCCACATATCGAAGCCAATTATTTTGACGATGAAATGGAGCTGAATGCCCTTGTCAAAGGAGTAAAAATCGCCAGAAACATCCTTTCCCAGCCGGCTATGCTACCCTTCAACAAAAGGGAAGAAGTGCCGGGCTCCGCTTGTCAAAGCGATGATGATATTCGGCGATTTATCCTCAAAAAGGTAGAGTCAGTCTATCACACAGCTGGTTCCTGCAAGATGGGTATTGACAGTATGGCCGTCGTCGATCCTAAGCTGCGAGTCCACGGCATCCGGAATCTTCGGGTGATCGATTCTTCCATCATGCCCACCATTACGGGCAGCAACATACATGCGCCGACGGTGATGATAGCAGAGAAGGGAGCGAGTTTAATTTTGAATTACGATTGACTAATTACGAGTTATTTGAATTGAAAAGTTGAAAATTGTCCGAAAATAGAAGTAGAGCCGTTTTCCTCATCTCGATTCAGAATCTGTGGTCTTTACATGTAAATTGTTATGTTCAATCTTTGTGAGCAATACATTTGCTGGAAAACAATCAGTTGGTTTAGTTCTTCTTGCATTTATCATACTAATAGTATAATTATCCAGATATTAATAAACTAAAGTGTAATGACTGAAAAATGAAAAACGATATTTGGAAAAAATAATGACCCATTTATATTCGCCCAAATGATTGTAATCTGATGCATGAATCCCTTAATGTTTGTGGTAATCAGACATTATTGCCAGCAGTTGATAAAGAATAATTTCTTACAATTATGGAATTCAATTCCAAAATTGTAAATTTGCAATATGATTCAAAGAAAAGCAAAACAGGAGTTATTGACATTGGCTACACAATTTAAGGCAGTAGCCGTGATAGGACCTCGTCAATCAGGGAAGACGACGTTAGTAAAAGATGCGTTTCCGGATAAACCTTACGTCAATTTTGAAAATCCTGATGTCCGCTTGTTTGTATCTGAAGACCCCCGAGGATTTTTGGCGAATTACCAGGATGGAGCAATCTTTGATGAAATACAGAGAGTTCCTGACATTTTTTCATACCTTCAGGAAATCTTAGATAATCAAAAAGAACCCGGGAAATACATTCTTACGGGGTCTAACAATTTTCTCCTGCAAGAAAATATATCACAAAGTTTGGCAGGTCGTGTTGCATATCTTGAACTTTTGCCCTTATCAATCGAAGAGATAAGCAACATTCTGATGAATACCAATCAATTGATGTACAATGGTGGATATCCCGCCATATATGACCAACTCACTCCGGCATCAAAATGGTATGCAAATTACATCCGAACCTATGTTGAACGAGATGTCAGGCAAATCTTAAATATTGGAAATTTAAATAGATTTGAGAAATTGTTACGTCTTTGTGCCGGTCGAATTGGTCAATTACTGAATATGAGCAGTTTGGCGGTTGAAGTGGGTGTTGATGTAAAAACAATAGATGCTTGGTTGAGTGTATTGGAAACAAGTTTTATCTTATTTAGGTTGCAACCCTATTACGAGAATTACAATAAGAGGATTGTGAAGATGCCGAAACTCTATTTCTATGACATAGGGCTAGCCTGGGCTTTGATCGGAATCAATAATTCTGACCAAATCGCCTTTCATCCATTCCGAGGTTCGTTTTTTGAGAATCTTGTAATTGTAGAAGCAAAAAAACAGTTGTTAAATAGAGGCGATAAACCCAATCTATATTTTTGGCGGGATCACGTTGGAAATGAAGTTGATTTATTGGTACTACAAGGAGGAGAAATTTACCCTTTCGAAATTAAATCTGGCCAAACCGTCATTCAGGGATATTTCAAAGGCTTAAAATTCTGGAATAAAATTACAAATACATCAGGTGGTACGGTTGTTTACGATGGAAATCTCAAGCAAAATAGAAGCTCAGGATATAGCGTCATTCCATGGCGTGAATTGAGATTTTGAATATTCTTTACAATTTTGGAATTCGATTCCAAGATTGTAAATATTGACTAATTCTAAAACTCAATTCGGTTATATTGGCTTCCCAAAGAAATATAGGTCAGGGAGGAGTTTAAATCCCAACAAAGGTGACATTATTCCTGTGGAGAAAAATACAAAACTCTTCAACCAGCCAAAAACAATCCAGTGATTCAACAAATAAGCAAATCAGCGGTTTAGCGAATTATCAACCAAGCGATTTCACGATCAAACAACCAACCACCAAAAATTATTAACTTTACCCCATGAAGCATCTCGAAAATATAAAAACCATCCTAAAAGAAATGAAGTCAGAACTGGCGTATAGGTTCCACGTAAACAAGTTAGGCCTATTCGGTTCTGTTACCCGAGCAGATTTTACAGGTAATAGTGATATAGATATCATTGTAGATTTTTCAGAGCCTATCGGTATTGAGTTTGTTGATCTGGCAGAATATTTGGAAGAAAAACTGAAACGGAAAGTTGATTTGGTTTCCCGAAATGCTATTAAAGCGCGCTTTTTCCAAGAAATTCAAGGGGAAATACAATATGTCTAAACGAAACAATAGAATTCTTCTTGAGGATATTTTAGATAGTGCCAAGAAGATCCTAAAATATACCGACGGATTCACTTTTAATGCATTTTGTGAAGATGACAAAACTATAGATGCTGTTATAAGAAATTTCGAGATTATAGGGGAAGCAGCAAATCAAATGACCGAGTAGTTTAGAGACAAATATCAAAATATCGATTGGCATAGAATCAGAGGCTTTCGCAATCGAATTGTTCACGATTATGCAGGTGTTGATCTGGAGATAGTTTGGCATATTATTGAAAATTATTTACCTGACATGTTGACTGAGTTGGACAGATTGTAAAGTTCTCTCCATGAATCACCACTCTTCATCCACATAGCCAGAAAAAAAATCCGAAAAAATCTACTCAATAATAACAGAGAAATCGTATATTTGCCAAATCGCGCATCGGAAAACCACTTAATATATGAATTAGAGAATCATCGATTTCGCGAATTAGCAATTTTGCAAACAACAAAACCCAAATCAACCACTTCATGCACCAATTCTATTTCGAACGTCTCCAAGTATTGCAAGAAGCCCGTCAACTGGCAAAGGATATATACGAAGCTACAAAGGACTTCCCCACTGAAGAAAAATATGGCATTACCTCCCAGATAAGAAGGGCTACATTAAGCATTTCCGCCAATATTGCCGAAGGAATGTCAAGGCATACTGAAAAATGAAAAGCACGATTCATCAACATTGCGTTCGGCTCCACAATCGAAGTCATTAACTTCCTGATTATCGCCAAAGATTTCAACTGGTTAAACGAATATCAATACGACTATCTGAGAAAATAATTGGAAAAAATCAGCAACCAACTCAATAGTCTGCATGGTAGATTGAATGCCGGCTCAGGAAAATAACTGCATAGGTTGCAAAATCGCAAACCGCGCATCAGCAGACAAGCAAATCAGCAAATCAACAAATCAGCGCATCAGCAAATCAGCAAATAAGCGCATCAGCAAATCAGCAAATCAGCAAATCCGCAAACCATGAACATAGACATTATCGCCGGCGCACGGCCCAACTTCATGAAAATCGCCCCCATCATCTCCGCCATAGAAAAAGCACAGGCCAATGGAGCCGACCTGCATTATCGCTTGGTCCACACAGGTCAGCATTACGACAAGAAAATGAGTGGAGACTTTTTCGAACAGCTCGGCATCCCTGAGCCACACCTTAATCTCGGAGCAGGGGGAGGCACACAGGCGGAACAAACATCTGCTGTGATGCAAGGCTACGAAAAGGCATTGATGGACGATCGGCCTGATCTGGTGATTGTGGTCGGTGACGTGACTTCCACAATGGCTTGCTCAGTGACTGCCAAAAAAATGCAGAATATCAAGGTGGCACACGTAGAAGGCGGCATCCGATCCGGCGACTGGACCATGCCTGAAGAGATCAACCGCATCGTGACAGATTCCATCACGGACTATTTCTTCACCACCTCGGATACCGCCAACGAGAATCTTCGGCGGGAAGGCAAAACCGATGACCAAATCTTTTTCGTCGGCAATACCATGATCGACACCCTGTACAAGAATATGGATCGCCTTCGCAAGCCCGATATCTACGACCAATTCAACCTGCAGGAAGGAAATTATATAGTCATGACACTCCACCGTCCTGCCAATGTCGATCAAGAAGCAGGATTGCTCCACCTGATTCAGACCATCATCGATACCTCGCGTGGCATTCCATTGATATTCCCGGTACACCCTCGCACAGCCAAAGTTCTGGAGCATGCTTCAGTTTCTGCCCCCAATCTGCATCTGATTGACCCTTTGGGCTATTTGGAATTCAATTATTTGGTGAAGCATTCCAAGGCAGTCATCACCGACAGTGGCGGCATTACCGAAGAGACTACTGTCATGGGCATTCCGTGCATGACCTTGCGTGACAATACCGAACGCCCTGAAACCTGCACCATCGGTACTAATGAATTATTAGGTACTGATCCTGCTGCTATTCCTCCGGCGATGGATACACTTTTTGCAGGAAATTGGAAAAAAGGGTCGATTCCCGAAAAATGGGATGGAAAAACTGCTGAGAGGATTGTGGAGGCGCTACTTAAAATGCCTGTATAGTACATATTAAAAAAGACACATTATTATATTAATTCGTTTTAAATTTTTAACACAGGAACCAATCTGATTTTTTATATGTTATAGATCATATAAGTATATGCAGCATGAGAACAACTCTAAATATACCAGAAGCTCTCTTAATAGAAGTTCAACGTATTTTAAATACAGAAACAAAAACAGAAACGATAATAGAAGCTCTAAAAAGAATTATTCGTCAGCATGAAAGGCAGCAACTTATCCGTTACAGAGGCAAAATTGATCTTGATATGGATTTAGACATATTGCGTGGAAGGAATGAGAGTATTGGTTGATACGTCCATCTGGATTGGTTTTTTTAGTAAAGGAATTTATTCTCATCTGGAGGACCTTATTGTTGAAGACCTGGTCATTATAAATGATGTAATTTTAGCAGAATTACTTCCATTTATGCATAAGGCTCAAGCGTATAAAGCTATGCATATACTACAATCCATAGAGAAAAAACTTCTCCAAATTCACTGGCCATCAATTATCGAATTACAAAAATTAAATCTTGCAAATGGCGTTAACGGGGTTGGAATTCCGGATTTAATCATTTGCCAACACTGTCTTCAGAATAATTTGTTTTTATGGACAAATGACAAGCATTTTAACTTTATGGAGAAATATACTGAACTGAAAATTTATTAAGCAAAGAGTATTGATTTTTAATCATTTTCATAGATATTTTTTCATAGTCGAAGTCCATGCTCCTTAGGCGCGACCTTTTTGAGCCTATGCATTTATCGAATACCAAGATTCATTCCTATTCACCGATTTTCATATATTTCAGTGAACGTATTCACCGTTTTTAATGAAAATTGGTGAATAGAAGTCCTGAATGAGCCGTAATTTCAAAGTTTATAACTGGATATTTCAAAATTAGCTCCATGTTAATTCAAAATTATCTTCATGTTATTTCAAAATTAAATCCATGTTATTTCAAAATTAGCTCTATGTTAATTCAAAATTAATGTCGTGTTAATTCAAAATTTCTGATTAGCTTTGCGGGAAATAAAAGGGTTTTATGATAAAGCCAAGAGATATATCCAGTGGTATCTTCAGAATGAAAGACAAATATCCGATTCTTGCAGTGACAGGTCCTCGCCAATCAGGTAAGACTACCTTGTTGCAGCAAACTTTCCGAGATTATAGATACGTCAGTCTGGAAAATCCGGATAGCCTGGCATTTGCTACGGAAGATCCCAACGGCTTTCTCAAGGAGTTCAATCAATACGTCATTTTTGATGAGATCCAACGTGTACCTCATCTATTTTCATATCTACAGACAGTTGTTGATGCAAGTGGATTAATGGGTCAATTCATTCTGTCCGGCTCACAAAACTTCCATCTACTACGCAGTATAACCCAGAGTTTAGCGGGTAGGGTTGCTATTTTCCGATTATTCCCTTTCGATTTTAACGAGTTGAAATCAGCGGGATGGATTCTTGAAGACCCATTTAAGCAGCTCATCAAAGGTTTTTACCCGGCTCTATATAGTAGAAAAATTGAACCTGATTTTTTTTACTCAAATTACTTGGAGACATACATCCGCCGCGATGTTACCGATATAATCAATATCAGAGACTACGACTCATTCAATCGTTTTCTTTCGCTTTGTGCCGATCGGGCAGGGCAATTGCTCAACCTGAATTCCATGGCAAATGATTGTGATATCACTCAACCGACAGCAAAGGCATGGTTGACCGCCTTGGAAAACAGCTACATCGTCTTTAGGCTTTATCCATATCACAATAATTTTTCAAAACGGATAATTAAGACCCCCAAGCTTTATTTTTATGATACCGGATTGCTAAGTCATTTACTTAAAATCAATTCCGCAAGCCGATTAAAGCTGGATAAAATTAAGGGTCATCTGTTTGAAAACATGATTATTGCTGAGTATGTAAAACAAAAACATCATAATATGGTCAATGTTGATGTCAGTTTTTGGAGAGATGCAGCGGGCAGGGAAATTGATTTAATTGCGTTGACACCAGAAAATAGATTACTGGTCGAAATTAAAGCAACAGCAACCGTCATGCCCGATATGTTTAAAAATCTCAATTATTTTAGTGAATTGAGTAAATGGGATGATGCGAAGAAAGTTTTGGTTCATGCCGGAGATTTTAGCCAGAAACGTACAGCCGGAGAGGTTATCCCATGGTCAGATTGGGGTGTTAAGATTGGATAAAACAACAAACACCCCTTGTTTTGTTACAAAAATATCCAAAAACACCCCTTGTTTTGTTACAAAAAATAAGTAAAACATCCTTTGTTTTGTTACAAAATAATATCTTTGCCGTCTAAATTAGCTCTAAAGGTGATATTTAAAAGGACAATCGACGCACAACTTGACAAATGGAAGGACAATCCGGATAGAAAGCCGCTTATTATTAGAGGGGCAAGGCAAGTGGGTAAAACCAGAAGCATTGGCCATTTTGCCTCAAAATTTAAGAATAGGATATTACTGAATCTCGAAAAAAGCGGTCACCGTTCGTATTTCGAAGATTATGTGCGATTTGAGGACTTATTGGAGGCTCTTTTTATTCAATACAATATTGAAAATGCACGGGAAGGCCCTACTTTACTTTTTATCGATGAAATACAGGAAAGCCCACAGGCTATTTTTTGGTTGAGGTATTTCTATGAAGATGCACCCTATCTGTACGTCATAGCCGCTGGTTCTCTATTGGAATTTGCTTTGTCCAAGGTCGAAAGCCTTCCCGTTGGGAGAGTTGAGTACTTATACATGCATCCGATGAATTTTCGGGAATATCTGGAAGCATTGGGCAATCAGAGATTGTTGCGCAGCCTTGATAAAATTCCCGTCAGTAAAGTAGCTCATAAAGCGCTGATGGGGCATTTTCACAGATACGTTATTTTGGGAGGAATGCCTGAGATTATCGCAGTATTTCTGAAGTCCGGCAACTTGGCTGAACTGCCAAGAATATACGAAGGTATTTGGACTACCTATAAATCGGATGTGATAAAATATGCCCGTAATGAAACCGAAAGAAATGTTATTAGTCATATTCTTAATACCGCTCCAAACGCCATCGACAGCAGAATAAAATTCCAAAATTTTGGCAATTCCAATTACAGGTCGAGAGAAGTGGGCGAAGGTTTTCGAAATCTCGACAATGCCAGAATTATCCGGATTATCTATCCGACTACAGAAACTAAATTTCCGCTGAAACGAGACTTTAAAAAGTATCCCAGAATTCAACTACTTGATACGGGGCTGGTCAATTATTCTCTAGGCCTTTTCCCGGAATTATTGAAGTTGGAAGATCTAAGTAAAGCATATCGGGGGGCGATCATCCCTCATATCATCTTTCAGGAGCTGATTTCATTGGGACAGATCAAAGACGAACTGCCCTATTTTTGGGTTAGAGAAAAGACTCAGTCTTCGGCAGAGGTTGATTTAGTGATGACTTTTAATGGAGAAATAATTCCGATAGAAATAAAATCTGGAGCAACCGGTTCTCTAAAATCCCTTCATCAATTTATTAATACTACGCATTGTAAAATTGCGTTTAGAATCTATGGAGGTGAATTTAAAATAGAGGATACATTGACACCCGCCGGGAACAAATATACTTTATATAATATTCCTTATTACCTTGGAACAAAATTATATGATTATATCGAATATGCTCTCAATGCCTAATATAACATTGCGTGAATTAAAGAATCAACTCAATAGTTTGTATGATACACAAAATTACAGCTCAGTATAACAACTGCAAATTCAAAACCTACGCATCAGCTAATTAGCGATTTCACAATTCATCGAATTAGCAATTCAGCAATCAAACAAATTAGCAATTCCGCAATTCAGCAAATCCGCGCCTCAGCAAATCCGCAAATCCGCAAATCCGCAAATCAGCAACCAAAAATAAAAACCAACCACATGTCAAAAACAGCACTCATCACCGGAATCACAGGCCAAGACGGCGCTTACCTCGCAGAATCTTTACTCAAAAAGGGTTACTTCGTCCATGGTATCAAACGTCGGTCTTCCTTAATCAACACCGACCGCATCGATCATTTATACCAGGATCCACATGAAGTCGATGTTCGGATGAAACTGCATTATGGCGATCTAACCGATTCGACCAATCTGATCCGGATCATTCAGGAAACTCAGCCTGATGAAATTTATAATCTTGCGGCCATGAGCCATGTACACGTCAGTTTTGAGACGCCGGAATACACCGCCAATGCGGATGGGATAGGCACACTGCGCATCCTTGAAGCCGTGCGCTTGCTGGGCATGGTAGAGAAGACAAAGATATATCAGGCTTCCACATCGGAATTGTACGGGATGGTACAGGCAGTACCTCAATCGGAGACGACACCGTTCTATCCCCGTTCTCCTTATGCCGTTGCCAAGCTATACGCATACTGGATTACAGTCAATTACCGTGAAGCATACGATATGTTTGCCTGCAATGGCATCCTGTTCAATCACGAGTCACCCATGCGCGGGGAGACCTTCGTGACTCGGAAGATTACCCGGGCTGTGGCGAAGATAGCACTGGGAATGCAGGACAAACTATATATGGGCAATATGGATGCTCGTCGGGATTGGGGACACGCCAAGGATTACGTGGAGGCGATGTATTTGATTTTACAGCAAGAGCAACCCGAGGACTTTGTGATTGCTACGGGTGTGACCACCCCGGTGCGGGAATTTATCCGAATGGCTTTCGCAGAAGTTGGCGTGGAATTGGAATTCAAAGGCAAGAGAGAACAAGAAACTGCCGTCGTGACCGCCTGCTCAAATCCTGAGTATCAATTGGAAGTCGGACGGGAAGTTGTAGCCGTTGATCCGCGTTACTACCGTCCAACTGAGGTGGATCTCTTGATCGGCGATGCTTCCAAGGCCAGAGAGAAATTGGGATGGGAACCGAAGTATGATCTGCGGATGTTGGTTAAAGAGATGGTTGAAGCGGATGTGGAACTCTTTCTACGCGAAAAAGCTTTAAATGAAAAGGGATTTAAGATTAAAAACCAATTTGAGTGAATAATCTATTAAATTTATGACCTAAAATACTCAATTCTAACAAAATGGAAGACATCAAAAAAACAGATCTTAAAAAAGCACAAAAGAACGCTAGAGTTAAAGCAATAGATTGGAACCAAAAAGCCGGATTGAAAACATATATAATAAGGGGCGATAATGTGATCGAGGTCGACGCAAATGGAGAAGAGAAGATTATAAAAAAGGCAATGTACAAAACGATCCCCTTTTCTAAACGAAAGTTTGTATTGAAGAATGCCCGTCAGAAAAATTAGGATGTTTGCAGGTCCAAATGGATCAGGAAAGAGCTCTATTATAGAACAAGTAAAAAAGCTTGTAAATTTCGGATATTATATCAATGCAGATGAATTACAATATGAACTAAATAATAGAGGATATATTGCTTGTGATCAACTAATTCCATTTTCGCCAACACAAGATGACTGGAAAGAATTCACTAAAAATTTAGGGAATGATATTAGGGTTAAATCTGATTCAATAAATCAAGTTTATTTTGATAATGGAATAATCAAGGCACATACAAATATAGATGGATATGTTGCTTCAATTCTTTCTGAATTTTTGAGAATTATGTTGTTGGAAGGTGGTTATTCATTTTCATTTGAAACTGTAATGTCGCACCCTTCCAAAATCGAATTTATACAACAAGCTGCATCATTAGGGTATAAAACATATTTGTATTTTATATGTACTAACGATCCATTAATCAATCGTAAGAGAGTTGAAAACAGAGTTATCCACGGAGGGCATGATGTGAGCGAAGAGAAAATCACCTCAAGATATTTCAAGTCGCTGGATTTGTTGGAAGCTGCCTTTTTGAATTCTACGCGTGCATTCATTATAGACAATTCCGGACCAGAGGGTAATATTATAGTAGAGAAAAACAAAGACGATATATTCATTTTGGAAGAAGAAGTTCCAGTATGGGTGTATCAATACTTAATTGATAAAATTAATAAATAGTTTATTTTGCTCAAAACCTCCAAAATCTACATCGCCGGCGCCAACGGAATGGTCGGCTCCGCCATCGTCAGAAAATTACGCGCCGCAGGATACGACAACCTCCTGACACCATCCAGCAAAGAACTGGACCTTAGAAACCAAGCCGCTGTCGAAGCGTATTTCGAAGCCGAAAGGCCGGAATTCATCTTCCTCGCAGCAGCCAAAGTGGGCGGCATCATGGCCAATAATACCTATCGCGCTGACTTCCTGTACGACAACCTCATCATCGAGGCCAACGTAATTCACGCAGCTCATAAGTTTGGTGTGAAGAAGCTACTCTTTCTGGGCAGTTCATGTATATATCCAAAGATGGCACCACAGCCATTGAAGGAAGAATATCTGCTGACCGGGCCTTTAGAACCGACTAATGAACCGTATGCCATCGCCAAAATCGCCGGCATCAAGCTGTGCGAAGCGTATCGAGACCAATATGGCGACAACTTTATCTCTGCCATGCCCACCAACCTGTACGGACCCAATGACAATTACGATCTGGCCAATTCTCATGTTATCCCCGCCTTGTTGCAAAAGATACACTATGCCAAGGTCAATGGTGACAAGACAGTCGAAATCTGGGGAAGCGGCAATCCACGGAGGGAGTTCTTGCATGTGGACGATTTGGCGGACGCCTGTTTTTATATGATGCATAACTACGAGGAGCGACAATTTGTCAATGTCGGTACAGGAGAAGATATTTCCATCCGAGAATTGGCAGAATTGATTGCCAAAATCGTCGGCTTTCAAGGTGAATTTGTTTTTAATACCGAAAAGCCTGATGGAACACCTCGCAAACTGCTCGATGTCAGCATCTTGACCAGTAAACAATGGCATCCGGCGATCGGTCTGGAAGAAGGATTGAGAAGTGTGTATGAGGAGAAGTTTCTCGTCTGATTTCATGCCAAAATCCATCGTAACAGGTAGATTTGCACCGGGATTTAAACCAATAGGCCTTTATTTTGTATAATAACATGCAATTTTGAAGGAATGACCAATCATGATTTAATCCAACAATTCAGCCCGAATTTATTTTGGGATTGTGATCCGGCAGATCTGGATTTTGATCGGCATGAGCAGCGAATAATATTACGCGTCTTGGAAAATGGTAAGATGGCAGATTGGAGATTGGTTAGAAAAATATATTCACTGGATACTATCCGGGAAGCTTGTGTCGTAGCTCGATACATTGATGATGTTTCATTGAGCTTTTTATGCCTTTTACTTGAACTCGAAAAATCTGATTTCAGATGTTACACTATGAAGCAGTCAATCCCGTGCTTTTGGGAATCCTAAAGTACCTAATGGAGATTGCCGGGTTGGAAAATTTAAAACTGGTTGGCGGCACTTCTTTGGCATTACAAATCTAACCTTTAATATCGATTGCAATAAAACCCTACTTATAGCACTCCCATGAACCAAAACCACTACATATCCATCATGGCCGGCGGCGTAGGCAGCCGCTTTTGGCCGGCGAGCAGAGAGGCCAGACCCAAGCAATTTATCGACATGCTGGGCATGGGTCGTTCCCTGTTGCAGATGACTTACGATCGTTTTGCACCGATGATCAGTCCGCAAAATATTTACTGTGTCACCAACCGAGCTTATGAAGGCCTTGTAGGTGAGCATTTGCCTGAATTGCCTATCGGAAACATTATCGGTGAGCCATCCCGCAACAATACCGCACCAAGTGTCTTGTTGACTGCACTTCTGATCTCTCGTGAAAATCCGGATGCCGTCATCGGTTTTGTGCCATCTGATCATCTGATAGTCAAGGATCATCATTATCGACAACTTTGTCAGGAAGCTTTTGAATATGCCGCAGCCCATGAGGCTATCGTGACCCTGGGGATCCACCCAAGCCGACCGGATACCGGCTTTGGCTATATCAACTACGATAAGTATGCAACATCAGGACACGTACATAAAGTCTTGTCATTTAGAGAAAAACCGGATCTGAAGACCGCCGAACAATTTATTCAGTCCGGTGATTATCTTTGGAATGCAGGTATGTTTTTTATGAGCGTGAAAACATTGTTTGCCGCCTATCAAAAACATGCACCGGAACTGTACCGGATACTGTTGCCACTACAAAATTCTCCGGAAGAACAGATTGGAGAATTGATTGCAGCGCTTTATCCTCAGACCCCCAATCTGTCCATCGACTATGCCATTATAGAGAAAGCAGGTGACGTATATACGATTCCTTCCGACATAGGTTGGTCAGACCTTGGTACATGGAATTCCTTGTTTCAACAGATAGAAAAAGACGATTTTGGCAATGCGGTGATGTGTGATCATATCATCCTGGAAAATGTTTCCAATTCATTAGTGAGAAACAATACAGATAAATTGGTAATTTTGAGGGATATTAAGGATTTGATCATCGTGGAAGAAGAAGATGTGCTTTTGATCTATCCTATGGATAAAGAGCAGGAAATCAAGCAATTGGGTGATAAAGTCAGAACCAGTTTTAAGAGACATTTATAATATTGGCTAATAAAAAACCATACAAAGTCGCATTAGTGGCCAACTCAACCTGGAATTTTTTCAATTTCAGGCTGAATATTATCCGATCACTCAAAGAACGGGGATTTGAGGTTGTTTTGATTTCTCCTCCTGATCAATATTTGAGCCATCTTCTCGAAGAAGTGGATGTCAGACATATACCACTCGATAATCTGAACAGAAAGAGTGTCAATCCTTTTGGCGAAATGGCTTTGTATCGGGAATTTAAGAGAATTTATAAAAATGAAGCTCCTGATCTAATCATCCATTATACCATCAAACCCAATATTTACGGCAATATGGCGGCTCAAAAGCTGGGCATTCGCTCTATTTGCGTCATTACCGGGCTTGGATATGTGTTTCTCCACGACAATATTTACAATCATGTCGCAAAGAAACTGTACAAAAAATCTCTGCACAAGGCAGGTCTTGTTGTGTTTGAAAATGAGGAAGATAAAGATCTTTTTGTGCAACTGGAACTTGTTCCAACGGACAAGACTGCCGTCGTCAACGGATGCGGAATTAATCTTGAATATTTCAAGCCAATCCACAACCCTGAGAAGATTGGATCAAAGACGATATTTACCTTTATTGCCCGCTTGATTTTGGATAAGGGCATCATGGAATTCATCGAAGCTGCCAAGTCTGTTAGAAGCCGGTATCCCGATGTCGAATTTTGGGTTGCCGGAGAGATTGATGAAGGCAATCCCACTTCCATCAGTCACGAAAAACTATATGAGTGGGTCGAATCCGGTATTATCAAATATTTCGGTCATGTAAAGGATGTTCGCCCCATTATTGCCAAATCGGATTGTATTGTCTTACCTTCTTATCGGGAGGCTATGGCGAGAACTCTTACCGAAGCTCTCGCTATGGAAAAGCCTGTGATCTCTTGTGATACTAGTGGTTGCAGAACGATTGTCGATGATGGTGTCAATGGCTTTTTAGTGCCTGTCAAAGATGTGGACGCTCTTGTTCATGCCTTTGAAACTTTCAAATTGCTTCCTAATGATAGTCGCTCACAAATGGGGAAAAAAGGACGCGAGAAAGCAATCTCTGTTTTCGATGAAGAAATTGTTACCTCTCAGTTTATTGAACTAATCGATGGCTTGAATGCCCATGCAGGATAAGAAAATTCTCTTCCTCCTATACAATTTTCCTCCCGAATTCGGCACAGCACCAAAGCGAAATTTTCGAATGTCGGAGGTCATTGGCAGGTATTTCAGCCAATCATTTATCTTCACGAAAAAAAAGCCTGAAAGAAGACCCGATGCCGATATTATCGAGTTGAAGACCTTTGACTATCGCGACCTTTTAAAGAAATTTTCCTCCTCAGGCTATGTGGCAGAGTCGGCTAAAAGCAGCCTCTTCAGCAGATTCCTAATTAAATTGATCAATACCTTTCCCTTCAACATCCTGATCGGTGAAGGTGGCGGCATATATATGTGGAATAATTGCAAAACTGCGTCCCGACTGATCAGACAACATTCCATTACCCACATTTATTCTTCCTACCGACCCATTGCCGATCATTTTGTAGCCAATCAGCTCAAGCGAAAATTTCCGCATTTGGTGTGGATAGCCGACTTTCGGGATCTACCGGTGGAGCCGCATTATAAAATGCAATTCTTTCCACGATTCCATCATTTCATTTATAAAAAATTATTTCGTCGAGTCGATGTGATGACGACAGTTTCTCAAGGGCTGGCGGACGAACTTGGACGCTATGACAGACCTGTTTTTTCAGTGATGAATGGTATTGCTGATGGATATGCCTTTCCTGATCCGGAATCTTGCCCATACTTCAATATAGTCTATACAGGATCAATGTATTCGGACGAAAGGAATCCCAAGCCTGTTTTCGCAGCATTGTCCCATCTCATCCATTCGGGTAAAATTAATAGGGAAAAAGTCAGGATTGAATATGCGGGAAAAGACTCTGCATTTTGGCGCGAAATGGCTAAAAACAGCGGACTTTCTGATATTTTGTCGGATCATGGTTTGGTCTCCGGTCAGGTCGCTAACCGTATGCAGCAAAAGGCGTGTATCAATCTTTTACTGACTATGGCTTCTAACCAACTAAGCGGCATTCTCACCGGAAAATACATCGAATATATTCAAGCCGGAAGCCCGATCCTGTGTATTGTTAAAAATCAAAATGATGACTTCTTGATGCAGGAAATGTCACGGTTTTGTGCCGGTATCAGCGTCTCGGACAAGGAAGATGACATCCCGGTTATAGAACAATTTATTTTGAATAAATACCAGAATTGGTTGGCGACAGGAAATAATGAAAAATCATCACTTCAACCCACCATCTTGGAGCATTATAATTCAGGCAGGATGATTTCTGTTTTAGATCCTTACTTGAAATGAAAAAAATTTTCTTCATCGTCGGAGCCAGACCACAGTTTATCAAGGCAGCCCCATTATTGGCTGAAATGAAAAATTTCCCGGTCAAAATAAAATTGATCCACACCGGTCAGCATTACGATCATAATTTGTCCGATATTTTCTTTGATGAATTGGAAATGCCAACGCCGGATTATAACCTGAATTGCGGTTCAGGCTCTTCTGTCGAGCAATATCTCAGCGTTATGTCCCGGCTGGACAAGGTCTTGAAAGAAGATCGGCCTGACCTTATTGTGGTTTTTGGCGATACAAATTCAACGGGGGCATCGGCCTTATGTGCGCGATTGAATAAAATTCCGGTGGCGCATGTGGAAGCCGGATTGCGCGAGTTTGATAAAGACATTCCTGAAGAGATAAATAAATTGGTAACGGATGCGATTGCGGATCTGTATTTCTGCCCGAGCAGGACGGCGGTTGAGAACCTTAAGAAATCAAATGTCGAAGGCAAGATCGTCCAAAGCGGTGACCCGGTGATCGATTTACTTGTTGCAGGTAGGAAACACTTTGATAGACCGGAATTACCGGCTGAATATGGTCTTACACCCGGCAGATATATATTTGCAACTTGCCACAGGCAGAGCAATACCAATCATAGAGCGGCTTTGGAAAATGTGTTGCGGATATTTGCCGATGCCCACCTGCCGGTGCTCTTTCCGGTTCATCCCAGGACAATGAAGGCCATCAAGTCATTCGGTATGGATCATTATCTGCAAGACAAGAACATTAGAGCCATCGAACCGATCGGCTTTTGGGATACTCAGGCACTCATCGCCCAATCCGATCGGGTATTGACGGATTCAGGTGGAATCATCAAGGAGGCTTACTTTCATGGAAAATATGTCCTCGTCCTTGACAATCAAACGGAATGGATAGAGGTTATCAACGAAGGAAAAGGTATCGTATGTGGTGCCAATTATGAAGCTGCTATGCGCCATCTTAAAAATATTCCGGATACCGCAACTCCCAACACTGCTCTGGGTGACGGTACCGCCTCAAAATTAATTGCTGAAGGATTCCTGGATTTTCTGGAGGAAATTCTGGACCATTCAAAATAAATTGTATTGAGATGCAAAATGCCTATAACGGGTAACTAAATTTGTTTTCCGTCAATTTGATCTCTTTAATTTATTGCTCAACATTCCATGATTCATTAGATTTTTCGATTAGTACAATTCTATATGTACCGATATATATTCACTCTTATTCAGATCATTTTATTTTAACTACCTTTGTCAATATCATGTTTTCCGGAAAAAAAATATTCATCCTTGCGCCACACACCGACGACGGTGAGCTGGGCTGCGGTGGCACCATCGCACGGGCCATTGAGGAGGGCGCCGAAATATATTATATCGCATTTTCAACAGCCGATCAGTCTGTCCCAAAAGAATTTCCTTCCAATCAGTTGGAGATAGAAGTTAGGGCAGCGACAGCCTTGTTGGGCATCCGACCGGAGCATTTATTTGTCTATAAATACGAAGTCAGGAAATTAAATTATGTCCGGCAAGAAATCCTGGAATCCTTGATGGATCTGAAAAAACGAATTAATCCGGATATCATATTTGTGCCGAGTATCCGCGACATCCACCAGGATCACAGCACTGTGGCACAAGAAGCGATGCGCGCTTTCAAGACCAAAACTATTTACGGCTACGAACTGATATGGAATAATATCGATTTTAGAACCAATGCTTTCATCGTTTTAGAACAAAGACATATCGACCAGAAAATCAATGCGCTCAGTGCCTATCACACACAGGAAGGCAAGGATTATATGGATCCGGATTTTATCCGATCTCTTGCAAGAGTGCGCGGTACACAGATCGGAGAGACATACGCCGAAGCCTTTGAGTTGGTCAGGACGGTTATATCGTAAAGATTGTTTGAAAATTATATATTTAATATAAATGTAATATATTTGTTAAAATTTTCCTGAAATCAATCCCATAATTTATATTTGCATTTGATACCGAATAATTTCGGAACGGAATTTGACCATTTTTTATTAAAATCATATTATGCGTCTCTCCATTACTTTGTTTTTCTTCCTTACGATCGCAGGCAGTTCGTTTGCCCAGTCTCCTTCTTACTTTGAAATGAGCTATCTTGACGCTAAGCAAAAGGCCTCCAAGAGTAATAAATTGTGTGCCGTTGTTTTTACGAAAGATATGAGCAAGAGTTCGGCCTATTTTGCCGGAATTGCCTTTGAAGATCCTGAAGTAAAGAAGGTTGCAACCGATAATTATGTCGTCGCTGCATCCAATGTGCGCGATTTCGATGGCAAATCTCTGCTTAAGAAATGGGGACTTGATCAGGCACCTTCCATTGCCATTGTCAATGCCAAAGGTGATGTCGTCGGAACAGCCAACTATGGAATGTCCAAATCCGAATTGGCAAGGTTTTTGCAATATTATAGCGTCCCAGCCAATGCAGGCAAGAAATCCTCTGCGGATGATGGCGGATTTGAAGGTGAAGTCGCTGCCTGGCAAGGCTTCAAAGGTAATGACATGGACGGAAAGATGGCGGTCAATCAACCCACCACCACCAATTCCGAGATGCAAATGAGCGTTGCACCAACGCCGGCCAAGGAAAAACCTGAAGATATTGTTCAGCCTCATAAGGATGTTGAACAAGACGCCATCGCTCTAAAAGAGGAAAAACCCGTTGTTACAGCACATGAAAAGCCGGTACCCGAAAAACCAAAACATGAGCCGGTTATAGCTGCAAAACAGACGCAAACGCAACCGGAAACTCAAGCGAGAAATCCTGAACCCACCCATCAGGACGCCGGAGGATATAAATTTCTTGTTCAAGCAGGTATCTTCAGTGTAGAGAACAGTGCGAAGTCGCTTGTGTCCAAGATTGATGCTCAGGGAGGAAATGCGTATATCGAACCGGTCGTTCAGCCTGATAAAACAGTCTATAAAGTGATTGCCGGAAAATATCGTACAGAGCAGGAGGCACGTGATTTCATCGCCAAATTGAAAGACGCCGGTATCGCCTCCTTTATCAAAACTATCAATTGATGGCGAATACTCTCGATATCATTCGGGCAGACTTTATCTGGGGTGCGTATGTAGCAACCCCTGAAAAACCGATAACAGGACTCAGGCTGAATGAGCTTCCCTGCATTGAAAACGGTTTTATGACCATAGTGGATGGCAGGATCCAAAAAGTCGGTCCCATGGCCGAGTATATACCTGTCTCTGGGCGTGAAGTTATGGATGCTTCTGGCGCTCATATCTTGCCGGCATGGTGTGACAGTCATACGCATCTTGTTCATGCTGCCAGCCGGGAAAAGGAATTCGAGATGCGGCTCCGGGGTAAAACTTATGAAGAAATAGCTGCTGCAGGTGGAGGCATACTTAATTCGGCCGATGTGCTCCGGGCCATGGACGAAGAAGAGCTTTTTGAGCTCAGTTACAGGCGCTTTCAGGCTGTACAACAGTTGGGTACGGGCGCTATTGAGATCAAGAGTGGCTATGGCCTTGATTTTGACAGTGAAGTTAAGATGCTGCGCGTCATTCGTCGGCTGAAGGAAAAAAACGAGATCCCGGTCAAGGCCACCTTCCTTGGCGCTCATGCCTTTCCACGTGAATATAAGGACGATCATGATGGATATATTTCCCTGATTATCGACAAAATGTTGCCATATATCGCCGATCATGGCCTGGCAGATTATATCGATGCCTTCTGCGACCGTGGCTTTTTTACGCCTGAACAAACGGCAAGGGTCATGGAAGCCGGCGCAAAATACGGCCTGAAGCCTAAGATACATGCCAATGAACTCGCTGTTTCCGGCGGCGTTGAAGTAGGTGTGGCGCATAATGCCGTCTCTGTCGATCATCTGGAAGAGATGGATGAGCATTCGATAGCGGCATTGGCTGGTTCGGATACAATCGGCACTATGCTGCCCGGTTGTGCTTTTTTCCTGAGCATACCTTTTTCTAAGGCACGTACGATGATCGAAGCAGATGCCAAACTCGCCCTTGCCACGGATTACAATCCCGGCACCGCGCCATCAGGCAATATGAACATGGTGGTGTCTTTGGCTTGTATCCGGATGAAGATGACCCCGCACGAAGCCATCAATGCCGCAACCATCAATGGAGCATTCGCCATGGAGTTGCAACAGACAGTAGGCAGCATTACACCCTGCAAGCTCGCCAATCTCATCATCACTAAGCCCATACCTTCACTGGCTTATTTCCCGTATAGCTTTGGCGATCATCCTGTCTCAAAGGTTGTCATCAATGGTAAGGTGATTTGATCGTCCAACTAGTGTTAAGTTAAAAGTGAATAGAGAAAAGTGAATAGTGGCGAGTAGTTGATTTTCAGTAATATATGTTTTTGTGATGCGACATTTTTCGATTTACTTAACACTAGTCCTTCCTTCCTTAATTCCTTAATTCCTTCATTTTTTAATTTCTTAATTTTTCATTCCTTCATTTTTAATTTTAAATTTCCCCAAAGAGTTGTTGTCAATTATATTAACTTGCAACCATTTATCGCTGCTTTTCGTTTCTTTATTCAAGATTCCGTGTTTTGATGTCGCTGTATCCTAAAATGTTTTTCCTTGTAATTCTGCTTATGACCGGACTGGTCCGGATGGCAGGGCAGGAGAGGTGTGGTGAAGATTGGATATCCTCACAGGCAGCAACCATGATACCGCAATACGAACAAAGATTGTCGGTCAATGAAAGGCGCCTCCGGGAAGCTGTTCGCTCCGAGGGCTTGACAATCAGGGAACCGATGGTTATACCCGTCGTCGTCCATGTGGTGTACAGCAATGAGTTGGAGAAAATATCGGAGGCACAAGTTCGATCTCAGATTGAACAACTCAATGCCGATTATGAGCATCTCATCGTACCGGCCACTATACCGACGGAGTTTGCACATGCCTGGGAGGACGTCGGCATCCGATTTTGCCTCGCTGCAAAGGATCCGGAGGGCAATCCTACCAACGGTATCATTTACCAGGAGACTTCCGTCAAGAATATCGGAATTAAAACCAATGCGCAAGGTCGTAAATTCATTCATCACAACTATCTGGGGGGCAGTGATGCGTGGCCGACGTCAAAATATCTCAATTTCTGGGTATGCAGGTTGGATGAATATCTCGGCTATGCCACCGGCCCGGATAACATTGCATTCAGCGATGAGGACGGCGTCGTGATCAATTATGCCAATTTTGGGAATATCGGCGTTGTCGATCCGAAAAGCAGATATAACATGGGCAGGACAGCAACCCATGAAGTGGGTCATTACCTGGGGCTGCTGCATCTATGGGGTAGAAATGCGTCAGGCTGTGGAGATGATTTGGTGGAAGACACGCCACAACAAGGGACGCCGCATTATGAATGTCCTGACTACCCTCAATTGTCTTGCTTTACCTCCAATATGTTTATGAATTTTATGGACTATGTCAATGATCCTTGTATGTATTTCTTTACAAAAGGTCAGGGCGAACGGATGCGTGCTACGGTTCGTACATTCAGATCCGGACTTTTATCGGGCGGGCTTACGGACTGTGATATTTCCGGTACGACGACACCATTGAAAGACAGGATCAGGCTGAAAAGCACACTTGTGGATGGATTTATCACTCTTCTTCAAACCCAGGCAAGCAATGAAGTTCTGCACATCGAATTGTTTGATGAATCAGGAAGATTGATTAATAAATATACTAAAATCTCCCAAAGTGAGTTTAATTTGTATTATGACAGAATGCTTTCTCCGGGTATGTATTTCCTTAGGGTAAGCACGAAAGGGGAACATACGACGTTAAAAGTATTTATAAAAGGATAAAACCATGAAGACAAATTATTTTATTTTGACATTTGCCTTGCTTGCCTTGTTTACTATCGGTTGTAAGACTGCAAAGAAGGTCTCTGAACCGGTAAATAATGGAGAAAAGCCCAAAGTACATAAATATTTCTCTATAGATCAAGGCCCATGCTTTGGAAGGTGTGCCGTGTATGATATTGCTTTTTTGAGTGACTCTACACTCAGGCTCAATGGCAAAAATTATACCAATTATACGGGTCATTATGTGAAGAAGTTGTCAGGACATGAGTTTGACAGCCTGATGGATCTGTACAAAGCGGTCAAGTTGGACACTTTCCGAAGTGAATACAGCAATGGTATTGTTGACTTGTCGTCTGTTACTTATTACTTTTATGATGACTATGATAAGGTGGTCAAAAAAATATTTACTCAAGGCTTATATCCAACTCCACTCAACAGTCTTTCGTCTGCCATGAGCCTGCACATCAGCAAATTGGGATGGGAGCGCGACAATACTGCAGAAACAGTCAATCCTGATGAGCTCATCGTTCAGGTCAATGAAGGCGTCAATGTCCAGGATATAGTCGATGAAAACTGGCGTTACAGGCTTTTCATCAAGGAAGAGTTGGCGAAAGGAAGGGTTTATCTGCTTGGATTCGACAAATCAACCATCGAGCAGGATCGACTTATGAATGTGCTCAAGGCCAACAAGGGTATCTTGCATGTCGAAAAGAACAATCGTGTAGAGCTGCGAAACAGATAGTTAAGGCGCTGGGTATAGGTATTGGTGGAGGTGTGAATTGTTGGCTGAATCACAATGCAATTGACGATTGGGAATGTGGATACATCAAGACCTTCCATTGCCTGATCCGACAGATTCCGAAATAAATTCGCAATGACCGGTTCAAAAAAGTGTGTTTGGAAAAAACACCCTTTATGCTTAATAAGTCAGTCATGCTGACCTTGTTTCAGCACCTGCCGTCTCATGCCAAACAACCGCAAATCCGCAAATCCGCAATTCCTCCCCCGCCATCTCAACCCCAGCAACCTGCATAACCAAATAAAATTTCCCGCCTAACGTTCAACCCACCTTCACCCCCAAATAAAATAAATTTTCGAAACGCTAGCGAAAGGAGAAAATTTGGAATGTTCAGATATAATCGCACAATCGCCATTTCGGATATCTTTCCAAAACCCGTATTGTCTCGCCCCGATTTCGTTTACCCCAGTCCTCGCAGCGTGTTGAATTGCCCGCCTTCGACCTTGATAAAATTCCGATCCACCACATTCTTTGTCCTGGCATCCACAACAGGCCGTTCTGTCAGCTTGTTTAGCAGAAGAAGGCTTCTGTCCTTTCCGGAAATCTGGCCGAAATAAAGATACTAAAGAAAAAGGCAGCATCAACCTTGTCATCCAACTGTTGTAAATCTCTGTTTTTATACTGGACTAAGATGTATGATTTATCAGTAAGTAGTCATCATTTTATGCTCAAATGTTGGATTTTTCAGACGAGTATGAATATTCACTGTTTGAAAGCATTTTTCCCTTCCCTTCAACTTTATTATCTTTGCCTTGTTTTATTAGCCAAAAAGTAAATAAAGGAAAAATGCAGGAACAGATCGTAAAAACTCCCGTTCTCATATATACTGAAGAAACTCCGAACCCTGAGTCATTGAAATTCGTTGTCAATAAGATGTTGTTCCCGGGTGGCACAGGCGACTTCCCGGATATGGAGATGGCTCAAAAGTGGTCGCCGCTCGCAGCAGCCTTGTTCGAATTCCCTTATGTGAGAGGTGTCTATATTTCGAATAACTTCGTTTCTGTAACAAAGGAAGCGAAATACGGATGGCATGAGATCCAGCAAAATATCAAGGACTTTATCAAGAAATACGTGATAGACGACCTGCGTATCATCAACGATGGTTACGAAGAAGAGTTGAAGCGTATGGAAGAGGAAAGGATTGCCAAAGCGTATTCAGGCGATACTGTTGCCATCGTTCAAAAGGTGAAGGATCTGATCGAGACCGTCGTGAAGCCAGCCGTGGCCAATGACGGTGGGAACATAGAATTCAAATCCTATGATAAGGGCGTGGTTACGGTCATAATGCAAGGCTCTTGCAGTGGTTGTCCTTCCTCCACCCTGACGCTGAAAGCCGGTATCGAAGCCATGCTCAAGCGAATGGTTCCTGAGGTGTTGGAAGTGGTCAGCGAAATAGGTTGATTATTTATCCCATAAAATTTTATTAGAAGATTATTTTTGATTTTTTCGCCCTGAAAACAAAGGGTGAAAATTGAATATCGTCTCACGAAGATAACCCAGATCCAGATGGGTATATATCTCAGTCGTGGTGATGCTCTCATGCCCCAGCATATCTTGAACAGCCTTCAGGTCTGCGCCGCCCTCCACAAGGTGTGTAGCGAATGAATGTCGGAAAGTGTGGGGGCTGATATTTTTTGTTATTCCCGCCTTTTGTGCATATTCCTTGGTCAGCAGGAAAACCATATTTCTGGTCAAGCCCGCTCCACGCCTGTTGAGGAATATATGATTTTCAAAACCCGGCTTTGGCGTTATCTGGCGCCTTTCCCCCTCCAGATAGAAGGTGATTTGCTTGATGGCGATCTCACCGATTGGCACAATCCTTTCCTTGTTGTTTTTCCCTATGACCCGCACAAATCCGATATCCGGAAAATATCCTGCCAGCTTCAGATTGATCAGTTCGCTGACACGTAGCCCACAGGCATACATGGTCTCAAACATTGCCCTATTGCGGTGTCCCAATGGTTCACTGAGGTCAATGACTTCAAGGAAGGCCTCAATCTCCTCTACGGTCAACACTTCGGGATATCGGGTGGGCAATTGAGGCCCCTGAATCAGTTCGACCGGATCCGTCTGTATTAAATCTTCTATCAACAGGTATCGAAAAAATGACCTGAAACTGCTCAACATTCGTGCCTGGCTTCGTTCACCGATGCCCATGTTGTTGATTTCAATGATAAAATCCAGAATATCGCTTGCTTCTATCTGTAATGGTGATTTGTCCTTGCCTTTTTGTTCGATGTGCCATGCCAGTTTGCCGACATCCGACAGATAGGCTGCTTGGGTGTGTACACTAAGACCTTTTTCGAGCCTCAGATAATTCTGAAAACCATTGATGTAACTATTCCAAAGGGACATCGTATTTGAGTTGGTGATACAAAATTAATACCAAATACCGAGAATGAATAAACTCAATGATAAGGGATCTCTAAAAGCAAAGTATCAATGGTTTATTTTTTATTCCTTAATTCTTCCTTGAGACTCCTTCGTCGCAGAGGACTTCCGCTCCTTCATTTTTCATTTCTTCCCTCTGACTCCTCCGTCGCATAGGACTTCCGCTCCGCTCCAGCATTTTTAATTTCTTAATTTTTAATTCCTTCATTCCTTAATTTTTCATTTTTAATTCCTTCATTTTTTAATTCAACCTTTCCCAAATATCTCCTCACCCAGCTTTTTATCATGCCCATAGACATCATTGCGGAAATTGAGATTGCCCGCCTGATCGACCCATGCTGTAAAATACACGATATACACCGGCATCGGAGGCTTGACAGGTATCCAGGTCTCCTTATCTGTGTTGAGGATGGCATCGACTTTGTTCAACCACTGAGGTTGGTCGGTGAGTAACAATTTTGCTAACTTAACAGGGTTCTCGACGCGAACACAACCATGGCTGTATGCCCTTTTATTTTGCGAAAACAAATATTTAGCCGGAGTATCATGCAGATAAATACTGTAATTATTCGGAAAAAGGAATTTCAGCTTGCCCAAAGAGTTGTTTTTCCCGGGTTTTTGTCTGACTGACAATGGTGATGTAGATACGATCTCCATGTTGTTCTTTGTCAGGTAATTAGGATTCTTCTGCATGGCCGGGATGATTTCCTTTTTCATAATGCTCTGGGGCACATTCCAGTAAGGATTTAGCACAATGTTGGACATATTGCCCGAAAAGATCACTGTTTTCGTGATTTCTTTTCCCACCACTACATTGGTATTCCAAATCAAGGAGTCTTTCCTGTAATAATGCAAGGCAAATTCGGGTATATTGATCAGGATTCTGTCATCGACAGGCCTGTCAGTCATCCATCTGAGGCGTTCCAGATTGATCATGATTTGCCTGATACGCCGGCTTATCGGTACATTCATCACTTCGACGGTTGAGCTACCCAATTTTCCATTCGGACTAAGACCCATCCGGGACTGGAATATCTTAATACTTTTGCTCAAATTATCGGTGAAGACACTGTCGGTATCATTTTCCGCATAATCGCCTGTGAGTCGCAGATAATCCTTGATCTTGACGATTATACCCGACGTATCCCCCGCTTTCAATTCCTTCCCTGCATCAATCAACGGAAATCCACCATCTTTCTCTATTTGCCTGTACTTTCTCAACTCCTTGATAAGCCGCGTATAATAAATGTTTTCCGGTTCTTTGATCTCGTCTGTTTTATTTCTGATCACCAGAGAGTCGAGCAACATTTCGTAATTTTTCTTCTTTCTCGGGATATACCATTCCAGGTCCACCGGGCTTTTGTTCAGACCTCCGTATGCCCTGTCCGCATATTTAAAGTAATTGGTCGTCAACAATAGGTCCAGCCTGGGCGCATTCTCCTTATTCTTCAGGAAAGCGCGCTCATCGTTCCGGGCAAGTTGAACTAAGCTGTCCAGCGCAGGATCTACAAGGGTTGAATCCTTGAAGTCATTGATATATTCATGCAACTGGTCGTAAAAGATATCCACCGGATAGGTCATGCCTGTTTTTGTAAACCAGCCAAACTGATAATCCCTTCGGTGATAGAATGAAGCGACCTGCCTTTTGGTCGAATCGTTGACATTGGTATTCGCCAGAAAAGAGGAAATGAATGCGCTGTCGATCTTTACATCGGTAAAGTCCACCTCGCTATAAGTCGCCTCATCGACGAGGGGAACGAGCTTTTGCGGCGCTTCCTTGGCACAACCGGAGATGAATACGATTGCAGTTGTAGTGATGAAGAGTAAAAAGAGCAGTGAAATATGTTTCATGAGCGGTCTGTTGAAAAGCAGGATGATAAGTGGATTTTATTGGGTTAAATGTATTTAATTTATGGGAATATTAAGCATATTTTGAGGTCAGTGTGCCGGATTTTTATTTGTGAATGGGGAGAAAATAAATAACCCTTCGGCAGCAGATTTGCTGATCGGGAAGCACATAGCCCTGTAAATATTGATATTGCCGAAATAATGGGAATTGAAGAATGCCAGATTAACCTAAGCTTATGCACTTTGACCGCTGTAGATAAATAGGATGGAGCCGTCCCGGATTATAGGCAGGACTTGAGCCATGACATCCCTCGGCAATGCAGGGCAGCCGAAACTGCGGCCTAACCGACCAAACTTCCGGATAAAATCTTCACTGACATAATCGGCACCGTGAATGATGATTTCCCTGCCGCGTGCATTGTCATTCAGTCCCTTATTTAGCCCGTCTAAGCTCAGTGCGTCTCCATGCTTGGGACTGAATATTTTTGCTCCTACTCTGTAGAAGCCTAAGCTGCTTTGATGTGAATTCGGTTTGTTGGAAAATTTGGTGGCCATCAAGTCACCCGACTTTTGTCCATGAGCGACCAATGATGACAACAATAATTTTTTATTGGCAAGGTCGATGACAAAAAACCTCTTTTCATTGGAAGGTCGGGAAAAGTCCACGATGGTGAGGATAGCGTTCAATGGCTGGAGTCTTGAGTATCCGCTCATTGCCGCCCTGAATGCCTCCATGGATACCACACCATTCAATCCACATGATTCAAACAGTGTTTCAGTGGCATCTTTAACCTTAATTTCTGGAAGAGTAGTTGTATTTATTTTGGAAACTGGTGCAGCGGGTATTGAGAAAATCAAAAGAAGGGAAATCAACCTAATGAATAAATACATAACTTAGTTTCTTGGATGCCTAATACAATTCTTTAAAAATGAAAAAGTTGGCGCAAAGATTGTCATTTTTTTCGGAATGGTTTGTTAAAGGTTTTCAAAGCTCCGTTTTTGCGATTAATATTATCAAGCTTGTCTCAACCAATCAAGCCTTTTTTATCCCGGTAATTTTTTCACCACAATCTTTTTACGTCAATTGCGGGAAAATATTTACATTCACTCGGATTTTATGATGAGAGGATTATGCGTACAATAAAGGGGCCGGGTGTATTTCTGGCACAATTTATCGGTGACAAGGCGCCATTTGACAGCCTGGAAGGAATTTGCGGTTGGGCGGCGGAACTGGGTTTTGTAGCCATACAGATGCCGACTTTGGACTTACGGTTTATCGATCTGCAACTGGCAGCTGAAAGCAAGGGTTATGCGGATGAATTGAAAGGAAAGATTGCTGCATTCGGACTTGAAATTTCGGAATTGTCCACCCATCTTCAGGGACAGCTGGTGGCAGTGCATCCCGCTTACGATGAATTATTCGACGGATTTGCCCCCCCGGAGCTCCGAGGTAAGCCGAAAGAGCGCATGGATTGGGCGATACAACAATTGAAGTACGCTGCCAAAGCATCCCAAAATTTAGGTCTCACGGCACATGCTACTTTCAGCGGATCCTTGCTGTGGCATACCTTCCATCCGTGGCCTCAACGTCCTGCGGGACTGGTGGAGGAAGGCTTTAGGGAATTGGCAAGGCGTTGGACACCGATCCTAAACACTTTTGACGAATGTGGTGTGGATGTCTGCTATGAAATACATCCCGGAGAGGACTTGTTTGACGGAGCCACCTATGAGATGTTTCTCGAGGCGGTCCATGACCATCCGCGGGCTTGTCTGCTGTACGATCCTTCGCATTTCGTCCTTCAGCAACTGGATTATATCGATTACATCGACCTTTATCATGAGCGGATCAAAGCCTTCCATGTCAAGGATGCCGAGTTCAATCCGACAGGGCGCCAGGGTACCTTCGGCGGCTATCAGTCATGGGCGGACCGTGCAGGGAGATATCGCTCTCCGGGTGATGGTCAGGTGGACTTCAGGACGATATTCAGCAAATTGGCACAGTATGATTATCCGGGCTGGGCTGTGATGGAGTGGGAGTGTTGCATCAAGCATCCGGAAGTGGGAGCAAGGGAAGGCGCTGAATTTATCCGGAAACATATCATCCCGGTGACGGAAAAAGCGTTCGATGATTTTGCCTCAACCGTCAAGGACGAAGGTCTCAACAAAAGAATTCTCGGTATTTGATTATGATTACTTATTTCGTCAGGCAGTTAATTAATTTTCTATAAATCTTGATTCAAATGAAGTTATTCTCTTTGATCCTCATCTTTCTTTTTGGAATGTATCAAATGAACATGGGCGGTGGCAAATGGACTCCACTCTTTGACGGCAAGTCCACGGCCGGTTGGCACAAATACGGTGGTGGGCCTGTAGGAGAGGCATGGAAGGTCAGGGACGGCCTGCTTTATCTGGATACCTTGGCTCAAGATGATTGGAAAATCAAGGGTGGCGGCGATATCGTGACCGACAAGGAATATGAAAATTTCCATTTGCAGCTTGAGTGGAAGATCTCCAGGGATGGCAATAGCGGCATCATGTTCTATGTACATGAAGACACCAGGCAATATCCAAATTCCTATGAGACAGGGCCGGAGATGCAGATTCTCGACAATGAAGGACATCCGGATGCCAGGATACACAAGCACCGCGCAGGTGATCTGTACGATTTGATACCTTGCAGTGTGGAGACAGTCAAGCCTTATGGCAGGTGGAACAAGGTGGATATCATCGCCAATCGCGGCGACCTGACCTTCAAGTTGAATGGCAAGGTCGTCGTACATACCAAGATGTGGGATCAGCAATGGAATGACATGATCGCTGCCAGCAAATTCCATCAGTGGCCGGGCTTCGGTACCTTCCGCAAGGGACGTATATGCCTGCAGGATCATGGCAACATGGTATGGTTCCGCAATATCAGGATCAAGGAATTATAAGGGGCGTAAGGAATCAGGTACATATCTTGATTGTTAAGCTCAAAAAAATCTTTACTTTGGCGTCTTGACTAGAAAAAACGTAACTATTCACCCAATAAGAAAGAGTTCGATTTTCCTTTATTCTACCACACCTGTCCCGGCCGTCCGGGGAAATATACAGTGCGATAGACCTTTCGTGGTTTGCACTGCTATTTAGTGGTTAAATAAATATTTGGGACTTTAGGTATTGATAAGCCGTAGATTATAGACCATTTGAGGTGAATAGTTACGAAAAAACCACGTAAAGGCGCGAAGGTCGCGAAGAATATTACAATTCTCCTATTTTAACTGTTATTAAAATGCACGTGCTCAAAAGTACAATTATAACACGTACTTTTGCTTAAAAGAAATATTATGAATACCAAATTAACGCTGACAATCGAAAAAGAAATCATTGAGATTGCTAAGGAATACGCAAAGGAAAAGGGGCAAAGTCTTTCGGAAATGGTCGAAAACTATTTCAAATTCGTTACAGTGAAAAGAAAAAAAATAAAGGAAAAACAACTTTCTCCAAGAGTCAGAAAATTGAGAGGAATTATAAAAAAGGAAGGAAATTTAGAATATAAAAAAATCTTAACCGAAGAACTCTCAAAGAAATATGGTATATAAAGTTTTCGTTGATTCTGACGTTGTGATTGATTTTTTTACTGACAGAGGATCACATGTAAATCCGGCAAGTGAACTTTTTGAACTGAATGAGCAAGAAGTCATTAAAATGTACATTTCAGCGGTAAGCATCAACAATATTTACTATATCGTGAGAAGGTTTTTAGGACATAAGAAAACCATTGAAGTTATTGAGGCCTTAACGGAAATGACCGAAATGATTGGAACCACCAAGGCAGAGATCCTTCAGGCCTTGAAGAATGATTTTTCAGATTTCGAAGATTCTATACAATATTCCTCTGCTTTAACAATAAAAGGACTCGATGTAATTGTTACAAGAAATATAAAATATTACCGGACTTCTTCGATAGCTGTGATGACACCGTTGAATTTCTTAAAATTGATTGAACAAAGCGAAAGGTAGTAAATGGCGTTTCAGTCATATAAGTATTAGATATCCGGCAAACCCTTCAATTATCTTTCCTGAGAAGGCAAAGGACTGGGAATTTATTAGTCAAAAATAGTGTCATAACCGATTTTCCGGTGATGATGATCAGAAATTCACTATCGTCACCGCCACCTTTCCTGCCGTCAGTATCGGTATGGTTATTCCCTGTTCACCAAGGATGACATCGGTAGGCTTCATGGCGGTTACCGTCCCCTTCATCCTGACTCCCGGATGCGGACTGGAATTGAGTGTTTCCATAAGGGAAGCATTGGCAGCGGTGATCATGTCGCCCACCGGGACACCATAATCTTTTTCAATCATACGCTCGATCTTTCCATTGAAAAGCCAAGCTGCGGTTCGCTGGAAAAGATTCTTGGTCTTCAACTGGAAGTCAACATCCTTCAGTGCAAGCCTTTGCGTTAAGCTATCGTAATAAGGCGCACCTTCGATGATGACATTGCCTTTGATGCTGCCGGAAAGCTTTGTCGTCAATGTCATTTTCCCCACATCCCTTCCTACCTGGATATCCTCAATGGTGACTGATTTCTTGCCGTTGAGAAATTCCAGCTTCATACCCCTGAACTGCTTATTGGCTATTTCGGTGGCATAATCATAACTGATATCGGCTACCGTCTCCACCATGAAATTGTCAGGCACTATTTTGACCGGTTTCAGATTGGGTGGTTTGGTTACCATCGGAGGTATGACGGGCTTGACACCGACTTTGGTCTCGGAGATAACGTTCAGGCCGATCGTACCGGTAATTCTGTCCTTAAGTGCAGTTAGGGGAGTCATCTGTACCGCTGTCGGCTTGATGGAAAGCCAGGTATCATATTCTTCCGATACCTGAAACGGCGTATTCATCAGATTCCAGACCATGAGGGCATAAGGCTTCATATCAAGCGCCTTTACGACCTGTTCGTCGATGGTCTTGGCGAATCCTGCATGCTGCTTGTCTAACACATTGGCAACAATGGGCGTGATGGGGACATCGACATATTTGTATTTCAGTACAGGCTTTGTTATCCAGGTATATCCATCCGGAGTCGTAACCGTCCTGATGACCCAATCCGGTGAGATGGAAAATACGGTCTTAAAGTTGAGGATCAATTCAAATACCGTACTTTGGTAGCTGATCATGCCCAATGCACCGACGCCTTTTTCCGCCCATACCTTGAGTGGAACGGCTATCTTGAGTTGATTGGCGGCATTTGGCTTTATGGTTATGTTGTCTTTCTTCCAGACCTTGATCTTAAACTGGTCATTGTCGTTGTCGGTATAGGAATCGTCCTGGTAGATCAACCCGGTGACCGAAGTATTGAGCATCTTCTCGATGTCGGTATAGGCTATGTCGATAGGTACAGCGATGGTGGAGGCGATCTTTCGAGTGCTGTCCCTCACAGCGTCACCTTGCGCAGCCGTAATAGTTATGGAAAGAAACGTTGTAGTTAATATCAGAATGAAATATTTCACCTTGAATGAAAATTTCTCATTAAACGAATATTCATATCCAAAAATTCAATGCTCAGGCAGTTTTTTTGTTTAAATCACGACATGGATATTATTCTGCCACATCTTCCTCCACAAAATCCTCCGTCTTGTCGAGCGACAACATATGAGCGGCAAAATCTTCCGGCAGGGGTGCAAGTTTTCTCCTGCCCTGATCGATCCAGGCGCCATCGGCATTGATGATAGCTGCCAATTCACCATTTTCTTTGAGTATTTCGTGTCGGATCGACCAGCGGCTGCCATCCTTGCGACATCGACTCAGTTTGCATGTCACACCAATGGTTTCATTGGGTCGGATTTCCTTTTTGTAGATCAGTTCCTCCCTAAATAAAATAGGTCCGATCATATATTTCCGCATCATTTCAGATGTAAAGCCTTTATCCTGCATGACTTCAAGTCTGGCCTGGGCGCCGAAATCCGCATAAGCCGAATGTCTCATGTGCATATTGGCATCTATCTGTGACCACAGGACCTTGGTAGTGAATATTATATCACTCATTTGGTGAGTTTTCCGGATTTAAGAATAATTTGACCACCGTCTCAGCCTCAAAACACGCCACTTCCAATTGGTCATTGATCAGTACGAAATCGAAGAGGGATTCATATCCCAGCTCCTTTTCTGCCTTGTCGATTCTTTTTTTTAGTGCTTCGGGGCTTTCGGTACGTCTGTTGGTGAGCCTTTCGATGAGCAATTCCTTACTTGGCGGCCGGATAAAGATGGTGAGGCAGCGTTCCAGATATTTTCTTTTGAGTGTGAGCGCGCCCTGTACGTCGATGTCGAATATGATGTGCTTGCCTTCCTGCCAGATACGATCTATCTCGGAAGTGAGCGTGCCGTAATACTGACCTTCGTACACCATTTCATATTCCGCAAATGCATTTTTTGCGATCAATTCCTCAAATTGAGCGGTGGTGGTGAAGAAATAATCCTTTCCATCCTCTTCGTGAGGCCTTCTGTCCCGGGTTGTCGCCGAAATGGAAAAGTCCAGATTGTCCATTTTCTCGAGCAGATGCCTGACAATGGTTGTCTTACCGGCGCCTGACGGAGCGGTCACCACGATCATTTTTCCTTCAAACTCCATGTCTCAGACGATATTGGCGGTTTGTTCCTTGATTTTTTCCAGCTCGTCCTTCATGACTACGATGAGGCGCTGGATATCACTTTGGTAGGCCTTTGCGCCTAAAGTGTTGATCTCCCGGCCCATCTCCTGGCTGATAAAATTGAGCGTGCGGCCCTTGCTTACCTCATCAAGCTCCAGAGTCTCCCGGAAATATTTACAATGCTGGGCAAGTCTGCTTTTTTCCTCACTGAAATCGATTTTTTCAATATAATAGATCAATTCCTGCTCAAACCTGTTTTTGTCGATACTTTCCACCGGCATGAATTCCTCAAGGCCATTTGCGATCCGTTCCCGAATCCTGTCTATACGTTCGGTCTCAAAATCCCGGATCTTTGTGAGGCTCTCTTCGATGGTGGAGATGCACGCCAGCAAATCCTTTTCGATGGCATTTCCCTCCTCCTGCTTATATGCCTGGAACCTGTCGAGCGCATCATCCATAGTGGCCCCCAATATCAGCCAATCTTCCTCACTCAGTTCGTTGTTCCCCCCGGACAACACTTCCGGAATACGCAGCAAACCGGCGATGAGCCCGGATGTGTCCAGGTTCAGGTCGGCTGCGATGGGTTTGATGGACATAGCATAGCTCTTGAGCAGCTCTTCATTGACCAGGCCAAGTGGTGTGCTGTTGGCAGAAGATAATTCGACCGTCACTTCGATTTTCCCCCGCAGTGCGGTGTCAGCTACCTCCTTGCGAAGGATGTTTTCCTTTTCCCGGAGGTTGAAAGGTGACCGGATGCGGATATCGATTATTTTTGAGTTGACCGATTTGATTTCAACCGATAGAATTTTATCGTGAAATGCTTTTTTGGATGCGCCAAAGCCGGTCATTGAAAATATCATAGGATATGAGATTTTTTGAGAAATGCAAAAGTAGTTAATTTCAGGCAAATGATAAGCACAAAAAGCACTGCAAAAGCGGACTTTGTTAATTTTACGAATGAAGCGGACAGGACAAAACAATTCGCGCCTGTTTTCGTTTTATTTGCTGCGACAATTGTTAATACAACCATGGTAAAGCCGTACATTTGCCACCGTTAAATTTCAACATGAAACAACTTTTTTCAATATTCATATTTATAGTCACTTCCCTGACTGTATCGGCACAGAGCCTCGAGCTAGCGCGCCAATATTTTGATGACGGAGAATACGAAAAAGCGGCATCCATCTACAAATCTCTTTGGAATAAAAACAGGGGCAACACCACTTACTTAGATGCGCTGACCGATTGCTACATGGCGCTCAAGGATTATGATGCCGCTGCAGCAGTGATGTCGGGCGCCATAGAGCAGAATCCCACTATGCTCAGTCTGCGGGTTTCTTATGCCTCTCTCCTGACTACGCTCAACAAGCCTAAGGAAGCCGAAGCACAGTATAACTATGTGATGAAGAATCTACCGGCCAATCCATCAGTGCTTTTACTTACTTCCAGAGCTTTGGAAAAGGCGGGTAAGCCGGAGATGGCCATTCAGGTTTTGGAAAAAGGTCGGGATCTCGTCCCCAATGCCAATTATTTTACCTACGATCTTAGCCAGCTGTACATGAAGACAGGGCAGCAGGAAAAGATGTTGGCCATCGCTGTGGATCAGTTGATTGCAGACCCGAGTTATTATAGCCTTTTTACGACTTCCATACAACGCAGTTTCCAGAGTGATGCCGAGTATGACAATCTGCTCAAGGCCGTTTTCAGCCGGGCACAACAGTATCCGGACAACTCACAACTGATAGAATTGCTGTCCTGGATATATATGCAGAAGCGGGATTTTGCCAATGCAATGCGGCAGCTCAAGGCACTGGATATGAGGACAGGCAATGATTATACCCGTGTATATTCATTGGCGATGACGGCATTTAACGAAAATCAATACGATGTCGCTGTTTCAGGCTTCGATTATATCCTGGATAAAGGCAGGGCCAATCCCTACTTTTATGATGCGGCGCGCTATCGCCTGAAGTCGCTGGTAGAGAAAAGTGTGGTCAACACGGTTATTTCTCCGGCTGAACAGGAGGCCATTGATAAGGATTATACCGACTTTATCAATGCATACTCGGAGACCGGCAGGACGGTGTATATATCGTATGATTACGCAGAATTTTTGATGCAATACAGAGATAATTTGCCTAAAGCTATAGACATTTTGCAGGCCATAGTCGATAATGGCACTTCCTATCCGCCTGTGATTGCAGAAGTAAAGATTCGACTGGCCGATTATCTGTTGATTGAAGGGAAGCGCTGGGATGCATCCTTGCTGTACAGTCAAGTGGACAAAGACTTTAAAGAAGGTGCATTGGGTCAGGAAGCAAGGTATAAAAATGCATTGTTGTCCTATTATGTGGGTGATTTTGAATGGTCTCAAGCGCAATTTGACGCTCTTAAGACAGCGACATCACGGATGATATCCAATGACGCTATCGACCGCAGTGTTTTTATTCAGGATAATATGGGCATGGACTCGACGGATGTGGCCATGAAGAAATATGCGGCCACAGAATTACTGATCTATCAGAATAAATTGTCCGAAGCATTGATCAAACTCGATTCCATTCTGGTAGAATTCCCGGATCATGCGCTCGATGACGATGTATTGTATGCCAAGGCTCACATTTATCTGAAAATGAAGGATTATCCCAAGGCAATTGCTTGCTATGAAAAGGTATTTACCAAATATAAGGACGAAATCAGGGCGGATAATTCACTGTATGAATTGGCACAACTGTATGATTATACCCTCAATGACAAGGAAAAGGCAAAAGCCCTGTACGAAAGATTGTTCAATGAATATTCCGGCAGTGTCTTTGCATTTGATGCGAGACAACGTTTCCGGACTTTGAGGGGCGATGTCGATCAATGATTTTGTTGGTAGAATGACGGAACGTGAGTTGAAAGTTGAGATTTATTCAAGTGAAAAGTCTGCCAGTTGGTAGCTGGTGTTTCGGCCTCCTTCTTTGGTCTCCTGCAAGATGCTTTTTTTTATTAAGTCTTTTATGTCACGTAATGCTGTGTCTGCCGAAACTTTGGTAATTTTAGCCCATTTGGACGATTGTAGTTTGCCATCAAATCCGTCAAACAGCAGATTTAAAATGGTGCGTTGACGATCGTTGATTTGTGTGTGTGCGTACAATTTCCAGAATTCGGCTTTACGCAAAATACGCTGGGTTAAATGTTCGATAGCTAACATTGCGTTTTTCAGGCAATGCAAAAACCATTCAAGCCATTCAGTTATGTCACCTGTGGTGTATTGCACTTTTTGCAAAACTTTGTAATATCGCTTACGTTCCACTAAAATTTGGCTTGACATACTGTAAAAACGATCGCCACTACTTTCAGCTCTTGCAAGTAACATATCGGTTATGGCTCGCCCGATACGTCCGTTTCCATCATCAAAAGGATGAATGATGATAAACCAAAAGTGAGCAATGGCAGCTTTTATTACCGGGTCAAGTTGATTGTCATTATTGAACCAATCCAAAAATTTATCCATTTCATATTTCACCAATTTAGGGTTTACTGCCTCGTAGTCAATTTTTTCCTTGCCCATAGCACTCGAAACAATTTGCATTTCGCCTGTGCGGTACATGCCTACTTCTATTTTGTAAGGTCCGCTGTGGCCTGTTGGGAAAAGAGCTGCGTGCCAACCAAACAAACGCTTGTCAGTTAATGGTAAATGATAATGTTGCGTAGCATCGAGCATCATTTCCACAATACCTTCGATGTGGCGACTACTTGGAATAAGTCCAGCTGTATTTATACCTAAACGCCTTGCAATAGAAGAACGCACTTGATTGTAATTGAGTAATTCTCCTTCTATCTCACTTGATTTCACAACATCTAAGGTCAAAGCTGTAAGCGTTGCTTCTTCTTTGGCAGAAAAACCCAAGGCATTCATTTGGCCAATGATTTTGCCTTGCATCAGCTTTACTTCACCAAATATGGTATTTATAGCTTTGTCTTGCCAATAATAGTCCGTCCAATTCTTATGTTCGTGGATGTATTTTGCCATTGCTTACAACAAATATGCGGTAAATGTACGAATTATTAACCGCATATTTGCGGAGATTGTTTCGTTTTTTCACCCCAGACGTAAAACTGATTGTTATGACAATGGACAATGGATAATTAAAAATTATTTCAAATTTGGACTCTCAACTATTCTCCTCTGCACAACTGCGAATCTCTTACCATACCCTTCTTACGCCCAAAAAAAGACTATACTCTGATATACTCTTACTGTTAAGCGTGTAATTATCATCCAACGCTGCAGATATAGTATAATTTGCACCCAATAACATTTCAAAATTTTTGTTCTTGCCTATTAAGGGTTGAATACCTATTGAGATATCTGCCCCCGAATACATGGATATGATAGTGCCTTTAAAATACTCGGGGTTACTATGTTTTCGATAAGTTATCTGGTCTGTAAAATACTCCACTTTTCCAAGTCTTCCGCCAACTTGAACAAATGGTACTAACTTTGTATTGATTAACTTCCATTTAGGGGCAAATCGACCATAAGTCCTACTCATATTAAACTGCTTGATATCAAGGTAAGACTCATCTTGTTGATTATAGTAAAATTTACCTATGTTAACTAAGTCGTCTATAAAATTTTTCTGTGAAAGTTGAATCTCCATTTCAAAGTTTTTGTTTGAAAATCCAAGACTCAAACCGTAACATAGGGACGGATCACTTGATTCTAAATATTTTTCCGTAGTTCTTTTGTCCTTTATAGTACCAAACCCGACTTCTATTATAGGACCTAAAGAAAATGTTGCTTGTGAATACATGCTAATTGCCCATAATATAAACAAAAATGATAAGAAATATCTCATGCTAATTTGATTTTAAAGTGGTTTATAACTGAAGTTTTTGAGTAACGATTTAATTCAGGAATTTGGTTTGAGAGTGTTTGATAGCTTCTCTGTTTGATGGCTATCACCCGTTTGATATCTCGGATTTTCAGAATAACGATGCGCCTCTGATTGAGACTGTAGCGTGAATATAAGAGGAATTACAGTTAGAATATTATCAAAAAATGCACACATTAACATAAGCCATTTAAATCCATTAATTTAAGCAAGTACATATAAGTATCTAATAGTACATATTAACTTGATTATCTTATAGTTATAAACTCCGAAACTTTAATAAAAATCTTACTTTTTTTTGTAACGAAATCAAAGATAGGCATTTATATTATTACATGCAACATTTTATATTATTTATCTATATATCAATTTTATAGCAACTCCGAAGCTTTAGTTATTACTATTGAGTGAAAGGCTTGGTATCTTTCCAGAAAAGTTAAACCTTCCATAAAGCATACTGAATATTATTACAATATCGAAAGTACTTCGCTCGGTATTGGAAATAATAGTTCATCGAAGTCTGTAATTGAAGATTTGTTGAAATTATTACATGAGTCATTACAAGTGATTAGTAGAAAAATGCATTGACTGTAATATTGATACTGGAAAAAAGAGATATTGCTTTACAATACATTAAAGTTTATTAAAACCATTTTGATTCAATAAGTCAAAGCGTTCAGGTTTTTTTAAATGCCGTATTCTACTTGGTTTGAATAAAGATTTTCAAAATTTTATACTACAAAATTTCCTATGTATTTGAAATATTCCCATTAATCATCAATACGATTTACCTCAATCCACCACAACCAACTTGCCACTGTATTTTCGTTTATTTTCACTAAGCGTAATTTGCACTATATAGATGCCGGCGTCCACATTGGAGATCCCTAAGGTAAAATTATTATCCCCTGTTGTATAATTCTTTTTCCATTGTTTGACAAGACGACCACTTGTATCAGTTAAGTTGATGTAAGCGATACCCTGACCGCCCGGATTAATATCTATCGAGAATACGTTGCGTGCAGGGTTGGGGTAAAGATTCAATGGCACCTGTCGATTGAAAATGGAAGTGGACAGATAAGTGTCAATATAGCAATCTGAGTTGACGACATACTGGTCTTCAAGGATTGGGGCCTTGGACGTGACATAGTCTCCAAAATACGTATCCTCCAGGACACGATCGCTCGCCCCCAGCCAGTCCTGCAAAAGGGCAGTGAATACATCCCGGTAATCCCGACCCATTCCCACGATATCATTCCCGGTACCGACCTGAGAAAGATCCACATTGGTGCCCAGTATGCCCGAACGCACCGGTGTGCCAAAAAGAAACATAGGCGCAACTGTGCCGTGATCGGTGCCCTTTGAGCCGTTTTCCTTCGGACGCCTGCCGAATTCGGAAAATGTAACGCCGACGACTCTGTCATCCAGTTGCATCGCTTTAAGATCATTCTGAAAGGCCAAAATAGACTCTGACAGCTGTGTGAGCAGTTTGGCATGAGTGCCTTCCAGGGGTTTTGTGCCTTCCGCCTGATTTTGGTGGGTATCAAAACTGCCGATGGTGACGACATAGATTTTGGTCTTTGCGCCTCCGCTGATCATTCGGGCAACGGTCTTGAGCTGATTGGCCAGATCGTGGCTTGGATAAGTGCCCATATTGATTCCTTTTTTAAATACCTCTGAGATTCGGTTGGAATATCGTCCTGTGGAGTGCTCGATGTCGATGATGTACTCGATGTTGTGGCCATAGTCGGATGCCGGGATGACACTCGGCGCGACGCCTCCCAACTCGGATACTAAGGAGTAGAAGCCACTTGGATCCTGTCCGGACAGGTTGATTCCTGCTTCATGTTGGTGTTCGGTGTGGAAGCCGATGGATTGCTGCTTATTGCCCAGCTGGATGCCCAGCGGATCAGGGAAGTCAACGGTTGGCTCGCCCGCCAGTCCGGGATATGATGCATCCAGATAGCGGCCCATCCAGCCACTCTTGTAGTTGAAGTGAGCCGGGATACTGTCGCCTCCTGAAAGCCACAGATCGGTGCCTTTGAAGTGTGATTTGTTCGAATTGGCGTATCCTACTGCCTGTACCAGGGTAAAACTGCCTTGTTCGTACAATTCCTTGAAGGATACAAGGGCAGGGTGGAGGCTTACATGATCGTCATTGGATAATGTATTGTCAAGAGGAATGAGTTGATCCAAAGGAATGCCGATGACCGGCCTGAAGTTGAAATAGGTATCGTATTGATTGGTTGGTACGATACAATTGAGACCGTCATTGCCACCCTTCATTTGTACGACCACGAGCACACGGTCATTGACATCCTCACAGTTGAACAATCGGGCGAGGGACCCGCTGGCAAAAGGCCTTAGGGTATTCTTATCGAGTACAAGCGGACTTAATACTGCGGGGGCGGATAGTCGAAGGAAATTACGTCTTTTCATGACAGTTTGATTTGGGTAAGGATAATTTTATAAAAGTTGATATTCCTGTGAGTACATGATGGCTGTCAGGAGCTTAGTCAGGCCGATATTGACATTGTCCGGCTTACCCCCGCCTTTATATGCTACCCATTCGTATGTCCAGTCTGCAGGAGGGATGCCGTCTAGCATTTCATTGAGGAAGTAATTGATCCTGTCATCGTCCGGGATTTCAGGGAGCATGCCATTGGCCAGTTCTTGTGTAAGCAGAAAAGCATCGCCCGGATCAGTGAATAAGCCCGAATCGCGCACAAATGCCGGCAAGTCAAGTGTGACTTTTGTACTCTTACCACCCAGGTAGGATGTGCCTGTCAGCAACATATTGCTCAACTTATACCTGGAAATGATTGTATTTGACGTAAACCATGCCTTGTCAAAGTTGGGTTCCTGATAGTAGGCGGAATATCCGGCGACATCGTAAGGTGCAAAATAGGATAAAGCTCCGTTGTCCAGAATAACAGAGATAGCCAATTTGGTCAGGAAGTTGTAGAGATTGGCGGCATCCGTAGCTTGGTCAGGCCATTTCTGCCTCAGAAAATTCACACTGCCCAAAAAGAGTTCAAGCGGGCTTTTTATGAGTGCTCCGATGATTTCATCCTTATGATCGGAGTCGTCTTCGTCGTAGAAATGTAAAGAGGTAAGTAGCGTCTTGATTACGCTTTCAGCCTCATAATTATTATCCAGCAATTGTTGGGCCAGTGGGTTGATGATATCCGATTCGATTTCGGGTGTCAGATTGGTCGAGACAAAATACCTGTATAGTCGTCGGCAATACAGCCTGGCAGTTTCTTTCCTGCTGAACACCATGTCCACATAGTCATCGAGCTCGCGGGGCATTTCTGCTGCTGACTTGGCTCCCTTGATGGTTTGGTTGTCAAATGCAGCGCTGAAGGTCTTGTCTTCAGTATTGTGTTGACCGAAGGCAAACCGACCGGTCGAAAGACCTGTATCAGGATCGATGGTTGCCAATCGTGTATTGGCTTTGATGCCGGTCAACAACTTCGCGCCGATGACTACATCCTGTTCAGTATAATTGGTGTAATCTCCCGGGCCAATCTGCGGACCTTTGCCTATAGTGAATAGCTCGAGAAACTCGCGGGCGTAGTTTTCATTGGGTGCATTTTTGTTGTTGTCGTTGTTGTTGAGGTACAAAAGCATCAGGTTGTCAAGCGTCATCTTCCGGGCTAAAGTCTTGAAGTTGCCGGTTGTATATTTGTATAAAAGTGACAGGTAATCAAAAAACCTTTCCGAAGTGCTTTGGCTATAATTCGTCACCCAGCATTTGTGCAGAAAGAACGCCATCCTGCCGTGAATGGACTCATCATACCTCATTTCGTTGAGGACCCAGCATCGTACGATATTGCGAAGCGTACTTTGTGAGGTTGTGGTAGCCGTTCCGTTATTGATCCAGGGCGCACCGGTGGCCGGATCGATCGGTTGGTCCAGAGTAAATGAGACCGGCTCAAGAAGTTTGTCCACGGCTTCTGATGCCGTATATTGGGCATATTCTTTAATCCTGCCTATATCATACTGAAAAGTGGACCTTCTCAAAAGGTGGCCTGCAAGACGTTCTCCCAAATTGCCTTTGCGTGTTTCCAATGAAGCCATGATGTCTTTTAGTTAAATAGTTATTTCCCGATGTGTGGTATTCTGAATTTTGTTACCGCTATTTGACCGCATAAACGGTTGAGGGTTTAACGAGGCAAAATAAATTTTATCGAAAGACTTGTTTGCTGTAAAGATAAAATACTATTTTAAAATTTTATCGATAATTGAAATATAATTGCACGTGAATAAAAAACAAAAATTTATATCTTTGTCATTCATATTATTCTTCAAACTTAAATTTAACTTCTCAAAGAGTATGAAAAAAATTTTTCTACAAGTATTTATCTGTTTGATGTGCTTTACTGCTGTCAATGCACAGATCGATTATTCTGACGACTTCGAGGCATACGCTGCCGGTTCGACTGTAGTCACCAATAACCCTATCAATTGGCGTACATGGGGCTCTACTACTGGTGGTGCTGTCGATGACGCATTTATTACAGATCAAGTTGCTGCGAGCGGTAAGAACAGTATCAAAATCAAGGCTACGAGCTCAGATGGTGGACCTGAGGATTTGATTCTTAAGTTAGGCAATAGTGTAAAGGCCGGCTCTATTGATGTTTCATGGAATATGCTGGTAGCTGAAGGCAAGGTTGGCTATTTTAATTTCCAATCAACAGCAAATCCGGGTACAGGATGGGCAATGGAATTCTTTATGAATGAAGATGGCACAATTGATGTTGTCTCAAACTCAAAGGCATTTACCAACCGGCTTAGCTACACTCCCGGCAAATGGTTTAATTTCCGAGCTGTTATCGATGCCTCTAATAATTTATGGCAGATCTATATCGATGGCGAATGTCGTGGTACCTTTAGAAATGCCTTAACTTCTGTTTCTTCAATTGACTTTTTTGCCATAAGTGGCGGAGAGTATTATCTGGATGATGTTGTGGTGAAAACCGATGTAACAGATGTCAAAGTGTATGATGGCGTTGAAGCCGGTCTAATGAATCTTGATATTACAGAAGGAATTCAGATCGCAGGAACAGATGTTAAGACTGGGGTTGTTTTGTACAATATTGGGACCGATACAATTACAAGTGTAGAATATGCACTTCAAAATGGAAGTGATGTTATTGAAGAAAAAATTGACAATCTTAATTTAGCGCCAAAAAGTAATAAGACACTTTCTATACCGACAGCAATCAAATTGGCAGATGGCAACAATGAATTAGTTCTCACACTTACAAAGGTAAATGATGAGGAAATTGACTTGTCTTGTCATAATTCTCTTAAAGCCACAGCCAATGCAGTACAGCCGGCAAAGAATCGTAAGGTGCTGCTAGAAGAAGGCACTGGGACATGGTGCGGCTGGTGCCCTAGGGGAGCGGTGTTCCTCAAGTTGATCTATCCAAGCTACAAAGGATATATGGTGCCAATAGCTGTCCATAATGGAGATATAATGACAGTAACGACTTATGATAAGGAAGTGACTACATTTAATGGATTTACAGGATTCCCGGGAATGATTGTCGATCGTCGTGGAGTTACGGATCCTTCAGCTGCATTGGCTCCGGGATTGGGATATCTTCGAGAAGAGCCTGATGCTACTTTATTGATCGGTGCAACCGAGCCGGACGTAGATGGAAACATGAATATTTCAGTCAGTGTTGACTATCTTAAAGATATACCTAAAGGTTACAGTATGGTATTGAGTGTGGTGGAAGATCAGGTCAAAGGAACAACTTCTCAATACAATCAGGCCAACTATTATTCAGGAGGCGGTAGTGGGCAAATGGGTGGATACGAAAACCTGCCCAACCCTGTCCCTGCAGCTCAAATGGTGTATGAGCACGTGGCACGTACACATGACCATTCCGTTAAAAATATGGCAGAATATAAGGCTGATGATCAGGCAATTATTAATTATTCTGTCAAATTAAATTCAGATTGGAAGAAAGATGATATCAAAATCGTTGCCATCTTGCTAAATGGACAAAATCAGGTATCCAACGTAAATGATGCTTCCATCGAAGACGCTGTCAATAATGGGTTTGTGACATCAGCTACTGAAAGGATTTTGGTTGATGCAGGTTTTACAGTATATCCTAACCCTGCACAGGGCGCAACTACACTGGCGATGGATCTTAAGACTCCTGCCAATGTTACAGCTAATGTCATTGATGCAATGGGTAGAATCGTTCTGACAAAGAACTTTGGCAATCAGCACGGTCATGCAGTGATGAGTCTGGATGTTAATAAACTTGCTCCGGGAGCCTATACAGTCCTGGTTCGCACAGAGGAAGGCATTGCCACACACAAATTAGTAATTCATTAATCTGAATCAATCCTGAAGTGCCGATCAGCCTTTGAGGATTGACATAAAACTTAATCGGGAGCCATGGTATAATGCCATGGCTCTTTTTATTTTGTTACCATTGAGGCGTATGTTTTATCTGAACCTCATGACCTATATTTCCTGAATCCTGCATATCGGCATCCCAATGGAAGGCATGAAACATTCAGACGGCCTATAACAGGGATGCAGGCTAAATATTTTTTATTGGTCTGGCAATTGATTTTCAATATTTTATTGCAATTTCGCTTAATAATTCAAAAAAAATATGGATGCGACTTGTGTTTTCCATATATTTACCCATCAAAAATTTAAATAACGAAAAATGTCGAATTATTTAACTCGTCGTAAATCGCTGCCCTCCTTATTATCAGATGCCAGTGAAAGCGAAAAAGGTCTAAAAAGAACCTTATCCTCTACTTCATTGGTTGCATTGGGTATTGGTGCTATCATCGGCGCCGGATTGTTTTCTCTTACCGGTATTGCAGCGGCAGAAAATGCCGGGCCGGCAGTAACCATTTCCTTTGTTTTAGCGGGTATCGGCTGTGCTTTTGCAGGTCTTTGCTATGCCGAATTTGCTAGTATGATTCCCGTAGCCGGAAGTGCTTATACTTACAGCTATGCCACAATGGGTGAATTTATGGCGTGGATAATCGGCTGGGACCTTGTTTTGGAATACGCATTGGGCGCCGCTACGGTGGGCGTCAGCTGGTCGAGGTACTTCCTGGAGTTTATGAGCGGACTGGGCATTCATTTTCCGACAGATTTGGTCTGCGGCCCCTTCGAATCCGTCCACCTTGCCAATGGAACGGTCATTCCACCGGGCATCATCAACCTGCCGGCGGTAATCATCGTTACCTTGCTTTCCTTGCTGTTGATGCGAGGTACAAAAGGTTCTTCCACCATCAATAATGTTTTGGTAGTCGTCAAGGTGGCGATTGTATTAATGTTTATTGTACTTGGCTGGAAATTTATCAATCCTGCCAATTATGAGCCTTATATCCCAGCGAATACCGGTGAGTTTGGTCACTTTGGCTGGAGCGGTATAGCGCGTGGTGCTGCAGTCGTATTCTTTGCCTTCATAGGTTTTGATGCAGTCAGTACTGCGGCTCAGGAAGCCAAGAACCCTCAGAAGGGAATGCCTGTCGGTATCCTTGGCTCATTGGTGGTCTGTACTATATTGTACGTACTGTTTGCTCATGTGATGACCGGATTGGCACCTTATACCGCTTTCGCAGGCGATGCCAAACCGGCAGCTACCGCTTTCGCCGTCACAGGATATACATTTCTGCTCAACTTCCTGATCATCGCTATCCTGGCAGGTTACACTTCCGTTATCTTAGTGATGTTGCTCGGTCAGAGCCGTGTATTCTACTCCATGAGCCACGACGGACTGTTGCCTAAATTTTTCAGCGACATCCATCCTAAATTCCGGACACCATGGAAGACCAATATATTCTTTGCAGCATTTGTTTCTGTATTTGCTGGCTTTGTGCCCATCTCGGACCTGGGCCATATGGTGAGTATAGGTACTTTGCTGGCGTTTGTGCTGGTCTGTTTTGGCGTGCTGTATATGAGAAAGAAGATGCCGGATGCCAAAAGGGCTTTCAAGACACCTTTCGTTCCTGTCGTTCCAATTCTGGGCATTATCGTATGTCTCTATCTGATGACGTCCCTGCCTTTGGAGAGCTGGTATAGATTGATTGTCTGGCTGATCATCGGTTTGATCATTTATTTTGTGTATGGAAGGAAAAACAGCACCTTGAGCGATTCTACCGGGCAAAGTGAATAATGTTTTGAAGAAAAGCAACAAAGGCGGAGTTATTGCTTCGCCTTTGTTGTTTTAGTATATCAAGTGTAACGTGATTATACAAGTCACACACCTTTGGCTAATTTGTAACCATTGACCTAATAAGAACCGTAATCAGCCTATTTTCCCTTTGACCAGGAAAGAGTCAATGCTTTTTTCTACCACGCCTGTCCCTGTCGCCCGGGGAAATTCAATGTAATAAAAGTGTTTCGTGTTATGTAATATAATTTTGTGGTAAAAATAGATTCCCGGTCTAAGCCGATATCGTTTAGTGAATCCCAATTGGTATTAATGAAAGCCTGAACAGCGAAGCGTTCAAACGGAGCGGTCAAAACGCTGAAAGTGGCGCACAACCCATATTCTTTTTACTAAACAGCATTGAACTTATAGAGGGTTCAAAGCAATTTGACGGGAATCATTGCCTTTTTTTACCTCCAAACATACCAATGACGTTAAAGGCTTTTCAGATAGTGTTTATCACATCATTCTCAATGCCGGCTATACCAACAACCTATTCAAGTCGCAAACCATGATCCGCCCTCTCGGCTTAACCGATAAACAAGTCTGGTAGCGGCTGCATTCCCGGCACGGAATCATAAATCGAAAAGTCCGAGATGCCGTGCTGCTTGAGTATTTCTTCGTCAATGACAAAGTTGCCGGTAAATTCCCTTGCATTCTTTTCAAGGATGAGCGATGCTGCATCCGCCATGATCTGCGGCTTGCGCGTCATTTTGACCAATTGATCTCCACCGGCCATGTTTTCAATGGCAGCGGTGCCGATGAGTGTCGCCGGCCAAAGCGAATTGGCTGCTATGCCCTCTTCCTTCAGTTCGGCTGCCCACCCTAAGGTCAGCAGACTCATATCATATTTGGAGATGGTATAGGCGACATGGCTCTCAAACCATCGTGGCTCGACGCTGAGCGGTGGTGACAGTGTCAGGATATGAGGATTGCCGCTCTTCCTGAGGTGCGGAATGCATGCCTGTGTTGCTAAGAAGGTGCCTCTGACATTGATGTCAAACATGAGGTCAAATCTCTTGGCAGGAGTGTCTTCCGTTCCGGTGAGCGATATGGCAGAGGCATTGTTGATGAGGATGTCGATTCCACCCATCTCTTGTGCTACTTCTGAAATTACCCGGCTGATGGCGTCTTCATCCCTGATATCCAATTGACGCGGATAGGCTTTGCCACCTAAGGATTCAATTTCCCCGGCGACACTGTATATGGTGCCTTTGAGCTTGGGGTGCGGCTCGACCGTCTTGGCAAGGATGGCTATATGCGCTCCTTGGGCAGCTAGCTTCAGGGCTATGGCTTCACCGATTCCACGGGAGCCTCCGGTAATAACTACTTTTTTTACTTCCATGCCTAAAGTTATGCAAAAAGGCGGTCTAATTCAGGTTTGAGTGGGATATTTTTCCTTTAATTAATAATAAAAGTTTCGGAGATAATTTAATGTGCTGATTTATAGCACCATACGAAAAATGCTTTTATGCAACATGCAGATATTCAACATGTTAAAAAATATATTTTATTTTACCCAGAAACTCTCTGTTTTCGTTGGTGGAAATTACGATGTTACGTTTGATTTTGATTTAATCA
>WBZR01000618.1_pt1 | contig 54004 bp, 37 predicted proteins | sample 5204231 | NCBI WGS metagenome assembly WBZR01 (sample SAMN12412403, study PRJNA552823) | activated sludge metagenome | isolation source: activated sludge from anammox sidestream of wastewater treatment plant... | place: USA: Virginia | collected 2017-08 | reverse complement strand
GTAATGGCGAAAAGTAAATTTGAGCGTGTAAAGCCGCATGTGAATGTGGGGACGATTGGTCATGTGGATCATGGTAAGACGACGCTAACGGCAGCGATTACGACGATTCTGACCAAAAAATTTGGTGGGGAGGCAAAGTCGTACGATCAGATTGATTCAGCACCTGAAGAGCGTGCACGTGGAATTACCATCAACACTTCTCATGTGGAATATGAGACAGAAAAACGCCATTACGCACACGTAGATTGCCCTGGTCACGCAGATTATGTGAAAAATATGATTACCGGAGCGGCACAAATGGATGGTGCCATACTGGTAGTGTCTGCTGCGGATGGTCCCATGCCACAGACACGTGAGCATATTTTGCTGGCTCGTCAGGTGGGTGTTCCTTACATCATCGTTTTCATGAATAAAGCAGACATGGTTGATGATGCTGAACTGCTTGAGCTTGTTGAGATGGAGATACGTGAACTGTTGTCCAAATATGATTTTCCGGGGGATGATACCCCTATTATCATTGGCTCGGCATTGAAAGCCCTGGAAGGGGATAAAGGCGATATCGGTGAAGCTGCTATATTAAAGCTGGCAGAAGCTCTGGATACATATATACCGGAGCCGGAGAGAGCGATTGATGGCGCTTTCATTATGCCTGTAGAGGATGTGTTCTCCATCTCCGGACGCGGAACCGTGGTTACGGGGCGTGTGGAGCGCGGGATAATCAAGGTGGGTGAAGAAATTGAAATTGTTGGGTTGAGGCCAACGATCAAAACAGTATGTACTGGTGTGGAAATGTTTCGCAAGCTGCTGGATCAGGGTCAGGCGGGTGACAACGTGGGTATTCTGTTAAGAGGAACCAAGCGTGAAGAGGTTGAGCGCGGCCAGGTACTTGCCAAGCCGGGCAGTATCACGCCACACACTAAATTCACGGCTGAAATATATGTATTAAGTAAGGAGGAAGGTGGGCGTCATACACCATTTTTTGCTGGATACCGTCCGCAGTTCTATTTTAGAACAACTGATGTTACCGGTTCGATTGAGCTGCCCGCAGGTGTTGAGATGGTAATGCCTGGCGATAATATATCGGTTACAGTTAACCTGATTGCACCAATTGCAATGAGTGAAGGTTTGCGTTTTGCAATCAGAGAAGGTGGCCGTACCGTGGGCGCAGGTGTCGTCGCTAAGGTGATTGAGTAGTTTTGTTGATTTGGTTGTTGTGTGTTTAAGCTTTTGGGAATAGGCCAGTAGCTCAATTGGCAGAGCGTCGGTCTCCAAAACCGAAGGTTGGGGGTTCGATGCCCTCCTGGCCTGCCATGGAATAGTAAAAACAGGTTTGTGCCTTGCCTTTATTGGCTGACAATGTGAAAAATCCCTAATCCCTTGAGGGATAAGATAAAACTTACGAGAGTGGAAAAGTGAATAAAATTAAGCTTGGGTTGGCGGTATTTTTAGCGATAGCCGGCTTTTTTAGCTTTTATTTTCTTCAAGATAGCCCCATGGTAGTTAGGGTGATGTCTCTGCTGCTGGGATTAGTTTTTGCATTCGTGATAGTTTTATTTACGACGCAAGGAAAGCAGCTGTTTTCTTTTTTCCGGGATTCGGTGGATGAGGTAAAGAAAGTTGTTTGGCCAAGTCGAAAGGAAACGTTACAGATGGCGGGTGTGGTTTGTGCGTTTGTTATAACGATGGCGTTTTTTTTGTGGATAATAGATTCAAGTTTGATGGCGATTGTTAAGTATGCTATGGGTCAGGAGAGTTGAAGGTGTTCCGGGAGGAATATGAGTAAGAAATGGTACGCCGTTCATACCTATTCCGGTTTTGAGAAAAATGTAAAAAAAGCATTGAAAGACCGGATAGCACAGCTCAAGCTTGAGGAAAAATTTGGTGAGATACTGATACCGGTAGAAGAAGTGGTTGAAGTAAAGGGTGGCCAGAAAAATATTAGTGAAAGGAAGTTTTTCCCGAGCTATATCCTGATTGAGATGGAGATGACTGATGAAACGTGGCATTTGGTTAAAGGGACACCAAAGGTTACGGGGTTTGTTGGCGGGACGTCCATGCAGCCCGTTGCAATAAGTCATAAAGAGATTGAAAGTATATTTAATCAGGTAAAAGAAGGGGTAGAAAAGCCTAAGCCAAAAGTGGTTTTTGAAGCGGGCGAAGCTGTGCGCGTAAAAGAAGGGCCGTTTACTGATTTTCATGGAAATGTTGAGGAAGTTAATTACGACAAAAGTAAGTTGTGGGTGTCGGTATCTATTTTTGGGCGACCAACTCCTGTCGAATTAGATTTTCATCAGGTTGATAAGATTTAAAAAATCGTTGTCGTTCAGAGTAAGTGCAATCTTATAGCTAAGCAAAAACTTAAGAAATAACTAAAAAAGGGGAGGGTATCGTAAGTGATACTCGTTTGAACCCGACAGGAGAATATTTTGGCAAAAAAAATAATAGGTTATATAAAACTTCAGATCCCGGCAGGTAAGGCAAATCCAAGTCCACCGGTAGGGCCTGCTCTTGGCCAGCGTCAGTTGAATATTATGGAGTTTTGTAAGGCTTTTAACGCGGCTACGCAGAAGATGGAACCGGGTTTGCCGGTACCGGTAGTAATAACTGCTTATGCAGATAAAAGTTTTACATTTGTTCTGAAAACAACTCCTGCATCTGTTTTAATTAAAAAGCTGTCTGGCCTCAGTAAGGGAAGTGCGCAGCCACACGTAGATAAGGTGGGTAAGTTAACACGCGAACAGGCAGAAGAGATTGCCAAAATAAAAATGGCAGACCTTACCGCAGCCGATATGGATGCAGCTGTGCGGACGATTGCCGGAAGTGCCAGAAGCATGGGCGTGGAAGTGGAGGGAGTGTGAGATATGGCTAAAATTTCAAAGCGTTACAAAGAAATAGCGCAAAAGGTTGATCGTAACCGTTTGTATCCACTAACTGACGCGTTGGCACTTGTAAAAGAAACTGCCGTAGCAAAATTTGATGAATCAGTCGATATTGCAATAAACTTGGGTATTGATGTACGTAAATCTGACCAGGTGGTAAGGGGTTCGGTGGTTTTACCATCGGGAACTGGAAAGACAGTTAGAGTGGCGGTCTTTGCACAGGGAGATAAAGCTAAAGAAGCTTTGGAAGCGGGTGCAGATATTGTAGGTTTTGAGGATCTCGCAGAACGTGTGAAAGCAGGTGAGATTAATTTTGACCTGGTTATTGCCAGCCCTGATGCGATGCGCGTAGTTGGACAATTAGGTCAGATACTTGGGCCGCGAGGGTTAATGCCAAATCCAAAGGTTGGGACAGTAACAACCGATATTGTAAATGCGATTAAGAATGCCAAGGCCGGTCAGATTCAATTCAGGGCTGATAAAGCGGGTATAGTGCATTGTACAGTAGGGAGAGCTTCTTTTAATGTGGAAGCACTTAAGGCAAATGTTGTGGCATTGGTGGAGGCGTTGAATAAATCAAAGCCAGCAACGTCCAAAGGTGTTTATCTGCGCAGGATGGCTGTTTCAAGTACGATGGGTGTGGGTGTGCGTGTAGATCACACCGAGACGTTGTAAGGTTATAGTAAAAGAGCTTTGGGCTGTTGATTTATAGAGTCAGCAGATTGTCAAAGACCGTCGGGGCCGTTTTTTAATACGCCAGCAATTAGTAAGTTAGTTGTTGGCTGAGATGGGCTTAATAGCAAGGTTTGCTGGTTTAATTAATAAAAATTAGTAACCATAATAATTGCTCCCAACGTAGATGGTGTACCCACAAGCAGGTAGAGGTAAATTTCTCCTGGTTAGGACGCCGTTTTTTGATGTAAAAGGGTTATCGTTTATGTAACGATAGGTTTTTATTGGCTAAATTCTGACTGGAGAGTATTTTTGGGTCAAAATATCGAAGAAAAAAAGGCAATTGTTGCCGAGGTAAGCGGGCAAATAGCAAAAGCTCAGGCCGTAGTTATAGCTGAATATCGTGGACTGGGAGTGGATAAATTCACACAATTGCGAGTCAAAGCTCGCGAGTCAGGTGTTTATTTCAGAGTAATCAAAAATACTTTTGTAAGACGGGCGGTAGCTGGTACTCCGTTTTCCGATCTGGCTGAATCGATGGTGGGGCCACTTGCTTATGGAATCGGTAGTGATCCTGTTGCAACTGCAAAAGTTTTTCATGAGTTCGCCAAGGGTAACGATCATTTTGTAATTAAAGCCGGGGCTATGGCAGGGGTAGTAATGTCTGATAAAGATGTTGCTGCTCTGGCTGTATTGCCTGGTAGAGAAGAGTTGCTCTCTAAATTGCTTGGTACTATGCAGGCTCCGATTGCAAAATTTGTTAGAACACTTAATGAAGTACCATCAAAGTTTGTGCGCGGGCTTGCTGCAGTGCGTGATAAAAAATAATTGTCATGGCTGACTGGAAACAATTTATATCAATTTGATCAGAATTTAATTTATATCAGGAGAGAAAATGGCTACGGGAAAAGCAGAAATTTTAGATTCTATTGCGAATATGACAGTTCTGGAGCTATCCGAGCTTATTAAGGAAATGGAAGAAAAGTTTGGTGTTTCAGCAGCGGCTGCAACAGTTGCCGTGGCTGCGGCACCGGCAGCAGCTGCTGCTGTTGAGGAGCAAACTGAGTTTTCTGTAATCCTTACTTCAGCGGGTGATAACAAGGTTAATGTTATTAAAGTGGTTAGAGCTGTTACTGGATTAGGTTTGAAAGAAGCAAAGGATTTGGTTGATGGTGCACCTAAAGCTGTTAAAGAAGGTATTTCTAAGGAAGATGCTGAGTCACTTAAGAAGCAGTTAATTGAAGCTGGTGCTGGTTGCGAGATTAAATAAGTGATTTAACCACAAAGGCTGGTTAGTGCATATTTGCTACTACCAGCCTTTGTTTATATACGGAAGCTGAAGGTATCTTTCCATATAAAGCCAGGTAAGTTACAGTAAAAAAAGAAAGACATTTTTCAAAGCTGACCTTGCTATTTTATTTATATTTTTTCAATTACTTTTAACATCTTTGCCTATAGTGATATGAGCTGTTAGAGTAAAGCGTTTCTTATCATAGCCCACGTATTTTGCAGGTAGGGTTAGTGTTGCAGTTCTGTTTCAATCGGAAAGCACTAAACCAAATAAAAACCCCGCAACCCAATTGTATCTTCAGCGCACGGAGAAATTTAATGAGTTACTCGTTTGCCGAGAAAAAACGTATTCGGAAAAGTTTTGCTAAACGTGCCAGTATTCTACCATTTCCGTTTCTTCTTGCCACCCAAATAGAATCTTATACCGATTTTCTGCAGGCGGAGATTACGCCCGCTAAACGTAAAAATCAGGGGTTACAGGCAGCATTTAACTCAGTTTTTCCAATAGAGAGTCATTCCAATAATGCTCGTCTGGATTTTATAAGTTATTCACTTGGTTCCCCTGTGTTTGATGTTAAGGAATGTCAGCAAAGAGGACTTACTTATGCATCTCCGTTACGTGCCAGGGTTAGATTGACTATTTTGGATAAGGAAGCATCCAAGCCGACCGTCAAAGAAGTCAAAGAGCAGGAAGTTTATATGGGTGAAATTCCGCTTATGACTGATACGGGGTCCTTTGTCATCAACGGCACGGAGCGCGTCATTGTTTCACAGCTGCACCGCTCGCCTGGCGTATTTTTTGAGCATGATCGCGGAAAAACCCATTCATCCGGAAAGCTGTTATTTTCTGCTCGTATTATTCCGTACCGTGGTTCCTGGCTGGACTTTGAGTTTGATCCAAAGGATTACGTTTATTTCAGGATTGATCGTCGCCGTAAAATGCCGGTTACGACTCTCTTGAAATCTATGGGTTACACTTCTTCGCAGATTCTTGCAGATTTTTTTGAATTTGACCGCTTTACCCTGTTAGAAGATAACAAGATCCTTTTTGATCTTATACCTGAGAGATTGCGTGGAGAATTAGCGAGTTTTGATATCACTTCAGAAGATGGCAAAGTATTTGTACAGAAGGATAAGCGGATAACAGCAAAACATGTGCGTGATTTGCAGCAAGCCAAACTTACTAAAATTCCCGTACCTGAAGAATTTTTACTGGGGAAAATTCTGGCTGAGGATGTTATCGATAAGGAAACCGGAGAGGTTGTTGCCCTTGCGAATAGTGAAATAAATGAGACACTGCTTGAGCGGATCAGGCAGTCCGGAAACAGTGCCATTAATACACTGTTTGTAAATGATCTTAACTATGGCCCTTTTATTTCGCAAACATTAAGAATAGACGAAACTACGGACCAAATGTCTGCACAGGTCGCTATTTACAGAATGATGCGTCCTGGAGAACCTCCTACTGAAGAAGCCGTTCTGGCTTTATTTAATGGCCTTTTCTATTCTTCTGAGCGTTATGATTTATCCGTTGTTGGACGGATGAAATTCAACCGTAGAGTGGGACGCGAGGAACTAACCGGATCTACAACATTATCCAATGATGACATTATTGATGTAATCAAGATACTGGTCGAACTGAGGAATGGTCGAGGAGAGATTGATGATATTGATCACTTGGGGAATCGTCGTGTTCGCTCTGTTGGCGAATTAGCCGAAAATCAGTTTAGAGCCGGGTTGGCCCGGGTTGAAAAAGCGGTTAAGGAGCGGTTGAGTCAGGCGGAATCCGAAAATCTCATGCCGCATGATTTCATCAATGCTAAGCCGGTATCTTCAGCGATCCGTGAATTTTTTGGATCGAGTCAGTTGTCGCAATTTATGGATCAAACTAATCCTCTGTCTGAAATAACGCATAAAAGACGTATTTCAGCATTGGGACCAGGTGGCTTAACACGTGAACGTGCAGGTTTTGAGGTGCGAGATGTGCATCCAACGCATTATGGGCGTGTTTGTCCGATTGAAACACCGGAAGGACCGAATATCGGCCTGATCAATTCGCTGGCGCTCTACGCCAGAACGAATGAGTACGGGTTTATAGAAACGCCATATCGAATGGTTAAGAATGGCCGGGTAACTGAAGAAGTTGTTTATCTTTCAGCTATCGAGGAAAGTCAGTATGTGATTGCTCAGGCAAACGCAAATTTTGATCAGGATGGGATATTTACTGATGAAGTTGTTTCATGTCGCCATAAGAATGAATTTACTTTGGCGTCCAGAGACCAGATTGAGTATGTTGATATTGCTCCTGCTCAGATTGTATCTGTAGCAGCGTCTCTTATTCCTTTCCTTGAACATGATGATGCTAACCGGGCATTGATGGGTTCGAACATGCAGCGCCAGGCTGTCCCCTGCTTACGGGCAGAGAAACCCCTAGTTGGTACAGGGATTGAGCGAGTGGTTGCCGTGCATTCGGGTACTGCGGTTAGAGCAATACGTGGCGGTATAGTGGATTATGTGGATGCCGGCCGTATCGTGATTCGTGTACACGATGCAGAAGCGCGCGCGGGTGAAGTTGGTGTGGATATCTATAACCTCACAAAATATACCCGTTCGAACCAGAACACTAATATCAATCAGAGACCTATTGTAAAAATAGGGGATGTGCTTTCGCGTGATGATGTGATTGCAGACGGTGCATCAACAGATTTGGGCGAGCTCGCACTAGGGCAGAATATGTTAATAGCATTTATGCCCTGGAATGGCCTTAATTTTGAAGATTCTATTCTGATATCAGAAAAAGTTGTTTCTGACGATCGATTCACTTCAATCCATATTGAGGAATTGTCAGCCGTCAGTCGCGATACAAAATTGGGTACCGAGGAAATAACTGCAGATATACCTAATTTATCTGAGCGTCAGCGTGCACGTCTTGATGAATCAGGGATAGTCTATATCGGTGCTGAAGTTGAAGCTGGTGATGTGCTGGTAGGTAAAGTGACGCCTAAAAGCGAAACACAGTTAACGCCGGAAGAGAAACTTTTGCGGGCAATTTTTGGAGAAAAGGCTTCTGATGTTAAAGATACGTCCCTGCATGTACCAGCTGGTATTTCCGGAACGGTAATTGATGTACAGATTTTTACGCGTGAAGGGGTGGATCGCGATAAACGTTCTAAACAGATAATTGCCGATGAGCTGGGTCGTTTCAAAAAAGATTTGGCTGACCAGATGCGTATTGTTGAAGCAGATGCATTCCAACGTGTGGAACGCTTGCTTGTCGGTAAAATTGCCGCTGGCGGACCTAAAAAACTGGCAAAAAACTCGGTTATTACTCATGAATATCTCGAGAGTGTCGAGCGGCATCACTGGTTTGATATTCGTTTGGTTGATGAGAGTACAAGTCTGCAGCTGGAGCAGATTAAGGACAGCCTGGTACAAAAGCGGAAATTTTTTGATCTGGCTTTTGAAGAAAAACACAGAAAACTTTCCCAGGGTGATGAGCTGCCGCCCGGTGTGCAGAAAATGGTGAAAGTTTATATTGCTGTGAAAAGAAGATTGCAATCCGGTGACAAAATGGCGGGCCGCCATGGAAACAAGGGTGTTATCTCCAAAATCGTACCAATAGAGGATATGCCATATATGGCTGATGGTACACCGGTTGATGTCGTATTGAATCCGTTGGGTGTGCCTTCACGTATGAATATTGGCCAGGTGCTTGAAGTACATTTGGGGTGGGCAGCCAAGGAACTGGGTAAACGGGTGAATGAAATGCTGGCTTCACAGCGTAATGTTTCTGAAATTCGCGAATTTTTGAACAAGATCTATAACAGTGGTGGTAAACAGGAAGATTTGGCTTCACTGTCGAATGAAGAAGTGTTTGCACTTGCAAAAAACCTGAGAAGTGGTGTGCCTTTCGCTACGCCGGTATTTGATGGGGCCCACGAGTTAGAGATTAAACAGATGTTGAAGCTGGCCGGGTTGCCTGAATCTGGTCAAACTACACTTTATGATGGCAGAACTGGGGAAGCGTTTGATCGTCCGGTAACTGTTGGTTATATGCATGTATTGAAACTCCATCACCTGGTGGATGACAAGATGCATGCCCGCTCTACAGGGCCATACAGTCTTGTTACACAGCAACCGTTAGGCGGTAAGGCTCAGTTTGGAGGACAGCGCTTTGGTGAGATGGAGGTGTGGGCACTGGAAGCTTACGGTGCTTCTTATACCTTACAGGAGATGCTTACCGTGAAATCTGATGATGTGAACGGGCGAACCAGAGTTTACGAAAGTATTGTCAAGGGCGACCATAAAATTGATGCAGGCATGCCGGAATCTTTCAATGTGCTGGTTAAGGAAATCAGATCTCTGGGGTTGGATATTGACCTGGAACAACATTGATATATTTGTCGGCACGATATTCAGAATTTCTTTGATCCATTTCAGGTTTATACGTTGATCCACAGGAGTGAAACGTGAAAGCGCTGCTTGATTTATTTAAACAAGTTACACAAAAAGAAGAATTTGACTCTATAAAAATAGGGCTGGCTTCCCCTGAGAAGATTCGTTCATGGTCTTATGGAGAAGTAAAAAAACCAGAGACAATTAATTACCGGACATTTAAACCGGAGAGGGATGGTCTGTTCTGTGCCAAAATTTTTGGTCCGGTTAAGGATTACGAATGTCTCTGTGGTAAGTACAAACGGCTCAAGCACCGGGGCGTGATATGTGAGAAGTGCGGGGTAGAGGTTACTTTGTCCAGAATCAGGCGCGAGCGAATGGGCCATATAGAACTGGCTTCACCCGTCGCACATATCTGGTTTCTGAAATCACTGCCATCGCGTCTTGGACTTGTTCTCGATATGACGTTACGCGATATCGAACGGGTTCTGTATTTTGAAGCCTATGTCGTTACTGATCCCGGTATGACCCCGCTTACCCGGGGGCAACTTCTGACAGAAGATGATTATCTGAACAAAACTGAAGAGTTCGGAGATGATTTTAATGCCACGATGGGTGCAGAAGGGATTCGTACTCTGCTGAGCAGCATGGATATCCCGTCGGAAATAGAGTCTTTGCGCCTGGAAATACAGTCAACAGGTTCGGAAACCAAGATCAAAAAAGCTGCCAAACGGCTCAAGGTACTTGAAGCATTCAATAAATCAGGCATGAAGCCGGAATGGATGATATTGACGGTATTGCCGGTTCTCCCACCTGAATTGAGGCCTCTGGTCCCGTTGGATGGTGGACGTTTTGCAACATCTGATCTGAATGATTTATACAGACGCGTTATCAATCGCAATAATCGTCTGAAGCGGTTGCTGGAACTGCGGGCACCCGAAATTATTATTCGTAACGAGAAACGGATGTTGCAGGAATCGGTAGATTCATTACTTGATAATGGCCGCCGAGGAAAGGCCATGACCGGGGCAAATAAGCGGCCTTTAAAATCGCTTGCGGATATGATCAAAGGTAAAGGTGGCCGTTTCCGTCAGAATTTGCTGGGCAAGCGTGTTGATTATTCTGGCCGTTCTGTCATCGTGGTGGGCCCGCAGCTCAAGCTTCATCAGTGTGGTTTGCCGAAAAAAATGGCTCTGGAATTATTCAAACCGTTTATTTTCAATAAACTGGAAGTAATGGGTGTTGCAAGCACGATCAAAGCCGCCAAACGAGAAGTTGAAAACGAAAACCCTATCGTTTGGGATATTCTGGAAGAAGTAATCCGTGAACATCCGGTGATGCTTAACCGCGCCCCTACCCTGCACCGGCTTGGTATCCAGGCGTTTGAGCCTGTTCTCATCGAAGGAAAGGCGATCCAGCTGCACCCGCTTGTATGTGCCGCCTTCAATGCTGACTTTGATGGTGATCAGATGGCCGTACACGTTCCATTGTCACTTGAGGCGCAAATGGAATGCCGTACTTTGATGCTGGCAACTAACAATGTGCTGTCGCCAGCGAATGGTGACCCGATTATTGTTCCTTCTCAGGATATCGTGCTGGGTCTTTATTATATGACTCGCGAGAAGGCGGGTGCTCTGGGTGAGGGAATGGTTTTCTCCGATGTCTCGGAGGTGCTGCGTGCTTATGAAAACAGGGTGGCAGAGTTGAATGCACGAATCACTGTCAGAATTAAAGAGAAGAAAAAACCTCATACACCTGGTGAAGAACTACTTGAAACAGTAACGCGTTATGAAACCACCATTGGTCGAGCAATTATTTCTGAAATTCTTCCGGCAGGACTTCCTTTTTCCGTAGTCAACAAAGCACTCAAGAAAAAAGAAATTTCAAAGCTTATTAATGCAAGTTTCCGTCTGTGTGGTTTACGGGAAACCGTTATTTTTGCGGATAAGCTGATGTATTCAGGCTTTACCTATGCTACACGCGGTGGTATTTCCATATGCCTGGATGATCTTGTTACGCCTTCGCAGAAAAATAATATTATTCAGGCAGCTGAACAGGAAGTGCATGAAATTGCCAATCAGTACATATCCGGCCTGGTAACACAGGGAGAACGTTATAACAAGGTGGTGGATATCTGGGGTAAAGCTGGTGATCAGGTAGCAAAAGCAATGATGGATCAGCTTAGTGTTGAACCTGTGGTTGATCGTGAAACCGGGCAAATCAGAACCGATAAAAACGGGAAGGGTGTTACACAGGAGTCATTTAACTCCATCTACATGATGGCGGATTCAGGAGCTCGCGGCTCTGCTGCGCAGATTCGCCAGCTTTCCGGTATGCGTGGTCTGATGGCAAAGCCGGATGGTTCGATTATTGAAACACCGATTACAGCCAATTTCCGTGAAGGACTCAACATTCTTCAATATTTTATTTCTACCCATGGTGCGCGGAAGGGGCTGGCTGATACAGCACTTAAAACGGCAAATTCAGGATATCTCACTCGACGCCTGGTTGATGTAACTCAGGATCTGGTTATTACAGAAGATGATTGTGATACAGATGGTGGCGTAGTAATGAAGGCCCTGGTGGAAGGTGGTGATGTCATTGAATCATTACGGGAGCGGATATTAGGCCGTGTTGCTGCGACCGATATCGTAAACCCGGAAACTGGCATCGTGATTTATGCAGCAGGTACGTTGCTCGATGAAGATGCGGTTGGCGAGATCGAAGCTTGCGGTGTGGATGAAGTCAAAGTCAGGACGCCGCTGACCTGTGAAACCCGCTATGGATTGTGCGCAAAATGTTATGGGCGTGATCTGGGTCGAGGCATGTTAGTCAATGTAGGGGAAGCGGTGGGGGTAATCGCCGCACAGTCGATTGGTGAACCAGGTACCCAGTTGACCATGCGAACATTCCATATTGGTGGCGCAGCTTCAAGGACCATTGTAGCGAATCAGGTTGAAAGCAAGTCCAATGGGATTATTCGTTATTCTCATCACGTTCGTTATGTAAAGAATGCTCAGAATGAGCTGATCGTAATTTCTCGCAGCGGTGAGGTTTATATTCAGGATGAAAATGGCCGTGAACGTGAACGGCATAAGATTCCTTATGGTGCAACCTTGCTTGTTCAAGATGGTGAAACGATCAGGATCGGGCAAATTTTGGCTTCATGGGAGCCGCACAAACGTCCGATCATTGCGGAATATGCGGGCAAAGTTCGATTTGAAAATGTGGAAGAGGGCGTAACGGTAGTCAGGCAAATTGATGAGATAACCGGGCTGGCAACGCTGGTAGTCATTGATCCGAAACGGCGCAGTGCTTCACAATCTAAAGGGTTGCGGCCTCTTGTCAAATTTTTGGATGAGAATGACAAGGAAATCAATATCCCGGGTAGCGATCAGCCTGTCAGCATTACATTTCACGTCGGATCTATCATCACGGTTCGAGATGGCCAGCAGGTGAGTATTGGTGAAGTTTTGGCCCGTATTCCTCAGGAAACATCGAAAACGCGTGATATTACGGGAGGTTTACCGCGAGTGGCCGAATTGTTCGAAGCCAGGGTGCCCAAAGATGTGGGTTTCCTGGCAGAAGCAACTGGTACGGTAGCATTCGGAAAGGACACCAAAGGGAAACAGCGCTTGGTTATTACTGATCTGGATGGCGTCGCGCATGAATATCTGATTCCTAAAGATAAGCATGTGACAGCACATGATGGCCAGGTAGTGAACAAAGGGGAGGTAATCGTTGACGGCCCAATAGATCCTCACGATATATTACGATTACAGGGGGTTGAGGCATTGGCCCGCTATATTAGTGACGAGGTGCAGGATGTATACCGCTTACAGGGGGTGCGCATCAATGATAAGCATATTGAAGTGATTGTTCGTCAGATGTTACGTCGAGTCCAGATAACGAACGCGGGTGATTCAAGTTTCATCCCGGGCGAACAGGTCGAACGTGCGGAAGTGCTGACCGAAAATGAAAAGCTTATGGCTGAAAACAAGATACCTGCCACCTATGAATATGTGTTGTTAGGTATAACCAAGGCATCACTTTCCACTGACTCATTTATTTCGGCAGCTTCTTTCCAGGAGACTACCCGTGTCCTGACAGAGGCCTCAATCATGGGTAAAAAAGATGATTTGCGTGGTTTGAAAGAGAACGTGATAGTCGGTCGGTTAATACCGGCGGGTACAGGGCTGTCTTTCCATAATGCCCGGAAAAAGCAGCGATCATCAGAGCACACGACTTATCTCGATACTGATTTAACAGAAAGTGAAGCCGTTGAGCGATGAGGTTTATCGTTCGCAGATCTTAAGAATCATCCGGAAAATCCCGGGAATATTTATTCAGAGGGTTTCCCGGGTGAGCTAAAGGCTCTCTGCGAAGTGTTAGCGAAGCAGCCGGCACGAAGAAAAAACAGGTAAAAAACAGATGGTGTAAGTAAAACGCGGCTTACAGATTTAAATACGTATTTTTGGGTGATTTTTAACGTAATAATGGCAACACAGAGAGTTTTTCAGGAGACGCTTAAGGAAGTTTAAGGAATTTTCAGTGGTAGCTGTGAGACATCCGCCCTGGGGGTTCTGACAGGAAGTGAAAGACGCAAGGTGTGCAAGACTTTCCTGGCGGTTGCACGGCAGACCGTCAGCTTCCCTCCGTATATTCCAACGACCCGTGGAGATTGCAGGGAATCAGGCTGCAGGTGGGTTTCACGCGAGCGGCTGAACGGGGTATTGTGCGATGCAGGTAGTACACGTAAACCGGAAAATCGATCCAGAACCTTAGCGCTGTGATCGGGAAAATAATACCGGAAGCAGCCCAGCAGATAATTTTCTTCCGCTTTTAGCGGAAGCACTTTTTCAGGATCGCCCCTGAATACTGTCTCGGTCGTGCCCAGTAAAATATGCTGCTTCCATGGCATGGCGAAAATGGCTCTCTGATCCTGCGGTGATTCGAGATAATAACAACCCCTGTCTAATTTTCCTTCTAATATCAGATGAGTGCCTTGTACCAGCTCTACCGGGTACGATGGCAATGCTGGCGAGATGCGTTCTGCTACCTGATTTATCCAGGGGCCGGCGGCATTGACGAGTGCGCCTGCCGTACACTGATAGCGCCGATCATTTTCCAGAAATTCAATTTCACAGATATCCTCATAAATTGTTGCGTGGATAAGCTCTGCCGGGCAGCGTAATTCTGCACCTAACGAAGATGCAGAATGCATGATTGCCCGAGTGAGTGCCTGATCATCAGTCTGTGCATCCCAATACTGAAAGATGTGCTTGAGTCCACGTATGGAAATACCATCCAGTGTTCCCCATCTACTTCTGGGTATGGAACGGAAACCTGATCCCTGACCCAGTCCTGCCAGTAAAGCATAAAGACTGAGTCCGGCGCGTATGGTCAGCGGATTACGTAAGGTCTGGTCGTAAACAGGAATATAAAACGGTTGCAGGCTAACGAGAGAAGGTGCCAGCCGCAGCAGTGCCGCACGTTCTTTCAGGCTTTCCCGTACCAGACTAAACTGGCCGCTTTCCAGATAACGCAGGCCACCATGGATCAATTTGCTTGAACGGCTCGATGTACCCGCTGCCAATGCTGTTTTCTCCAGTACCAGCACGTCATAACCGTGAGCGGCTGCCGCCTGTGCAACTGCTACGCCCTGAATACCTCCTCCAATAATGGCAATGTCGTAGTGGCAGGTAATGGACATGGTCTGTGGATCAGGGAGTAAGCAGGGTGCCGATTGTATCGGTTTCAATCAGTGTAATACCGGCTTGTGCGTAATCGAGTGCTGTATTGTAATCGTTAACGGTATAGATCACCCATTGCCAGGAACCTGACCAGAGTTGATCGAGTTTTGCGGGCAGGCAATGAATGCTGCTGAACAGGTAATCCGGCTGCAAATGTTTAGCCATGGCAGATTGTTCATGAGTCCAATTGTCAATGATCCAGCCGGTTTTGTATTTCTGACGTGATTTAATTTGCATCATCAGTTCCCAATCGAACGAAATCAGGACACATTGTTCATATACCCGGTCAATAACCGGAAGAATTGCATCCATTGTCTGACCCAAGCCAAACCGGGCAATACTTTCAGCTTTGATTTCAACGAATGCAATAACCTGGAGATGCTGTGACAGATACCGGCTTAATTTCGCCAAACGGGAAATGGGGACAGGTGCGGCCGGACTGACTGTACTTGTGGAGTCGGGATATGGAACTGCCAGCAAGTCGATTTCATTGTCTGCCAGCTCTGTCAGATAAGCGTCGCAGCCAGTCAGCCGCTTCAGGTCGTTATCATGACAGAGATAGGGGGTGAGCTGGCGGCTCAGCTGAATATCAGTTTCAATATAACGGGCACCTGCCCGGACTGCGGCATCAATTCCGACCAGAGAATTTTCCGGATACAATGCAGGATACCCTCGATGAGCAACGAAACAGGGAATGTTATGTGCCATGGCAAAAAAACGGATCTGATTTTCCCGGGAGTCTACTCCCTATTCCATTGGATTGCGATGTCGTGCGGTGACGAAAAATCAATTCAGGTGCTGTTCAGTTAGGAGAAGGCATGATTCGCAGGAAAGCTGTTCGCTTCAATATAGTGCTGCCGGTTTTACTGGCAGCAATTTTGTTTGTCCCGTTTGTCATGAATTTTCTCGGACATGCCTGGTTCGGACAGAAACACTTTCCGCCATTAACGATGATGAAATTGCCCGCAAACAGCTCAATAATCAGCCTGCCTCAAGAAGTCAGGCAATACAGCCCCTTCGAGATCAGGTTGCGATTGAATACCAAAGAGCTGGCGCAGCGTATCAACGATATTGTTAAGAAATCTCTGCCAGGAACAGAACCGCAGGGTATTTATGGCGAAGTTTTTCCCGAAATGCGTGCCGGTATAGCGGGTGATGATGTGTTTTCGATTGACCCGCCTGAACCGCAGATACAGCTTGTTGACAGCCGGGGTGAGACAGACTGGTCATGGATCGTGACACCTGAAAAAACAGGGCGTTACAAGCTGTTGCTCAAACTGTATCTGCAGACATCGGAGACGGTGCGAGAGCAGCCGCAGGCTGTGGATCTGGCCGTGATCCAGTTATTTGTACAAAAAAATCCTGATGCATGGATACGTACTTACGGTATCGGGTATGCGGCACTCATTCTGCTGGTAGCAGGATGGTGGTGGAAAAAACGTCTGGCAAAGAAGCAGGAATAATTGAAAAAACGTAATTCCAGGGATTTTCTGAAAGATACTGGCGAGGCGGCTTGCGTCAGGAAAAAAACGGGTAAAAACAGATGACACAGGTAAAGCGCAGCGAATAACCATGGGGCTGATCCGCGGATGCATAGAGTGGATTGCTATAGGGACGATTCTTGCGCCGAGTAAAAACACGGTTTACCGATCGTAAATATGTGTTTTTAGACTGTGTTTAACGTAGTGATGGCAATACAAGTCGTTTTTCAGAGAATCCGTAAGATCATTTGTCAATTTGCATCTGTCATCAGTCGTTGATTTTTCCTGGCAGGTTTTATCCGGGGAGTTGGCGCATTCATTTGATATTCCAGACTGTCTGCATAAATAGTTGTCGCGGTGCAGCTCTCATAATTTAGTCCGCATGGTTCAATCCTTATGACTCAGCTCATGAATCATGAACACAGTTTTTTATCTCTTCTTTGTATGCAGAAAATTGTTTTCTGGAGTTTCCTGGCCGGTATTGCTTTATTCGCAGGGGTAAATGATTCGCTTCAGGCAGCAGAAGGTGGATATCGTGTTACTGATATTCAGCGTATAGGCTTGCAAGCCAATGGCCTGTTGCGGGCCGCCCGTTCACAGGTGGATATTGCCAGCGCGGAAGTCATCAGTGCATCAGCTTTTCCCAACCCTGAAGTCACTTTTATGGCGGGGCCTGACAGCCGTCGTCTGCCTGAGAGTGAAACCGGACCTTCTTCCATGCAGCGACAGGTGACAGTCAGCCAGTCGCTGGAGAACCCGTTTGTACGACGTGCCCGCATCGGTGCGGCAGAGGCGGGTGTTGAAGCCAGTCGTGCCAATCTGGAACAGGCACGTGCGGATTTGGCGGCACAGATTCGAGTCAGTGTCTACGAATTCTTGCTGCGGCGCGATCTGGCAATGATGGAATCAGACATTCATGGCTTGATGGGAGAAATTCAGCGCCGTATCAGGCTGAGTGTTGAATCAGGTGAAACAGCCCGCTTTGAATTGATCCGTGCCGATACCGAAGTGATGACAGCAGCCAGCAGGAAAGAAGCGGCATTCCTTAATACAGAACGGGCCCGGGTTGCTTTACTGAAACTGACTGCAGGAGCGTTGCCTGCTGAATTTAACGTGACCGCCTCACTCGGTGATCCGGTTGATCTGCCTTCACTGGAGGCGTTACGTGCCGAGTTGAAGGCAGCCAATCCGGAAATTCTCCGTTTGGAGGCAGAACAGAACCGTGCACGTTTGCGGATTGATCAGGAACGTGCTTCCGTACTGCCATCAGTAGATGTTTTATACAGCAATTTTCAGGATAAACAATTTACATCGAATACCGCCGGTTTAAGTGTGCGGATTCCACTTTTCTACCAGCGGCGGGGTGAAGTCGATGCTGCGGTTTCAGATGCAGCCAGAGTACGTGAAACACTCGATTATCGGCGCTATGAGATTGATCGGTTGCTGGAATCTGCCTGGCAGGCGATGGAGATTGCGCGGCGCAGAGTGGAAATGTTTGAAGGCGGTATCGTCAAGGAAGCAGAAGCGGCGCTGCGTGTGGCAGAAGCGGCCTTCCGGCTGGGTGAAAGAGGATTCATTGAAGTGCTGGATACCCAGCGGGTGTTACGCAATACGCGCTCGGAATTATTGCAGGCCCAGTTCGAGTTACAGTCGGCAGCAGCGGAGATAGACCGGCTGCGGGCACATTATCCAAAGGAGTAGCGTTTCCCAATGCATTTTCCGATAAAAATTACCGTTATTTTTCTGATACTTGTCACCTTCCTGGCTGCAGGTTGCGGGAAAGAAACAGAGCAAAAACCGGCGGAAAGCCACGTCAAGGCAGAAACGGATGATGCCGGTACGATTTTTCTCCGGCCGGATTTACGTAAACGGATTAAAACCGGCAAGCCGTTTTATACCGATATTGCGGAAAAGCTGACGGTTCCCGGGCAGATCAAGGTAAATGAACTGAAGCTCGTTCAGGTTGGAGCAAGTTTTACCGGGCGGATTGTCGAGATTTATGCACATCTGGGGGACAGTGTTTCCACCGGTACCAGACTGGCACGGATCTCAAGCCCGGAACTGACCCAGGCACAACTGGCCTATCTGCGAGCCAATTCACTGGCTGTACTGGCGCAGCGCGCGGCCATGCGTGCGAAACAATTATTTAAAGAGGATGTTATCAGTGCGGCCGAGCTGCAGCGTCGGGAATCGGAGTTACAGGTGTCAAATGCCGAACTCAGTGCTGCCAAAGACCACCTGCGTTTGCTGGGGATAGATAATAAAGCGGTGCAGGATCTGACTAAACACGGACAAATCCTGCCTTCCGTAGTAATTACCGCGCCACGCAGCGGTACGGTAATTACGCGCAATGTTGCACTGGGACAAGTGGTACAGCCGTCAGATCAGTTATTTACACTGGCTGATTTATCAGTACTGTGGGTAGTGGGCGACGTGCCTGAACACGCAGCACATTTTGTCAAACAGGGTCAGCATGTCGAGGTGCGAGTACCCGCACTGGGGGATGCGAGTTTTGATGGAACCATCATTTTTGTATCCGATATTGTGAATCCGCTGACCCGGACTGTGACTGTACGCACGGAGGTAGACAATCCGGAACGCAGGCTGCGGCCCGATATGCTGACTACGGTACATATTGATGAACATGCGCGTGAACGCCTGGTCGTTCCGGAAGGGGCCGTGGTACGTGAGAATAACGAAGATCACGTATTTGTCGCTCGGAAAGATGGTGGGTTTACGTTAACTCCGGTCAGGCTGGAGGAAGCAATCAATCGGATGAGGCCCGTTGTGGAAGGGCTGATACCGGATCAGCAGATTATCGTGGAAGGTGCTTTTCACCTGAATAACGAGCGTAAGCGCAAAGATCTGGAATAGCCATGATTATTTCTCTGGTACGCGCCATACTGGCGCAGCGGCTGGTAGTAGTCGTACTGGCGCTGATTCTGATGGGGTTTGGTTTGTATGCCGCGCAGCGTTTGTCGGTCGATGCCTTTCCGGATGTCACTAATGTGCAGGTACAGATTGCAACGGAAGCGATTGGCCGCAGTCCGGAAGAGATAGAGCGGCTGGTGACAGTTCCGCTGGAAATTGCCATGACCGGGATGCCCGGGCTGGAGGAAATGCGCTCGCTGAACAAGAGCGGTCTGTCCATTATCACGCTGGTATTCACTGATGAAACTGATGTTTATTTTGCCCGGCAACTGGTGATGGAGCGGCTGCTGGAAGTGGCCAGCAAAATGCCGCCCGGAATCATCCCGCGTTTGGGCCCGGTTTCCACAGGGCTGGGTGAGGTTTATCAGTACACAATTGACCACCCCGATGATGGTGAGCGGGCACTGACCGTTGAAGAGTTGACTGAGCGACGCATTGTGCAGGACTGGGTGGTACGGCCGATGTTGCGGTCAATTCCCGGGGTGGCGGAAATCAATTCACAGGGCGGGTATGTCAGGCAATACCATGTACTGACAGATCCCAACAAGCTGCGCCATTATCATCTGACGCTTGAGCAGGTTGAAAAGGCGATTGCGGAAAATAATGCCAACGCCAGTGGCGGAATCCTGCCAACCGGCAGTGAACAGTATCTCGTCAAGGGAGTCGGGCTGATCCGCAAGCTGCAGGATATCGGCAATATCGTTCTGTCAGAAGAACGTGGTGTACCCGTGTTTGTGCGGGACGTTGCTGAAGTGAAACCGGGTACGGAGGTTCGGGCAGGAGCCGTCATCAAGGGAGGGTATACCGAATCGGCTTCCGGTATTGTGCTGATGGTCAGGGGCGGTAATGCCAAGGAAATTGTGGAGCGCGTCAAGGCAAAGGTAGCCGAGATTAATGAGCAGAAGCTGCTGCCCGGCGGGCTGCAGATTGTCCCGTATTACGATCGTACCGATCTGGTCGATGCCGCATTGTGGACAGTCAGCAAGGTGCTGATGGAAGGTATCTTTCTGGTCATCGTCGTGCTGTTTATTTTTCTGGGGGATGTGCGCTCCAGTCTGATAGTGGTGGCGACACTGGTGGTTACGCCTTTACTGACCTTTATGGTAATGAACCATCAGGGCATTTCCGCCAATCTGATGTCATTAGGCGGGCTTGCGATCGCCATTGGACTGATGGTCGATTCAACCGTGGTAGTGGTGGAAAATGTCTTTCACCATCTTGGGCAGGGCAGTAATTCGCAGGAATCGCGTGCACGCACCATTGTTGAAGCAGTGGGCGAGGTGGGGACACCTGTCATTTTCGGGATCGGCATCATCATTCTGGTTTTCCTGCCATTGATGACACTGCAGGGCATGGAAGGCAAGCTGTTCAGCCCGCTGGCTTTCACGATTGCGATTGCACTGGCAATTTCTCTGATGGTTTCGCTGACATTATCACCGGTGTTGTGTGCCTATATTCTGAAAGGGGGAGCGGATCACGATACTCCGATTATCGCCAGGATGAGAGCAGCTTACCGTTCGCTGCTCAATAACGCACTGCAGAGCAAGAAACTGACTGTCACGATCGCCTTGGGTTTCCTGTTTCTGTCTTTTGCATTATTTCCATTGCTGGGGAAATCATTTATTCCGACTTTAAAAGAAGGTGCGCTGACACCGCAAATTAACCGGGTGGCTTCGATATCGCTGGATGAGGCGATTGCGATGGAAATGGAAGCGATGAAGGCGGTATCGAAGGTACCAGGTGTAAAAAGTGTAGTCTCCAAACTGGGGCGGGGAGAATCTCCCGCTGACCCGGCCGGGCAGAATGAATCCGATCCGATGGTGACGCTGGATCCGGAATCCGGCCGTACCCAGGACGATGTGGATGACGATATCCGTAAATTGCTGGAAGTTCTGCCGGGCGTCAATATCGTTTTGTCACAGCCGATTGCCGAAAGAGTGGATGAGATGGTGACCGGGGTGCGCTCCGAGATTGCCGTAAAAATTTTCGGGGATGATCTGGACAGATTACGCTCGCTGTCAGAGCAGATTGCGCGCATTCTGCGCAGTGTGCCGGGTGCGCGGGATATCCGCATAGAGCGGCTGTCCGGCCAGCAATCACTCACCATTGACATTGATCGCAACGCTATTGCACGTAATGGTATCAATGTTGCTGATGTGCATGAGCTGATCGAGACCGCTGTTGGTGGCCGGGAGGTAACCAGTCTGTATGAAGGTGAGCGGCGTTTTGCCATCGTAGTCCGTTTTCCGCAACATTTTCGCGACAGTATCGAGAGTATTCGTAACCTGCCACTGCGGGCGCCAGATGGCGCAACTGTACCTTTGTATACCGTTGCCAATGTCAGCATCGTTGACGGGCCTGCACAGATATCACGTGAAAGTGCCAAGCGCCGCGTGGTTGTCGGCTCGAATGTTGAAGGCCGTGATCTGGGTGGATTTGTGGCGGAAGTGCAGGAACGGATTGCCAGTGAGGTAAAACTGCCAGACGGCTATTTCTTTGAATGGGGCGGGCAGTTCGAGAATATGGAGCGCGCCATGAGCACCCTTTCGATCATCGTTCCAGTAACTGTTCTTGCAATTTTCTTTCTGCTGTTCCTGCTGTTCAATTCAATTAAGCTGGCTGCCCTGATCATTCTGGTACTGCCGTTTGCATCAATAGGGGGCGTGTTCGGCCTGTTTATCACTGGTGAATATCTGTCAGTGCCTGCTTCAGTGGGTTTTATTGCATTATGGGGGATTGCGGTATTGAACGGAGTGGTGCTGATTTCCTGTATCCGCAAACTACGCGATGAAGGTGCCAGTGTCAGAGATGCTGTCATCAAAGGATGTGAACAGCGGTTTCGCCCGGTCCTGATGACAGCGACAGTTGCCATGCTTGGGCTGGTTCCATTCCTGTTTGCCACCGGTCCGGGATCAGAAGTGCAGCGGCCGCTTGCCATTGTGGTGATCGGCGGGTTGATTACCTCCACATTATTAACACTGGTGGTATTGCCGGTACTGTACCGGCGGTTTGATCAGCCGTCCGTCACCCGGCAGTCAGTTTCGCTCTGAGGGTGCATCATTGGCCGGCTGGCAGATTTCATCCCGATTGATATGACCTAAAAAGCCGCCGGACTGATGATTCCATAATCTGGCGTAAAGTCCATTATGCGCGAGTAATTCCGTATGGGGTCCCTGTTCGGCGATACGCCCGTTGTCCAGGACAATCAGCCGATCCATCGCGGCAATGGTGGAGAGGCGATGAGCAATGGCGATGACGGTTTTGTTCTGCATCAGCTCATGCAGGCTTTGCTGGATACTGGCCTCGATATCGGAATCCAGTGCAGACGTTGCTTCATCCAGAATCAGGATAGGGGCATCCTTGAGCAAGACTCGAGCGATGGCGATACGCTGACGCTGCCCGCCTGACAGATTGACACCGCGTTCTCCCACCATGGCATCATAGCCTCTGCGGCCGTGACTATCAGCCAGTTCCTGAATAAATTCATGCGCATGTGCCCGCTGTGCGGCCAGTATGACTTCGTCTTCGGTGGCATCGGGTCTGCCGAACAGGATGTTCTCCCGAATGGAACGGTGCAGCAGTGAGGTATCCTGGGTAACGATGGCGATGCTGGCACGCAGGCTTTCCTGTGTTACAGCGCGGATATCCTGCTGATCGATCTGGATATTGCCCTGTTGAATATCATAAAAACGCAGCAGTAAGTGAATCAGGGTCGATTTCCCGGCTCCGGAAGGCCCGACAATGCCTACTTTTTCGCCGGCGCTGATATGCAGATCCAGTGCGTCGAAAATCCGGTGATCCTCATTTTTAACGTTATTGTGGTAGGAAAATTCAACCCGATTGTAGTCTATTGCCCCCTTTGTGACGGTGAGTGGTATGGCGTCAGGGGAATCTGTTATCGCATGTGGTCTGGCCAGCATGTTCATGCCATCCTGTACGATACCGATATTTTCGAACAATTCTCCCACTTCCAGCATGATCCAGTGAGACATTCCGGTCAGACGGATGGCGAGACTGAGTGCAATGGCGATTGCACCCGTGCTGATACTGCCGTCAAGCCACAGCAGGATGCCAAGTGTGCCGATTGCGAAAACGGACAGCATGTTATTGATCCAGACACAGGTATTCAGCCATGTCACCAGGCGCATTTGTGGATAAACAGTATCCAGGAACGCTTGCATGCCATCCTGGGCATAACCGGATTCTCGCCGGGTGTGAGAAAAGAGTTTGAGGGTGAGGATGTTGGCGTAGCTGTCCACGATGCGTCCGGTCATGTCGGAACGGGTATCTGCCTGGATCTTGGAAATATGCCTGAGTTTGGGGATGAAATGACGCAGGATGCACAAATACACGACCAGCCAGATCAGCAGCGGGATGCAAAGGCGCAAATCCGCATGGGCAATCAGCAGTAATGCTGTGGCCAGATAGACAGTGACAAACAGCAGCACATCCAGTGTTTTGATGATTGATTCACGTACAGCCAGTGCTGTTTGCATAACTTTGGTCGCAATGCGCCCGCTGAACTCGTTCTGAAAAAAAGCATAACTTTGATCAAGCAGGTAGCGGTGAGCCAGCCAGCGAACGACCATGGGAAAATTTCCCATCAGGGTCTGATACAGAATGGCTGAATGAAAGAACACGATTATCGGCATCAGTACCAGAATAAAAAGCGATAACCCGATCAGAGTCAGTTTTTCTTCCTGCAGGAATGCTTGCGGGTTTTTCTCAGCCAGCCAGTCCACCACCGTTCCCAGTACACCGAACAGCATGGCTTCGCCCACTGCCACACAAAAGGTGGCGATTGCCAGCAAAATAAAATAGCGCTCTGCACCTTTCATGTAATGACGGCAGAACGGGTAGAGCTCGGCAGGTGGTTCGGTCAGTTTGCCGGACGGGAAAGGATTGATCAGATGTTCGAAGTAGTGGAGCATAAAATCAGCTTTCAGAAAAAGCGGGTAACGGGTAAATACCGGACCAACCTCATGATGGTGAGCACCAGAATCTGGACGATCGTATTTTCAGGAATATCTGGCAGGTTACGGAGGAGGTACTGATGGCAGCGTGACTGTAAAAATCGTTCCTTGAGCGACTTTGCTGGACACATGCAATTTTCCGCCGATTTCTTCAACGTATTCTCTGCTCTCGAATACACCAATGCCCATACCTGCTGTTTTGGTTGATTCGAAAGGAGTAAACAGTTTTTCACGGATGAATTGTTCACTCATGCCATGTCCGCTATCTTCAATTTCAACGACTGCTTGTCCGGATTGCTGTTTGAGCCGTACTGTAACATGTCCCTCTTTGGGGGTTGCTTCGATTGCATTTTGTATCAGATGGCCGAGAACACGCTCCAGCCGTGACGGATCGGCCAGTATCTGTTGCCCGGGATTAATAATATCAAGTATCGGTTGGGGTTCATGGAAGGATTTGCTTGCAATGATCTGCTGCAGCACCTCATCAAGTGACAGGGAATTTTTTGTATCATGCATGCTGCCGCTGCTGAGTTTCTCAAGCATGCGTTTCATTTTGTTGATGGATAACGCTACGGTATCCAGCATATCCTGCTGGAATTCAGGGTTATTCTTGTGTTTTTCCGCATTGGCGAGCAGCAGCGAAAGCTGGGCAATCAGATTTTTGATGTCATGCACAATGAATGTGGACATGCGATTGAAGGATTCAAACTGCCGAGCTGTAGATAGTGCCTGTGCCGCTTCATGCTGTGCCAGATAACTGGCTGCCTGTCTGCCGGCCACTTTCAGTAAATCTCTGACTTCCCAATTGAATTCGACCGTACTCCTGGGCTCGGTCAGTACAACAAACCCCGACAGTTCTCCATGCAAGAGCAGCGGCACTACCCAGCGCGCCTTGGGAATGGCAGGCAGCCAGTCCGGCAGTACCATTGCTGCATATTGCTGTGATTTGGAATCGTGCTGGTATAGATCAATTACCCAGGATGTTTCCAGCATGAACTGGCAAAAGGGGCTGTCAATTGCCACGGAAGCATCAACAGGCTGAATATTCCAGCGGGCAATCGGCAGATAGGCCTGATACTGTTCTGATTTGAACCAAACTGCACCGGCCGGGCTTTCGACGAGCTGTGCGAGAGATTTGATTACCCTGACCCGTAATTCCGTTTCTTCTTCGGATAGTGTGCGCGTAAAGCGCAGCCATTCTTCTCGGTAATCATAGTTATAGCTAAAAAAATGTTTGCTGATGAATACTTTTAACCAGGAACGTGTTGTTCCGGAAAACAGCACGACGATCAAAAGGATAATCGCGCCAAACAGGAAAATCAGCTGAAATATTGTGCCCCAGGTACCCCCAGAGAACCGGAGGTAATAACCTGCCGCAGCCATCAATAATAAATAAATGGCTGCACCAAACAGTGCAGAGGAATAAAACAGGATTCGGCGTGACACTGCAATACCTACTGTCCATTTGGGATTGCGTGCAGCTGAAAGGGCGATCATAGGAACGATAAGTGTATTGATCCAGCCACGCGCTGCCCAAATATCAGCGCTGATTTTTCTGAACAGGAGGGCATCACTGTACAGGTAAAAATCGAAGACAAACAGACTGCCGATCCCCAGGCAGATAAACTTGATTCCCCAACGTTGCTCTTGCGGCGTATTCCGGTAGTACTGTTCTACCAGAATCATCCCGATAATGGCCATTGTTACCCAGGTGAGAAATTCGTAGGAAGGGGTTAACCGGTTCGGGCTGATATCAATCTGGCTAAAGAAAATTACCTGAATCAGGTTAATCAGATAGAACAGAATAATGGCAGCAACTGCTGGCCTGATTCTGAGCGGGGGTTGATCAGTTTCTCCGGGTTGTCCGGATTGAAAAGGGCCCAGCAGGGTAATCAGGAAAGCGGTAAGAGTGGCGTTGCGCAGTAATTCCAGTATCTGAACCAGCAGGGGAGATGAGTAGTCCAGATAGGCCAGCCCGGCAATGGTGGCTGCCCATACTGAGGATACAAGGCAGGCTGCTGCCAGCAGTAACCCGTAGAGGCGGCCTCGCCAGCTGGTGATCAGCAGTATCGACAGAAAGAAAAAGACAACCGCTGCTGTCGCGTAGCCAAGGGTTGCCATGGCAATTAGTACCGGGGAAGCAGGTGACAGCCTGGATTCATCGGCTGCCTTTGCGCAGCAGGACGACACCGACCGTGTCGATCAGGATAATGAAATCAAGGAACAGGCTGTGGTTCTTGACGTAGTACAGATCATACTGAAGTTTCTCAATGGCATCTTCTATTGAGGCGCCATAGGGATAACGAACTTGAGCCCAGCCGGTGATACCGGGTTTAATGCTGTGCCGCATGCTGTAATACGGAACCTGTGCACTCAGCATATCAACAAAATGAGGGCGTTCGGGACGTGGGCCGACGAAACTCATTTCTCCTTTGAGCACATTAAAGATCTGCGGTATTTCATCGATTCTCAATTTGCGGATGATTTTTCCCACCCGTGTGGAGCGGGGGTCATCAGCACTGGCCCATTGGGGTTTTCCAGCCTTTTCCGCGTCCTTGAACATGCTGCGGAATTTGATAACCATATACGGTTTCCCGGCATATCCCACTCTTTCCTGCCGGTAAAACAGAGGCAGCCCATCTTCAAGCAGGATCAGCAGTGCGGTCAGCAGCATGACAGGCAATGTCACGAGCAGCAACACCAGACTGGCGACAATATCGAATATTCGTTTAACCGCTGTTCTTAGGGATCCCTGGTTAAAGCCGCTGCCAAATACCAGCCAGCTGGGATAGAGTGCATCCATCCGTAAATGGCCGCTTTCCTGTTCATAAAAACCGACGAGATCCATGACTTTGATCCCGCTGATCCGGCATTCCAGCAGTTCCTGTATTGGAAAGGTGCCGCCCCGTCTTTCCTGTGTGGTGACAATGATTTCACTGACATCATGCTGATTGGCCAGAGAAAGCAGGGAGCCGGTTTTGGGAATAATTTTATCTGCCGGGACACATCGGTTTTCTTTATCAAATGGTACGAATCCAACTATTTTCAAATTGGAAAGTGTGGAATTGTTATCGGTCAGATCAAGCAATTCCCTGGTATTTTCACCGACTCCCAATACAAGTACGCGGGGACGCAAGCTGTCCAGCCCGGACCATCTGAAGAAAAGCAGCCGGATTATCAGTATCAGTGACAAGGCCAGCAGCATGGCAATGGCCAGCAGTCCGCGGCCGAAATAAAGATCCGGAAACAGATAAAAAATCAGTGTAATGAAACCAAAACCCAGTGCCAGGGAGGGGAGGAGTCTCAACAGGATACTTTCAAAATCCTGTCTGCCTGCCAGTTGGTACATACCCAGCGCTGCCATACTGGCAATAACGACGATAGTAAAGGTAATGGCCCCGGGTAACTGTTCAAGCAGTGCTTCGGTTGAGGGAGTGCCCCACTGCATAAACCGGATAGTTGCTCCGGCAAAAAAAATACCAAGCAGGACGGAGGCTTCGATACAGGCAAGCAACACCGAGAATCTGGAAATGTAATGATTAGATACCCGAATCACGGCACGCTCCAGTGTAAGGGGTGCATAAACAGAGCTGGCAAGCTAATAAAAAGCACAAATGGTGAAAGCTGCCAAATTATCTCACCATCATAAAGTAATCGGGAGTTAATTTTGATGGTTCAGTAAATCAGTGATGTAATTTCCCGGAATAGCGTAGCTGATACCACTGGGGTCGCTCAGTATCGATTCTTTCTTGCCTTTAATGAAGACCATATTGACTACACCGTAAACTTCACCTGTATCCGGATCATATAACGGACTTCCGCTGTTGCCCGGGTAGGCTGTGCCGTCAAGCTGAAATACTTTATAGGCGGATTGCTGCAGCTCACGAATTTTGGTTGCATCAAGCTGCCTGACGTTTTGTGCCGGGAGGATGACGGGAGTAATGGATGAGATGGTAGCGCGATGGGTTACCGGGTAGAAGCCGAGTACCATCCCGATCGGGAAACCGGTAAATGCCATGGATTTCCCTTCTTTAATTCTTCTGGCGTCTCCCAGCTTCATCACAGGCAGCGCAGTTCCTTCGAAGCGTAACAGGGCAAGATCATGCACTTTATCCAGCGCTACGATGCTGGCATTTCTTAATTCGGGTTTATCACCCCTGCCGGTCATGATGATCAGGGTGTCTTTTTTACCGGCACCACTGGAAAAATCAGCGATTACGTGGGTATTGGTTATAGCATGCAGCCCGTCTTCGATCACAAACCCGGTACCCAGGAAGTTAACAGGAGGGGAACGTAATTTCTGGAAAGTCCCGATTCCAACAATTGCCGGCTTGATCCGCTCAACTGTTTCCACGAGATCGGCCTGGCAGAACGGGGAGTGAAAAAACACCAGGCAGGCAAGGAAGAAGCGTATAACAAACAATATAGGTAGTAGGTTGGGCATCTGTCAGAAATAAAGTCGATTGGGTTATCTGTGATTATTCGTGCAGCACATGGTTTAGATTGTGTCTGTTGTGCAGTCGGCGTTTACGTCCATAATTTTTACCGCAGGAAGATGGCATGCTTTATGGGGTTATCATTTGTTGCACCTGAACGACAAGATTAGATCATAGCCGGTTTATGCCGGTCAAATTTATGACTGCCCCGGTAAATCTTGCTTAATCTGCTATACAATTCCCGAAATGGCAGCAATCTGTAAAACAGGCATGACTCTTAACCATCCATAACCCGGCAAGACTTATTTCATGTTTATCAGCGTACTTGATCTGTTCAAAATTGGTATCGGCCCTTCCAGTTCTCACACCATGGGACCCATGGCGGCAGCAAATGTTTTTCGTGATCATGTGGATCAGCTGATTTCACAGACATCGGGTGATCTTGACTACCGTGTTTATTGTGTGCTTAAGGGTTCGCTGGCATTTACCGGCAGAGGGCATGCCACTGACAGGGCGGTCACTCTGGGGCTGCATGGCTATAGTCCCGCATCACTTGCCGGGCAGGATGTTAATGCACTGACAGCAACACTCTGGGCTACCGGTAAATTGGAACTGGCAAGCGGGAGATGCGTTGGGTTTAATCCCGAGGATGATATTGTTTTCGATAAATCAGACCCTCTGCCACAGCATCCCAACGGGATGATTTTTTATCTGCTGGATGAAGAGGGAAAGAAAATTCTGTCCGAAACTTTTTTTTCCATCGGGGGCGGGTTTATCTGCACACTGGCAGAAATCAACCAGTTGAATGCCCCGCTCAAGATTGAATCCGCCGGAGCGTATCCTTATCCGTTTGATTCTGCAGGCAGTATGCTTGAAATGTCTCGGCAGAGCAGACTGACCGTTGCTGAAATGAAGCGTGCCAACGAGCTGACCAGAATGTCAGCACTGGAACTGGAACAGGGGCTGGACAATATCTGGCAAGCCATGTGTCACTGTGTTGAGCAGGGGTTGGCAGCAGAAGGCCGTCTTCCGGGCGGGTTAAATATACGCAGACGTGCAAAAGATTTATTTGGGCAGCTGCAGACACACCCGGAGAAGGCCACACTAAACGATTGGTTATGTACTTATGCGATGGCGGTAAATGAAGAAAATGCTGCCGGGCACATGGTTGTCACAGCACCGACTAACGGCGCAGCGGGGGTTATTCCGGCAGTTATTTACTATCTGCTTAAGCACGAAGGCGGTACTGAGCAGCAGGTACGGGATTTTTTACTGGCTGCAGCAGCTGTCGGAGGGCTGATCAAACACCTCAGCTCTATCTCTGGTGCGGAAGTGGGGTGTCAGGGAGAAGTGGGCTCGGCAGCAGCGATGGCTGCTGCCGGCCTTTGTGCTGTACGGGGCGGCACTACAGAGCAAATTGAGAATGCAGCTGAAATTGCACTGGAGCATCATCTGGGTATGACCTGTGACCCGGTAGGCGGATTGGTTCAGGTACCCTGTATCGAACGTAACGGCTTTGGTGCAATCAAGGCACACACGGCTGCAGCACTTGCCTGTCGCGGTACTGGCGAGCATTTCATCCCGCTGGATAACTGTATTAATGCGATGAAGCAGACAGGCCTGGAAATGTCGCATAAATATAAGGAAACTTCACTGGGTGGCCTGGCTGTCAGTGTCAGCATTACCGAATGCTGAGGGTGGCGGAGAGGGTGGGATTCGAACCCACGTGCCAGGAAATCCTGACCATCTGATTTCGAGTCAGCGCCGTTATGGCCACTTCGGTACCTCTCCGGTCTGAGGTATTCAGGGACGCCATTTTATCAGTTTTTCAATCCCGGGATAGCGGGTCTCAGCTATCTTGTATCAATAATTTCCAATCAGTGGTTCATTCATGACCAAGCTCAGGATGCTTTATGTCTGCCATTCGTGCGGCGGGCAGACTTTGAAATGGCAGGGTCAGTGTCCGCACTGTCGCGAATGGAATACACTGACAGAAACTGTACGGGAAAAGAGTTTACTGCGCCTTACTCCGGACTCCGGGCAGAAACAGGTATTGAGTCTGAGTGAAGTCGAGGCTGAAGATATGCCCCGTTTTCAGACAGGAATGGATGAGTTTGACAGAGTGCTGGGTGGAGGAGCGGTACAAGGCAGCGTTGTGTTACTGGGTGGTGATCCGGGGATAGGTAAATCCACATTGTTATTGCAGGCGCTGTCCCGAATGTCCGCCCAGCACCGGGTGTTGTATGTCAGTGGTGAGGAGTCGATGCAGCAGGTTGCACTTCGTGCGAAGCGGCTGTCTCTGGATGTGGCCGGGGTTGGTCTGCTGACTGAGATCCGGCTTGAGGCTATTGAATCAATCCTGGCAGAACATCATCCACGAATTGCCATTATTGATTCGATTCAGACTATCTATTCTGAAACATTGCATTCCGCACCCGGCTCGGTTGCGCAAGTGCGTGAATGTGCGGCTCGTCTGACACGTTTTGCCAAAACCAGTGGTACCTGCATCGTACTGGTAGGGCATGTAACCAAGGATGGGGCATTGGCCGGGCCGCGTGTTCTGGAGCATATGGTGGATACAGTGCTTTATTTTGAAGGGGATACACACTCGGCTTTTCGTTTGATTCGCGCTTTTAAAAACCGTTTTGGAGCCGTGAATGAGCTGGGTGTCTTCGCCATGACAGAAAAGGGGTTGCGGGAAGTGGGTAATCCTTCGGCTCTGTTTCTTTCTCACCATAGTGTGCGTGTGCCGGGTACTTGTGTGATGGTAACGCAAGAGGGGTCACGCCCGCTGCTGGTGGAAATTCAGGCATTGGTAGATGAGGCACATGCACCCAGCCCGCGGAGATTATGTGTTGGACTGGAACAGAACCGGCTGGCAATGCTGCTGGCAGTACTGCATCGTCATGCCGGCATTCCCTGTTTTGATCAGGATATCTTTATCAACGCGGTGGGTGGGGTCAAAATTACTGAGCCAGGTGCTGATCTGGCTGTGTTGCTGGCGATTGTTTCGTCGCTGAAGAACCGGGTTTTGCCTGAAAAGACAGCCATCTTTGGAGAAATAGGACTGGCGGGCGAAGTGCGGCCAGTGCAGCGGGGACAGGAACGGGTAAAGGAAGCGGCCAAACTGGGCTTTACTCGCGCCATTATTCCGAAAGCTAACCAGTCCAGGCAGGTTATCAAAGGAATTGAAATTGTTGCGGTGGAACGGGTAGAGGAAGCTGTCAGGGTATTTTTCTAAGTACTGCGCTCCGAATTTTCAGTGATGCCCGGGGTTGGCAGACTCCAGGTATCAATCATCAAATCAATACCCGGAGAATGCTGGTTTTACTTACTGGCTTTGCTCTGTACGGGCAAAACGGTCGCTGCTGTTAAATTTACTGTCTCTGAATGGACGTTTTCGGGTTTCACGAGCAAATGGCTGCGTAAACTCGGTTCCTTTATCACTCCCTCCTTTGCGGTTCTGGGAAGATGTACGCGGATTGGCATTATCCGGCCATGAGCGTTTGGCTTTGTGCGCAGATGAAGGCCTTTTCCCGGGTTTGTCATCGCCACGACCAAATCTTGGTTTGGTGCGCGGCTCCATGCCTGGTACGACCTGAAATTCAAAGTGGTTGCCGGTAAACCGCTCAATTCGTTTCAAGTGTGCGACATCTTTTCCTGATGCAAATGAGACGGCAATACCGGAAGCGCCAGCCCGACCGGTTCGTCCGATACGATGCACGTAATCTTCAGCAAATTTTGGCAAATCAAAATTGATGACATGGGTAATGTCAGCAATATCAATTCCGCGTGCAGCAACATCCGTGGCGACAAGGATTTTGAGCCGTCCCTGACGTAATCCGGTTAAAGTGCGTGTACGCTCGCGTTGCGTCATGTCTCCATGCATTGCGGCAGCCATGTGTCCCTGAGAAGCAAGATTGTCTGCCAGAGAGTCGGCATCGCGTTTCGTTGCAGTAAAGACGATCGCCTGTTTAATGGCGGTATCACGCAGCAGGTGATCCAGTAACCGGTTTTTGTGCATGAGGTCGTCCACGTAATGCATGCGTTGCTCGATATGATCAAGCCTGGCATGCTGGGTAGCAACCTGAATACGTTTGGGAGTTTTGAGCAAACGTGCGGCAATTTTCTCTATGGCAGAATCCATCGTTGCCGAGAACAGCAGCGTTTGTCTTTCTGCCGGTGTTGAGAGCGCAATACGTTCGACATCCTGAATAAATCCCATATCCAGCATGCGATCAGCTTCATCCAGTACCAGCATTTCCAGTCGTGAAAAATTGATGCGGCCGCGTTCGATGTGGTCGATCAAACGTCCGGGAGTGGCGACCAGTACATCTACGGTTTGGGACAGGAGCTTGTTCTGTACGGGATAGGGCATTCCACCCAGAATACTGACTACGTTGATACGCGGCAGAAATTTTCCATATTTACTGGCAGCGTCAGAAACTTGCAAAGCCAGCTCGCGTGTTGGTGTCAGGACCAGAATGCGTGGACCCCGGCCATGGTTTTTTGCGGGTGTGGCAAGGCGATGTAATGCCGGTAACATGAAAGCAGCTGTCTTGCCGGTTCCGGTCTGTGCGCTTGCCATCACATCGTGGCCGGCAATTAATTCGGGAATAGCCTGTTGCTGGATAGGGGTGGGAGAAGTATAACCCGCTGCCAATACGGCTTTTACAATGGCGGGATGCAGATTCAGATTTTCAAATGACACTTCGGTTTTCCTGATAGTAAAGAAATTAAATGCGCAAACAGGAATATACCGCAGCAAAAATTGCCGGTATCGCTGGTGCACACATGTAAAACATCGCTGCTAACCAGGGATACTGCACAATTTCAAGAAGAAACAGAGGAATCTGGAGAGGTCAGAAACGATGAAACCAATAAACCCTGCCATGATTTAAAGCTCAGGCAGGGCCATAATTATACAGCAATTACTTAAGGATTGTGTCTTTTTGTAACAGTTGAAAACAGGCAGCAAATCAGCGCGTAATTGGCTTATAGCGGATTCGTTTGGGTTTTGCGCCTTCTTCACCCAGGCGCTGGCGTTTGTCAGCTTCATATTCCTGATAATTGCCTGTAAAGAAAGTGACTTGTGAATTGCCTTCAAAAGCCAGGATATGGGTAGCTATGCGATCCAGAAACCAGCGGTCGTGAGAAATAACGAGCACGCAACCGGCAAATTCCAGTAAGGCATTTTCCAGTGCCCTTAATGTTTCCACATCCAGATCATTGGAAGGTTCATCCAGCAGCAGTACGTTGCCTCCTGATATCAGCGTCTTGGCCAGATGCAACCGGCCCCGTTCACCACCGGAAAGGGTTCCTGTAATTTTTTGCTGATCCGGACCTTTGAAGTTAAAGCGGCCAAGATAGGCGCGAGCAGGGACCTCATATTTACCAACGATAAGCATGTCATTTCCGCCGGAGATGGCCTGGAAAACATTCTGATCATCGGGCAGAGCGTCACGTGATTGATCTACGTAGGCAATTTTCACTGTCTCGCCTGTTTTAATGCTGCCTGTATCCGGTTGTTCTTTTCCCATGATCATGCGGAACAAGGTGGATTTACCGGCACCATTGGGGCCGATGATCCCAACGATCGCGCCGGGCGGTATCCGGAAGCTCAGGTTGTCAATCAGCAGACGATCGCCAAATCCTTTGGAGACATTGGTAAATTCGATAACTTCATTCCCCAGCCGGTCTGCTGTGGGAATAAAAATCTCTTGTGTTTCGTTGCGTTTCTGATATTCCTGGGAGCTGAGTTCTTCAAATCTGGCCAGACGGGCCTTGGATTTTGCCTGCCTGCCTTTGGGATTCTGTCGTACCCATTCCAGTTCTTGCTTGAGTGATTTCTGGCGCGCAGATTCCGTGCTTTCTTCCTGTTTCAGGCGTGCTTCTTTTTGTTCCAGCCAGCTTGAATAATTTCCTTTCCAGGGAATACCATAGCCACGATCAAGCTCCAGTATCCATTCAGCTGCGTTGTCCAGGAAATAGCGGTCATGGGTAACTGCTACCACTGTGCCGGGGAAGCGTGCCAGGAATTGTTCGAGCCACTCTACCGATTCTGCATCCAGATGGTTGGTGGGTTCGTCCAGAAGCAGCATGTCCGGTCTGGAGAGAAGCAGTCTGCAGAGTGCGACACGACGTTTTTCTCCACCTGAGAGCTGTTGGATTTGAGCATCCCATTCCGGAAGGCGCAGTGCATCGGCGGCTATTTCCATTTGCTGGGATAAATTGTCTCCATTTTGTGCAGACAGTATGGCTTCTAGTCGTGACTGTTCAGCAGCCAGTGCTTCAAAATCAGCGTCTGGTTCGGCGTAGGCGGCGTAAACAGCTTCCAGCTGCTGTTGTGCATCGAATATTTCCCCCAATCCCCCCTGAACGGCTTCGCGCACAGTAAGTTTGGGATCCAATTGTGGTTCCTGTGGCAGATAGCCGATTTTCAGATCTGGCATGGGCGTGCATTCCCCCTCAAAATCGTTATCTACTCCGGCCATGATTTTTAACAGGGTGGATTTACCAGAGCCGTTTAGGCCAAGAAGGCCAATTTTTGCACCTGGAAAAAAACTTAGTGAAATATCTTTGAGAATAACGCGTTTGGGAGGGACGATTTTACTAACGCGATTCATGATTAAAACGTATTGAGCCATAAATGCTTTACTAATCCTGAATTTGAATTGGTTTGAACAGCCTAGAATTCGGGGGGCTTCTGCAGGAATTCAATAAGAGAGAAAAGAAACCGCAGAATGAAGCCGGTATTGTGGGACGGTGATTACCGTGTGGCTATATTAAAAGGCAGTAAGGTAAAAGGCAAATATAGCCGTTTAAAGCAATTAAAGATTTTATCAGGTTGACAGGGTTGTTTATTCGGGCAGCTATATACCGGGGCGAGGTATGAAAGTTACAGTTCATTATAAATCGGGAAATTTTCAGGTATTCATTGTTCCGGCTGAGATACAGGTTACTGAGTTTCGAAAAATGGCCGAGGAGGTGGGGGGAGATGTGCTTAGAGTTGAATTTGTATCATTCAGCTCAAAATCTCACAAATACCATGTCGGGGAGGGTAAGTTCTAACCATGGTCAGGGTGAAAAACATATAGAATAACAGCCCCTTGTTTCTGTTAGAAACCTGTTTGGGTCTGGTATCTTTTTGTGTGTGTAAAAAGAAAAAAAGACATGATATTAATCATATTTTTTATCTGAAAGCATAGTAGGCTAATAATTGTTTGTCAGTTTTTACAGCGTAACACCGGTTGTTTTTTCGGGATGTTATCAGGCTGATAAAGTGGTTTGTATTTATGCTTGGCTGGAAAGCGGGCTCCATACTGCAGCTTCTGTAGTAGAGCTGAAAATACACCTGTTTTTTATTGAGGATTCGAGTGAATATTTCTATTAAATCCTGGGCAATTTGTCTGTTAGTCGCTCTTAATCTGTTTGTTGTCAACGGATGTTCAACTTATCCGTTACTTTCCAAGCAGGGAGAGCAGGTGCCTCACGATTATCTGATCGGGCCGGGCGATACAATAAATATTATTGTCTGGCGCAACCCGGAGATATCCATGAGTGTTCCGGTGCGCCCGGACGGAAAGATTACTACGCCACTTGTGGAGGATTTACCTGCAAGTGGAAAGACTTCCACTGAGCTGGCACGCAGTATCGAAGAAGTGCTTTCTAAATATCTGCAGCAGCCGGTCGTTACTGTCGTTGTAACTGATTTTGTCGGACCGTTTAGTGAGCAGATCAGAGTGGTGGGTGAGGCGACACAGCCCCAGGCATTGCCCTACAGAGAAAATATGTCATTAATGGACGTCATGATTGCAGTAGGGGGATTAACCGATTTTGCGGCGGGAAACAGCGCGAGAATCATTCGCAATGTTAATGGTGAGCAACAGCAGTTTCGGGTCAGGCTGGAAGACTTGATTCGGGATGGCGATATTTCTGCCAACGTACCGGTGTATCAGGGGGATGTACTGGTTATTCCGGAAAGTTTTTTTTGATTAATTTGGCTGTAACCATGATAGGTGAAGGGGTAGCCCGATATGAGTGAGTTAATTGCTCAACTGCTGGTTTATATCAAGGGTGTTTGGAAGTATAGATGGGTCTCAGTTGCAACAGCGTGGGTTGTTGCTGTTGCAGGCTGGTCCTTCGTCTATCGGATGCCGGATAATTACCAGGCATCTGCGCGGATTTATGTGGATACCCAGAGTATTCTGCGTCCGCTGATGGCCGGGATGACCGTATCACCTAATCCGGATCAGCAGATCAGCATAATGAGCCGGACACTTATTAGCCGGCCGAATGTTGAAAGAATTATTCGTATGGTCGATCTGGATATCAAGATTGTGGATGATAGCGCCAGGGAAGAACTGGTAACCAAACTGATGAAGGATATCAAGCTGGGAACAACAGGATCAGATAATATCTTCATGATCTCATACGATAATAAAGATCCGAAATTAGCTAAAGATATTGTTCAGTCGTTACTGACGATTTTCGTTGAGGGTGGGCTGGAAGGTAAAAAACAGGATTCAGCTTCAGCGTTACGTTTTATTGATCAGCAGATTGCTGCCTATGAAGAAAAGCTGGTGGCTGCTGAGGCCGCACTGACGGCTTTTAAACAGAAAAATATTGGCTATTTGCCGGGCCAGGGGGGGGATTACTATAGCCAGCTGGTATCGGCTGCTGAAAAATTGGAAAAAGCCAGGCTCGCTTTACTTGAAGCTGAACAGGCACGTGATGCGGTTAAGAAACAGATAACAGGTGATGAACCTCTATTGTTGCTTGAAGTGGGTGAGGTATCGCCGAAAAGTATTGTCAATCCGGAAATTGATTCCCGTATACAGGATTTAAATAAAAATCTGGATAATTTAATGCTGAGTTTTACTGACCAGCATCCTGATGTGGTTGCAACAAAACGATTGATTACCCAGCTTGAGGAGCGCAAGGTTGAGGAAGCCAAGCTTGCTGGTAATGTAAATAATACCGGTAAAAATTACGATCCAATGATGCAGCAGCTGAATATTGCGCTGGCTGAATCTGAGGCACAGGTAGCATCTATGAAAGCGCGAGTGACTGAGTACGAAGCGCGGCTTGAACGTCTGAAATCAATGAGCAACACAGTGCCGGCTGTTGAGGTGGAAATGCAGCAGCTTAATCGTGATTATAGTGTGAATAAAGCCAATTACGAAAAACTGCTGGAGCGCAGAGCATCCGCTGAAATTTCAGGTGAATTGACTTCAACTACAGGCCTGATGTCTTTCAGGATTGTTGATCCGCCCACGGTTCCGGAGAATCCATCCGGACCGGATCGTAAGAAGTTTTTTACATTTGTTCTGATTGGGGCTCTGGCTGGCGGGATTGGCCTTGCTTTCCTCGTCAGCCAAATTCGGCCAACCTTTCATAGCCAGAGTACTTTAAGGGAATTAACAAGTCTGCCTATTCTGGGATCAGTTCCAATGATATGGACAGAACAGGAAAAACTGAAAAACAAAAAACAGATCTATGCGTTTAGCATTTCTTTGCTGGTGTTGCTGACCTGTTATGTGGTATTAATGGTTTATGCTAAGCCGTATGTAACGCCGTCTGCCTGAATGGGTTGTTTGAAGTCGTTGTACCTGAACAAAAATTCGGCTGAGATTGAAATAATGATGGAGTGGATATGAGCCTTATAGAAAGGGCTGCAGGCAAGCTTGCAAAGAAAGATATAAAAAACTTTGTACCAGGTGACGTGTTGCAGCACGATTCTCGTGAAAAAAGTGATCGTAGCTCATTATTTTTATCTGATACAGAGGTGGAAAAAAAGGGAGGAGGTGGCAGCAAGGTTGCCAGGAGTGATTTGCTGATTGACCCGGTTAACCGGGTTACTGACACGAAATCCGCAAAGAGAATTGATATTGATCTGGAGGGTCTGCATCGAAAAGGAGTGGTAACACTTCACCATACTAAATCTGAGGTGGCTGAGCAGTTTAGGCTGATAAAACGTCCGTTATTAGCAAATGCCTTTAATCCTGATAGTGGAATAAAAAATGGTAATTTGATTATGGTTACCAGTTCATTATCTGGGGAAGGGAAGAGCTTCTGCTCACTCAATCTGGCAATGAGTATTGCTATGGAGATGGATCATCGGGTTTTGCTGGTGGATGCTGATGTTGCTCGTCCTTCTATCCCGGTAACCCTGGGTTTCAGTCCGGAAGAGCCCGGGTTGCTGGATGTTATTCGTGATCCACGTTTATCAATATCTGATGTGATGATGAAAACGAATGTGGAAAAACTCACCTTAATACCTGCGGGCAGACGCCATACACAAGCAACCGAGTTGCTGGCGAGTCAGAGTATGCGCTCCATTCTGGTAGAGCTTGCACAGCGCTATCATGACCGTGTGGTGATTTTTGATTCCCCTCCGTTGTTATTAACCAGTGAGTCGCGAGTGCTTGCAGGCCAAATGGGGCAAATTGTCCTGGTAGTTGAAGCAGAGAGAACAACACAGCAGACAGTAAAGGAGTCTTTGCAACAGATTGAAGTGTGCGATGTTGTTAATCTGATTTATAACAAAGCCAGAGCACATGGCAGTGCCGGATACTACGGCTATTATTAATGAGATTATCCAGGTATGTTGCGGGTAGCCCTCTTTATTGGGGGGTATACCTGAAGGTCAGTTGTATTCTGGGGTTAAGTAGCTGGATTTCTCAGGCAGTTTCAGCAGAATGGGATATCCGGCCCCGGGTAGTGGTGAGCGAGTCCTATACTGACAATATAGGAATGGGTGGATTTGGCGGGGGACTGGGCGGGTTCGGTGGAGGAGGCCTCTCCGGAAGTGAGTTTATTACTCAAATTAACCCGGGAATAGACATAACGGGTCACGGACGTCGCTTCACATCCAACTTAAACTATACCTTGAATAACCTGATATATGCCAGGAACGGGCGGTTTCAGGCACGTAATCAGCTGGCAGCCAATGGTACAGCTGAAATTATCAAGCATTATTTTTTTATAGACGGGACTGCTACTGTTACTCAGCAGAATGCTTTTTTATTTGCCCCTTTGGCGGCTGATAATACGAATCTGACTGGTAACAGACGTGATATTCGCGCATGGAATATTTCTCCCTATATCCAGCATCGTTTCAAGAATTTTGCTTCAGGACAGCTTCGCTATGCCCATGGCGAGGTAGGTTCTAATGCCCGTAATTTCTTAAATAACACGGTTGACACAGTGATTTTTTCACTGAACAGTGGTTCCGCTTTCAAGACGGTTGGCTGGGGATTAAATTACGATCGTTCAGAGATAAGCCGGAAAGGCTCAGGAACCTATTTGGGTAATCTTGGGACAATAGAGATGGAGAAGGCTATTGGCTCACTCAAGTATATGGTTACTTCACAGTTTAGTCTTATTGGTACTGCTGGTTATGAACGAAACAGTTTCATTTCGATAAGAGGGCGAACATCCGGCCCCTCCTGGACAGTCGGTTTTTCCTGGATTCCCACCAAGAGAACCAGTATCAGCGCATCTGGCGGGAAAAGATTTTTTGGTAATACCTATGCAGCAGCTATCGATCACCGTACTCGTGCAACGGTATGGAGCTTAAGCTACAACGAGGACCTTACTACTTTTGGCCAGCAATCCTTGTCTGGCGGGCCAATCATGAATGCATCCATGCTGAGTCAGTTATTTTCAGGTACTCAGGGGGGGCAGACGCTGTTAAATCAGGGGCTTCCTCTTTCCTTCTCTGATCCCAATAATTTTTTGACCAACCGCGTATTTTTACTTAAAAACTTGAATGCTTCGCTTACCTTGAATGGTAAAAAGAACTCGCTTGTATTCCGCGCATTTAACTATTCCAGGAAATCATTTAGTCCTGACGCGGAGGATGCCGGTTTAATGGGGACCAATGCGATATTGACTCAAAATACCACGCAGACGGGAGGAAACATGCTGTGGAATCACAGGTTGTCCCCCCGTACAAACGCTAATATTAACTTTGGTTATATTCGAACCAGTTATGATGTAACTAATCAGACAGATGACAATATAATAGCCAGTACAGGGTTAAACAAGCAGCTCGGTGCTAATGTAAATGGTTCAATTATGTATTTCCATCAGCGTCGATTATCAAGCCGTAGTAATGCTGAATATAGCTCAAATACGATAACGGCAACTTTAAGCATGAATTTTTAGAAAGATAAAGCTTATGTACCTGGCCTATTACGGTTTTACCGAGAAGCCGTTTCAGTTAAAACCCGATCCAAATTTCTTTTTTCCCAGCAGTGGGCACAAACGTGCTGCTGCTTATCTTGAGTATGGCCTTTCACAGGAAGATGGATTTATTATTATTACCGGTGATGTAGGCGCTGGTAAGACAACTTTGATGCGCCATCTGTTTCAGAAGTTGAAACAGGAACGGGTTGCTGCAGCACAGTTAGTGAGCACAAGACTGGATCCGGACGATGCCTTAAGGATGGTAGTGGCTGCTTTTGGTTTGCCTTATGAAAATTTATCCAAGGCGACATTGCTGCTTGAGCTTGAGCGATTTTTTCGCAAGTGTGAGCGAGAGGGTAGCAGAGCTTTGCTGGTCGTGGATGAAGCCCAGAATCTTCAACCCCAGACGCTTGAAGAATTAAGGATGTTATCGAATTTTCAATCGGATAACAGGCCATTGCTACAAACTTTTCTCCTTGGTCAGCCGGAATTTAGAAAAACGTTGCTTGGCAGCCAGATGCAGCAACTGCGTCAGCGGGTAATTGCAACATACCACTTGGGGCCGCTGGATCAGGCTGAAACCAGAGCTTATATTGAGCATCGCCTGCAAAAAGCCGGCTGGAGTGGGAATCCTGTATTACAGGATGGGGTTTTTGAGGTAATTCATAATTTTTCTTCAGGGATTCCACGCAAGATTAATCTATTTTGTGACCGCTTACTTATCATGGGATGTCTGGAAGAATTACAGACTTTGGGTAAAACTGAGGCCAATGAAGTGATGCTTGACATTCAGAAAGAGTTTGATCTGGCTGTGTCTCCTGAATGAACTGTATGATCCGTAATGCGTTGACAATCGATGTGGAAGATTACTTCCAGGTATCTGCCTTTGCCCGGCATATTCCGCGCTCATCCTGGGATAAACTGCCGTGCAGAGTGGAAGGTAATATTGATCGGATCCTCATGCTGTTGGATGAACAAAAAATCAAGGCAACTTTCTTTACGCTGGGCTGGATAGCAGAGCGTTACCCGGCTATGGTGAAGAAAATTGTTGAAAATGGGCATGAACTGGCCAGTCATGGCTATGCTCATCACCGTGTTACTGAACTGAATCGTGATCAATTTCATGATGATATCGTGCGTAGTAAATCCCTGCTGGAAGATATTGGTGGACAATCTGTCTGGGGATATCGTGCCCCCAGTTTTTCTATCAATAAAGATAATCTCTGGGCGCTGGATTGCCTGGAAGAAGCAGGCTATCGATATAGTTCCAGTATTTATCCGGTAGAGCATGATCATTACGGTATGCCGGATGCTCCACGTTTTGCCTTTAATCCGACTGATTCCCGGAAGATACTTGAATTACCGGTAACGACCGTACGCTTGCTGGATCGTAATTTTCCAGCAGGTGGGGGAGGTTATTTCCGTCTTTGGCCCTATGCAGTTTCGCGCTGGTTTTTACAAAGAGTCAATTCAGTTGATAAACAGCCGGCAATTTTTTATTTTCACCCCTGGGAAATTGATCCTGATCAGCCCCGGCAGACGGGAATTGGCCTCAAAACACGTTTTCGCCATTACCTTAATCTGGGCAGAATGGAAAAGAGACTTGGCTCACTAACCCGACATTTCAGCTGGGGACGTATGGATCAGATCTTTCTGCAGCGAACAGCCTGATTTTTGAGCGATATTACTGTGCAAAATACAGATCTGCCATTTGTGGATGGGTTACCTGGGGTTTCTGTTTTATCTGAAGATAAGTTTCAGGCGTGGGATGAGTTTGTCATGGCTTGTCCTGAAGCGACCTTTTTTCATCGTGCCGGGTGGAAGCCGGTGATAGAACAGGCTTTCGGACATAAAACCTGGTTTCTGTATGTGGAAGAGGACGGGCACATTCAAGGAGTGTTGCCTCTGGCAGAAATAAACAGTTTTTTGTTTGGACATAGTCTGAGTGCTCTGCCGTTTTGTGTATATGGCGGTATTGCTGCCATATCAGACAGCGCGCGAACCCGGCTTGACCGGGCTGCGCAGGTGCTGGCTGCGCACCTGAAGGTTGATTATCTGGAATACCGTAGTTTCCAGCCATTCCATCCGGATTGGCCAACCAAGGACTTATACGTCACGTTCCGAAAGACAATAGATCCCGATGCAGAACAGAATATGCTGGCGATTCCCCGTAAACAGCGGGCCATGGTGCGTAAGGGGATCAAATACGAACTGCAAAGTGATATTGATCAGGATACCGGGCGTTTCTTTCATGCCTATTCGGCCAGTGTGCATCGACTGGGTACCCCGGTTTTTTCCCGTAAATATTTCCAGCTGTTAAAAGCTGTTTTTGCGGAAGATTGTGAACTGCTTGTTATTACCAAAGACGGCAATATTGTCAGCGCAGTCATGAGTTTCTATTTCCGGGATGAAGTCTTGCCCTATTACGGTGGTGGAACAGATGCGGCGCGGGATCTGGCGGGCAATGATTTTATGTACTGGGAATTGATGCGGCGCGCCTGTGAGCGTGGTTATCGGGTTTTTGATTTCGGGCGCAGCAAGCAGGGAACCGGGTCGTACAGCTTCAAAAAGAACTGGGGGTTTGAGCCGCAGCCATTATTTTACGAATATCAGCTTCATAAGGCGAAAACAATCCCTGAGCATAACCCGCTTAATCCGAAATACCAGCTTTTTATTAAAGTATGGCAAAAAATGCCATTAGTATTGGCCAATATGATTGGTCCGCATATTGTTAAAAATCTGGGTTGAGAAGGGTGCAAGGACTGCTTTACCTGACGCACAGAATTCCCTATCCTCCCAATAAGGGGGACAAAATACGTTCCTTCCACCTCTTGCAGCACCTGAGCAAGCGCTATCGCGTGTATCTGGGCACATTTATTGATGCTGAGGAGGATTGGCAGTACGAGGAGGAAGTCAGGAATTACTGCCAGGATGTGTGCATTGCCCGGCTGGATCCATTACAGGCCAGGGTAAAAAGCCTGTACGCGTTGTCGGGTAATGATCCGCTGACTTTGGCCTATTACCGTAATACGAAACTAAAACAATGGGTTAATGGGCTGTTTGATACCAGATCCATTCAGGACATAGTGGTGTTCTCTTCTGCCATGGCACAGTATGCTGAACATCTGTCCGATCATCATCGCGTCATTGATTTTGTCGATGTGGACTCGGATAAATGGCGGCAGTATGCGCAATCAAAGCCCTGGCCATTGAGCTGGATTTACCGCAGAGAGTCAAAGTGCTTGCTTGATTATGAAAAAAAGATAGCCGGACAGTTCAGCTATTCGACCTTTGTTTCAGAAAAAGAGGCGGAGTTATTCAGACAGTTCGTACCGGACTCGGCAGCTAAAATTAGTTTCTTCAACAACGGTGTTGATACTGATTTTTTCTCCCCCGCACGCGATTATCCCAACCCTTATCCGGCTGAGAAAAGAGTACTGGTATTTACCGGTGCCATGGATTACTGGGCCAATATCGATGCGGTGAACTGGTTTGCAAATTCAGTGTTTCCTGCTGTTCATACAACACTGCCGGATGTTTGTTTTTATATCGTAGGCGCCAAACCATCCAGGCAGGTACAAATGCTGGCCAATTTACCGGGTATACATGTAACCGGGGTTGTCGGGGATATTCGCCCTTATCTCATGCACGCAACGGCTGCTGTTGCCCCCTTGCGGATTGCGCGAGGTATTCAGAACAAGGTGCTGGAGGCAATGGCCATGCAAAAACCTGTAGTGGTTTCTGAGCAGGCAATGGAAGGTATTCATGCCATATCGGATAAAGAACTGATCGTGGCAAGGGATGCCGGGGATTTTGTTGAACGGTTGTTTTCCCTGCTTGATTCCGATGAGCAGGCAGCCATGGGGCGGCTGGCGAGAGAGCGGGTCTTACAGGACTACACCTGGTCGGCCAATCTGTCGCGAGTCGATGCGTTACTTTCGGGCGCCTGTTCTGGCTAAGGTTTAGAAGAACCGGGCCGTTCTGTTAGTCAGGTTACAATTCCTGCATTGCTTTAACCGGTCAGTCATGCATACACAGATCCAGTCAAGCCTTGTATCAGGCAATAATTCTTCAAGCGAGCAAAAGACGGCAGCATTGATAACGCTGCTGGTCATTGTATCGGTATTGGGGATTTACCACGAAACCATTGAATCAATTGTTGCCATCTGGAACCGGTCTGATACCTACGCTCACGGTTATCTGATTGCGCCCTTCAGTATTTACATGATCTGGAAGAAGCGGGCACAGCTGGTGGCAGTCAGTTATCTTCCTGATTACACGTCACTGCCGGTTCTGGTCGGGCTGGGATTTGGATGGCTGGCAGCGTCGGCGGCAAATGTGCTGGTAGTGGAGCAATATGCTCTGGTAGCGATGATCCCCGTAATAGTGTGGGCCATACTTGGACGGGCTGCGTTTATTACTGTTATTTTCCCGCTCGCGTATCTTCTGTTTGCTGTCCCGTTTGGTGAAGCATTGATTCCGTCGCTGGTTAATTTTACTGCTGATTTTACAGTCACAGCATTACAGGCAACAGGGATCCCGGTCTACCGTGAGGGAAGTTATTTCAGCATTCCCAGCGGTAACTGGTCAGTAGTAGAGGCTTGCAGTGGCGTACGTTATCTGATTGCTTCGGTGACGTTAGGAACGCTCTACGCTTACCTGACTTACCGCAGTGTCAGCAGGCGACTGATATTCATTATATTTTCCATCCTGGTACCCATTATCGCCAATGGGATGCGTGCCTATCTGATCGTCATGATCGGGCATTTGAGCGGCATGACGCTTGCTGTCGGCGTAGATCATCTGGTTTATGGCTGGATTTTTTTTGGTCTGGTTATGCTCTTGCTGTTCTGGCTGGGTTCATTCTGGCGGGAAGATCATATTGATGAGGTCGTATCAGCAGAGAGTGTTCCCACCAATCTGAAATCTTCTGCTGTTCCGGTGAAATCAATGCTGGGTATGGCTGGATCTGTTGTGGCGATTGCGCTGATCTGGCCGGTTTATCTGGATTATTTAAATAAGGAAACGGATGTACGCGCAGTACCGGAAACCAGGGTGACTGATCCTTCCGGCAAATGGGAGGCTGACCCGACCCGACTTACCGATTGGGTTCCGGATTACACTGGTTTTTCTCAACAGTTTATTGGCCATTTTTACCAGAAAAACAGGCGTATCAGCCTTTATATAACCTATTACCGGGGACAGAAGCAGGGAAACGGGCTGATCAGTTCCGGCAACGTTCTGGCAACTGACCGCAGTGGCTGGCGGAACGTAGACGGAGAAAGGCAGAATTTATCATTGGGATCTGCAGAATTTACTGTCAATCAGAACCAGCTGTACGGGCCGAAGGATAAATTACTGATCTGGCGGTGGTTCTGGCTGATTGAACACGAAACGGCTGATCCTTATCTTGCTAAAGCGATCCTTGCGATGAACCGGATTCTCGGTAAAGGAGAGGATGGTGCTGAAATCATAGTGGCTGCATCGTACGATCGTGATCCGGAAGAAGCTGCATCGGTGCTGCACGAATTTATGGCTGATATGAAGCCGGTGATTGTCGGGAAACTCCTGGCTGTGCACAGCGCGCATGACTAAGCGAAACGGAGCCGGGAAAATGTCTTGCCCGCCACTGATAGCCCATGTGATTTTTCATTTTGGCGTGGGAGGGCTGGAAAATGGCCTGGTGAATCTGATTAATCATATTCCCGAGAACCGTTACCGGCACGTCATTATTTGCCTCAAAGGGTGCTCGGAATTTCATAAACGGCTTAACCGGGACGATGTCAGGATCATTACGCTGAATAAGCGTGAAGGTAACGATTTGAGTGTCTATGGAAAACTCTACCGGATTTTCAGGCAGCTTAAGCCAGATATCGTGCATACCCGTAACCTTGCCGCTATGGAAGCCCAGGTGATTGCTGCTGTATCCGGAGTGAAGGCACGTATACACGGGGAACATGGGCGGGATGTTTTTGATCTTGACGGGCAGAACTGGAAATATAACCTGTTGCGTAAATCGATTCGTCCGCTCGTTCACCGTTACATTACGGTTAGCAGAGACCTGGAGAGCTGGTTAACCGATACAATCAGGGTGCCCTTAACAAAAACACATCAGATTTATAACGGAGTGGAGCATCTGCATTTTCATCCGGATAACACGATTCCGGTTGAATTGTTTCCTTCCGGGTTTTTTGAAGGTAATCCATTCGTTATCGGTAGTGTTGGCAGAATGGCTGAAATCAAGGATTTTCCAACACTGATCAAGGCTTTTTTATTGTTGCACGAAAAGCAATCTGCAACAGACAGGCCCGTACGGCTCGTAATCATCGGAGATGGTATTGCAAAAGCACAATGTGAAGCTATGCTGCGCTCAGCCGGGGTTGAGCAATTTGCCTGGCTCCCGGGAGAGCGTAACGATATCGCACAACTAATGCAGGCGATGGATGTGTTTGTACTGCCATCACTGTCCGAGGGTATTTCCAATACCATACTGGAAGCCATGGCAAGCGGTTTGCCGGTTGTGGCAACCCGGGTGGGGGGGAATACCGAACTGGTAACGGAAGGAGAAACCGGTTATCTGGTACCTTCGAGAGATCCCGCAACAATGGCCCGTGCAATCCATGGATATTGCCGGAATGATGTAATGGCCCGCAGACACGGGCAACGTGCACGTGAAGTTATTGAGCAGCAATTCAGTATGAGTTCCATGACAAACGGTTACCTTGCAGTATATGATCGGGTATTGGGTCATGCTGTTGTTCAACCAGAAACTGAAATAACCAACTGACCGGATAAAGATATGTGTGGAATAACAGGTGTATTTGATATACGAAGTGGCAGCGGGATTGACCGTAATCTGCTGCACTGCATGAACCAGACACTAACGCACCGTGGCCCGGACGAAGGGCAGGTACATATTGAGCCCGGTTTGGGATTTGGACATCGCCGCCTGTCTATCATGGATGTATCCAGTGGTCAGCAACCGCTGTTTAATGAAGATGGCAGCGTGGTTGTCGTGTTCAATGGTGAAATCTATAACTTTCAGAAGCTGGCTAAAGAACTGACAGCATTGGGGCATCAATTCCGTACCCATTGTGATACTGAGGTAATCGTACATGCTTGGGAAGAGTGGGGCGAACACTGTGTGGAACGTTTCAGCGGCATGTTTGCTTTTGCCGTATGGGATCGCAACCGGCAAATGCTGTTTATGGCGCGTGACCGGCTGGGTATCAAGCCATTTTATTACACCCTGCTGGATAACGGGTTATTTTTGTTTGCTTCGGAACTCAAGGCATTGCTGGTCCACCCGGATTTTGACAAGACACTCGATCATCAGGCGATAGAAGATTATTTTGCCTATGGCTACATCCCCGAGCCGAAAACCATTTTTAAAAATGCGTTCAAGCTGAACCCTGGATACTCATTATTATTGCATCAGGGACAGCAGCCAGCCTTACCCCGTGAGTACTGGGATATACCATTTGCGCCACATGGTGTTTTAAGTGAAGAGGAGGCGGCAGAAGAGCTGGTTGTCCGGTTACGAAATGCTGTGGACAGTCATCTTATGAGCGAAGTGCCGCTTGGCGCATTTCTTTCCGGGGGAGTGGATTCCAGTGCTGTTGTGGCAATGATGGGTGGCCTGATGAAAGAATCGGTCAATACCTGCTCGATTGCTTTTGCTGACCCTGCTTTTGATGAATCAGATTATGCCCGACTGGTTGCCGAGCGCTACCAGACCCGACATTTTACTGAGCAGGTAAAACAGGACGATTTTGATCTTATTGACCGGCTGGCCGCATTGTACGATGAGCCGTTTGCTGACAGTTCCGCCATTCCGACTTATCGTGTCTGTGAGCTCGCCAGAAAACGGGTGACAGTGGCACTTTCCGGAGACGGGGGCGACGAGAACTTTGCCGGTTACCGCCGTTACCGCTGGCACATGATAGAAGAACGGTTGCGTTCCAGGTTACCGTTAGGATTACGAAAACCCTTGTTTGGCCTGCTGGGTGATGTTTATCCCAAGGCGGACTGGGCGCCTAAGTTTCTGCGTGCCAAGACCACGTTTGAATCGCTTGCACGTGATTCTGTGGAAGGTTATTTCCATAGCGTATCCATTCTGGACAATCGGCTGCGTGCACAATTGTTTACCCGGGATTTTCATCACAGTTTGCGAGGCTATCAGGCAGTTGAGGTGCTGCGTGGTTATGCGGATAAAAGCCCGACACAGGATCCTTTGTCACTGATTCAGTATCTGGATATGAAAACCTATCTTACAGGTGATATCCTGACCAAGGTGGATCGTGCCAGTATGGCCCATTCGCTGGAGGTGCGCGTTCCGCTGCTGGATCATGAGCTGGTTGAATGGGTCTCGGGGCTGCCTGCTTCCATGAAATTACACCAGCAGGAGGGTAAATACGTGCTCAAAAAATCACTGGAACCGTATTTGCCACATGAAGTGCTTTACCGTAACAAGATGGGCTTTGCCGTACCGCTGGCCAGCTGGTTTCGCGGCCCGTTGCGCGAACGTGTACGTACAGCATTACTTGGCAATACGTTAGCGGATACAGGAATCTTTGACATGGCCTTCGTTAAAAAAATGCTGGATCAGCACCAGTCCGGCAGGCGGGATTTTAGCGCCCCTATCTGGACGTTACTGATGTTTGAGGCTTTTCTGCGCAATACCCTCAATGCGGGAAATGTGTCATATACGGGTCAGGATAGAAAAGTTGCCTGAGGTTGATTCAGTCAATCACAGAATGCTCAACCGGAAAGCAGGGTAATTCAGTGCTGAACGTCTATCTCACTGTTGATACCGAGCTATGGCCTTATTCCGAGGGTTGGCCGGTGCGTGCCCTGTCACCGGATAAAAAAACGTTTGATGAAGAAATTGCTGCGTGCTTTTATGGCAGAACTGCTGAAGGGGATTTTGGGCTGCCTTATCAAATTGAGCAGCTAAACCGGTACGGGTTAAAAGCCACTTATTTTCTGGAGCCACTGTTTGCTGACCGGGCTGGCGGCCATCATCTTGCTGATGTGGTTGATTTGATTCAGCGTAATGGCCAGGAAGTCCAGCTGCACCTGCATACTGAATGGCTCAGTGAAATTCATGATCCGACTGTTCCTCCCTGTTTCAGGCAATACATACACCAATTCACGCTGGATGAACAGGCTGCATTGATAGCAAAGGGAGTACGCAGTCTCCAGGCAGCTGGCGTAAAAAAGCTCCATGCCTTTCGTGCCGGGAGTTATGGCGCCAATCGGGATACGTTACGTGCTGTGGCACAAAACGGGTTGTCGTTTGATTCCAGCTATAACTTTTGCTATCTGGGGGAAGACTGCAAGATTGATGTGGATAAACCGTTGTTGCAGCCGCATAAATTTGAAGAAGTATGGGAATTTCCAATTTCATTTTTCCAGGATTATCCCGGGCATCAACGGCATGCGCAGCTGGCAGCATGTTCAGCTGAGGAAATGAAAACAGCTTTACTGGATGCCTGGCGGCAGGGCTGGTTTTCATTTGTGATTGTTTTGCACAGCTTTGAGCTGGTCAAGGGTAGAAGTGCTGGCAAGCTGAGTTTGCCAGATAAGTTGAATATCAGCCGCTTTAATCATTTGTGCAAATTTTTGTCTGATCATGCCGGTAAGTTTAGAACGGCTTTGTTCTCTGAACTTGATCCGGGAGTCATTCCTGAAATAAACTCACCCGGGGTTTTGCGTTCCCGCCCGCATCATACAATCAGACGTTATACCGAGCAGGTCTATTCAAGGTTTTTCTAATGGAGAAATGGTCCAGGCAATCAATAAATTTTACCGTACGATTGGGGGAAATCAGGCTTCTTACCTGGCCGCTGAATGCCTGTGTACTGAAAACGCATTTTACTGAACTACCTGCTCATCCGGTCGTGCCGGAAGAGCTTGCAGAATTTTTTGGAAATTCTGTTAATGTGGTGGTAACACGTTCTCATCCGATTGAGTCTCCTTTGCCAAGACTCAATATATTGCCGCAAACAATTCGATATATTCCCTCAAGCTATCAGCGACACTGGGTTGTACTCGATGGTGGTTTTGAGAATTATCTGAAGAAATTTTCTGCCAAATCCAGAAATACACTTTTACGAAAAATAAAGAAGTTTGCGGAATTTTCGGGGGGAGAAATCGACTGGAGAGAATATCTTAGGCCGGAAGAGATGCATGAATTCTATAAACTGGCAATGGAAGTTTCACAGAAGACTTACCAGGAACGGCTACTTGACTGTGGCTTGCCTTCCGGTCAACAATTCTGTAAAGATATGCTGGCGCTTGCCGCAGAGGGTAACGTTCGCGGTTATATTCTTTTTTATCAGGGAAAACCGGTTGCCTATATTTATTGTCCGGTGCATAACGGGATTGCTCTCTACGAATACGTGGGTCACGATCCGGAATATCAATGCTGGTCACCTGGAACATTACTTCAGTACTATGCTTTGCAATGTCTGTTTGCAGCGGACCGCATAAAGATCTTCGATTTTACTGAGGGAGAGGGAGCCCATAAGGCATTCTTTGCAACCAGTGCACAATATTGTGCGGATATTTATTATTTTCGACGCACCTGGCGCAATCTGATCAGAGTGGCATTACATGCCGGTAGTGACGGATTATCACGCGGTATCGTCCAGGTACTGGACAGGCTGAAATTGAAGTCCTATATCAAAAAAATACTTCGATCGGCCGCATAAGGTCATATTGTTTACTTACTCTGAATTTATTTATCCTGAAGGTTTATGTCTTCGCAAAATGTACCGCTTCCAGAATCATACGATATACCGCAACTTGATGATGGCCGGGAATGGCAAGATCTGGATCAGCTCGATACCACAGCACGAACTCAGGCATTGCTGGCTGTTAAAGATTTGATTCGGCACCATTCCGCTGCTGTTATGGATCATGACCCGGATTGGCTTTATACCAAATGCAGCCATGATAAATCCGTCAAAATCTTTTTGTATTTTGCACGAGATGGCTCATTGTCCGGTTACGCTCCATTTTTCGTACATCCATCCTCTTTGAGTTTTGAATTATTCGGTATTTCACTCTGGGAATACCGGATCCGTCGTTACAGCATGACAACAAGCCCTTTGTTGTCGGAAGGAATCGATGCAGAGAAAGTCCTGCGCAGTCTGTTCGATAGCATATGGCAAATACTTGGAAATCGCGAAACCTTGTTTGGGCTGGGCGTTGAACTGGATTCACCGTTTGGCCAGTTTCTTCAGAACGATGCTGCTTTGCAGAAAAAGTATCAGATTTTCCCTTCCGGAAAGGCTTATCACAGACGGCTGATTGCATTACCTAAAAGCTTTGAGGAATATATTCAGAATCTGGGATATGGAACCCGTAAAGAAGTGCGACGTGCTTTGCGCCGTCTTGAACAGGATCCTGAAATCACGATTAATCACCACATATTTACTACACCTGAAGATGTACTGGAATTTTTACCTCTGGCTCAACAGGTATCTGATAAAACTTATCAGCGTAATTTACTCGGTCTTGGTATTCGCGATGATATTGAAACACGCCATGTTCTTACAAGTGCTGCAGAGAATGGCTGGTTTCAGAGTTATCTTCTGATTTGTAATCAGGAGCCGGTCGCGTTCCAGCATGGTTACATTTATGGTGGTATCTACTATGCGGAACAAACCGGCTACGATCCCGCCTGGGGAGATAAATCTGTCGGTACAATTGTGCAGATCTATCGGATCCGTGATCTGATTGGCTGTGGAGTCACCCGATTGGATTTTTTGTATGGAGATAATGAAAGAAAAAGAAGCTTATCCAATATGTATCGGATAGAGCAGAATTTTTATCTGGTTCCGAGAAAATTTCCGCTGGGCGTGCTTGCCTATACCTTACGCGGATTCAACACGCTTTCCCGATTAGGAGGGGATTTTATTGAAAAATGGGGATTAAAATCCAGAATTCGCCGCTTTCTCCGTAAGTGGTCAGTCAGTCGGGACTAGCGGGATTATTTAACAGCCAGGACAGTAATGCCGGTTTTTTGCAGGTGGCGCAGCAGAAGGCGATTGCCGGTACTGACAGCTATCCAGCCGGCTTTGAGCCAGCCGCATTTCCTGAAAGTATTAAGTGAAGACACATTGGTGGAACGGATATGTGTCACGATTCTGGAACAGCCATGCTTCTTCATATCTTCACACACCATTTCCAGTAGCAATGCTGCAGCACCTAATCCACGGTAACGGGGGGAAGTGAATAAATAGCCAAGGAAGGCGTCCCCGGACACCAGGCCAATATCTAAATCTGTTGGTGAATCAACCCGGATAACAGCGCTGTGGCTGATATTTGTTTGTGATACGACTTGTGTCCCGTCGATCAATGCGTAGACTCTTGCATTGTTACGGATAAGTTGTGCAACACTCTGACCGCTTTGTGAATTGATTTGTTCGATCAGTTCGTTTGGATATATGGCAATATCCCGGGTGGAGCTTAGAGAAATAAAGTGGAATACTTCTGCCCCGGGTTTTTTTACAGGAGGCTGTGATAACGGCGTTTGCCGCTGTGTCAAATCAGTTGTGCAGAAAAAATAAATCTCTACTCTGCATAGCACTTTAATCAGCCAGAATACTGCCGCCTTGAATCCTCCCTTATATTTCAGGAGTGCCAATCTTTCCTGCCATGCGTTCATGATATTGATCTGCCAAATAAAGTAACCACTACCCTTTCTACCCGGACGAGCAAGCGGCTGCATGCAGTCCGTGTATTTAGAAAAAAACATCAATTTTACGCATCAGATTGGCCAGCTTTTTCTGTGACCAGCTCAATTGCTCCCAATATCGCGGATACGACTGGCGGCGTACCATTTCAATTTCTTCCGACCAGAAACCTGAGGTAGGTCGTCAATCACAGAGTCCAACGGGTTAAGCGGTCATCTGTTTTGCATAGTATTGTTGGCTGAAAGCAGCAGGCGACAGATAACCAAGTCGTGCCTGTTTGCGGGTGCGGTTGTAGAAG
>WBZR01000617.1_pt1 | contig 54018 bp, 45 predicted proteins | sample 5204231 | NCBI WGS metagenome assembly WBZR01 (sample SAMN12412403, study PRJNA552823) | activated sludge metagenome | isolation source: activated sludge from anammox sidestream of wastewater treatment plant... | place: USA: Virginia | collected 2017-08 | reverse complement strand
GACTCTCGAGGGGCCGTTTGAATTTCCTGCGCCGCCGCGAGCCGCGCGATCGGCACGCGGTACGGCGAGCAGCTCACGTCGTCGAGCCCGACCCGGTGAAAGAACGCGACCGATGCCGGATCGCCACCATGCTCGCCGCACACACCCCTCTCCATCCCAGGGCGCACCGTCCGTCCGTTGTCGACGGCCATGGCCAGCAGCAGCCCGACGCCCTTTTGGTCGATGCTGCGGAACGGGTCGTGCTCGTACAGGCCCGCCTTCAGGCAGGCCGGCAGGAACTTGCCCGCATCGTCGCGCGACCCCGCCGTACGTGGCCGAGGAGACCGGCCAGCACGAGAACGACGCGACGGCGTGATCGGGTGCCGCAGCGCTATCATGCGCGTTTCCTGCAGCAACGCCGGCGCGCCCGGCATGTCTGCACCCGCTGCGGCGTATCCGGTGCAGCGCGCACAATCCCCACGCGAGAGGACACCGTGTTCAGGCGCATCGATCACATCGAACTGGTCACCGCCGACGAAGAGCGCGCGGTACGCTTCTACACCGACGTGCTCGGCTTCAGCGTGCGCTCGCGCCACAGCGTGCCCGGGGGGCTGAAGCTCGTGTATCTCGAGCTCGGCGGCACGACGATGGAGCTGATGACCTGGACCGAAACGACGCCCGCGCCGCGCATCGAGGGCGAGCACCTCGGCTACCGGATGATGGCCCTCGAGGTCGACGACATGCAGGCCGCACTCGACGCGCTGAAGGCCAGGGGCGTGCCGTGCACCTGGGGGCCGCTCGTGCGCCCCACCTATGCCCGCGCCGAGATCCGCGATCCGGACGGCAATCCGATCGAACTGCGGCAGTGGATCGGGCGTTGAACCGGACACCGCAAGGCCGGGTCTTCGAGCAGGCAAGGCGTGCATGAAGATCCTCGAATACGTCGGTCTCGACACCTCGCGCGTGGCGAGCGCTTACGCCCGGCTCACCGCAGCCATCGCGCGCGGCGACTTCCGCGCCGCGCAGGTGAAGAAGCTCGCCAGCGTCGGCCACGGCACGTTCTACCGCGCCCGGCTCAACGACGCCGATCGACTGCTGTTCTCCATGGTCCGTCACGGCGACGACACCTGTGCACTGATGCTCGAGGTGATCGCGAACCACGACTACGACGGTTCACGCTTCCTGCGGGGTGCCGCGATCGACGAAGCGAAGATCCCGGACTGCGACGCCGCCGAGGCGAGCCGCGAAGCCCGGCCGGTCCGTTACCTTCACCCGCAGCGCACCGACATCCACCTTCTCGACAAACCGATCTCGTTCGACGACGCGCAGCAGTCGGTGTACCGGCAGCCGCCTCCGCTGATCGTGGTGGGCAGCGCCGGCAGTGGCAAGACGGCCCTGACGCTCGAGAAGCTCAAGCACGCCGAGGGCGAAGTGCTCTACGTGACGCAGTCGGCCTGGCTGGCGCGCGGCGCGCGCGACCTCTACTACGCGAACGGCTTCGAGCACCCCGGCCAGGAGGCGACGTTCCTGTCGTATCGCGAGTTCGTCGAGTCGATCCGCGTGCCCGACGGCCGGGAGGCCACCTGGCGCGACTTCTCAGGCTGGTTCGCCCGCATGCGCCAGGCGTTTCGCGACTTCGACGGCCATCAGGCGTTCGAGGAGATCCGCGGCGTGATCGCCGCGGCAGCCGACGGCGCGCTGTCGCGCGATGCGTATCGGCAACTCGGCGTTCGCCAGTCGATCTTTGCGCAGGAGCGCCGCGACGCCCTCTACGATCTCTTCGAGAAATATCGCGCCTGGCTCGCCGAAGCGGGCCTCTTCGACCTCAATCTGGTGGCCCGGCAATGGCAGGCGCTGGCCACCCCGCGTTACGACTTCCTGGTCGTCGATGAGGTGCAGGACATCACCAACGTCCAGCTCGCCCTGGTGCTGAAGACGCTGAAGAAGCCGGGGCACTTCCTGCTGTGCGGTGACTCCAACCAGGTGGTGCATCCGAACTTCTTCTCGTGGGCCCGGGTGAAGAGCCTGTTCTGGCAAGACCCGGTGCTGGCCGAACGCCAGGAACTGCGGGTGCTGAGCACGAACTTCCGCAACGCGCAGGAAGCAACGCGCGTGGCCAACCGGCTGCTGAAGATCAAGCAACGGCGCTTCGGCTCGATCGATCGCGAGAGCAACTTCCTCGTCGAGGCCGTCGGCGCCGCGAACGGGGAGGTGGTCCTGCTGTCGGACCGCGAAGGCACGCGCCGGGACCTCGACCGCAGAATCCGCCAGTCGACGCGCTTTGCGGTGCTGGTGATGCGCGACGAGGACAAGCCCGAGGCGCGCAGGCATTTCGCCACGCCGCTGCTGTTCTCGATCCACGAAGCGAAAGGGCTGGAGTACGAGAACATCGTGCTGTTCCGGTTCGTGTCGGAACACCGCGCCGAGTTCGCCGAGATCGCCGAAGGCGTCGCACCGGAGGATCTGCTCGCCGACACGCTCGATTACCGGCGCGCCAGGGACAAGACCGACAAGTCTCTGGAAATCTACAAGTTCTTCGTCAATGCGCTCTACGTCGCGCTGACGCGCGCCACGCAGAACGTCTATCTGGTGGAATCCGATCACGCACACCCGCTCTTCGGTCTGCTCGAACTGGCCAGATCGGACCAGGTCAGCGGCGAGGTCGGCGCATCGAGCCTCGAGGACTGGCAGAAGGAGGCACGCAGGCTCGAACTGCAGGGCAAGCAGGAGCAGGCCGACGCGATTCGCCAGGCGATCCTGAAGCAGACGCCGGTCCCGTGGCCGGTGCTCGACGAGGCGGCGGTCACGGCACTGCTGCTCGCGGTCTTTCGCGAGCAGCAACCGGGCAGCAGGAAGCGGCAGCAACTCTACGACGTCGCGCTGTGTCACGACCTGCCGGTGCTGGCGGACCTGCTCGCTCAGGAGGCGAAGTTCGACGCCGCGCGAGCCTTCGTACAGCAGCGCCCGACCCAGGCACGCAAGACCTACGTGCCGTACTTCGCCAATCACTTCAAGGACATCCTGCGGCAGTGCGAGCGCCACGGTGTCGAGCATCGCCTGCCGATGAACCTGACGCCACTGATGGCCGCCGCCGCAGCGGGAAATGTTCCGCTCGTCGAAGCGCTGCTCGAACGCGGCGCGGACCGCGAGGCCGTCGACGACTACGGCTGCAACGCGCTGCACTGGGCGATGCGCGAGGCATTTCGCGAACCGAAATTCGCGCGAGGACTGTTCGCCAGCCTCTACGAGTTGCTCGCACCCGCCGGGATCGACGTGCGCACCGGCGAGCGGCTGGTGCGGCTCGATCGGCACATCACCGAGTACTTCCTCTTCCAGACACTGTGGGCGCTGTTCCGGTCGCGCTTCACCCATCGTCAGCGACGACCCCATGCGGCCTTCGACACCCAGTGCATTCTCGATGCGTGGGAGCACCTGCCGGCCAACGTGGTGAAGCCCGAACGCAACAAGCGCCACCACCTCTCGCAGGTGCTGTCGCGCAACGAGATCGAGCGCGACTACGCGTACAACCGCGCGCTGTTCGTTCGTGTCACGCAGGGGTGGTACCAGTTCGATCCGGCGCTGGCCGTGCGGCGCACCCGGGGCGGCGACGCGAGCTGGGTACCGATCTACCAGGCGCTGAATCTCCCGTTGATCGCCGAATTCGCGCTGGATGCCGTGTACGAACGCATCGACGGGTACCTGCAGCGGGCCGGCCTGCCCGAACGGACGATACCGATCGCCGCCGAGCGCGCCATCGCCCGCCACGAGGCAGCGCTGCGCGAGCAGCGCAGGCGGGAAACCGAGCACCGCGCGCAGATCGAGCAACATGCAAGGCAGCGCGCGGCGACCATGAGCGCGCCCCCGGAGCGCCCGAAATGGGGTACCCCCGAGGCCAGGCGGCTCGAAATCGAACGCATCCGCAAGGAAATCGAAATCCGCAGGAAGGGCTGATCCGGGCGCCGACCTCGCCTCGATCCTGCGTGCTCAGTCTCCGCGCAACCGGTAACGCTGCACCTTTCCCGTCGCCGTACGCGGCAGTTCGTCGATGAACCTGACTTCGCGCGGATACTTGTAGGGCGCGATCACCGACTTGACGTACTGCTGGATTTCCGCGGCCTTGGCGTCGGTAGCGTCATGCGGATCGCGCAGCACCACGCAGGCGCGCACCGCGTGGCCGCGCGTCTCGTGCGGCACCCCGACCACCGCGCAGGCGGCCACCCCGGGGTGTTCGGCCACGACCCGCTCGACCTCCTGGGGCGAGATGTTGTAGCCGGCCGAGACGATCATGTCGTCGGCACGATCGACGTACCAGAAACGGCCGTCCTCGTCGCGATCGCAGATGTCGCCAGTGAGGTTCCAGCCGTGCTGCACGGCCATGCGCTGACGCTCGGGATCGCCGATGTAGCGACACCCGGTCGGGCCGATCACCGCGAGCCGTCCGCGCTCGCCCCGCGGCGCCGGCAGGCCCGCGTCGTCGAGGAGTTCCACGGTGTAGCCGGGCACCGCGCGCCCCATCGAGCCGGCACAGTCGACCCGCATCGACTCGGACACGAAATGCGTGAGCATTTCCGTGGTACCCAGACCGTTGACCGCGCGCAGGCCCGTCGCCGCGTGCCACTGCTCCCACAGCGTGGCGCGCAGGTTCTCGCCCGCCGAAGCGCACTTGCGCATGCTCGAAAGATCGTAGGCTTCGACGAGCGGCAGCATGCTCTGGTAGAGCGCCGGCACGGAATACAGGCTGGTGGCGCGATGGCGCGCGACGGCGCCGAGAAGCGCCTCCGGCGTGGGACTCGGGATCAGCACCGACGTGGCACGGTAGCGCAACGGGTACAGCAGCGACGCCCCGAGTCCGTAGGTGAACGCGAGTGACGGCGAGCCGACCACCACGTCGTCCGGCTCCACCGTATGGACCTTCGGCCAGCAATCGGCAGCTGCCACGAGGTCGCGATGAAAGGCAGCCGCGCCCTTCGGGTGGCCGGTGGTTCCGGAGGTGAAGCTCACGAGCGCCACGTCGTCGGCAGCAGTCGCGACGGCCCCGCCGCCTGCGGGCTTCGCGGCCACGCGCCGGTCGAGATCCGCATCCGGGTGGCTGGCGTCGCAGGCAGCGGTGAAACAGGCGATGCGCTCCGGCAGCGCCAGGCTGGACGCCGCCAGCGAAAGCTCTTCGGCCAGCGAAGCTTCGCACAGCGCAAAGCGCACCTGCGCCTTCTCGAGGATGAAGCCGAGTTCGCGCGCGCGCAGCATTGCCATCGTATTGATCACGATGCCGCCGGCACGCAGCACGGCAAGCCAGCAGGCCGCCACCATCGGGGTGTTGGCCGAGCGCAGCAGTACCCGCTCGCCGGGTACGAGCCCGAAGTCCTCCACCAGTACCCGCGCGATGCGCTGTACGCGATCGAGCAGGTGCCCGAACGTCCAGGTGATGCCTTCGTAGTGGAACGCCGGCCTGTCGCCCGCACCAGCCGCGATCGCCGCGTCCAGCAGCGCCACCGACGCGTTCAGGCGATCCGGATAACGGCCCAGGTGCGCGGCGGAATAATCGAACCGCGGCCACAGCTCCGGCGGCGGAAGCTGCGCGCGCATGAACGGATCGACGTGAGCCGAGGGAACGCCGCCGGGCAGGTGCATGGTGCCGGCGATCATGGCTGTTCGCTCGCCGCAGCGGCTTAATGCGGATCAAGACACCTGACGCAACGCCAATTGCTCTCGACGCAACAGCACGGCGCCGATCGCCACCACCACGCACACCATGGCCGCCAGATCCTGCCAATGCGGCCATTCGCCGACGATCAGCGGAGCGCTGAGGGTACCGATCAACGGGACGGCCATCACGCTCATGGCGCTGGTGCTCGGCGGAAGCACGCGCACCAGCGCAAACCAGATCACCTGCGCGGCGCCGTAATTGATCACCACGCTCCACACCAGACTGACCCACACCGCGGCGCTGAAGTGCCAGCGCTGGGGTGGCTCCAGCATCGCTGCGAGCACCGCCATCACGAGCGCGGCCAGGGCCATCATCCAGACGACCAGCGTCTGGGCAGGCAGCGTCAGACGGGCACGGCGCATCCAGATGGTGCCGATGGCCCAGCAGAAGGCGGCCGCCTGCATCCAGGCAATCCCGGCAGGTCTTCCGGCCAGCTGTGCCCACTCGTTCCACAGCAGCAGCGTGATGCCGAACAGCACGGCCACCACGGCCACCAGCAGGCGTGCAGTCAGCCTTTCCCGGTACAGCAGCACACCCAGTGCGACCGTCCACACCGGCATCGTGAAGCCGAGAATGGCAGCTCGCCCGGCGGGCAGATGGGCCACGCCGATGATGGAGAACGCGTGCCAGCCGAGGATGTTCGGCAGACCCAGCACGGCCACGTCGCGCCACTCGCTGCGACCGATCGGCAGCATGCGCAACCCCTGCGCCGCGAAATAGATCGCCAGCGCCGCCGCGCCCAGCCCCATGGTCAGCGCACGAAAGTGCAGCGGCCCCATTTCACGCAAGGCGAGTTTCATCACGGGCCAGTTCACGCCCCACATCAGCGTGAGCAGTACCAGGCCGACGAGCTGGCGGCGGGTGAGCGAAGTCATGGCGGGAGGGCCACAGGCGCCCGGATGGGAAGACCCGGATGATTCCCCGGAAAGTGACTCGCGCGCAAGCCGGAGGTACGCCTGGAACGCGGCGCCCGCAGCATCGAGTTCATCCGCAGCGTGCCGCCGGAGCGATCCTTGCCGACGCCGGCGTCGTTGAAGAACACCGCGTGCGGGCGCGCGGCGATGCCACGAAGTCCTGTCATTGCAGATGAACGACGAATCCGCATCTCGACGCACGGAGATGGCCATGAACGAGCCGCACGCCACGAGTCGCGCCAGCGCGACGCATTTCGATGCCGTTGCCTCGACCTGGGAGGCAGATCCGGGGCACACGGCGCTGGCTCGCGCCGTCGCGAATGAGATCCTCGAGGCCGTCCCTCTCGTGGGCACCGAGCAGGCGATGGAGTTCGGCTGCGGAACCGGACTGGTCACCGGATTGCTCGCACGCAGCGTCGGGCACCTGCTCGCCGCCGACAACTCGACAGGCATGCTCGACGTGCTGCGCCGCAGGTTGCGCGAACTCGACATCCACAATGTCGAACCCATGCAAGCGGATCTGGCGCTGCAGCTGCCCACCGGGCCCTTCGATTTCGTGTTCAGCAGCATGACTTTGCATCACATCGAGGACGTCGCGGGCCTCCTCGCGCGCGTGCACGGTGCGCTCGCCCCCGGCGGCCGGGTCGCCTTCGCCGATCTCGCGAAGGAGGACGGCAGCTTTCACGGGCCCGACGTGCCCGGCGTGATGCATCACGGGTTCGAACCCGCCGAGCTCACGCGCTGGCTCGAAGCCGCCGGCTTCGCGGATATCCGGGTGCGCATCGCGCACCGGATGAACAGGCCGCGGGCGGATGGATCGACGCGCGAGTATCCGGTGCTGCTGGTGACCGCGCAGCGACCGGGTGAGCCATGACCAGGCCTTCGGATCAACGCTTCCAGCGGGGATTCTTTGACAGGTCCGGCGTTTTCCGTGATGCTTGGTTCCCCGCCATCTTCCTCCAGGAGCCCCAGCATGCGCCCACCGTTCGCGGTCGCCGTCGCTGCGCTGTGCCTGGCCGCGGCGAGCGCGGCCAGTGCCCAGACGAAGATCAACATCGGCATTGTCGTCAATCCGACCTTCGTGCACGCGCGCGCCGCCACCTGGTTCAAGGAGTGCCTGGACAAGCAGGTGCCCGGCAAGCTCGACGTGGTCGTTCACCACTCCGCGGTGCTCGGCAGCGAGACGCAGGTGCTGCAGCAGATCCAGCTCGGCACGACGCAGATGTCGGTGAGCACGACCGGTCCGGTGGAGGCCTTCGTGCCCGAGATCAAGGCGCTCGAGATGCCGTTCCTGTTTCCGTCGTACGAAGCCGCCGACAAGGTGCTCGACGGCCCGGTCGGCCAGGATCTGCGTCGCCGCTTCGAGAAAGCCGGCTTCGTGGCGCTCGCCTTCCTCGACAACGGCTTTCGCAACGTCACCAACTCCAAACGTGACGTGAAGGAGCCCTCCGACCTCAAGGGGCTGAAGATCCGGACGATGGAGGCGCCGACTCACCTGGCGATCTGGCGCGCGCTCGGCGCCAACCCCACGCCGATGGCGTGGCCGATCTTCACCCAGCTGCAGCAGGGGGTGATCGACGGCCAGGAGAACCCGATCGCCGTCATCCACGCCGCCAAGCTGCCCGAGGCCGGGCAGAAGTACCTCTCGCTCACGCGACACGTGTACTCAGCGCTGGTGTTCGTGGCCAACAAGCGCTTCGTCGACAACCTGCCCGCTGCCGAGCGCAAGGCGGTCGGCGAGTGCGCCCAGACCGCGGCGCTCGCGGGCCGGCGCTACATTCGCGACAACGAGCGCCAGCAACTGGCCGAGCTGAAGGCCGCCGGCATGCAGGTCGACGAGAACCCGGATCTCGCGGCGTTTCGCAAGGCCACCCAGCCGGTGATCGATTCGCTGTCGGGCGACACGAAGAAGCTCGTCGAGCAGATCCGGGCAGAGGTGAAATAGCGCTCGCGCCCGCCAGGCACGTGCCGATGCAGGCCCTGCAGCGGCTCAGCCGCGCGCTGAACGCCGCAGTGGAAAAACTGCTGATGGCGATCGGCGCGGCCATCTGCGTGATCCTGTTCGCGCAGGTGGTGTTCCGCTACGCAGGCGACTCGCTCGGCTGGTCGGAAGAGGTGAGCCGCCACCTGCTGGTGGCGATCACTTTCCTGGGCGGCACGGTCGCCTACAAGCGCGCGAGCTTCATCGGCCTGCAGGGCATCGGCCACCGCCTCGGCCCCGCCTTCCAGCGCACGGTGGTGCTCGCACTGCAGTGGCTCACGCTCGCATGCTTCGCGCTGATCGCCTGGTTTGGCGCCGCCTACACGATCAAGGCCGCCGAACACACGTCGGCCTCGCTGCAGATCCCGATGTCGATTCCCTACGCCGTGATTCCGGCCGCGGCAATCGTCTTCATCGTGCACGTGCTGGCCGACATGACCGCCACGCGTGAGCCGCGTTCCCGATGATCGTCGCGCTGCTGTTCGGGGGGCTGTTCCTGCTGATCGCGCTGGGGCTGCCGATCGCGCTGTCGATCGGCCTGCCGGCCATCGGCTTCATCCTCGCGCCAGGCGTCTTTCCGCCCGAAGTCGATACGGCGGGGCTGGGCCAGACGATCATCCAGCTGCTCTTCGCGGGCGTCGACTCGTTCGACCTTCTCGCCGTGCCCCTCTTCATGCTGGCCGGCTCGATCATGGAGCGCGGCGGCATCTCGCAGCAGCTGATCGACTTCTCCGACTCGCTGGTGGGCTGGGCGCCAGGCGGGCTCGCCTGCGCGGTGATCGTGGCCTCGATGTTCTTCGCGGGCATTTCGGGGTCGGCCGCGGCCGACACCGCGGCGCTCGGCGCAGTGGCGATCCCGGCGATGATCCGCCAGGGTTACCCGCCAGCCTTTTCCGCGGCGCTGGTGGCCGCGGGCGGCGCGATCGGCGTGATCATCCCGCCGTCGATCCCGATGGTGATCTTCGGCTTCCTCACCAACGTCTCGATCGCCGAGCTGTTCGCCGGCGGCCTGTTCGTCGGCGTGCTGTTCGGGCTGTCGTTCATGGGCGTGGCGATCTGGAAGGCGCTGCGCCACGGCTACGGCACGCGCCGCCCGTTCTCGCTGCGCTTCGTCTACGCCTCGTTCAGGAAGGCCCTGTGGTCGCTCGGGGCGCCGGTCATCGTGCTGGGCGGCATCCTGAGCGGCATCGTCACGGTGACCGAGGCAGCGGCGCTGGCCGTCTTCTATGCGCTGCTGGTCGCGATGTGGGTCAACCGGCAACTCGTCTGGCGTGACATGCCCGCACTGCTGGTGGAGTCGCAGGTGATCGCGGCGACCATCCTGTTCATCATCGCGATGGCGAAGGTGTTCACCTGGCTGGTGGCCATGCAGCAGACGCCCGCGATGCTGCAGAGCGCGATCGCCACGATGGCGCTGCCGCCCTGGGGCCTGCTGCTGCTGGTGATGGCGGGCCTACTGATCATCGGCTGCGTGATGGAGACCACCGCCGCGCTGATCCTGCTCGTGCCGGTGCTCGCCCCGCTCACCGTGCACATGGGCGTCGACCCGATGCACTTCGGCGTGCTGATGGTGGTGAACCTCGCCATCGGCATGCTCACGCCGCCGGTGGGCATCTGCCTGTTCGTGAGCTGCGGCATCGCCGGGCTGTCACTCGGCCAGGTGGGCCGTGCAATCATGCCTTTCGTGGCGGCAGCGGTGGCGGCGCTGATGGTGGCGAGCTACTGGCCGCCGCTCACCACCTGGCTGCCCTCGCTGATCTATCGGTAAGCGAGGCCTGCCCGGGGTCACCGCCGTGGCATGCCTTCCCGGGGTTCCCCTGATCGGCCCGTGCCTCAGTTCGGCAGCATGAAACCCGCGAAGAAGGTCGTCAGTTCCCCGTGCGCGTTCAGCGGCAGCACGTGGCCGATGTACTGGTCGGGCCGCACGACCACCAGCGCACCTTGCTCGCGATTCACGCCGCGCATCTCGAAGATGTCCGGGCCGCGCTCGTGGTCGGCGGTGTAGAGCTTCTCGTAGTCGCGCAGGCCGTAGCGGCCCTTTTGCGGCAGAAGGATGGCGGGCAGCGTCCCGATGGCGATCTCGCGGTGACGCTGCTGGAAGATGGCGCGCAGGTCGAAGACCGCATCGACATCCTCGCCGGGACGCGTGAACCGGCGGATCGGCGAATCGGGTGAGCCCTGCAGAAACCGGCACAGCGCGAGCAAACCCCCGTCCGGATCTGCGAGATCGTTGACGCCGGCAAAGGCGTACAGGCGCCAGCGGCCGTCGGCCTGGTGCACGTGGCCCAGGTGCATGGGCCTGGCGTCGGCGAGCCGCACCACGGGCGCGGAGTGAAAGCGCGTGCCCAGCTCGAACCCCGTGGCCAGCCCCTGGTGCGTGGCTTCGCCACGAATGACCGAGGCCCGGTACCGCGTGCCCATCCCCGCGGTGAACCGCAGGTGCTGCTCGAAGTACTTCTGGAACTCCTTCGGGTCCACGCCGCCCGCGCGTCCATCGGCCGGCTTGTCGCTGATCAACTTCGCCCACTCGCGATCGAAGGTGATCAGCGCGTGCCCCACCGACTGACGTTCGGCCGAATAGCTGTGCAGCAGTTGCGGCGCGCACTGGCCGCGCAGCACGGCAGCGAGTTTCCAGCCCAGGTTGAAGGTGTCCTGCATCGAGAAGTTCATACCCTGCCCCGCCTTGGGGCTGTGCGTGTGACAGGCATCGCCCGCGATGAACACCCGCGGCAGGCGCCCGGGCGCCGCGCCATCAGGCACGTCGTCGTAGCGCTCGCAGATGCGATGGCCGATCTCGTAGACCGACCACCAGGCAACTTCCTTCACGTCCAGCCGGTACGGATGCAGGATGCGCCGGGCCGCGGTGATGATCTGCTGCTGCGTGATGTTGCGTTGGGCCACGCGCTCGTCGGCGCCCAGTTTGTCCATCTCCACGTACAGGCGAACCAGGTAGCCGCCTTCGCGCGGAATCAGCAACAGGTTGCCGCCGTTGGCGGACTGGATCGCTGCCTTGTGGCGGATGTCCGGGAAGTCCGTCACCGCCAGCACGTCCATCACGCCCCAGGCCTGGTTGGCCACGTCGCCCACCAGTTCGCGGCCGATCGACTTGCGCACCGTGCTGCGGGCGCCGTCGCAGCCCACCACGTAGCGTGCGCGAACCGTCTCCACCTGCCCGGCGTGCGTCGCATCGATGCGCTCGATGCGCGCCGTCACCGGATAGTCGGTTGCCGACGGATCGATCGTCACGTCGAGCAACCGGCGCGAATAGTGCGGCTCGAGCCGGCTGGGCGAATCGCGCATCAGCTGCAGATAGAAGTCGTGCACGCGCGCCTGGTTCAGCACCACGTGCGGAAATTCCGACAGGCCGTCTTCGGTGTCCTGCACGCGGCCGTGGCGCACGATCTCGGTGGACCGCTGTTCGTCGGGCTTCCAGAACGTGACTTCGTTGATCCAGCAGGCCTCCCTCTGCACCTTGTCGGCAAAGCCGAATGCCTGGAACATCTCCATCGTGCGGCAGGCAATGCCGTCGGCCTGGCCCAGGTGCAGCGGCGCGTCCTTCTGCTCGACGATCGCCGTGCGGATGTCGGCAAACACCGCGAGTTGTGCCGCCAGCGTCAGGCCCGCGGGGCCGCAGCCCACGATCAGCACGTCGAGCTCCGCGGGTACGGCGTCGCCGTGCGGGTGCGCTCTGGCGTAGTCGGACGCCTCGGCAAGGTACGGGTCGCGCCCCCGCAGGCCGTCCAGGTAGAACTGCATGAATCCGCTCCTCCATTTCGTTGCCGGCGTCGATCCGGCTATCGTGCGTGGGCTCAGGTTGCGGCACGCAGGACGCAGGCATGTTCCTTTTTTTCTGTGCCACTGCACCGGAGCTTGGCAGGTCTTGCATCGAGGAGGATACTTTTCGATTCCACAGCTCGTTTCTGCAGGTGACCATCATGACGAGCATTCAGGACGCGTTCCAGCCCGTCCAGAGAGAGCCCGCCGCGCCGGGCTTTCCGCACGCGCCGCCCGACTGGACACGCGCGAGAGCAGAGCAGATCGCCCAACAGGAGCACCTGATCCTCGGCGACGATCACTGGGCCGTCGTGCGCGGGCTTCAGGAGTTCTTCGCCCGCCACGAGGACGAGCCGCTCCACCTGCGCGACCTGAGCGACGCCCTCGACGAAAAGTTCCACTATAAGGGCGGCATCAAGTACCTCTACACCCTGCTGCCCGGCGGACCGATCGCGCAGGGCTGCCGGCTTGCCGGGCTCGAGCCACCGGCGGGTTCGGTGGATCCGGGATTCGGGAGCGTGGCGTAGGTCGACGTCCAGGCGCGCTTCGCATCAGCCCTCGACAGCGAGCAGGCGGCGGCGCGTCCTCCGCGGTTTGGACGTAGTTCATTGCGAATGGCCGTCCTCCGGCTTGCCCGCAGCCTCCTCATCGACCGCCTTCTGCACGGCCCGGTAGAACGCCTCGCGCGCCTCGCTCGCGACGGGGTCACGCGCACCGCCACCCCAGTTGGCGCTGGAGGCGATCACGATCCTGCGCTTCGGGTCGATGAAGATGCCCTGGCCAAAGATGCCGCGCGCGGAAAAACTTCCGTCGCCGTAGGTCCACCACTGGTAGCCGTAGCCCCGATCGGGCGCGTCGATGCCGGTGCGCTCGGTCGTGGCTTCGGTGAGCCAGCCCTCGGGCACGATGCTCTGGCCGTCGACCCGGGCGCCGTTCAGGATGAAGAGGCCGAAGCGCGCGAAGTCGCGCGTCGCGGCCTGGATGCAGCACCCGCTGATCTCCTTGCCGGTGCGGCTGAGAATCCAGGTGGCCTGCTGCTCCATGCCGGCCGGCTTCCAGATCTTCTCGGACAGGTACTCCGACAGCGGCCTTTTCGTCGCGTTGCCGATCAGGATGCCGACCAGGTTGGTCTCCCCGGTGCTGTAGTGCCAGCGTGTGCCGGCCGGCACGTCGCGCGGCAACCGGCGCAGGTAGCTCACCAGCGCGTCGACGCCCTCCTCGGGCTGGTGGTTGTTGAACCGGGCCACGTCGGAGTTCGGGTCGGCGTAGTCCTCGTTCCATCGCACACCCGAGGTCATCGTCAGCAACTGGCGGATACTGACGTCGTCGTAGGCCGAGCCCTTCATGTCGGGGATGTAGTCGCTGACCTTGTCGTCCATGCTGCGGATGAAGCCGTCGCGAAGGGCGGCGCCCACCAGCGTCGAGGTGATCGACTTGGCCACCGAGAAGCTCGTCCAGCGTCCGTGCGCGTCGAAGTCGAGGCCATAGCGCTCGAGGCGCAGCTTGCCGTCGTGCAGCACGATCAGCGCCGCACTGCGCTGGCCGGCCATGTAGGCGTCGACGTCGAGCGGCAGCTTCAGCGACGGACCCGGCGGCAGCGGCAGCGGGTCGCCGCTGGCCGGCACCACGCGTGCCTTCGCCAGCACCGGCAGGCGATCGAGCGCGCGAAACGCCGCGTCGCGCTGCGGCTGGCTCCAGAACAGGATGTCGCGGTTGGTCGGCAGCGTCGCCAGCAGCCCGCGCGTTTCCTTGTCGAGGCTGAGCCAGCCTGCGGTGCCCGCCACGGCAAGGACGGCGAGTGATCCCGCAACGATTTTCCCGAGTTTCATCGCGACGTTCCAGCGTGAGATTGACGATGAACGGTATTAGACACGATGCGTGCAGACAGGTGGCCGGACGCCGTACCCCCGCCGGTCTGGCTATCATCCGTCGTATGACAAGACTTCCGATGACCCGATGCCGCCCGGCACCGCTCCTGCCATCGTCGGCGTGATCGCCGCGGCCGGCCGCGCGACGCGCCTGGCGCCTCTGCCGTGCAGCAAGGAGTTGCTGCCGGTGGGCGTGCACCGCGAGCCCGTCGCACTTCGCGGCCGGCCCAAGGTAGTGTCGCAGTACCTGCTCGAGCGAATGCGCGCAGGCGGCGCAAGCCGCATCTTCTTCGTCGTGCGCAGCGGCAAGTTCGACATCGCGAACTACTACGGCGATGGTTCGCACCTGGGCCTGTCGATCGCCTACCTGATGATGAACGAACCATGGGGCCCACCGTTCAGCGCCGCCCAGGCGGCTCCGTTCGTCGACGATGCCACCGTGCTGTTCGGCTTCCCGGACATCCTGATTCACCCCGATGACTGCTTCGTGCGCGCCCGCGGGCGGCTGCACGCCACGGGCGCCGACATCGTGCTGGGCCTGTTCGCCGGAGCACTGACCGACGGGCTGGACCTGGTCGGCACGGATGCGAAGGGTCGCGTCACCCGGCTGGTGACCAAGGAGGAGGCGCCCGTGCGCCGCGAAGGGGACACCGGCTACATGCTGGCAGTGTGGGGCCCGGGGTTCACGCGCTTTCTCGTCGAGGAAACCGGTCGCCTGGCGAAACTCGCGCGCTCGGGCGCACCCGGACCGTCGCCGGACTGGCCGATGGGCGCGGTGATCGCCGCGGCGATCCGTGCCGGGCTGCACGTCGACAGTGTGTTCCTGTCCGACGCGCGTTTCCTCGACATCGGAACGCCCGAGGGGCTTGTGGCAGCCGGCGAATTCCCCGGCGTATGGTCGGGGCGGGCGTGACCCGATGGCCGATGCCTCGAAACCGCATGCCGTGGCGTTCTGGCTGGTGCCGGCGGAGCCGCGGCGATCCTCCCTTGCCGAACTGATCGCCGTCCTCGGCAAGGCTCACGGTGGTCCGGCGTTCGAACCGCACATCACGCTCCATGTGAGCCATGCACCCGGTGGACTGTCGCTCGAGGCGTTGCTCGATCGCGTCGCGCACGCCTGCGAGCCGATGACGCTGGTGGCGGGCGCAACCGCGCACTCCGAGGCGCATTTCAGGACGCTGTTCGTCGAGTTCGACGACCCGCGTCTGTTCGCCCTTCAACGGCACCTGCACGACGACCCGGGGCACGACGCAGGCTACCTGCTGCGCCCCCACCTCAGCCTGCTCTATCGAGGCGGCCTGCCGGTCGAGACGCGCGAACGCCTGGCGCAGTCGAATCGCCTTGCGGGCGAGCGCATCGAATTCGATGCGCTCGTCGCCGTGCGACCGTCGTCACCCGGGGGCGACCTGTCGGACATCGAGGCGATCGACACGACGTTGCGCCTGCCGCTTCGCCGGAGATCGGGATCTCGTTGAGCCGGCTGCCCCTCCCGGGATGACAGCACCAGCGCCCTGCAGCGCACCCGAGGCATCGCGCCGGAACCTGCCGATGAAGCGCGGGGCGCGCGCGGGCTTCATCGGCGGCGCGTCGTCGCGCCCGTGCGTGCGAGCAGTGGCAGCACCAGGGCACGCGCATCGACGCGTGCGCCGATGTGCGCAAGCGTGAGGAACGAACCGACCAGCTTGCGGTGCAGGAACATCGTCTGTGGTGGCGGCACGCGCAGCAACCCCTGGCGGAAACCCAGGTCGAAACCGAGTGCGCGCGAACGCGCCGGCAAGTCGGAGGCCGCGAAATCGTAGCGACCGCGATGACGCAGCGGCTCGCAGACCAGCATGATCAGGTCGATCGTGGCTTCGATCAGCCCGGACGGATCACCGGGTGCCGCATAGCCGATCGCCACCGCGTGGCGGCCGACCGCGGCGCGATCGCCGTCGATGACCGCGCGCGTGATCTGCGCATAGTCGGCGACGAACGCGGCTTCGAACTGCATCGTCGCCCCGAAGTCGAGCAGCACGACCTTGCCGGTGTCCGGCTGCCACAGGTAGTTGGCGAAATTCGGGTCGGTCTGCATCGTGTGGAACTCGAACAACTCGCGCAACATCAGCCGCTCGAGCACGGTGCCGACCGCGTCGCGCGTGGCCTGCGCAACGTCGCGCGCGGCGAGCGTGCCGATCGGCTCGCCTTGCATGAAGTCCATCGCCAGGATGCGCCGCGTGGTCAGGTCGGGGTGGGTGCGCGGCACGACAAGCGCCGGCTCGTCGGCCACGAGCCTGACGTAGCGTGCAAGCGCTGCAGCCTCGGCCAGGTAATCCGCTTCCTGCGCCAGCTGGCGGGCGGCCTCGGCGGCAATCGTCGCAATGTCGGTGTCGCGCGGAAACACCTTCAGCAGGCGCAGCAGCGCGGCCACATTGTCCACGTCGCCCCTGATCGAGCGCGCCACGCCGGGATACTGGATCTTCAGGGCGAGGTCGCGGCCGTCGATGGTGCGCGCGCGGTGCACCTGGCCGATCGAGGCCGCAGCCACCGGTGTCTCGTCGAAGTACTCGAAGGCCTGCTGCCAGCCCTTGCCGTACTCGCGACCGAGCACCCCGCGCAGCTGCGCTGGCGGCATCGGTGCCGCTTGCGCACGCAGGATCGCCAGCGCCTCGGTGAACTCCGGCGGCAGCAGGTCGGCGCCCTGCAGCGAGAGCATCTGGCCGAGCTTCATCGCACCACCGCGCAGCCGTGCGAGACGGGCCGCGAGCCGACGCGCGTTTTCGGCCGACAGGAATGCACCGGCAAGGTCGTGGCGCACGCCGCCGGCCGCGGGCCTGTCGGCCACCAGACGCCGCAGACCCTCGGCCAGACCGCCCAGCGCGAGTTCGCCGGCGGCAAGTGCGACGCTCGCAAGACGCCCGGCACGAGTCTGCGGGACGCGCGCCGCCGCCTGCGTTACGGGTGCGGCGCCCGCGTGGACGCGTGACGCGTCGGTGGAGGCCCCGGCTGGCGAATCACGTCGACGGGCCATCTGGAGCGCTCCCGACCCGAGCCGACGCCGCGGCGCCGCTAGGGCCTGTTCACACTACGATCGTCCCCGCGCCGGGGCCTGCCGGGCCGCCAAACGAGGCACAGGCGACGCGCGTGGCGGTGCCACGCAAGGAGCCGGCAACGACGTTTGGCGGCCCGGCAGGCCCCGGCCCGGAGGGTGAGCCCGAAAAAAGCACGCGCTCTGCGTTGCAAATGCTCGCCGTGGCACCGCCACGACTGCGCTTTGCGCCTTGATTGCGCACTTTTTTCGGGCTCACGCGGGGACGATCGTAGTGTGAACAGGCCCTAGCGCAGCGCCAGCCGGGCGACCACCGTGTCGGCCTCCGGACCGGGTTCGACGCCAAAGCCCAGCCGCCGTGCCAGCCCGAGCATCGACTCGTTCGAAGCGAGCACCAGCCCCTTGATCTCGGCAGTGCCGCGACTGCGGCAATAGTCGATGATGCGCTTCATCAGCATGTGGCCCAGCCCCTGCCCCTTCAGGTCGGAACGCACCAGCACCGCGAATTCGGCCGACTGATTGTCGGGGTCGGTCACGGTGCGCACGACACCGAGCGTCTCGGGTTCGCCGTTCTCGCCGGCTGCCGTGGCAATGAACGCCATCTCGCGGTCGTAGTCGACCTGCGTGAGGCGGGCCATCTGCGCGTGACGCAGTTCGCGCACGTAGCTGAAGAAGCGCAGGCGCAGATCTTCGGGCGACATCCGCGCGATCAGCGTGTGGTGCGCCGGCTCGTCTTCCGGACGGATCGGTCGTAACACGATCTCACGGCCGTCGCGCAAGCGCGCGACCTGCTCGAGACCCTTCGGATAGGGGCGGATGGCGAGGCGGCTCTCCCGTCCGGCAAGTGGACGCACGCGCATGTGGGCATCGATGCAGATGACACCGCGCTCGTCGGCGAACAGCGGGTTGATGTCGAGTTCGACGATCTCCGGCAGATCGACGACCATCTGCGACACCTTGACCAGCGCCAGGCACAGCGCGTCGATGTCGGCGCCCGGCCGGTCGCGATGCGACTGCAGACGCCGGTGTACGCGCGTGCGCGAGATCAGTTCGCGCGCGAGCGGCAGGTTCAGCGGCGGAAAACCCACTGCACGGTCGCCCAGCACCTCGACCGCGCGGCCGCCTTCGCCGAACACGATCACCGGACCGAACAGCGGGTCGTCGGTCACCGCGACGAGCAGCTGGCGGGCGTTGGTGCGCGGCACCATCCGCTGCAGCGTGAAGCCGGCAACGCGCGCCTGCGGCATAAGCTCGCCAATGCGCTTGACCATGCCGGCCGCGGCGGCGCGCACCTCGTCGACGCTCTCGAGGTGCAGCGCCACCCCACCCACGTCCCAGCGGTGCGCGATGTCCGGCGAGACGACTGCCAGCGCGAGCGGGAAGCCGGTCTCGCCGGCAGCCTGCGCCACCTGCTCGACCGAATCGGCGATGCGCGTTTCGACCACCGGAATGCCGTAGGCCGCAAGCACCGCCTTCGCGTCGGGCTCGGTCATCAGCCCGTCACCGCTGCCCAGCGCGCGCTCGACGATCGTGCGAGCCGCCGCGACGTCGGGCTGGAACTCGCTGGGCAGCGACGGCGGGGTCTGCATCAGCATTTCCTGGTTGCGATGGAAATTCATCACGTGCAGGAACGCCTTGACCGCGCTCGACGGCGTGTCGTAGGTGGGCAGATCCGCCTCGGCGAACAGCTGCCGCGCCCGCTCCATCGCGCGCGCACCGACCCAGCTGGTGAGGATGCGTGCGCTCTTCAGCTCGCGCGCGACGCCGATCACCGCCTGCGCGATCTCCTCGCTGGCGGTGGTCGCGGTGGGCGCGTGCACCACCAGTGCGGCGTTCACGCCCGGGTCGCCGAGCACCGCCTTCAGGCACTGCGCGTAGCGTTGCGCCGAGGCGTTCACGCCGAGGTCGAGCGGATTGCAGGTGGCGGCGCCCTCGGGCAGCCTCGCCGTGAGCTTCGCGCAGGTTTCAGCCGAGAGTTGCGCACAGCGCCCTCCGCCCAGGCGCAATTCGTCGACCGCCATCACGCCGGTGCCGCCGCCGTTGTGCAGGATCGCGAGGTGGTCGCCACGGAAGGTGCGCGCACGCCCGAGCGTCTCGACCGCCGCGAACAGCTCGTCGATGTCGTACACGCGCAGCACGCCGGCACGGCGTAGCGCCGCATCGAACACCTCGTCGGGGCGCACGAGCGCGCCGCGCGTGCCGGGCGCGGGCTCGTCTTCGCGCAGGCCCTCGCTGCGCCCCGACTTCACCGCGAGCACCGGCTTGTTGCGCGCCGCGGCGCGCGCCGCCGCCATGAAATTGCCCCGTGCGCGCATCTCGTCGATGTAGAGCAGGATCGCACTGGTGTCGGGGTCGGTGCCGAGGTAGTCGAGCACGTCGCCGAAATCGATGTCGACGCAGTCGCCCAGCGCGATGAAATGCGAAAAGCCGATGCCCTTGGCGCGCGCCCAGTCGAGAACCGCGGTGCAGATCGCACCCGATTGCGAGACGAAGGCGAGCCGCCCTGGCAACGCGCCGACGTGGCTGACGCTCGCGTTCAGGCCGGTGTGCGGTACCAGAACGCCAAGGCTGCCCGGGCCGAGCAGGCGCATGTCGTAACGCCTGGCGGCCTCGACGACCGCCTCGCGCAGGCTGCGCCCGTCGGCGTCGCGGCGTCGCGCCAGCCCGTCGTTGACGATGACCGCGACCGCGGTGCCGCGCGCGCCCAGCGCCTCGACCACGCCGGCCACGCTCGCGTCGGGACTGCAGACCACCGCGAGTTCCGGAGTCTCCGGCAGGCTCGCCACATCGCGATACGCGAGCACGCCGGCCACCGCGCGGTATTTCGGGTTCACCGGCATGATCGGGCCGGCGATGCCACCGTCGAGCAGATTGCGCATCAGCACGTTGCCGACGTGGCGCGCCACGTTCGAGGCGCCGATCACGGCGACCGAGCGCGGCTCGAACAACTGGTCCAGATTGCGTACACTCATGCGATCCATGATACCGGGCTGCGCCGGGCCCGCGTGTCTATACTTGCACCGGTGAAGTTCGAGCTCGCCCGCAATTCGCTGTTCGCGATCCTGCTGCGCTCGCAATGGTGGATCAGTTTCGCCGTGGCGGCGGCCTTCGCCGCGGCTGCGCGTGCGCTGCTGCCGGCCGAGTACTTCGTGGTGGGTGCGCTCGGTGCCCTGCCGTTCCTGGTGATCGGCTGCATCGCAGCCTGGCGCCAGTGGCAGGCACCCAATGCGCGCCACGTGGCCGAATCGCTGCAGGCGTTGCGCGCGATGCCGTGGAGCGTCTTTTCGGGCGCGATCGAGGAGGCGTTCCGGCGCGACGGCTACGCAGTGACCACCGCAGGCGGCGCGACGGCCGACTACCAGCTGAGCCGCAACGGCCGCGTCTCGCTGGTCGCCTGCAAGCGCTGGAAGGCGGCGTGTGTGGGTGTCGAGCCGCTGCGCGAACTGCGCGCGGCGCAGCAGCGCAGCCAGGCCGACGAGTGCATCTACGTGACTGCCGGTGAACTGACCGACGGCGCACGGTCGTTCGCCGCGCACCATGGCGTGCGTCTGCTGCACGGCGCCGAACTGGCCACGCTGCTGCCGCTCAGCGCACCCGGTTCGCGCCGCGCACGCGCCGCGCGAGGCTGACGCCGGCGAGCGCGATCGCGCCGGCGACGATGCCGGTCACCGCGTCGATCGCCAGCGGCAACCCGAACCCCGCCAGGCCGCCGCCGAGCCCGGGTCGCGCGCTGCCGCGCACGATCGCGTCGATCCAGCCGTGCAGCCCCGGAATGCCGTGCGCCAGGATGCCCCCGCCCACCAGGAACATCGCTGCGGTACCCGCGACCGACAGCGTCTTCATGATCCACGGCGCGGCGCCGACGATCGCGCGACCGGCAGCGCGGCGCAGCCGTGCCCAGGCTTTCGTGCCCTGCTGGCGCACGAGGTACAGGCCGGCGTCGTCGAGCTTGACGATCGCGGCTACCAGCCCGTAGACACCGACCGTCATCAGCAACGCGATGCCGGTGAGCACGGCAATGCGCGTGCCCAGTCCGGCCGAGGCCACCGTACCCAGCGTGATGACGATGATTTCGGCCGACAGGATGAAATCGGTGCGTACCGCGCCGCCGATACGCGCCTTCTCGAATGCGGCGAGATCGGCCAGATCTCGTGCGACGGCGACCCCGCCGTGCCCGCGCGCTCCGGCCCGGGCGCGCTGTCCGCCTTGCCCATCGCGCCCGGCCCGCGGCGGCACGCCATCGCCGTTGCGATGCGCGAGCGCGTGCGCCAGTTTCTCGAAGCCCTCGAAGCTCAGGAACAGCCCGCCCGCCATCAGCAGCGGCGTCACCGCCCAGGGCGCGAATGCGCTGATCGCCAGCGCCGCGGGCACCAGGATGGCCTTGTTGCGCAACGACCCGATTGCCACCGCCCAGACGACCGGCAATTCGCGGTCGGCCGTGACGCCGGAGACCTGCTGGGCATTGAGGGCGAGGTCGTCGCCGAGCACGCCGGCCGTCTTCTTCGTGGCCACCCTGGTGAGCGTCGCCACGTCGTCGAGGACGCTGGCGATGTCGTCGAGCAGGACGAGCAGGCTGGATGCCACTTCATCCCCGATCGGTGCCGCAAACCCCGGCCGGGCAAGGGAAGCGGTAATAGCGATCGTTCAGATAGCGCGTGACCGCGTCGATTTCGTCGTCGCGCCACAGGCCGCCGCTCTGACGATCCCAGTGAGCCACCCGCGCACGCACCTGGGCAAACGACCTCGCCGAGCGCGCTTCGCGCATGTGCACGCTGCGGTCGTGGCAGCCACCGCAACGGATCTCGTACAGCGCGCGCCCCTGTGCCGCATCGGGCGGGGCCGCCACCGCCTGCCCCGCGCACATCACCAGCCCGAGCCAGGTCATGAGCCCGGCCACCGGCATCCCCCATCGTCTTCGAACCATCGATCCCTCCTGTCGGCCACGTTCGCGTCCCGGCGGGCCGCGGCCTGCTGCACTCGTCGCGCATTATCGCGTCACAGCGGGTGCAGCGTCGCCGCCGGGCCCGCGACACGACCGCACGACCGCACGGCGGCCGGCACGATCGGGCCATCGCCACGAGCCACGTTACGATGTGCCCGTCACCATGGAGGCACGGATGCGCGACCGCCCTGTTGTCCGCCACGCCGCTCGCACGCTGGCACTCGCCACGCTGCTGCTGGCCCTTTCCGGCTGCGCCGGCTTCGGGCCGGGCGAGTCGCCCCGCGTCGACGTGGTGGGCGTGGAGCCGATCCCGGGCGAAGGCATGGAGACGCGCTTCGCACTGAAGTTGCGCGTGCTGAACCCGAACGAAACGTCGATCGAGTTCGACGGCGTATTCGTCGAACTCGACGTGCGCGGCGCGAGATTCGCCAGCGGCGTCAGCGACCAGCGGGGCGTGGCGCCGCGCTTCGGCGAAACGGTGATCACCGTACCGATGAGCGTGCCCGTGGGCGCGATGATCCGGCAGGTGATCGATCTGGCCACCACCGAGCGCGTGCGCACCGACTACCGGATGCGCGGCAAGTTGTCCGGCCCGGCCTTCGGCGGCTACCGTTTCGAGTCGAGCGGTGAACTGCAATTGCCCGCCGGTCTGGTCGGCCCGGCCCGATAGACGCCGCGCACCGCGCGACCGTGAATCACCGGAAATTCGACCCGGGTCAAACCCTGATCATCGTATCGTGCCAGACTCCAGTTTCCTCACGCCAGCGTCGAGCGCGCCCAGCGGTGCGTGAGGCGGTCTCGCAACATCGGCCGGACACCGGATGCGGTGGCGCTCGCGGCCGGCCCGCCAAGGGGAGACTACCGATGGCAAGCAGCAATCGCGCCTCGCGCACCGGCACCGAAGCGGCCGCGCGCCCGCGCCGCAAGACCCGCACCGCCGATCCACGAGCCGGCGTCACCGCCACCGACACCTCCGCCACGGCCGTTGCGCCGATACCGGACGATCTGCGCCGCGAGTGGGTCGCCGAGGCTGCCTATTACATCGCCGAGCGTCGCGGCTTTCGTGGCGGCTCTCCCGACGACGACTGGTGCCAGGCCGAAACCGAAATCGCGCAATTGCTCGCAGGTCCCAGGCACTGATTGCGGCACCTCGCGATGGAGCCGCGCGCCGAAGGAGCCACCGATCCCGCAGAGCGTGAATCGCCCGCGCCGAGGTTCGCGAGCACGCTCACGCGCGCCACCTTCGCGGTGCTGCTGGCCGGCGGCCGGGGCAGCCGGCTCCACCAGCTCACCGACTGGCGCGCCAAGCCGGCGGTGCCGTTCGGCGGCAAGTTCCGCATCATCGACTTCACGCTGTCGAACTGCGTGAATTCGGGCGTCAGGCGGGTGGCCGTGGCCACGCAGTACAAGGCGCACAGCCTGATCCGGCACCTGCAGCGCGGCTGGAGCTTTCTCGAAGGCCGCTTCGACGAGTTCATCGACATCGTGCCCGCCGCGCAGCAGGTCAGCGAGAACTCCTGGTACCAGGGCACGGCCGACGCGGTCTACCAGAACCTGAACATCATCCGCCGCAGCGCGCCCGAGTTCGTACTGGTGGTCTCCGGCGACCACATCTACAAGATGGACTACGGGCGCATGATCGCCGAACACGCCGCTCGCAACGCCGATCTCAGCGTGGCCTGCGTCGAGGTGCCGCTGGCCGAGGCGAGCCAGTTCGGCGTGATGGGCATCGACGCCGACGCACGCGTGCAGCGCTTCGCCGAAAAGCCGGTCGCGCCCGACCCGATGCCCGGCTCCACCGACACCGCACTCGCGAGCATGGGCGTCTACGTATTCAATACCGCGTTCCTGTTCGAGCAGCTGCTGCGCGACGCGCACGAGCCGCGCTCGAGCCGCGACTTCGGCAAGGACATCCTTCCGTACAGCGTGCCGCGCTACCGCGTGTTCGCGCATCGCTTTGCCAACAGCTGCGTGGGTGCGCGCCCCGAGGGCAAGGCGTACTGGCGCGACGTGGGCACGGTCGATGCCTACTGGGAAGCCAACATGGAGCTCACCAAGGTCACGCCCGAGCTCAACCTCTACGACCGCGACTGGCCGATCTGGACCTGGCAGGAGCAATTGCCGCCGGCCAAGTTCGTCTTCGACGACGATGACCGGCGCGGCATGGCGGTCGATTCGCTGGTCTCCGGCGGCGACGTGATCAGCGGTTCGACGGTGCGCCGCTCGCTGCTGTTCTCCAACGTGCGCGTCAACAGCTATTCGACCATCGACGATTCGGTGATCCTGCCCGACGTCGAGATCGGCCGCAACGTGGTGCTGCGGCGCTGCGTGATCGACAAGGGTGCAGTCATCCCCGAAGGCGCGCAGATCGGCGTGGATGCGCAGGCCGATCGGCAGCGCTTCCACGTAACCGCGCGTGGGGTGACGCTGGTCACCCCGGAAATGCTCGGCCAGACGCTGCACCGGATCGCCTGAGCGCCGCACCAGGTGCCGCCGCACGCTGGCGGCAGCGCCGGTGCTAGGATCGCACTCACCACCGCGACACGACCATGCCCGGCACGCCATTTTCGCTCGAAGTCACGCCCCAGGTTCCGCTGCGCCTCGAGCGCCTGCACGAACTCGCCAACAACCTCTGGTACAGCTGGGACCGCCCCACGCGCACGCTGTTTGCGCGCCTGCACCCCGAATTGTGGCACCAGAGCGGCCACCGACCGAAGCCGTTCCTGAAATGCGTGGCGCAGGCCAGGCTCGAGGCGGCGGCCCGCGACAGCGTGTTCCTGAACGCCTATCAGCGGGTGCTGTCGGCCTACGACACCTATCGGGCGCAGGGCTCGCGGGTGCGCCTCACCGAAGAGTTCGACGAGAACGACCTCATCGCCTATTTCTGCGCCGAGTTCGGCTTTCACGAGAGCCTGCCGATCTATTCGGGCGGCCTGGGCATCCTGGCCGGCGATCACTGCAAGGCGGCGAGCGACCTCGGCCTGCCCTTCGTCGCGATCGGATTGCTGTACCGTCAGGGCTATTTTTACCAGACCATCGACGGCGACGGGCGCCAGCACGCGCAATACGCCGATTCCGACTTCGACGACCTGCCGATCGCTCCGGTGTACCGCACGGACGGCAGCGAACTGCAGCTGACGGTCGCGATGCCCGGGCGCGAATTGCGCGTGCAGGTCTGGGAGGCGCGCATCGGGCGCGTACGACTGCTGCTGCTCGACACCGACCTGCCCGAGAACGCGCCGGCCGACCGCGACATCGCGCACCGGCTGTACGGCGGGGATCGCCAGACGCGCATCGAGCAGGAGATCGTGCTCGGTGTGGGCGGTGTGCGCGCGCTCGCGGCGCTCGGTCTGGCGCCCACCGTCTGGCACATCAACGAGGGCCACGCCGCGTTCCTGGTGCTCGAACGGGTGCGCATGCTGGTGGCCGGCGGCCTCGATTTCACCGGCGCGCTCGAGGCTGCCGCGCTGAACACCGTGTTCACCACGCACACCCCGGTACCGGCCGGCCACGATCATTTCACCGAAGAGATGTTCCGCCGCTACTTCGAGGACTGGGCGCCGCAACTGGGCATCGAAGCGAGGCAACTGCTCGAGCTGGGGCGTGCGCCGGGAAGTCCCGACTTCAACATGACCGCACTGGCGATCCGCGGCTCGCGATTCCAGAACGGCGTCTCGGCGATCCACGGCGGCGTGTCCTCGCGCATCTGCTCGGCCCTGTGGCCGCAGATCGATCCGCTCGACAACCCGATCGGCCACGTGACCAACGGCGTGCACGTGCCCACCTTTCTGTCGCCACACTGGTACGACCTGTTCGACCGCTACCTCGGATACGGCTGGGAGCAGCGGCTCACGGAACCGGGCTGCTGGGACGGCATCTACGAGATTCCCGACCAGCAGTTCTGGGCGGTACGCCAGGGGCTGAAGTCGCAGCTGTTCCACATGCTGCGCGACCGGCTCGCCGAACAGCTCACGCGCAACCACGGTTCGACGGCACACCTGGACCGCGTGCTGAGGCTTGCAGACCCCGACAATCCGCGTGCGCTGACGATCGGCTTTGCGCGCCGCTTCGCGACCTACAAGCGGGCGACACTGCTGTTCGACGACCTGCAGTGGCTGCGCGAGATCGTCTGCGATGCGCAGCGCCCGGTGATCTTCGTCTTCGCGGGCAAGGCGCACCCGGCCGACCAACCGGGCCAGGACCTCATCCGCCGCATTGCCGAGGTCGCGAAGATGCCCGACTTCGAAAGCCGCATCCTGCTGGTGGAAGGCTACGATCTGCGGCTGGCACGACGGATGGTCTCGGGGGTGGACGTCTGGCTGAACAATCCGATCCACCCGCTCGAGGCATCGGGCACCTCGGGCATCAAGGCGGCGATGAACGGCGTGATCAACCTGTCGATTCTCGATGGCTGGTGGGGCGAGGGCTACGACGGCCAGAACGGCTGGGCGCTCGAGCCGGTCACGGATCCCGACCCGACACGCCGCGATCGCGAGGAGGCGCGCGCGCTGTACGAGACCCTGCAGGACTCGGTCGTGCCGCTCTATTACGACGTCGCCCCGCACGGTCTTTCGCCGGGCTGGGTGGCGAAGGCCAAGCGCTCGATGGTGACGCTGCTGCCGCGGTTCAACACCGAACGCATGCTGGGCGAGTACATCGAGCGCTACTACCGGCCCGCTGCCGGCCAGTGGCACCGGCACGCGCAGGCCGGGTTCGCGCCCACGCGCGACCTCTCGCGCTGGAAGCGGCGCGTGCGCGAGCACTGGAACGGCGTGCGCGCCCGCCGTGTCGACCACGCACCGGCGCGCATCAACTTCGGCGAGTCGCTGCGCTTCGAACTTGCGGTCGGCATCGACGGCCTGGAGCCCGCCGACCTGCGCGTGGAACTGCTGTTCGGGCGCGCGGCGGGCGCCGACGCAGAGGCCGCGCAGCAGCCTCTCGAGATGCACTGGGAGCGGCGCCTCGACGGCGACGAGCAGTTGTACTCGATCGACCTGCGACCCGACCTCTGTGGGCGCATCGATTACCGCTTTCGCGTCTATCCGCATCATCCACTGCTCACCCACCCCTACGAGATGGGCATGATGCTGTGGCTCTGAGCCCGGCGGCGCCGCGGCGGATCCTGTTCGCCACGCCCGAAATCGCGCCCTGGGTGAAGACCGGCGGGCTCGGCGACGTCAGCGCCGCCCTGCCCGCGGCGCTCGCCGAAACGGGGCTCGAGGTTCGCGTGCTGGTGCCGGCCTACCCGGCGCTGGTTGCAGCCTTTCCCGAGCGGGTTGCCATGGCGCGCATCGAGCGCCCCGGCGCCGAATTGCTGCCGGCCACGATCTCCCGAGCGGCACTGCAACCGCGACTCGACCTGCTGCTCGTCGAGTGCCCGGCCTTTTACGACCGGCATGGCGGCCCCTACCAGGACCGCGGCGGTCACGACTGGCCCGACAACGCCCTTCGCTTCGGCCTGCTGTCGCGACTCGCTGCGCTGCTCGCCAGCGACGAAACGCCGCTCGACTGGCATCCCGATGTCCTGCACTGCAACGACTGGCAGACCGCGCTGGCCGCCGCTTATCGGCGCTACCGGCACAAGGCAGGCGCCGCGATCGTCACGACGATCCACAACCTCGCTTTCCAGGGGCTGTTCCCGCTGTCGCGAGTCCACGCGCTCGACCTGCCCGCGGCCGCGATGTCGATCGAAGGCGTCGAATTCCACGGGCAGATGTCGTTCCTGAAGGCCGGCCTGCAGCACAGCGATCGCCTGAGCACGGTGAGCCCGACCTACGCGCGCGAGATCTGCGAGCCCGATCACGGTTTCGGGCTCGACGGGGTGCTGCGCCACCGACGCGATCGCCGCAGCGGCGACCTGGTGGGCATCCTGAACGGCATCGACACGCGTCAGTGGAACCCGGCGACTGACCGCGCGATCGCCGCGCCGTACAACGCGCGCTCGCTGGCGCTCAAGCAGTTGAATCGTGCCGCGCTCGCCGAGCGCTGCGGCCTCGCGCTGCAGGCGGACACCCCGGTGCTCGGAATGATCAGCCGCATCACCCTGCAAAAAGGTGCCGACCTGGTGATCGAAGCGGCGCCCGGGTTGCTGGCACGCGGCGCCCGACTGGTGATCCTCGGCTCGGGTGACGCCGGGCTGGAGGCCGCCTGGCGCGCCCTGGCTGCGGCGCATCCGGGGCGCATCGACGTGCAGATCGGCTTCGACGAGGCGCTCGCGCACCTGATCGAGGCTGGCGCCGACCTGTTCCTGATGCCCTCGCGCTTCGAGCCCTGTGGCCTGAACCAGATGTACAGCCTGGCCTACGGCACACCACCGGTGGTGCGCGCCACCGGCGGACTGGCCGACACCGTGGTCGATTGCACACCGCGCACGCTGGCCGACGGCACCGCAAATGGTTTTGCCTTCGGGCCGCCGAGCAGCGATGCGCTGCTGGCGGCGGCCGTGCGCGCCATCCAGGCCTGGCGCGATCCCGGCACCTGGCGCCGGCTGCAGCACAACGGCATGGCGCGCGACTGGGGCTGGGCGCCGGCCGCGCGGCAATATGCGGAGTGGTACCGATCGAGTCTCGGGCGCGCGCGGTGAAGGCGCGACGCCTCCCTGAAGTCCAGCGGGCTGCTAGACGCCGAGGTAGCGCGCGAGCAGGCCAGGCTGGGCCTTCAGCGCGGCCGCCGGCCCTTCGTGCGCGATGTGGCCGTTGTTGATGATGTAGACGCGGCTGGCCAGCGCCAGCGTCGCGGCGAGATTCTGCTCCACCAGGACGATGGTCTGACCCGATTGCGCCAGGTCGCGGCACGCACGCACCAGATCCTGCACGATGACCGGGGCGAGGCCTTCGAACGGCTCGTCGAGCAGCACGATCTTCGGATCGCGCACCAGGGCGCGCGCGATCGCCAGCATCTGCTGCTCGCCGCCGGAGAGGTCGGTGCCGCGGCTGGTGCGCCGCCGCTTCAGGCGCGGAAACATTGCGTAAATGCGTTCCAGCGGCCACCTGTTCTGCGCGGTCATCCCGGCGAGGACGATGTTCTCTTCCACGTTCAGGCTGCCGAAAATGCGCCGGTCCTCATGCACGAGCTGCATGCCGACCCGTGCGATGTCGTGCGCTTTCCTGCCGGCGAGTTCCACGCCGTCGAGCCTGACGCTGCCGTTCCTGGGCTTCACCACGCCCATGAGGCTCTTCAACGCAGTCGACTTCCCCGCGCCGTTGCGCCCGAGCAGCGCCACCACCTCGTTCTTCTCCACGCGCATCGAGACGTCGAACAGGATGTGGCTGTCGCCGTAGTAGCTGTTCAGCCCGCTGACTTCGAGCAGGCTCATGCCGTCTCTCCGTGAAACGCGAACCCTTCGTGCACGCCGCCGAGATAGGCCTCCTGGACCTTGGCGTCGACCTTGATCTGCTCGGGCGTGCCCTCGACCAGCACACGGCCCTCCTGCAGCACGGTGACCCGCTCCACCAGTTCGAACAGCGAATCCATGTCATGGTCGATGACGATCATCGTGCGGCCGGCGGCAATCGACTTCAGCAGCGCCACGGTCTCGACGCGCTCCTGCGGGCTCATGCCGGCCAGCGGCTCGTCGAGCAGCAGAAGGCTCGGCGAGGTTGCGAGCGCCAGGCCGATCTCGAGCCGCCGCTTCTCGCCGTAGGCGAGTTCGGACACGGGCGTGTCGAGTCGCCCGACCAGGTTCACCAGCGCCGCCGTGCTCTCGACGTGCGCATCGAGGCCCGGAACCCTTCTCAGGCTCCTGTACATGTCGAGCCTGAACTTGCCGCGCAGCGCGCCGAGTGCCGCGATCGTCAGGTTCTGCCGCACGGTGAGCCGCTCGAAGAGCTGGTTGATCTGGTAACTCTTGGTGAGCCCGAGCTGGCAGGCGTCGATGACGCCCATCGTGGTGATGTCGCGGCCATCGAACACGATCCGGCCCGAGGTGGGCGCAACTTCGCAGGTGAGCATCCTGAAGAACGTGCTCTTGCCCGCGCCGTTCGGCCCGATGATGCCGCGGATCTCGCCATGGTCGACGGCGAAGTCGATGTCGAGGTTGGCGACGAGGCCGCCGTAGCGCTTCGTCAGGCCGGTCACCTGGAGGATGGGGCCGCTCTTGCCGCCGGTGGGCCTGCGCCGCACAGGCATGGCCACGACCGTGGCGTGCAGCGGCGAGGAAGGCGCCGCAGCGGCGGGCGCCTGCCCGGAGAACGCCCCCGCCGTCGCAGTCGCCGTACCGGCCAGCCGCTGCGCCGCCCGCCCGCCGCGTCCCGCGAGCCGCCAGAGATCGACGATGGCGCCGGCCAGGCCGCGGCGCAGGAACACCACCAGCAGCACGAACACGATGCCCAGCACCAGCTTCCAGGTGCCGCCCAGGTTCAGCGTCGTCTGGAAGAAATCGCTCAGCAGCAGCCAGGTCGCCGCGCCGAGCAACGGGCCGAACAGCGTGCCCGCGCCGCCGATCGCGGTCTGCATGACGATCTCGCCCGAGGTCGCGAACATGAAGGCATCGGGCGGCATGAAACCCTGCATCAGGCCGAGCAGGCCGCCTGCGAAACCGGCATACATCGCGGCCACCACGAAGACGGTGAGTTTGTAGCCGTGGATGTCGTGCCCGAGCGCCTGCGCGCGCAGCGGATTGTCACGTATGGCACGCAGCAGCAACCCGACCGGCGAGCGCACGAGACGCAACGCAAGCACCAGTCCGACGAAGTACCAGAACGCGAAGAAGACGTACATCGACAGGTTGTCGTCGAACGCGATGGTCGTGAAGCCGAGGTGCAGATTCGGCGTCGGCACGCCAGGCAGGCCATTCTCGCCTCCGGTGTAGGCCGACAGCGGGTTGAACTCGACGAAGAAGAAGACCTCGGCGATCGCCACGGTGATCATGGCGAAGTAGATGCCGGTGCGCCTGAGCGCGATCAGGCCGACCAGGTAGCCGACGACTCCCGCGACGATGGTGCCGAGCAGGACGGCGGCGATCGTGTTGGTGAACGAGGTCTGCGTGAGCAGCCAGGCCGCGAACATCCCGCCGGTGCCGAAGAACGCGGACTGCCCGAACGAGAGCAGGCCGGTGTAGCCGAACAGGAGGTCGAAGCCGATCCCGACCAGGCCCCAGATGAGGATGCGGTTGATCGTGGTCGGCGAAATACCGAGCTGGGGCAGCACGAACGGCGCTGCGATCAGCGCGAGCGCGGTCACGATCTCGACGACGAAGGGGCGTTTTCTGGTCAGCATCGCAGGCCCGCGTTCACTCGCGGCCCGCCGTGCCGAGCAGTCCGTGGGGACGAAGCACGAGCACGAGCGTCATCGCCACGAAGAGCATGACGTAGGAATAGGCAGGGTCGAACATCGAGGTGATGCTGATGATCTCGCCGGCGATGAGGCCGCCGAGCACCGCGCCCGTGAAGGAGCCGACGCCGCCGATCACGACCACGACGAAGGTCTGCACCAGGATCGCGTCGCCGACATCGGGTGCGATGGAAACCACTGGCGCGTTGACGATGCCCGCGAAACCCGCCGCCATGGCACCGATGCCGAACACCAGCATGAAGACCTTGTAGACGTTGATGCCGAGCGAGTCGACCATCACCGCATCCTCGATCCCGGCACGCACGATCATGCCGATGCGCGTGCGGTAGAGCACGAAATACAGCACCAGCAGCGCCACCGCGATGATGCCGAGCAGCGCCAGACGGTAGGTCGGATAGACCATGAAGCCGAGCGGCGTGATGCCGACGAGCGCATCCGGCGGCGGCATTCTCTGCGACAGGCTGCCGAAGAAGAAACGCACGGCCTCGACGAAGACGATGCCCAGCCCGAAGGTGACCAGCAACTGGTCTTCGGGCGGGCGCGAATAGAAGTGGCGGATGACCAGCCGCTCGGTCACCACGCCCACTGCCATGACGAACGACGAACCGGCGATGACCGCGACGACGAACGAGCCGGTGTGCGACCAGGCCACCCAGCCGGCATAGCCGCCCAGCATGAACATCGCGCCGTGCGCGAGATTGAGCACGCCGAGCGTGCCGTAGATGATCGTCAGGCCGGAGGAGATCAGCGCCAGCAGCGCGCCGAGCACCAGCCCGTTGAAGCACTGCGAGATGAAGTTGGCCCAGTTGATCACGCTGTTTCGCCCGAAGCGTCAATGACGGCCGCCAGACGCGGCGGCGCGCGCGCCAGGCGCCCTGCGGCGCGCACGGGCCGCAGGGCGCGCTCGCCTGTCAGGCGTCCTCGCCCAGCTTGCAGCCGAACGCGTCCGGCGCCTGGATCACCGTCTCGCCAGCGACGAGCTCGAGCACCTCCCAGAAGTCCTCGTTGTTCTTCATGTCCTTCTTCGCCTTCCCGCGAACGATGACCACCGGGCGCACGCACTGATGATCCTGCGGTCGATAGTGGACATCGCCGAGCAGCGAGGGGATGGTTTCGCCCTTCTCGAACTGCCGGATGACGTCGGGCGGATAGAAGCTGCCCGCCTCGGTCACCATCCGCGCCCAGTGCGCGAAACTGACGTAGGCGTTCTCGGCGCCCCACTCCGGCCGGTAGCCGTACTTCTTCCGGAACGACTCGACGAACAGCTTCGCAAGCGGGAACCTGTCCTCGAGCGTCCACCAGAAGTCGGTGGCGGCGAACACGCCGGCCGTGAGATCCGGCCCCACCTCCTTGGCGAGGAAGGGAATCTGGTAGGGGATCACCAGCGTCATCTTCGGGATCAGGCCGAACTGCTTTGCCTGCTGCGTCGAAAGCACCGCGTCGCGACCCCAGTTGACGTTGATCAGGAAATCGGCGCCCGAGTTCGCAATGTTGGTCAGGTACTGGCTGAAATCCTGGGTGCCGAGCGGGGACACCTGGTTGGTCACCATCGTCCAGCCGGCCTTCTCGGTCAGGTAGTCATTGACCGACTTCGTCGTGGTGTGGCCATAGGTGTAATCGGGCGTCATGAACGCCGCCTTGCGGTTCTTGCCGAAGTTCTTCACAAGAACGGGGCCGATCGCATTGGCGGCCATCTCGCCGTAGAAACCCTGGCGGAACCCGTAGCGCACGCAGTCCTTGCCGGTGGTGTCGTTGGAGCCCGAGATGCCGGGCATGTAGAGGATCTTCTCGCGCTGCGCGAACTTGTTCAGCGCAACCGCCACGGCCGACGAGGTCGACCCGGTCATCAGGACCACCTTCTTCTGGTTGATGAAGGTCTGCTGCGCCTGCACCCCCTGGTTCGGCTTGGCGGCCGAGTCGGCCGAGACCAGCTCGACTTTCTTGCCGAGCACGCCCTTGTCGACCTTCGGGGCGAGCTTCTTCATCAGTTCGTGGCTGGTGTTGATGTGCTCGACCGCAAGTTGCCAGCCCTTCAGTTCGTCCTCGCCCTGCACCGCGTAGGTACCGGTGAGCGGCACTGCGGCGCCGATGTAGACCGTACTGCCCTGCGAGCCTGCCGGCCAGGTGCCGATCGGCGGTTTGTCGGCGGCGTACACCCAGCCGACGTGGCCCAGACCGGGAATCAGCGTCACGCCGGCCGCACTCACCCCCGCACGCAACACCCGGCGGCGCGACGCGACGGGTGGCGTCGCGTTCGCGAGCCCGATCTGTGCCTCGTTCTTCGTCGCTGCCGCAACTGCCCCGAGCACCTTGCGGCGGCCATTGCCGTCGAATCCGCTCATTTCGCCTCCTGTGTGGCTGTGTGACCATTCACCCGGTGTCCGGATCGGCTCGAATCGCACGACCACGGCGCCAGAACTCGTGACAAGAATGTTCTTGTAAAGTCAATACATCAATATCTAATTGACTTGACGAGATATTTTTGTCAAGAATGCAGAATGCATTATGGAAATCTGTCGATAATTGACCTTGCGGCGCAGCATCGAGTGCTGCGACAGCCGCCATGCCGCGCTCGCTGATCGGCGCGCGCATTCGCGAGCAGCGCCGTTCGCTGGGCATCACGCAAGCGGGCCTGGCGGCCAGGATCGGCATCTCGGCCTCGTACCTGAACCTGATCGAGCGCAACAGGCGCAACATCGGCGGCGCGCTGCTCAAGCGTGTCGCGGGCGCGCTCGGCATGGCACTGGACGAACTCGACGGCGCCGCCGGGCGTCGCCTGCTCGACGACCTGGGCGATCTCACGGGCGATTCGCGGCTGACTGCACTGCAACTCGATCCGGAGAGCATCGACGACCTCGCCGGCCGCCATCCCGGTTGGGCACGCGCCCTCGTCGTGCTGCAACGCGCGCTGCTCGACCGCGACCGGGCGGTGGCGGCGCTGTCGGACCGGTTGAGCCATGATCCGTTCCTGGGCGACGCCGTGCACAACGTGCTGAGCCGGGTCGCCGCGATCCGGTCCTCCTCGGAAATCCTGGAAACGGTCGAAGACCTCGAGCCCGCACAACGCCAGCGCTTCGTCTCGATCGTCGGCGCCGAGAGCGCGCGCCTGTCCGACCTGGCACACGCGCTCGCCGCGTTCTTCGATCAGGCACACACCACCACACGCTCGATCACGCCGGCCGACGAGGTCGACGACCTCCTGTTCGACCACGACAACCACTTTGCCGCGCTCGAACAGGCCGCCACCGACCTGCGTGCCGCCGCGGCGATCGAGGGCAACTGTCGCGAAAGCTCGCTGGCGGACTACCTGCTGCACACCCACTCGGTGCGTGCCGAACTGCGCCCGGCGGCCGAGATCGAGGCGCTCGCGCCGGGGCGCGCGGCGGCTTTCGCCGCCGATGGCCGCACCCTGATGCTCTCCGACGTTGCACCGCATCGGACGCGGCGTTTCCAGCTTGCGTTGGCCGCCGCCGGCTTGTTCCACCAGGGGCGGCCGGTGGCTGCGCAGATCGACGCGGCCGCGCGCCTGACCAGCGCGGCCGCTCGCCGGCGCGCCCAGCGCGCGCTCTCTGCATACCTGGCCGCGGCGGTGCTGATGCCCTATGACGCCTTCCGCGACGCCGCGGAGCGATCGCGCTACGACCTGCAACACCTCGCGCGGCGCTTTGACGCGAGCTACGAGCAGGTCTGCCACCGCCTCGTGACGCTGCGCCGGCCAGGTGCCGAAGGCATTGCGTTCGGGCTGATGCGTGCCGATCCCGCCGGCTTCGTGACCAAGCGCTTTCCGCTACCGCACCTGCTGCTGCCGCGCCACGGCAACGCCTGCCCGATGTGGGCCGTCTACGAGGCGTTCCAGAGCCCCGGCGCGATCGTGCGCCAGCTCGCGGCCTTCCCCACCGGCGATCGCTACCTCTTCCTGGCCCGGTCGATCGAGAAGCCGCGCCCGGCGTTCACCATGCCGCGCCGACTGGTGTCGGTGATGCTCGCCTGCCATGCGCTGCACGCCGACCGCACGGTGTACGCTGACGGACTCGACCTGTCCTCCTCGGCCCCGGCGGTGCCGGTCGGCCCGAACTGCCGGCTGTGCGTGCGACGCGACTGCGTCTATCGCGAGGAAGACCCGATCATCGATGCGTAGGCCGATGTCATGGCGGCTGCGCAGCCAGCGCCTGCGCGCACGCGGACCCGGCCAGGCGCTACACTCGCCGCGGTGTCCGGAATCCGCAGCGCGAGAGGGAGACGAAGCATGGCCACGCGTGTGCTGATTGCCGAAGACGAGCCGAACATCGTCGAATCGCTGAGCTTCGTGCTCGGCCGCGACGGCTTCGAAGTCGAGGCCGTGCCCGACGGCGAGTCGGCACTCGAGCGGCTGCGCGCCACCCATCCCGACCTGATGATCCTCGACGTGATGCTGCCGCGGCTCAACGGCTTCGAAGTGCTCAAGCGTGTGAAGTCCGATCCGTCGCTGCGCTCGATCCCGGTCATCGTCCTGACCGCCAAAGGACAGGCACACGACCGCCGCATGGCCGAGGAACTCGGCGTTGACGGCTTCATGACCAAGCCGTTCTCCAACCGCGAGATCGTCGAGCAGGTGCGACGGCTGGCACGCGGCTGAGGCGCGCGCACCGGCGCCGGCGCCCCACCCGAGCCGTGAACGCACCGCCCACCTCGTCCCGGCTGCGCGACGCCGCGGCGATCCTGCCGCTGGTCGGACTGTTCCTGCTGATGCCGCCGACGATCACGCTGTTCACGGCCCGCTACCACATCGCCGGCGTGCCGCTGATCGTGGCCTGGCTGTTCGGAGTGTGGATCGCGCTGATCGCCTGCGCCGCGCTGCTGGCACGCGCCATCGGGCGCAGCGAGCGGACTGCCGGCCCGACGCGCGACGATACCGGCCACCCGGATGCGGCCCCGTGATGCTGTCGGCCAACCTGGTGCTGACGATCGCGCTGATGTACGTGGCGCTGCTGTTCGCGGTCGCCTTCGTCGGCGACCGGCGCGCGCGCACCGGTCGGCTCGGATGGCTGCAGTCGCCGCTCGTCTACACGCTGTCGATCTCGGTCTACTGCACCTCGTGGACCTTCTACGGAGCAGTGGGTTCGGCCGCTCGCAATGGCCTGGAATTCGCGACGATCTACGTCGGTCCGACCCTCGTGTTCGTCGGCTGGTGGGTGTTCCTGCGCAAGATCGTGCGCATCGGCCACGTGCACGGCATCACCTCGATCGCCGACATGATTTCCTCGCGCTACGGCAAGAGCCCGAGCCTGGCGGCGCTGGTCACGCTGATCGCGGTGGTCGGCGCCACGCCGTACATCGCGTTGCAGTTGCGCGCGGTCACGGTCAGCTTCCAGGTCATCGGCAACGCCGGCCCCGAGCCCCTGTCGGGGCTTCCCGCCGCGACGCCCGATTTTCACCTCGGATTCTGGGTCGCGGCCGGCATGGCGGTGTTCACCATCCTGTTCGGCACGCGCAACATCGACGCCAAGGAGCGCCATCACGGCGTGGTCGCGGCGATCGCCCTCGAGGCGGTGGTCAAGCTGGTGGCGCTGCTCGCGGTGGGCCTGATGGTCATCTACGGAATCTCGAACGGACCGCACGACATCTTTGCACGCGCCTCGCCCGAGATCCTGCACGCGCACGACGTGTTCGGGCCGCGCTGGGTGGCGGTCACGCTGCTGTCGGCGGCGGCGATCGTCTGCCTGCCGCGCGAGTTCCAGGTGACGGTGGTCGAGAACACCGACGAGCGCCATCTGCGCACCGCGTCGTGGCTGTTTCCGCTGTACCTGATGCTGATCTCGCTGTTCGTGTTGCCGATCGCGATCGCCGGCCTGAGCTTCCTGCCGGAGGGTTCCAACCCGGACATGTTCGTGCTGACGCTGCCGATGTGGGCGCGCCAGGAGTCGATCGCACTGCTGGCCTTTCTCGGTGGCTTCTCGTCGGCCACTTCGATGGTGATCGTGACCTGCATCGCGCTGTCGACGATGGTCTCGAACCACCTGATCATGCCGGTGGCGCTGCGCCTGGGCTGGGTGTCGCTGAACGCGAGCGGCGAAATCCGCCGCTTCCTGCTCGCGAGCCGGCGCGCCAGCATCTGCCTGATGCTGCTGCTCGGCTTCCTGTATTTCCGCGTCAAGGGCAACTCCGACGCGCTGGCATCGATCGGACTGATCTCGTTTGCCGGCGTCGCGCAGGTGATGCCGAGCCTGGCAGGCGGTCTGTTCTGGCGGCGCGCGAACGCCGATGGCGCGCTCGCCGGCCTGGCGACGGGCAGCCTGCTCTGGGCCTACACGCTGTTCCTGCCGAGCTTCGGCGGCGACTTCCTGGTGTCCTCGAAGGTGATCGCCGACGGCCCCTTCGGGCTGTCGCTGCTGCGCCCGCACGCGCTCTTCGGGCTGGACCGGCTCGACCCGCTGATGCATTCGCTCTTCTGGAGCCTGTCGGTGAACACGCTGCTGTTCGTCCTGTTGTCGCTCGTGCGCGAGGCCAGGCCGCTGGAGCGACTGCAGGGCACGCTGTTCGTCGACGTGTTCCGCACGCCGGCCGAAGCCGCCAGCCGACTGGTGCGGCGTTCGGCCACCACCGCCGACCTGAGTATCCTCGCGCAGCGCATTCTCGGCACCGACGAGGCGACACGGCTGTTTCGCGAAGCCGGCCGCGCGCAGGACGCGGGCAGTCGGGTGCCGCTGGCCGACGACGCCTTCATCACGTTGCTCGAACGCAAGCTCGCGGGCAGCATCGGCGCCGCCTCGGCCCACGCGATGATCTCCCAGGTGATCACCGGCGAGACGATCAGCCTGGACGCGCTGATGAAAATCGCCGACGAGACGCAGCGCGTGCGCGAATACAGCCGTCAGCTCGAGCAGAAGTCGCGCGAGCTCGAAGCCACGGCGCGCCAGTTGAGGGATGCCAACGAGCGGCTCACGCGGCTGGACGCCGAGAAGGACGATTTCCTCAGCCAGGTCAGCCACGAGGTGCGCACGCCAATGACCTCGATCCGCTCGTTCTCCGAAATCCTGCTCGACACCAGGGGCCTCGACGAACGACAGGCCGCGCACTTCGTGCAGGTGATTCACGCCGAAAGCATTCGCCTGACACGCCTGCTCGACAGCATCCTCGACCTGAGCCTGGTCGAGCACGGCGAGGCGCCGCTGAAGCTTGCGCCGGCCAACCCGGAAGAGGCCCTCGAGAGCGCGCTGCGAACCTGCCAGGGCCTGGCCGCGAAGGCCGCAGTGCGGCTGCACAGCGAGGCGCGCACCCACGGCGCAATCGCCCGGGCCGACGCCGACCGGCTGAACCAGGTGTTCATCAACCTGATCTCGAACGCGATCAAGTACAACACCAACCCCGCGCCATGGGTGCGCGTGAGCAGCCGCATCACCGGCGGCGACTACGAGGTGCTGGTCGAGGACAACGGCCCGGGCATCCTTGCCGAGGAGCGCGAACTGATCTTCTCCAAGTTCCTGCGCGGCTGGGCGCACACGCAGACGCCGGCCGCCGGAGCGGGTCTGGGGCTGGCGATCAGTGCGCAGATCATGCGTCGGCACGGCGGATCGCTGACACTGGTGTCGGACGCCGCACCCGGCGCCTGTTTCAGGGTGACCCTGCCACTGGCGGGCCGGGGAACGGCGTGAACCGGCGCCGCCTATTCCAGATCGATCCTGCCTTCGAAGCGGGCCTCGGCGCCGAGTTCCGGAATCTGCAGCGTGACCGCGGCCGACAGCGATCCGATGCCGGCAATGCGACCGTCGGCGATCGCCTTCGCGACCGCCTGCTCGATCTCGCGCTGCGAATTCACGCCGACCATCTTCAGGAACTTGCGCACGCCCAGATTGAAGGCTTCCTCGTTCATCGGATACTCCACACAGTGAACCGGACACCCATTGTGCACCCGCTCGTGCGTCGTTCACGGCGACCTTGCCGAACGGCTCGCGCACGCGAGCGCCAGCGATCGCATGGCGTGACGGCGAACCCGCGATGAACGAGCACGACGCCCGCGATGCGCTGCTGGTGCGCGCCTACGAGACCGCACTGCCGCGGACCGTGGGCTGGAGCATCGACGACAGCGCCTGGGCAACCCGGGCGGCAGCCGAAGTCGAAGGCGAGCACGCGAGCGTCGCGGCCTTCGTCGCACGGCGCGCGCGGCTGGCAGCCGAGCGCCTGGGTGCGGTCGACGCAGGGGTGCGGCGCGCCCTGCGTGCGCTCGACTGGCGCCCCTGGATCGCCTGGGTGCTGTTGCTGTTCGCATTCGCGCTCGGTGCGGCCGGCGATGCGGTGGGTGCGCGGCACCGGATCAACGTGCTGGCACCGCCACTTCTGGCGCTGATCGCCTGGAACCTCGCGGTCTACGTCGCGATCGGTGTGCGTGCGCTGGCCTCGCTGGTATGGCGTCAGCCGGCCCGACACGGCCCGATCGCGCGGCTCGTCGCGCGGCTCGCGCACGCCGCGCATGCCGCACAGGCGCAGCCCGCCGCGGCAACCGATGCCTCGCCGCTCGCGCGTTTCGCGCTCGACTGGACGCGCGCCAGCGCGAAGCTCGCTGCGACGCGCGTCGCACGGGTGCTGCACACGGCTGCGATTGCATTCGCGTTGGGCGCGCTGTGCGGCATGTACGTCCGCGGGCTCGGTCTCGAGTACCGCGCCGGCTGGGAGAGCACATTCCTGGGCGCGCCCGCGGTGCAGGCGCTGCTCGCACTGGTGCTGGGGCCGGCCTCCGCACTCACCGGCATCGCGCTGCCCGATGCCGCGCGCCTCGAGGCGATGCGCTTCACGGCCTCGCCCGGAGAGCCGGCCGCCGGCTGGATCCACCTGTATGCGGTCACGGTCGGACTCGTCGTGCTGCTGCCGCGCCTGGCGCTGGCGGTGGTCGACCGCATGCGCGAGTACCGCCTTGCCACGCGCTTTCCGCTGCCGCTCGACGACGCCTATTTCACGTCGCTGGTGCGCGCGCATCGCGGCGAAGCGGCAACCGTGGTGACCGTCGCCCACGCGCAGGCGCTCGCCCCCCAGGCGGCACTGGGGCTGCGCGCGATGCTGGTCACCGTGCTGGGCGAGAAGACCACCCTGAATGTGGCCCCGTCGATCGGTTACGGCGACGAGGAGACAGCAGCACGCGTGCTGGCGCAAGCCGTGCCGGGGACCTCGCCAGTCACGCTGGTGGTGGCGCTGTTCGCGTCGACCGCAACCCCCGAGGCCCAGGCCCAGGGCGTCTTCGTCGACGCCCTGGCAACTGCGCTGCCGGCCAGCGCGAGACTGCTGTCACTGGTCGACGAGTCGGCGTTCGTCACACGCTTCGGCAGCACCGATCCGGCCGCGCTGCGTCGCCGTCACGAGCGCCGTGCGGCCTGGGGCAGCTTCCTGGCGGGGCACGGGCAGCACCCGCTGATCCTGGATCTCGCCCACGGCGACCCCACCGAGGCGGTGCGCGCGCTACGCGATGCGCTCGACCGGATGGCCAGCGGCGTGCCTGCACAGACCACCACCTGATGCCGCAGACCATCGCCCTCAGTCTCGTCTCGCACACCAACGTCGGCAAGACGACCCTGGCGCGCACGCTGCTGGGCCGCGACGTGGGCGTGGTGCGCGATCAGGCGCACGTCACCGAAGCCGCCGAGGCGTATCCGATGATCGAAACCGCCGATGGCGACCGCATGCTGCTGTGGGATACGCCCGGCTTCGGCGACAGCGCGCGGCTGGCACGCCGCCTGGCTGCCTCGTCCGAGCCGATCGGCTGGTTGCTGGGCCAGGTCTGGGACCGCTTCCGCGACCGGGCGTTCTGGTCGACCCAGCAGGCGATACGCAACGTCCGCGACGGCGCCGACGTGGTGCTGTACCTGGTCAACGCGTCCGAGCTCACCGACGGCCCCGGCTACCTGGCCAGCGAATTGCAGCTGCTGCAGTGGATCGGAAAGCCCGTCGTGGTACTGCTCAACCAGCTCGGCCCCCCGCGCGCGCCGGCCGACGAGGCGGCCGAGGTCCAGGCCTGGCGCAACCGGTTGGCGGCGGTGGCGCCAGTGCGTGCGGTGCTGCCGCTCGACGCCTTCGCGCGCTGCTGGGTGCAGGAGGCCACGTTGCTGCGCACCGTGCAGGGATTGCTCCCGGAGTCCAGGCGCGCCGCCTGCGCGCGGCTGCTCGACGAATGGCTGACACGGCGCCGGGCGGTCTTCGACGCATCGATCGCCGTCCTCGCCGAGCGGCTTGCGCGCGCCGCCGTCGACCGCGAGCCGCTGCCCGACAGTGGCGTCCTCGGACGCTTGCGCGAGGCCGGCGCCACGCTGGGTACGCTGCGCGGCGGGCACGACGACACCGGAGAAAGCGCGCCGGACCGTCGTCGCGCGATGCGCCTGCTCGCCGAACGGCTGGACGCCGACGTGCATGCAGGCACCGCGCGACTGATCGCGCTGCACGGACTCGAAGGGCACGCCTCGCCGGGCGAGGTGCTGGCACGGCTCGCCGACCACTTCGCGGTGAGCGAGCGGCTCGACGAAGGCCGGGCGGCGGTGTTGGGCGGCGTCGTCACCGGCGCGCTCGCCGGCCTGAAGGCCGATCTCGCCACCGGCGGCCTGAGCTTCGGTGCCGGCATGCTCACCGGCGGGATCCTGGGCGCGCTGGGGGCCTTCGGCCTGGCGCGCGGCTACAACGTGGTGCGTGGCGCGCAGTCCTCGTCGGTCGCCTGGACCGACGCGGCGCTCGACGAACTGGCGGTGACCGCGTTGCTCGGGTACCTGGCCGTGACGCACTACGGACGAGGCCGCGGCGACTGGGCGGCGTCGGAATGCCCACCGCACTGGCACGCGATCGTGGTGGCCACCCTTGTCGAGCGCCGCCGGGCATTCGAGGCGATCTGGGCGCTGCGCGCACGCACCGATGCGGAATCCGTGCTGAAGACGGCGCTGCGTCCCGCCTTGTCGGAGTCGGCCACCGAGGTGCTCGCGCGACTGTATCCGGGCTCGGTCGTCGCCGGTGCCTCCGGCAGGCACGCCGGGGAAACGACCGATCCGGGCGCGTAGCGCATCGCCTGCGGTCATCCCTGCGCCGGCGCATTCCCGGCGACCGTCCGCGCCTGCCGCCCCGCCGCCCGTCGCCGCACCCACCCTCACCCGCTTGCGCGAAGGCGGCGCCACGCGCAGCATCCCTATCCGACGCCGGTGGGTGACCGTATACTCCGGCGCAATAACACAGGGTGGTCCCATGACGGGGCTTGCCGGCCGGGTCCAAGCGGAGTCCGAAATGCGTTCGATCATCCAGTCTTCTGCGCTCGTTGCGTCCGCCCTGGGCGCGGCCCTCGCCAGCGCCCCGATGCCCGTGTCTGCGGCCGACCAGGCCGGCTTCAACCCGCACGGCTTCAAGCTGCCCACCGGCGTCTACCGCTGCGAGTTGAATCGCAGCGTGAACGTGCGTGAGGTCTCGGCCGACCTGTCGTCGGCAGTCGTGCAATTCGACAGGAAGGAATACCGGATGCAGGCGGTGGGCGCGCGCAGCGGCGCGCTGCGCTACGAAGATCCGAAGTCCGGACTGGTCTGGCTCGTCATTTCCACCAAGTCGATGCTGCTCGACACCAAGCACGGCCGCCAGCTGGCCAACGAGTGCAAGACCTGATCCGCGGCTGATCCTCGACGAGCCGGGGCCGACGCAGCGCGTCCGCCCCGGCTTTCGTTTTTCCCCGCAACGGGGGAAACCCCGATCCCTTGCGGCTTGCGCGGCCCGGCGGCTTCCGACAGACTCTGCGCCAGTTCCATGGACTCCGGCGCCTGCGTGACCCGGCCGGTCGAACACCCACTGCCCCCCGAACGACGACCCGAACCGCGCCTGCTCGAGCTCGACGCGATCACGCTCTCCTTCGGTGGGGTCAGGGCACTGAACGGCGTGGGCTTCGCGGTGGCGGCCGGGTCGATCACTTCGGTCATCGGGCCGAACGGCGCGGGCAAGACCTCGCTGTTCAACACCGTCTCCGGCTTCTATCGCCCGCAGTCGGGCTCGATCCGCTTCGGGGGACGCGACATCACCCGGCTGCCGGCGCCCGGGCGCGCCGCACTCGGCCTGGCGCGCAGCTTCCAGAACATCGCGCTGTTCCGCGGCATGACGGTGCTCGACAACATCAAGCTCGGCCGGCACTGCCACCTGCGCACCAACGTGTTCGACGCACTGCTCTACTTCGGCCGCGCGCGGCGCGAGGAAATGGCGTTGCGCGCCGAGATCGAGGAGCACATCATCGATTTCCTCGAGATCGACCACATCCGGCACGCACCGGTCGCGGCGCTGTCCTACGGCCTGCAGAAGCGCGTCGAGATGGCTCGCGCACTCGCGATGAAACCGAAGATCCTGATGCTCGACGAACCGGTCGCCGGCATGAACCGCGAGGAGACCGAGGACATGGCGCGCTTCATCCTCGATCTGCGCACCGAGTGGGGCATCACCGTGCTGATGGTCGAGCACGACATGGGGATGGTGATGGACATCTCCGACCACGTGGTCGTGCTGAACTTCGGCGAGGTGATCGCCGAAGGCGCGCCCGCCGAGGTGCAGAACGACCCGGAGGTGGTTCGCGCCTACCTCGGATCGGGCGACGTCGCCGAGTTGCGCGGCAAGCTGCGTGCCGCGGCCTCGGGGGCGCGGTCGTGAACGTCGACTGGCTGTTCCTCTTCGAGATCTCGCTCGCAGGCCTGGGCACCGGCGGACTGTACGCACTGACCGGCCTGGCCTTCGTGATGATCTACAAGGCCACGCGCGTGGTGAACCTGGCGATCGGCGAAATGCTGATGTTCGGTGCCTACGTGTTCTTCGCCTTCGCCGCCGGCATGGCCTGGCCGGTCTGGATGGCGATCGCCGGCGCCGTCGTGGCGGGCGGCCTGCTCGGCGCGACGGTCGAGCGCACGATGATCCGGCCGATGCTCGGGGAGTCGCCGATCGCGGTGTTCATGGTCACCGTCGGACTGGGATCGATCCTGGTCGGTGCGGTCGAACTCGTCTGGACGGCGGACCCGCGATTGCTGCCGGACTTCATGCCATCCGATCCGGTCATGATCGGCGAGGCGTTCGTCTCGCCGAAGGTGTTCTACGGCTTCCTGATCGCGTCCGGATCGATCGCCGCGGTCCTTGCGGTGTTCCGCTTCTGGCGGGGGGGCGTCGCGCTGCGCGCGACCGCATCGGACCAGGCTGCTGCCTGGTCGATGGGCATCGACGTGGCGCGCGTGTTCTCGCTGTCCTGGACCGTCGCCGGCATGATCGGCGCCGTGGCGGGCATCGTCGTCGGGGCGATCGGCGGGATCTCGTCGACGATGGGCATCTTCGGGCTGTCGGTGCTGGTGGTGGTGATCTTCGGCGGCCTCGACAGCATCGCCGGCGCGCTGGTCGGCGGACTGTTCATCGGCCTGGTCGAGACACTGGCCGGCGCCTACTTCGGCGGGGAGTTCAAGGTGCTCGCCACGTTCCTGCTGCTGGTGCTGATCCTGATGGCGCGTCCGTACGGACTGTTCGGCACCCCCGAGATCGAACGGCTGTGACGGACACGCCATGAGGATCGGTGCGGCCCGCCAGAGCTACGCAGCCGACGAGGCGCTGCTCGACACGCGCACGCAGTGGGCGTGGATGAGCGTGCTCGGTGCCGCGCTGCTGGTGTTTCCGTTCGTTGCGAACTCCTACTGGCTCTACCTCGCCTGCCTGGTGGCCATCCACATCGCCAGCGCCACCGGCCTGAACATCCTGACCGGCTATACGGGCCTGGTCAGCCTCGGCCAGGCCGCCTTCATGGGGCTGGGCGCGTACACGGTGGCCGTGCTGGAACTGCGCGCGGGAACACCGGCGTTGCTGAACCTCGTGGCTGGCGGCGGCGTCGCGATGATCGGCGGCGTGATCGTCGGCATCCCCTCGCTGCGCGTCAAGGGGTTGTACCTGGCGATCGCCACGATCGCCGCGTCGTTCATCGCGCACTTCCTGTTCGCGAACTGGACCCCGGTCACCGGCGGCACCGCCGGCCTGTCGCTGCCACCAGCGAGCGTGTTCGGCGTGGCGCTCGACACCTCGTTCCGCATCTACTGGCTGATCGTGCCGATCACCGTGCTGATGGTCGCCGGCACGGCCAATCTGTTCCGCACGCGGATCGGACGCGCATTCATCGCCATCCGCGATCGCGACATCTCGGCCGAGGTGCTCGGCATCCCGTTGTTGCGCTACAAATTGCTGTCGTTCGCGCTGTCGTCGTTCTACGCCGGCGTCGCCGGAGGACTCTGGGCCTACTTCTTCCGCGTCGTCACCCCGGAGAGCTTCCCGCTGATCATGTCGATCTTCTTCCTCGCCGCGATCATCGTCGGCGGAATGGGGACGATCCTCGGCGGCGTCCTCGGCGCGGCATTCATGACGATGGTGCCCGAGTTGCTCAAGCTGATCGTCGGCTGGCTGCCGCTGGGTGACAATGCCGCGCTGATCCTTTCGCCGGTGCGCACCATCGTCTTCGGCGCCCTGATCGTGGGGTTCCTGATCTTCGAACCGCACGGTCTGGCCGAGATCTGGCGCCGCGTGCGCCGCTTCTTTCATCTCTACCCGTTCCGCACCTGAACGATCCCGCTCACCCGCTGACCGACCATACCCGAGAAGGAGGACGACATGAAGCACCCGACCCACCGCGAGCAGACGCGCCGCGAACTGATGACCGCGATCGCGGCCACCGCCGGCCTGGCGCTCGTGCCCGCGGCGCACGCCCAGGCCGAAGACATCGTCATCGGCGGCTCGATCCCGATGACCGGCGTGTTCGCGTTCGCCGGCATCGGCATCCACGCCGGCATCCAGGACTACGTGAAGATCGTCAACGACGCCGGCGGCATCAAGGGCCGCAAGCTGCGCTACGTGCCCGAGGACACCGCCTACAAGGTCGACGCGTCGGTGGCGGCATTCAAGAAGATCACCAGCCAGAACAAGGTCAACCTGTACTACGGCGACTCGACCGCGTTCGCCAAGACCATCAACCCCGAGCTCGAGCGGATGGGCACGATCCTGATGGCCGGCGCTTCGTTCGCCACCGAGATCAACAATCCGCAGAAGTACCCGCACCAGTTCCTGGTCGGCCCCGACTACACCGAGATGTTCGGCATCCTGCTGCGCTACATCGCGAAGGCGAAACCGGGCGCGAAGGTGGCGTTCGTCTACTCGGACTCCGAGTTCGGCCGCGACCCCGTCGAGCCCAGCCGCGAGCTGGCGAAAAAACTGGGCCTGAACGTCGTCGCCGAGATCATGACCCCGCCGGGCAGCGTCGACGTCTCGGCCGAGGTGATCAAGCTGCGCCGCGCAGCGCCCGACTACACGATCTTCCACGGCTACGTGCTGGCGCCGATCCCCGAGTTCGTGACGCAGGCGAAGAAGATGGGCATGACCAGCCAGTTCATGGGCACCTTCTGGACCATGGACCACTCGATGGTCATGAAGATGGGCGAAGCCGCCGAAGGCTTCATGGGCGTGATGCCGTTCCGCTACTACTACGAAACCGACCCGAAGGCGCCGATGCTCGAGAAGATCCGCCAGATGCGGCCCGAGTACCAGAGCAACGCCTACATGCAGGGGTTCCTGACGACGATGCTGTTCGCCGAGGCCGCCAGGCGCACGCTCGACGCCGGCAAGGCGTTGAACGGCGACAACCTGAAGGCCGCGCTCAACTCGATCCGCAACTTCGACACCGGCGGCATCATCGGTGTGCCGATCTCGATCAAGGGCAACTCGATCCCGGTGGGCCGGATCGTGCGCGCCGACATGAAGCAGCAGAAGATGGTGCCCGTGTCGGACTGGATCTCGCTGGAGTGATCCGTCCGTGAGCGACGACGCCGTCCTCGAGATCAACAACATCGAGGTGGTCTACAACCGCGCGGTGCAGGTGCTGCGCGGACTGTCGCTGTCGGTGCCGCGCGGTCGCATCGTCGCGCTGCTCGGCTCCAACGGCGCGGGCAAGTCGACCACGCTCAAGGCGGTGTCGAACCTGCTCGCGCTCGAGGACGGCGAGATGACCAGTGGTGGCGTGCGCTTCGACGGCGCCGACACGGCGCGACTTCGCCCGCACGCGCTCGTGCGGGCCGGCCTGTTCCACGTGATGGAAGGCCGTCACGTGTTCGAGGACCTCACGGTCGAGGAGAACCTGCTGGCCGCGACCTACGCGCTGGCCGGCCGGCGTGACGCGGCGGGCACCGGACGCTCGCGCTTCGACCTGGTCTACGAGTACTTCCCGCGCCTGCACGAGCGCAGGCGCGGCCTGGCCGGCTACCTGTCGGGCGGCGAGCAGCAGATGCTGGCGATCGGCCGCGCGCTGATCGCGCGCCCGAAGCTGATGCTGCTCGACGAGCCCTCGCTCGGTCTGTCGCCGCTGCTGGTGGAGAACATCTTCACGATCATCGCACGCATCAACGCCGAGCAGCAGGTGTCGATGCTGCTGGTCGAGCAGAACGCGTCGGTGGCGCTCGCGGTCGCCCACTACGGCTACATCATGGAGATGGGCAAGGTCGTCATCGACGGCAGCAGCGAGCGCCTCGCCGCCGACCAGGACGTGCGCGAGTTCTACCTCGGCATGGGCGGAGCGGGCGAAGCGCGCAGCTTCCGCGACGTCAAGCACTACAAGCGCCGCAAGCGCTGGCTGTCGTGACCTCGATTGTCCGCTGCCCGCCATGAACGACATCGCTGCGCCGGCCGTCCCTCCGCCCGACATGGCGCTGCCGCCGCTCACGCTGGCGCAGATGTTGCGCGAGCAGGCGCGGCTGCGGCCCGGCGCGATCGCCATCCGGCAGAAGGACTTCGGCATCTGGAACCCGATCGACTGGCAGACCTGGTGGCGACGCGCCCGCCAGGTCGGCCACGGCCTGCGCGCGCTCGGGTTGCCGCCGGGCGGACACGTCGGCATCATCTCCGAGAACCGGGTCGAATGGGTACTTGCCCAGCTCGGCACGAGCCTGGTCGGCGCAGTCACCGTCGGCGTGTATCCGACGAGCCCGACGCCGGAGGCCGCCTGGGTGCTCGCGCATGCCGACGTCGACATCGTGGTCTGCGAGGACCAGGAGCAGACCGACAAGGTGATCGCGGCACGCGCGCAACTGCCGCGACTGCGTGCGATCGTCGTGATGGAGAAGAAGGGCCTGCGCAGCACGCCCCCCGGGCACCGCGACCTGGTGAAGTCGTTCGAAGAGCTCGAGCGGCTCGGTGTGCAGCACGCGGCGGCGCACCCTGCGCTGGTCGACGAGGTGCTGGCCGCGCAGACGCTCGACGACATCGCGCTGATGATCTACACGTCCGGCTCCACCGGCAAACCCAAGGGCGCGATGATCCGCTACGGCAACATCCGTGCAGTGGTCCCGGGCATCGTCGAACGGCTGCGCCTCGGCGCCGACACGACACACCTGTCGTACCTGCCGCTGTGCCACGTCGCCGAGCAGATGCTGACCACCTTCGTGCCGATCTACCTCGGCTCGCAGGTGAACTTCGGCGAGTCGATCCGCACCGTGCAGGAAGATCTCCGCGAGGTGGCGCCGACGATGTTCCTCGGTGTGCCGCGCATCTGGGAAAAGCTGCACGCGTCGATCCACATCAAGATGCAGGAAACCGGGCGGCTGCGGCGCGCGTTGTTCGAGCGCGCGCTGGCCACCTGCGGGAGCTTCGCCGAAAAGACGCCCGCGCAGCGCACGATGTCCGAGAAACTGCGCTTCACCCTCGCCTGGCTGGCGATGTTCCGCTCGCTGCAGAACTTCATCGGGCTGCGGCGCGCACGCGTGGCGCTCACCGGCGCCGCACCGATTCCGCCCGCGGTGGTGCGCTTCTTCCGCACCATCGGGGTGCCGCTGGTCGAGGTCTACGGGCTCACCGAATCCACCGGAATGATCACCGGGCAGCGGCTCGACCGCGTGCGCATCGGCACCGTCGGCGAACCGACGCTCGGCGTCGAGCACCGCATCGGCGCCGACGGCGAGTTGCTGGTGCGCGGCGGCATGGTCTTCGCCGGCTACTACAAGAGCCCGGAGGCGACCGCGGCAGCGATCCGCGACGGCTGGCTGTACACCGGCGACGTCGTGCGCGAAGACGACGGGCAGTTGCGCGTGGTCGACCGGCTCAAGGACATCATGATCACCGCCGGCGGCAAGAACCTGACGCCATCCGAGATCGAGAACACGATGAAGGCAAGCCCCTTCATCCGCGAGTTCATCGTGATCGCCGATGGCCGCCGCTTCGCGTCGGCGCTGGTGCAGATCGACTTCGAGACGGTCGGAAAATGGGCCGAATCGCAGCGCATCGCCTTCACGCACTTCCGCTCGCTGGCGGAGCATCCGAAGGTGCGCGCGTTGATCGAGGCCGAGATCGCGCACGGCAATGCGCAATTGGCGCCAGTGGCACGGATCAGGCGCTTCCACCTGCTCGCGAAGGAGCTGGACCACGACGAGGGCGAAGTCACGGCGACGATGAAGGTGCGCCGCGCCAGCATCCATCAGGCGTACGCCGCCGAGATCGAGGCGCTGTATCGCTGAACAGCGCGCCCGGTGCCGGCCACCCGGCGCACCGGCCGTTCGGTCGCAGTCGCTCAGTGCAAGTCGCTCAGTGCAAGTCGCTCAGTGCAAGTCGCTCAGTACCAGTCGTTCAGCATCACGCCCACGCCGATGCGCCGCAGGTGTGTCCGGTAGTCGAGCAGGTTCTCGCCGTAACCGTCGAAGTACTGCAGGTACCAGCGCAGATTGGGGCTGAAGCCGGTCGGACGACTGTAGTCGAGCTGGATGGCACTCTTGCCGGCGCTCGACAGACTGCGGCGCATCGTCAGCGTCCAGTTGTGCAGGCCGGCGTAGCCGACGCGCAGCTCCCCGTGGCCCGCGAAGCGGGTGATGTCCGGATTGTCGTCGCCCCGCGGCGAATCGGGACCGGGCTTTGTGCTCTCGGGGATGCGCCACCAGGGGCGGATGCCGACCCACCACGGACCTGGGCGATCGAGCAGCATCTCGGCAAACAGGCGATTCCAGCTGCGCGAGAACGCGCCGGAGCGGCCATTGGATTGATGCGCGAAGCCCGCCGAGGCCACCCGCCAGTCCCAGCCGAGCAACCGGATCGCGGGCGCCCAGGACGCGAACAGCTCGGGTTCGTGGCTGTACTCGCGAAACGGGCTGGAGCGCTCGCTGTTCCAGGCCTGCCACCACGACTGTCCGGTGTAGGCGAAGAACACCGCCAGGCGTCCGTCATGGAGCGGCGGGGTCAACGGGAACTTGAAGCTGACCTGGAACTTCACCTCGTTGCGCTGAACCGGCGCCGCGCCGGCGGTTCCGGGCACGTCGAACGCGTGACTGAACGGCAGCAGGTAGTTCGGGCGGTGCGGCAGCAGCGCGAAGCGTTCACCCCAGAGCACGCCTTCCTCCGCAATGCGCCGGCGCACCGGCGAGTCACCGACCGGCCTCGAGCGCGACACCGGTGCGACCGACAGGCCCTGCTCCGTATCGCGCACGACGCCCACCGTCGGGCCGACCACCGGACTACCGGCTTCGGGCAACGGCGCGAGGGACTCCGGCGCCGGCGCGAAGCGCGCCGGCGCTGGTGCGTCCGGCGCGGCGCAGCCGGCGCGAAGCGCCTCGACCGTGGTCTGCGGTGCCGCCTGACGCAGTGCCTCGAGCAGGCAACGCTCCTCGGGCGTCTGCGCGTGCACGCCAGCCGGCAGCACCAGCGCGGCAATGCACGCGCCACCGCGGCGGCACAATCCGGTGTGAATGCGAACGGTCGGCATGGCCGACATTGTCGGTCAACAGTGCAGGCGACCCCGCCTGCGGGCGGTCACCCCAGACCGTGGCCGGTGAAGATCGCCAGGCCGAGCGCGACTGCGAGCCACAGCAGCCACAGCACCCGTCGCAGCCGCGGATGCCGGTCGCAGCCGCAGTCGTCGGCCGCGCGTCGCGGCGGGCGCGCGAGCATCATGGAAGTTCGATGTCGGCGCGGATCGCCTCGATGCCCGCACGCGCGCAGGTCTCGTCGGCGGTGCCGCCGGGGGCGCCCGAGACGCCGATGCCGGCGACGGTCGAACCTGCGGCTTCGATCGGCAGGCCGCCACCCAACGCAGCCACGCGCGGAAGGTCGCGAATCGCACTCATCAGCTTGCCTGCCTGCGTCTCGGCGGCCAGCTCCGCGGTGGAGATGCGAAACGACGCCGCGCTCCACGCCTTGCTGGCCGCCGCATCGACCGTGTGCGCGCCGGCAAAGCGATCGCGCAAATACACCTGCAGTACCCCGCTGCGATCGCTCACCGCCACGCTGACCTGATAGCCGCCCTTGCGGCAGATCTCGAGCGCCGCCTGCGCGGCCTTCAGCGCCGTCTCCACCGTGAGGCTGCGCGTGGTGAACGTGGCCTGGGCCGTCGCGGCCGGCGCGCCCAGCGCCAGCAGCGTGCCGATCGCGATACAGCGGAAACCAGGGAGCTTCATGATGTCCTCCAGCGTGCAAGCTCTTCGACGTCCTCGGGAAACATCTCGCCGATCTCGATCTGCCTGAGCCTGCCGTCGCGCCCGATGACCCAGACGATCGGCAGGCCCTTCGGGCGCCCGATGGCCGCCTGCCAGCGCGGCTCGAACATCGCGGCGTGGAACGCATAGCCGTGCTCGCGCATGTACTGCTGCGCGTCTTCGGGCCGGCGATCGATCGACAGCGCCAGCACCTCGAGCCCCGAACCCGCATGCGCCCGATGCAACTGGTCGAGGTACGGATTCTGCCGCTTGCAGAACGGGCACCAGCTGGCCCACAGTTCGATCACCAGCACCTTGTCGCGCCAGTAGACGGACGGCAGTTCACGACCGTCGAGCAGCCGGGTGGCCGGCAATTCGACCCGGGTGCCGATCGCCGGCGGCTCGGTGCGGGCGGCACCGGCCTGCGCGAACACCGGGCACCCCGCGCTCGCCAGCGCCAGGCCAGCCGCGCCGCGCAACAGGCGGCGCCGGCCCCGAAGGGTTTGCGGCTCGATCGATTCCGGCATGTCGCTCCCGACCCCGCGTGGGGTAGCGGCGATTGTCTCAGGCGATGCCCGGGTTGTCTTTCATTCCGATCAAACGTGGAAGATTCAGCGTGCGCGGCGCCACGCTGCGCCGGGCTTTCAGCCAGCGCTCGACCACCTCCCAGACGGGTTCGCCGCTGGCGTCTGCGGCCACCGGCGCCCAGCCGGCGACCCGATAGCTGCGCTTCGCGTCGATCGGTCTGCCGTCGAGTCGCAGGTCGGAAATGCGACGGCCCATCGGCGCATTCGGGTCGCAGGCATACGTGAGTCCGCCCACGCGCACCATGTCGCCACCCTGCTGGTAGTAGGGGTCCGGGTTGAACAGGTTGTCGGCCACGTCTTCCAGGATCGTCCGGATCATCTCGCCGGAGAAGTCGTTCACCGTGGTGAACGGGTAGGTGATCGCGGTCTGGTCCATCAGGTGCTCGCGCGTGATCGCCTGCCCTGGCAGCAGCGAGGTGCCCCAGCGAAAGCCCGGCGAGAACGCGATCTGCGCACCCTTGACCTCCATCAGCGCATCGAGAATCAACTGGTCGAAGCTGCCGTTGAAGTTGCCGCGCCGGTACAGCAGCGCCTCGGTGACCGCCAGCGGTTCCTCGAGCCGCGCGCGATACGGCGCGCGCACCCGGTCGATCAGCGCCTGCATCGCCGGATCGGCCGGCAGCAGGTTCGCGAACACCGGCAGCAGTCGATAGCGGAAATCGGCCACCTTGCCGCCGCGCACGTCGAAGTCGAGTACGCCGAGGAACTTGCCATTCGAGCCCGCGTTGGTCACCCGCGTGACGCCCTTCGCGTTGCGCATCGCCACCGGCTGCGGCACGCCGTCGTGCGTGTGCCCGCCGAGGATCGCGTCGATCCCGGTGACCCGCGTGGCCAGCTTCAGGTCGACGTCCATGCCGTTGTGCGACAGCAGCACCACCACCTGCGCGCCCTTGCCGCGCACTTCGTCGACGATCTTCTGCAAACGCTCGTCCTGGATGCCGAAACTCCAGTCGGGAATCAGGTGGCGCGGATTGGCGATCGGCGTGTACGGGAACGCCTGGCCGATGATCGCCACCGGCACGCCGTTCACTTCGCGCATCGCGTGCGAGGCGAACACCGGGTCTTCGAAGTCGGTGGTACGCACGTTCTGCGCGACGAAGTCGACGCGGCCCGCGAAGTCCTTCGCGACCACTTCCTCGACGCGCGCCGCGCCCAGCGTGAATTCCCAGTGACCGGTCATGACGTCGACGCCGAGCAGCTTGCACGCGTCGATCATGTCCTGGCCCTTCGACCACAGCGCGGTGGCCGAACCCTGCCAGGTGTCGCCGCCGTCGAGCAGCAGCGCGCCGGGGCGCGAGGCCTTCATCCGCCTGACGAGGGTCGCCAGATGCGCGAAGCCGCCGACCTTGCCGTAGGTGCGCGCGGCCGCCTCGAAGTCGAGGAAGGTGAAGGCATGCGCTTCGGGCGTTCCGGGCCGCACGCCGAACGCCTTCAACAGGTGCTCACCCACCAGGTGGGGCGGCCGGCCCATGGCTCCGGCGACGCCGAGATTGACGCTCGGTTCGCGGTAGTGCACCGGCAGCAGTT
>WBZR01000616.1_pt1 | contig 54074 bp, 41 predicted proteins | sample 5204231 | NCBI WGS metagenome assembly WBZR01 (sample SAMN12412403, study PRJNA552823) | activated sludge metagenome | isolation source: activated sludge from anammox sidestream of wastewater treatment plant... | place: USA: Virginia | collected 2017-08 | reverse complement strand
GAGGGCGAGGTCGATGGGCCCGGCGGCGGTGAGTGCGAGGTCGATGACGCGCCGCTGCCCGGCGGAGTCGAGGGGCCGCGGGGCGCCGCGATCGAGCTTGAGCATCTTCTGGTCGTCAACGAGGAAGCGGGTTCGTCGCGGCAATTCATCGCGCCGGGCCGCCGCCAGAATCGTGACGCCGCGATCTTCGAGCTGTTTGACGGCGCGGGTGGATGACTCGTCTCGGCCGAGGACGGTAATGAGGACGGGCGATGCGCCGAGGGCGGCGCACTGTGCGGCGAGGATCGCGGCGGCGCCGAGGTGCTCGCGGCGGTCGAGTTCGGTGAGCGACATCATCGGCGATTCACCGGCGAGGCCCTTTGCGTCGCAGAGGACGTACTCCTCGATAGCGAGGTCGCCGAGGATGACAACGCGCTTGCCGCGCATTGCTTCGAGCGTTGTCACGAGTTGGACGGACGAGATGTGATGCCGTCGGCACATGTGCCCCAGCCGGGCATCAGCCAGTTCGTCACGGTCGCCGGCGCTGCGCTCCATGCCTTCGCCGAGCCGGGTGGAACTGAAGACGACCTGCCCGCTGGAGAAGAGGACGCGGCCGCCGTAGGACTCGACGACTTTCTTCTCGTCGAGGAATCGCGGGTCGCGGCTGACGGCGTATTCTTCGCCCTTGACGTAGATGTCGGGCTTGACGGTCGCGAGGAGCTTGGACGCGGTGGGATTGGGATCGATGACGACGTAGTCGACGATTTCGAGGGCGGCGAGGTTTTCGGCGCGGAGTTCCTGGGGGATGTAGGGCCGGACGCTGCCCTTGTCGATGGCGGCGTCACCGGTGATGGAGACGATCAGGACGCTCCCCTGACTCTTGGCGAACTGGAGATAGCGAATATGGCCGGGATGGACAATGTCGAAGCATCCGTGGCACTGGACGAAGATGGGCGCGCCCGGTCGATCGGCGGGGCTCATCCTGGCTGCGTCGATGGCGGCTTTGAGAAAGTCGATGGAGACGATCTTGCGTCTGAAGTCTGTGGTCGGCGGCGGCGAGCTGGAAGGTGAGTCGTGATTCATGTGGGTACCGTCGCGGCTTAGTCGGTCTTGAGGATGACTTTCGCGGATGAGACAGCGGCGCGGAGGATCAGCGAGCCCATGAGCATGAGGAGCAGCCAGCCGAGGGCGAGCGCGAGCAGCGGCCATGCGCCCTGAATGAGGTTGGGCAGCTCGGTGAGCACGGTTCCGGCGAGACCGGCGGCGACGCCGATGACGACGATGGCGCCGAAGTGTCCGCGGACATTTCCGGGGGAGGGGGCGAGTCGGACGGTGAAGCAGATCATCAAGTAGGTGAAGAGCAGGAGCTTCCACGGCTGGAGGTCGGCGTTACGCAGGGCATCGAGCGTGCCTTGCGAGAGGGTGAGCAGGGCGCGGAGTTGATCCCAGAATGCGGCGAGGGTGAGTGGCGGCACGGTGGAGACGGTGGAGGCGGGAACTTTTTCGACGACGGCGTATCCGAGCCGAACGCCGACGAAATAGAGGACGCACGTGATCATCGTCATGGGTACGAGGGCCACGACCATGGGACCGATGACGGGCATCTTCGGGGCCCAGTCGGCTGCGGGGCCGGGCTCACCATTTTCGGGTGGGGCTTTGACGACTTTTGCACCGGTGATGAGGAGGGCGAGGACTCTGCCGATCTGGGCGAGGATCGCGGCGGGCCAGAGGAAGACGCGAATGGTCTGCGGCTTGGCGAGGCCCTTCCAAATCCTGTCGACGCCCCAGGCGAGGAGGATGATGACGAGGACCCAAAGCGATGCAGAGACGTAGATCATCTTTGTACAGGCGCAAGTATTGCGCTGCGCGGACCTTCCGCGCAGTGTCTTCCATTGTGACATCGGCTAAGAGACGGTGGGCCTTTGGGATTTCGGACTCGACCGGGGCGCTAATCGACTTGCCTATCGGTGTGTTGAACACGAGAATGGGGGCACCGGAGCGAGTTAGGAGGAGCTTTTGGGATGGCGCTCGTCGTTTGCTGCCCTTGTGGCAATCCGCTTGATTGTGACCAGCTCGACCTTGTTGTGACGGTCAATTGCCCGCTTTGCAAGAAGGAGTTAACGCTGGAGCTGGAAGATTCCGCGGGCCGATCGAGCCGGGCGGTTCTGACGGTGATGGAGGGGCCGTTCTGGGTGGGCGAGCAGTTTATCATGCCGGTCGGGCACGAATTGCGCATCGGCAAGGCGATCGGAAACTGGCTGGCATTGGATGCCGAGGGGCTTTCGCAGATTCACTGCCGGCTGAATTTGGGGGAAAACGGCACGGTTATTCTGGAAGACGCCAAGAGCGAATCGGGCACGTGGATCAATAAGCAGCGGATCGAGCGGGGGAAGCTGGGGACGAAGCAGTCGTTTCGGGCGGGCGAATTTCGATTTCGGCTGGACATCCAATCTTCTGACGGAACGACGGTGGTGGCGGCGCCCGGCGCGGCGATGCCGCTGGACGAGTCGGCGTTTCTGCCGGTCATGCGCGAGGTGAAGGACCGGCGGAATCCGCTACGGTGGTTCAGCATCAACCGGTTCATGATTGCCCGATCGTTCATGACGGCGTTCGCGATCTTGATGGGTTTGTTTCACCTTTTTGAGATACATCGGACTTCGGATTCATCGCGACCGTGGCTGGTGGGAATCGCGTATGGCGTGGGCATCGCGGGCATCTTTCTCCTGTCGGGCCGTCGCGTGGCGCTGGCGCACAAGCACCTGAAATATGGATCGCTTGCGGTGCTGGTGCTGTTTGCGATTCTCGATCTGGCGTGGTCGATGCCTGTGCCGGCGATCGCGGGTTTCGCGATGGCGGCGTGCGTGACGGTGTTGATATTGCGGATTCCCGGCGGGGCACTGGCGCTGATCGGGACGACGGTTGGAGTGTGCTCGGTCACGATTCTGGTGACGGGGCTGGCAATGACTGCGGGCAGTTCATTCTCAACGCCGTGAATCGGCGGTTGTATCTCACGCGACGAATCTTCTAGAATGGGGGCTGCTTCGCTAAGCGTCTGATTCCGGATGCGCACAAGTCGACGCGCGTACCGCGCGGGAGGGAGCAACATCGCATGAGTGAGACAGCAGCCAAGGCTTGCGAGGGATGCGGGGCGGCCATCACCGCGGACCAGATTGTTAATCGACAGGCGGGGCTTGTTCACGGGGTGCTGCTTTGCCCGGGGTGCGTGGACAAGAAGCGCAAGGAGGCGATAGAGGCGCAGCGCGCCGCGGCGGCCGCGGAAGAGAATCTGACGCTGGAGGGAGACGACCACCCGGGTGAGCAACAACCTTCGTCAAAAATCCGCAGCTTCGCGGAAGGCAGCACGCTGGCGGGGGTTCATCATGACGCAAAACTGAAGCGTGGTGTCTCCGGGCCGACGGAGGCGGCGACGCGTATCCGAACTTTTCACAGCAAGCTGACTCCGGCGGCATTGGCGCACATGGACGACCAGATCAACGAGTGGATTGACTCGCATCCGGAGATTTACATCAAGACGGTGAACACGACGGTCGGTCCGTTTGAGGCGAAACACGTCGAGCAGCATCTGATTGTGACGATTTTCTATTGATCGGGACAGCGATAGGGGCGGTCGGGACTGGAAGCCCGGGGGCCTGCACCAGAAGGCTGTTTTACGCATACGGCCGGGAGAAACGTGGCCGCGTTGCGAGTGGGTGAGCGGCGGATATAATCCCGGCCGGTCCAGCGATGCGGCTTTTCATGACGATCCAAACCCGATCAACATCCGGCGACAACGACACGACTTTGCGAAGGGGATGGCGCGCGGCGGGCGCGTTCGGCGTGTTGGCGACCTTGGTCCAATTGACCGGTTGCGGTTATTCGACCGATCGGACGGCGGTGGTTCGGACGCAGAATTCGCGGAACGACCGGATTCGAACGGTGGCGCTGGATATCTTCGAGTCGAAGGAATTTCGGCGGGGATTGGAATTGCAGTTGACCGAGGCGCTGGCCAAACGGATCGAGTCGGAGACGCCGTTCAAGCTGGCGAAGAAGGATCTGGCGGACACGATCTTGACCGGGGAGATTCGGGAAGTCCGGCAATCCACGATCGGGCGGGATTTTCGGACGGTTCGGCCCCGGGAGACGACTTCGACCGTGGTTTTGAGCTTTCAATGGAAGGATCTTCGCACCAACGAGGTACTGGTAGATCGCCCAAACTATGTCCAGACCGTGGATTACATTCCGCCCCTGGGGGAAGATTTTTATCACGCGAGCCAGCGGGCCATGGATCGGGTCAGCGAGCGGATGATCGAAGAACTGTGGACCACGGATTGGTGATGTTGGCTCGCCGACTATAATCCGATAGTTGATAGCACGATCCCCCATTGTCGGGCGTTCGTAAGATACAGGACCGTCAAGAGATCTGGGAGCTTCATGGCTGAAAATGGCCCACAACCAGATGAGCAGCAGGACCCGCAAGGCGGGCGGCCCAAGCGCCCTCCGCAGAAGGGGATGCCCCCTCCGCGGATGAAGATGTCGCGCGGGGTGATGAGCTGGATCGGGTTCCTGATGATCGCGATGATGATCGCGCTTGTAGTGTCCCAGGGTTACACGTCTCCGAAGGAGATCAGCATCGACGCGTTCTGGAAGGACGCGGAGAACGGGAAGTTCGATGAGATTATCGTCAAGGATGACGAGATCACCGGGACTTATTCGGCGACGGCGCAGGGGCTTCCGCAGGGGGTCGCCAATCGGCGCTTCAAGGTTTCGTACAACACGCTCGGCCGGGTTCCTGAAGTGGAGGCGAAGATTCGCCGGACGTCGCCCGGGGCCAAGGTGACGTATCAGCCGTCGAGCGCTCCGCTGATGAACATGCTGATCGGGATCGTTCCGTGGATCCTGGTTTTTGGGTTTGTGTATTTCATGATCTTCCGTCATCTGCGGGCTTCGGCCGGCGGGGCGGGGATGCTGGGCAGCTTCGGGCGGTCTCGCCATCGGGTGAGCAACAAGGAACTGACGAACATCACGTTCAAGGACGTGGCGGGCGTTGATGAGGCAAAGGAAGAAGTCGCCGAGCTGATTGAATTCCTGAAGCACCCGAAGAAGTTTCAGCGGCTGGGCGGGCGGATTCCGCGCGGCGTGCTGCTGGTGGGCGAACCGGGGTGCGGCAAGACGCTTCTGGCGAAGGCGATCGCGGGCGAGGCGGACGTACCGTTCTTCTCGATCAGCGGCGCGGATTTCGTGGAGATGTTTGTCGGCGTCGGCGCCAGCCGGGTGCGCGACTTGTTCAAGAGCGCGAAGGAAAACTCGCCGTGCATCATCTTTCTGGATGAGATTGACGCGGTGGGTAGACGTCGCGGCGCGGCCTACAGCGGGGGGGGCCACGACGAGCGCGAACAGACACTCAACGCCATCCTCGTTGAGATGGATGGATTCGATACGTCGGATCAGGTGATTGTCATTGCGGCGACGAACCGGGACGACATTCTCGATCCGGCTCTGACGCGGCCGGGGCGATTCGATCGGCGCGTTTATGTGCCGCTGCCGGACGTGAAGGGCCGGCTGGAGATTCTGAAGGTTCACGCCAAGAAGGTGAAGATGTCGCCGCGGGTGGACCTGATGCGGATGGCCCGGGGGACGCCGATGTTCAGCGGGGCTGAGTTGGCGGCGATCGTCAACGAGTCGGCGATTCTGGCGACGATGCAGAACAAGGACCTTATCGAGAATGACGATCTCGAAGAGGCACGCGACAAGATTCGCTTCGGCCGGTCGAACAAGAGCCGGACGATCGAGGAGAAAGAGCGACTGGCGACGGCGTATCACGAGGCGGGCCACGCGGTGCTCCAGTTGCTGCTTCCTGACGGCGATCCGTTGCATAAGGTGACGATCATCCCGCGCGGCCGGGCTCTGGGGGCGACGATGTCGCTGCCGGAGAAGGACCGTTATGGGTATGGACAGAAGTGGCTCCGCACTCAGATGCGCGTGCTTTGCGGAGGTCGTATTGCCGAGCTTCGGCATTGCGGCGACATCTCCAGCGGCGCGGCCATGGATATCGACATGGCCACGAACACGGCACGGGCGATGGTGCTGGAGTGGGGCATGAGCGACAAGCTCGGCTTCGTTCGCTACTCGCCGCGCGAAAACCGCGAGTCGATGTTTCGCGAGCGAGAGTATTCCGACGACACGGCTCGGCTTATCGACGAGGAAGTTCGGCGGATGATTGACGAGGCATTTCGGGATGCCGAGCGGATCATCAACGAGAACTGGGAGAAGGTCGATGCCGTGGCCCAGGCGCTTCTGAAGCACGAGACGCTGGACGCAGACGAGGTGCGCCGGCTGTGTCAGGGAGAAACGCTGAACCGACCGACTCTGTCGGGCATCCTGGCCGATGAGAATCTGCCGCCCAAGCAGACGGCCCGACCGGTCGTGGCCAGGCCGGAGCCGCAGCTTCCGCCGGGCGGCTCACTACCCCAGCCGGGCTTGGGCTGATTAATCCTTGAGTATAAGATGGGCAGTTGATGGGTCATGGTTTTTGCTGCGCGGCGGAATGCCGCGGGGCGTGAACGCGTGGAGGCGTCTCTTCAAGGGACGCGAGGCGTGATGGCAAATGCAGAAGTGGTCATTGTAGGGGCGGGCGAACTGCCGCTGATCACCGATCTCTACAACGAGATTTTTCGGCCGCCGCACGACGTGGAATTCTTCCGGCGCCGGCTGGTGGGTCGCTACAACCCGCTGCTGTTGGTTGCGCAGGTGGACAAGCGGCCGGTGGGATTCGCCACGGGTTTTGAGTTGAAGCCGACGGTTTTCTTTTCGTGGCTGACGGGCGTTCATGCGGACTTTCGGCGAACGGCGATCGCCACGCAGCTTCACGAGGCGCAGATGGGCTGGGCGGTGGAGCACGGCTACCACTGGATTCGCATGGAGTGCCACAACGCGCATCGGGCGATCCTGCACATGGCGATCCAGATGGGCTTTGACATCGTCGGTGTGCGATGGGATCCGGATCGGACTGAGAACCTCATCATCTTTGAGAAGCAGATTTCGGAGTCGTAAATCGACTTCTCTCTTCCTGCGCGCTTCGCTATCCTTAGTTCGCGGCAATCATGCGAAGCATCATTTCCAACATCTCGCAGCTTGTTGCGGTTCCGCCGGGGCCGGTGGGCGGGGGTGCGTTCAGCAATCCACCGATCATCGAGCAGGCCGCGCTGGTTATTGAGGGCGGGAAGATTGCGTGGTTTGGCGCGGTGGCGGATGCGCCGAGCGGGGCGTTTGACGCGAAGATCGATGCCGGGGGCGGGACGGTTGTTCCGGGGCTGATTGACTGCCACACGCACGCGGTGTTTGCGGGGTCGCGCGAGGGCGAGTTCGTCCGCAAGATCGGGGGGGCGAGTTATCTGGAGATTCTGGAGTCGGGCGGGGGGATTCGCAGCACCATGCGGTCGGTTCGCGTGGCGAGCGTCGAGCAGCTTGTGGCCGAGTCGCTGCCGCGCATCGGTCGCATGATGGCGGCGGGGGTGACGACGCTGGAGATCAAGAGCGGCTACGGGCTTTCGGCGGATTCTGAGTTGAAGATGCTGCTGGCGGTCCGCGAAGTGGCGAGCCGCGTGCCGATTGAGATCGTGCCGACGTTTCTGGGTGCGCATGCGCTGCCGCCGGAGTTTGAAGGGCGGCCGGACGAGTACATCGCGGCGATTTCCAGTGACGAGTTGCTAGGGCGGATCGCGCGCGAGAAGCTGGCGGAGTTTGCCGACGTCTTCTGCGAGCGTGGGGCGTTTACGGTGGAGCAGTCGCGGCGGTTTCTGGCGGCGTGCAAGTCGCACGGGCTGATGCCGAAGGTACATGCCGAGCAGCTTTCGAACAGCGGGGCGACGAGGCTGGCGGTGGAGATGGATGCGGCGTCGGCGGATCATCTGGAATATGTCGATGATGCGACGATCGCGGCGATGAGGAAGAGCCGGACGATTCCTGTTTTGCTGCCGGGCTGCTCGTTCTTTTTGCATTCCGCGGCGGCGCCGGCGCGGAAGCTGATCGACGCGGGGTTGCCGGTGGCGCTGGCGACGGATTGCAATCCGGGCTCGGCGATGATCGAGTCGCTGCCGCTGGTGATGTCGATGGGGTGCACGATCCTGCGAATGACGCCGGCGGAGTGTCTTGTTGCGTGCACCGCGAACGCGGCGGCGGCGCTGCGACGAGCGGACCGGATCGGGGCCATCGCAGTGGGACACGAGGCGGACCTGCTGATTCTGGATGTGCCGAATCTGGACCTCTGGCCCTATCGTGTGGGGGTGAACGCGGTGAAGACGGTGATCAAGAAAGGCCAGGTCGTCCCGATCCGGGAAGTATTGTCGCCGAACTTCCTATCGTCAGATTGCCGCCTCGATCGTCAGGAGTAGATTGCTCTGAAAGGCCGTCGCGTCCGCGTTGCTGGATATCGGCGCCGGGGCGGTGATGGTGCCGTCCGCATTCATGTCGACAAAGTAACCGATCGTTCCCATGATCTTGTCCATCTTTGTTGTCCAAACCCGGGCGCTTGAGCCCTTCAAGAAATAAACCCGATGCACCGAAACGCCGGCGGACTCAAAGATCTGGACTGCAATCGCGCTGCCATTCGCGCCCGCAGTGCCGTATGGCGTCTCGATGAGCGGGGTTTGTCCGGTCAAGTAGACCCATCCGCATTCGATGAAGACCATCGGATCGGTGTTCTCGATTTTGGCCCTGGCCAGCTCCGCGGAGCCAAAGTTGGGGCCGAACAGAGCAAGGACGTTTGTTTTCGGAAGGGCGACGATTTCAAGCTTCAGAATCGTCCGGGTCGTGATGTACTTCCTGGCGTCGAACTCCTGGCGAAGTGTCTTGTTATCAAGGTTGATGTCAGCCAGATTGACGAAGCAATAGTCCATGGCGGCGGGCGGTTTACCGACTACGCCGATGATCGCATAGACGGGCTGAGTTTTTGTGACGCGCTCCATCGCACATCCACTCATCGCAAGCACCATCATGAGCTGTACGAAACATAATCGCCGGGACATTCGTGTCTCCTTTCAAACAGGCCTTCGACTCGCGGCCCAAGCCGGGCCGAGCTTCAACAATGCTGTCGCATAGCAGGCAATCAAGAGCGTCAGGATGGGAACAATGGGGTTCAACAGGACCTTGGCCTGCTGAGCCGCCAACCCGCTGATCGCGCAGATCGCGAAAATTGACACGGCTGCCAGGACTTCGCGCCGCCAGAATGAGCAAAACCCGATGACCACGCCGGCAACTGCACACATGGCGACGGCCGCGGACGCCGAGAAGGCGAGCGGCGCAGGACGGCGACCGGGGAAGGCCAACTCCTGAAGAAGCTGCTCGATCATGACAGCATGGGCATAGCAGCCGGGCTGCCCGGTGGGTTGGCCGAAGCGATGACGATCCACGCCGCTGCGCAAATCGCCGATTATGACCGCGCGACCTTCGGCAATGTCCCTAAGTTGATGCGGGCTCGCCGCGAGAACGTCGCCGTATCCCAACGTGGCCCGGTGAAGAACGGACTGATCGGTCATGGAGCTGACGCGGAATCCGACGAGATCGTTTGGTTCGAGCCCCTCGCACGCATCCAGCGCAGTGCCGGATTCCACGCGATGGACATACGACAGAATGAGTTCGGATTCGGTCGGGAGCCATGCGGTGGTCCCGGAATCGTTCGGCGCGGGCTTCTGGTACCCGATGGTGACAGTATTCTTCGCGTCATCGAATTCGTAGGTTGGCGCGCCGCGCGGCTCGGCGTAGGCGGCGACGGCCGCGAGGGCGAGGGATGGGAGCGGATGCCGGGGCCCGCGGCGCATGATGAGAAGTATTCTCCATGGGTTGTTCTCGAATTCACCCTGAATACAGCCCCAGCGCGTGAGTGGGGCAAGCTCGGGATTAAGTTCGGGCGCGCCCTGTTCGTTGGTCCACCAGGTCTGGACGGCGGCGATCACTGGAACGCCCGCGTCGTTCAGAGTTTGAACGCCGTCGATCAACTCCCTGTCGAAATCGCTGCGGGCGCCGAAGACGATATCCAGCACGACCACGCGGGGGCTGGCCGCCGCGAGCCGCTTGAGGAGGACTCCGTGGACGCGCCGCAACGAGCGCGGATTGTCCATTGATTCGTCCGGGAGGCCGGCTCGTTTAAAAAGCGCGGACGTTGGTGGGTCGTCCTGGATACCGAGGATGCGTACGTGTCGAAGCGAAGCGCCCGGGGGCGTGGTGTCGGCGATTTGAGAGACGGCACGCTCGAACAGGTGCGTGAGAATCGTCGTGCGCATGACAAGCGGATTGAGCACAGCCTGGCCGAGAACCGTCGTTGCAAGAGCAATCAGCACGGCGGTGACAATCGGGTGCCGGCTCATCACGTTGCGAGCGAGCTTCCGCACGACATAGGCAAAGTGGTCGCGGCGCGCCGAGATTGGTTCGCCGGAGACAAATGACCGAAGGTCTTCGGCGACAGAGTCGGCGCCGGAATACCGATCGCCCCGCTCCTTGGCCAGGCATTTCAGGACGATGGTGTCGATCTGCCGGTCGAGGTCGGCGCGAAGGCGGCTGGGCGGAACGGGCTCCGTATTGAGAATGTGCTGCATGGTCTCGACGGGCGGGCCGTTCGTCGGATAGGGCATCTGCCCGGTGAGCGAGCTGTAAAGCAGGACGCCAATGGCATAGACGTCGGTCCGTGCGTCGATCAGGTCGGGGTTACCCCGAACCTGTTCGGGGGCCATGTAGGCAAGCGTGCCAAAGGCCGTGCGGCTGACGGAGACAAGCGAGTCGCCCGCGCCGGCGAGGATTTTGGCCAGCCCGAAGTCGAGAATGCGGGGCTGTCCTTCGTCTTCGACCAGCACGTTGCTGGGTTTGAGGTCGCGATGGATGACGCCGCGGCCATGGGCGTGATGCAGGGCATCACAGATGCGTGCGAAGATACGGCAGACGTCAAGCAGCGTGAGCGACTCAGCGTTAACAAACTCGGTCAGCGGTCGGCCGCGAATGTAGGGCATGACAAAATAGGGCAGCCCGTTCGCGGTGACGCCGGCGTGGAGAACGGCAACAATGTCGGCATGTTCGAGCCGGGCGATGAGTTCGATCTCGCGCTGGAATCGTTTTGTCGCCTCGTTCGACGCATGAGGGCCATCGCGCAGAACTTTGATGGCGACTTTGCGCTTGGTTGCTTTTTCATGAGCGAGATAGACCACGCCCTGCCCGCCGCGGCTCAGCTCGCGAAGGATTTCATATCCTTCGAAGCCATAGACCTGTATGGGCGCCGAATCCATACCGGCCGGCAGCGCGACCGTCTCGGCTTCGTTGGCCGGAGTGCGCGGCGACTTGGATTTCTCGCGGTCTGTCATATCTCGTTCGGGCCCACGATAACGAGAAAGATACTTGAGCGGCGCACGGTCTCATTGCAAAAACGTGAGCCCGTTGGATCCCTTGATTATAATCGCAGAGACCGAATCTGGACAATTGGCCCACCTGGCGTCACGGAGGGTACAGTTTCGGTGCTGTCAACACGGACACCGGTCCAGAGTAGTCTTGATCATCATTCGTCGGGCGCGACGCCCGGCATTCCCGGAGGAGTGTTATGCCGCCGCTGATTGAATGCGTCCCGAATTTCTCAGAGGGGCGCGATATGGCCGTTATCAAGCAGATCACCGATCAGATCGAGACCGTTGAGGGGGTGCGATTGCTCGATGTCGATCCGGGCAAGGCGACGAACCGGACGGTGGTGACGATGGTCGGTGCGCCGGAGGCGGTTTGCGAGGCGGCGTTTCGGGCGGTGCGCAAGGCGTCGGAAATCATCGACATGCGAAAGCACAAGGGTGAGCATCCGCGATTCGGGGCGACGGACGTTTGCCCGTTGATTCCCGTTGCGGGGATCACGATGGAGGAGACGGTCGAGTATGCGAAGAAGCTCGGCAAGCGAATCGGCGAGGAATTGAGGATCCCGATTTATCTGTACGAGTATGCGGCTTCGAAATCGGAGCGGAAGAATCTGGCGAATTGCCGCGCGGGTGAGTACGAGGGGCTTGCCGAAAAGCTCAAGCAGCCGGAGTGGAAGCCGGACTTCGGACCTGCGGCGTTTAATGAGCGAGCGGGGGCGACGGCGGTGGGGGCGCGAGATTTTCTGGTGGCGTACAACGTCAATCTCAATACGACGAGCACGCGCCGGGCGAACTCGATCGCCTTTGACATCCGCGAGAAGGGCCGGGTGAAGACGGTGGACGGCAAGCCGGGCAGCAAGGCGGTGGTGGATGAGAAGGGAAGCAAAGTCTGGGAGCCGGGCACGCTGAAGTGCGTGAAGGCGATCGGCTGGTTCATCGACGAGTTCGGGGTGGCGCAGATTTCGATCAACCTGACGAATCTGGGGGTGACGCCGATCCATGTTGCGTTTGATGAGTGCGTGAAAAAGGCGGCGGAGCGCGGCATTCGCGTGACGGGCAGCGAGATTGTCGGGTTGGTTCCGCTGGCGGCGATGCTCGAGGCGGGGCGATATTTTCTGCGAAAGCAGCAGCGGTCGACGGGCGTGAGCGACGCAGAACTGATCAAGATCGCGGTGAAGAGCCTGGGGCTGAACGACCTGTATCCGTTCAAGCCGGAGGAGAAGATCATCGAGTACGCGATTGCGGATAAGGGCGCGAAGCGGCTGGTTGATATGACGGTTGCGCAGTTTACCGATTTGACGGCTTCGGAAGCGCCTGCGCCAGGGGGCGGGAGCATTGCGGCGCTGTGCGGATCGCTGGGCGCGGCGCTGGCGACGATGGTGGCGAATCTGTCATCGCATAAGCGCGGCTGGGACGATCGCTGGGAAGAGTTTTCGAATTACGCCGAGCAGGGCAAGAAGCACTGGACGCGCCTCTTGCAATTGGTGGATGAGGACACGGCAGCGTTCAACGCGATCATGGCGGCGTTTGGCTTGCCCAACGGCACGGATGCGGAGAAGCAGGCGCGCAAGGGGGCGGTGCAGTCGGCGACGCGCGGGGCGATCGAGACTCCGCTGGCGGTCATGGTCGAGTCGCACGAGAGCATGAGGGTGATCGGAAAGATGGCGGAGATCGGGATGGAGGCGAGCGTATCGGATGCTGGCGTTGCGGCACTGTGCGCGCTGACGGCGGTTCGCGGGGCGCACCTCAATGTGCGGATCAACGCGGGATCGCTCGACGACAAGGCCGTCGCCGGAAAGTATCTCGCGCGAGCAGAGGAGATCGAGGCGCAGTCGATGAAGACGGAGCAGGAGATTCTGTCGGTGGTTCGATCGCGGATGAAGAGCTAAGGAGCCGGACTTCGTCGGGTGATCGCGAGCGCAGAAATTGCGGAGCCGCGGTTGGTCGGCCTTGGCGGGTCGTCGGCAAGTGGGTGGGAAATGGGGATTTCATCGGGTAGGGGGGCGGCCGGATCTGCCCCGGCGGTGCTTTGGTGACAGGCGGGGCGTCGCGTCTATAATACCGTCGATGGAGCAAGACATTGCGAGGATTCTGATTCCCCGGGATCAGATTCTTCATCGCGTTAAAGAGCTGGCTCGCGAGATCGATCAGGCGTATGCCGACGACTCCGAAGGATTGATCATCGTTCCGATCCTGGCGGGCTCCATCATTTTCCTCGCCGATTTGATTCGATGCCTGCCGTTTAAGATGCGGATCGGGCTGATGACGCTGAGTCGTTATCGGGGTGAGACCACGGTTGGGGGGGAGACAAAGCTGGTGCAGGATCTGAGCGTGGACATTCGCGGTCGACATGTGCTGATCGTGGACGATATTCTGGACAGCGGCGGGACGCTGAAGGCGGTTCGCAAGCACCTGATGGAGCGTGGGCCGGCGGACATCAAGGTTTGCGTCCTTCTTCGGAAGCCGTCGAAGGCGCCGAAAGAGCGGCTTGCGGACTTCGTTGGGTTTGACATCGAGGACGTATTCGTCGTGGGCTATGGACTGGACTACGATGGACATTATCGAAACTGGCCTGACATCGGCGTGCTTCGCCCGGAGATGTACGCGTGACGGCAATCGTGGAGCCGCCGGTAAAGCGTCCACAGGGCGTCGTGGCCCACGCGGAGGGTCGCGCTGGCCCGGTGGTGGGACTGGAACTGGGTCAGGTGGTACCTGCGCACCTGCTGGACGGTGGCGAGGTGGTGCATTTTGCGCTGAAGCCGTCACCGTGGTTCGTGGTGCTGGTTTCGATTCGATGGGTCGCGGTGGGTATCGCGCTATCTTATTTTTCGATGACCGAATGGGTGCCGCATGCTTCTCGTTGGTACCTTTATTACTTCGGATTTTCGCTGGCGGCGGCGCGCATCGGCTGGGGAATGCTGGAATGGGTTTCGCGGCTCTATGTACTGACGAATCGGCGGGTGATGCGCATTCGCGGCGTGTTCAACGTGGAAATGTTCGAATGTTCGCTGGATCGGATTCAGAATACGTATCTGACTCTCAGTATCCTCGAGCGCGTCACGCGCACAGGGACGATCTCCTTTCAGACCGCGGCGGGCTCCGGCGGTTCGACCGGCACGGCGTCGTGGCGGATCGTTGCCCGACCGCTGGAGGTACACGAACAACTTCGCGAGGCAGTCATTCGATCCCGAAACAGAGGACATCATGATTTCTCTTAAGCAGACACAGCGGAGAACGTTCTCGGTTGCCGCTCTGTCGGCGGTCGCGGCGTTTTCTTCGGTCGCGGCGGCCCAGGCGGTGAAGCTTCCGGACGACCAGGCCAAGCAGGTCGAGGAGGCGATGGAAGTCGCCAAGCAGATCGGCCCGTGGGAAAACCAGATTCCGCTCTTAGAGGACGCGGCGGACAACATTTTTCGGCAGCAGGGCTGGAACTCGCCGGAGGACCAGTTTGCGCGAACGGTGATGCGAGACGTGGGGCGGATTCCGCCGTGGGACCCGGTGGCGCGACAGGACGCATTCTTGAACGCGGTGCAGTCGCGATGGAGCCTGAGCCACGATCAGCGGAGCCAGCTTGATACGACGGTTCAGCGCGAGGCGATGATGATGACGCTGAAGCACTTCAAGGACGTGCTTCCGGTCATGGTAGATATCACACGCGCGCGGGCGAGCAACCAGCCCTTTACGCCGGAGCAGGTTCAGCAATGGGTGACGCGTCTTCGCCCGCTGATTGACGAGAGCAGTCAGGCGATTCAGCGGGTCACGCAGCAGCTTGACCGGACGATGAGCGACGATCAGCGGAAGCAGATGCAGGCGGACCTCGCGGCGTTCAATCGGCGACATAACGACGTGACGAAGCTGGTTCAGAAGTGGCAATCGGGTCAATGGACGCCGACGGACTGGGGGCTTCAGAATGACCCGGTACACGCGCCGGTCATGGCGCAATATGCGTCGCGCGATGCGAACCGCGATTCGCTGGTTGCCCAGGCTCAGCTCAAGCAGCAGATGGACGAAAAGCGTTTCTCCACCGACGAGACGGAGTGGGACAAATACGTGCGTCAGTTTTGCCAGACTTACCGGTGCGATGAGTCACAGATCAATCAGGCGGCGGGGATTCTCAAGAATTCCAAGACGGAAGCCATCAACTATCGGAATGGTCGGAAGGCGGAGATCGAAAAGACGCAGAAGCAACTTGCCTCGTCGTCCAACCCGACGGCCCAAGGTAGTTATCAGGCCGATCTTGATCGGCTGCTGCGGCCGATCAACGACATTTTCGAGCGCATGAAAAAGCGACTGACGATGGAAGTGCTGACCACGAGGCAGCGCGAGCAGTTCGGTTCGCCCATCGCGGCGTCGGGGTCGTCCGCGACGTCGGGGCAGCGGTAATAGGCCCCGTGCTCGCTCGGATGTCTCACCACGTATCATTTCTTGCTTAGCGTTTTGGTGAGCAGGTCGTCGATGATCTGTTCGCCCTGCGCGTCAATGCTGATTTCCAATTGCACTACCAAGAGCCGGCCGGCGGTTTCGTTCCAGCGACCGACGAGTTTGACGGCGTCCTTTTCGGTGGTGATGACGGCGTTAGCCTCCAACTGCGCGGCGACGTCCTGCAGGCCCTGGATCTCGACATCGGAATAGGCGTGATGATCAGGGTATTGATAGGCGGCGAGGACGCGTACGCCTGATTTTTCGACGGAGCGGCGGAAACTGTCGAAGTTGCCAATTCCGGCGAAGATGACGGCCTGCACGCCAGAGCAGTCGTCGATGCCGGCTGGGCGTCCCTTGATGTCCATGAGGCCCGCGGATTGGTGCGAGGCTTCGACGATGGGCTTTCCGCCGGAGACGCGGCGCAGGGTTCCCAGCAGGACGTTCCTCGTTGCCTGATCGATTTCGTTGCTTCGTGTGAGGATGATAAGGTCGGCGCGTCGCAGTGACGAGGCGGGTTCCCGGAGGAGGCCGCGCGGAAGGACGTAGCCGTGCCCAAAGGGCGTGGTGGCGTCGATGAGGACAATGTCGAGGTCACGGGCGAGCTTACGATGTTGGAAGCCGTCGTCGAGGACGATGACATCGGCGCCCTCGGTGACGGCGCGGTGGGCGGCCTCGGTTCGATCGGGATTGGCCAGGACAACGGCCTGCGGGCACCTTCGCTTGAGCAGCAGGGCCTCATCGCTGTGGGAGGCCCACTTGGTGCGTTCGGACGATTTTTTTGAATTGGAATCGTCGGCGCGGGATGCCTTGTAGCCGCGCAGGAGGATGGCGACTTTTCGGTTTCGGGCGAAGAGTCGGGCGGCGATCAAGACGGTCATGGGGGTCTTGCCGGTTCCTCCGGTAGTGATGTTTCCGATGGAAATAACCGGGCAGGCGGCGCGGGCCAGGGACTTTTTGGACAGGTCGTAATAGGCATTTCGGAGGATGATGATCGAGGCGTAGGGGACGGATAGGACGGCGAGGGCGGCTCGAATCAGGTCGAAAAAGAGGCCGCGTCGTCGTTCGGCGATGAGGTTGAGATAGCTGCCGGTCAAGTTCATGGTCAGACCGGGAGTCTAGCAGATTCGGACGGGCCGGGCGCGTTGACGGGCTCGGTACCGCGCGCTAGGCTTTCGCGGCAACGGGAGGGAGATTTCAGTTCTCTGCCGCTTTCCGGAAGGAGTTCTCGATATGGTTTTCCGCCGAATTTGCCGAAGCCTCGGCGTTCGCCGCGATCGGCTTATTGCGCTGGCCGCCGTGGCGCAGATCGTTTGGGCAGCCGGCGGGTGTTCGGAGTTGGAGGCCGGGGGCATCGGTGGTGAGCGCGGGGAAAGCTGGTCACGGGTGACGCTGCCGAAGGTTTCCAGGGCTGAGGCATTTGACGCGGGCGTTTATGCGATGCGTCAATGGTTTCGGCTGGAGTCGGTGGCTCCCGAAAGCGGTTCGGTGCAGAGCGTCATGTCGGAATACGAGCAGAAGGGCGGGACGGGTCGCATTCGCGACGCGGCGCTGGGTTATCGCAATCGCATGCGCCGGCAGGCGACGCTGGTTGTTGAAGAATCGGCAGCCGGGAGCGTTGCGCGATGTATTGTGAAGGTGGAGCGATTGGACACGGCCGACCATCGGGTGTTCCGCGATCAGTCGCGGTTTCAGGATTACCCGACGGAGACGCCGATCGACCGCGAGGCCGGGGTGTCGGCACGTCAGGACGAGGCCTGGACGGAAATGCCGCGCGATCGGGGTCTGGAACGGGAGATTCTGGCCGTGCTTAAGAGTCGGGCCACGCCCGCGTCGGTCAACATTCAGCCATAGACCGATGGTTCGCCTCTCATCGAACGTTCCTTGACTCGTCCGGGTCCGAAAACCGCGTTGAACTTCGAGACGTTTCACCTCGTTCGATCTCGCATCTTCGTCGCCCGATAAATTCCCGATACTTGTCGTTTTCCTCGTAGTATTTCGGTGGGAATCCTGCGCAAATAGGTTGTGCCGGTTGAAGCTTCGGGCCCCCGATCAGTCGGCCGATAGATTGTCCGGGTCAAATCCGCCGTCCGAGCGGCGGCAGAAATTCGGGGGTTCCAGCGTGGCAGGCGACCAGGTCGATGGACGTCGCGATGATCGACCGTTGATTCTGATCGTTGACGACGATCCGGACATGGTAGGTCTTCTTGCGACGATCACGCGCAATCACGGCTTTCGTTCCACGCTGGCAAGCGACTGCGAATCCGCGCTGGCCATTTGCGAGAAGTATCGTCCCAACGTGGTACTCCTGGACATCAAGTTGTCCGGCCCGCGGAGCGGCTTTGACGTTTGTCGGGAGCTGAAGGCGAACCTGGGGACGGCGGACATACCAGTCTTTTTTGTGACGGGCCTGGATCGCAGCGACCCGTTGTTGAGTGAAGGCTTCGAGGTCGGCGCGCACGATATCATCTTCAAGCCGATCAGCAGCGTTGACCTCCTGGGGCGACTGAGGGTGGCGCTTCGCGAGCAGCAGACACGCGAGGCATACCGAAAGCTGGCGTTGCAGGATCCGTTCACGGGTTTGTCGAATCGCCGGCAACTGATCATTCACGTCACGGAGGCGCTGATGTCCTCACGCCGCGACGGGTCGGTGGGCGGCATGATCATCGCGGATATCGATCATCTGATGGTTGTGAATGACCGACACGGATACGATCTGGGAGACGAGCTGATCCTCACGTTGAGTCGGCTGATGCGCCGGCTTACCGGGCAGAACTGTCTCGCCGGCCGACTGGGCGGCGACGAGATGGCGCTGGTCATGATGCACACGACGCGCGACGCGATCAAACAGACAGCGGACCGGCTGCGCCGGACGTTCGCGGCGATCGCGTTTGATGCGACGACGCAGCCCAAGCATTTTACTTTGGGCGTGGGCTGCACGGCATTCGGCGGAGAGGCTTCGACGATGGACGCCGACGCAGTGCTGCGGCAGGCGGACACGTCCCTGTATGCCGCGAAGCTTCTGGGTCGCGGCCGCTCGAACGTCTTCTGGGAGCTGGACGCCGAGAATCTGCCAGTCATAGAGGCGTCCAAGCGCCACAGCCGCACAAAGCGCCGAGAGAAGACGAACCGGTCGTTTGTCGGCGTGCAGAAAGATGTCACGGTCGAGCCCGACGCTGCGCCACCGGCATCCCCCAAGGCAGGGGCCTGAACCGCGCTATCCCGCACCGCCTACACTTCCTCGCAAATTGCCGCAGGCATTTTTCGGCAAGGCCGGAGACATGTGTGCCCGACAGGAACACCTGTTCAAGTTACCGAGGTCCTGCGCGGCGAGTCCTGGTAAAACTTTGTGCTCGGCGCGAGTCGCTTCTAACATAGCTCCGCGATGATGCGGAATCTCATGATGATCCTCGCCTATGACGGGGCGGACTTTCACGGTTGGCAGAACCAGCCCAATCTGCGGACGGCGCAGGGTACGATGGAGCAAGCGCTGCGGCGGTGCCTTCGTCACCAGGTCGCGCTGATCGGCTGCAGCCGGACCGACTCGGGGGTTCATGCATCGGGGTACGTGGCTAACTGTTTTACGACCAGTCGGACAAACGCGGATTCGATTTCGCGGAGTCTCGGCTCGCGGTTGCCGAAGGACATGACCCTGCTGCACCTGGCAGAAGTGCCGCTGACGTTTCACGCAACACGCTCGGCGATTACGAAGCTGTATCGGTATCGGATTCATAACGTCGCCGCGCGGCCCTGCGAGCATTTGTCACAGCGATTCGTTTATCACTTTTGGCAACCGCTGGACCTTCAACGGATGCAGGAGGCGGCCTCGAACTGGGTGGGGCGGCACGACTTCACGTCATTCGCCTCGGCGGGAAACCCACGTCAGTCGAATGTTCGGACAATTCGACGCATCGAACTCTATCGGGTCGATCAGGAAATCCGCATGGACATTGAGGGCGAGGGGTTTCTCTACAAGCAGGTTCGTAACATGATGGGGACGCTCGTTGAGATCGGGCGCGGTCGCTGGTCGGTTCAGTCCGCGCGGGAGATACTCGAAGCGAAGGATCGAAGTCGTGCGGGCCCGACGGCGGCGCCTCGCGGGCTTTGTCTTCAGTGGGTGAAGTACGACCTGCCGAATCTGCCGGCGCCGAGTGCGGAGATGATCCAGCGTGCCGAGGCCGCGGAGCCTCCCCGGGGCGGCCCGCGTGAGCACGTGGATCACCATCCGCGATCGACCGCTCCGATGCCTCAGGGCGTAGACCAGTTGGAGGAACCCTCGGCGTAGAGAGGTCGGCCATCCGGCTCTTTCGGCGGCACCATGCGGATTGTTCACGTCATCACGCGCTTGATCATCGGCGGGGCGCAGGAAAACACGCTGCTGACCTGCGAGGGTTTGAGTGCGCGCGGTCACGAAGTGCATCTGATCAGCGGACCGACGGAGGGGCCGGAGGGGTCACTCACGGGGCGCGCCCGGACGGGGCCTTATCAATTTGAAGAGTTGCCGGACCTTGTGAGGCAGGTGAGCCCCCTGAGGGATTTCGCGGCGCTTCGGTCGCTTCGCCGCACGTTTGAATTGCTGCGGCCGGACGTGGTGCACACGCACTCGAGCAAGGCGGGAGTACTGGGGCGCATCGCCGCCGATCTGGCCGGCGTGCCGCTGATCGTGCACACGATTCACGGGATGAGCTTCAATCGGACGCAGGGCGAATTGACGAGCGCGATGTACGCCGCCGCCGAGCGTCACTGCGCCAAGCGGTGTCACGGGATTGTCAGCGTCGCGGATGCGATGACCCGGCAGGCGCTTGCGGCAGGCGTGGGCCGTCCCGAGCAGTTTCGAACCATTCGCAGCGGCATGGTGACGGCGGACTTCGACCCCGTGAAACATGACGGCCGGGAGCTTCGTCGCCAGTGGGGGGTGTCTGATTCGGACGTGCTGGTGGGGACGGTGGCGAGGCTCTTTGTTAATAAGGGCTACGAGCAGCTAATCCCGATCATGTCGCTGGCGGCGCAACGGGCTTTGCCATTGAAATTCGTCTGGGTCGGCGATGGGGCCCAGCGCGATATGTATGAGGTGGAGTTGAGCCGGCGCGGCCTGCGCGATCGGGTGATCATCACCGGGCTACTGCCGCCGAGCGAGATGCCCCGCGTACTCTCTTCGATCGACCTGCTGGCTCATACGTCTCAGTGGGAGGGGCTTCCGAGGGCGGTGGTGCAGGCGATGCTCATGGGGAAGCCGGCGATCAGTTTCGACATCGACGGCGGGCCGGAAGTCGTGATTCCCGGGGAGACGGGCGAACTGGTTCGGCTCGGAGATTTGGAGGGATTCGCCGACGCGATCGAGAAGCTATCGGCAGATGACGCGCTGCGAAATCGGTACGGCGTCACCGGCCGGGCTCGGTGTCTTACGGAGTTCGATCATCGAGTCATGGTCGAGCGGCTTGAGGCGCTGTACGGCGAGTTAGCTCGTCGCTGAGCATTCGAGCCGTCGCCTGTTGGGCTTCGTCGCCGAATTGGAGAGCGGCTTCGACGGGGGGTCGGGCGGCGTTGTAGTCGCCGGTCTGAATGAAGAGGTATCCCAGTCGCAGGAGTGCCTCGGCGTTTTGCGGCTCGGCGCTTACGATTTGCTGATACTGCTCAATCGCACCGGCGGCATCGCCCAGAATGAGTAAGAGTGCGCCGTAGTCGGCACGGGTGGCCCAGGCGCCGGGCAGCAGTCGAAGGGCTTCGCGGTATTCGGCGGCGGCTTCCTGATAACGCATCAACTCAGAGAGCGCGAAAGCGAGGTTGTTGCGGAGCGAAAAGATTTCGGGCCGATCTTTGATTGCTGCCCGATACTCGGTGACGGCGCGGTCGTAATGCTGCTGCGACTTGTTGATAATGCGCAGGGCCTCGTTGGCCTCCGGGCGCTGCGGAGCGATTAGTACGGCGGCGATGAAGGCTCTACGGGCCGCGTCGGGGTTGTCCATTCGGAGTTGGCAGTCACCCAGGGCGAGTGGACCGTCGGCGAATCGGGCGTCGTAATTGCAGGCGAATTCGAGTGCCGCAATGCCGGCATCGGGCTCTCCCATGTGGACGAGAAACATGCCCCATTCAGTCCATAGGTGGGCCGAGCCGTCCATGGGACGATCTGCGATCTTTCGTCCCCATTTTTCGCGCTGCGTGGTTTCCAGCTTCAGGGCGCCCTCATAGGCGGCTCGGGCATCGGCCAATTCTCCGGCCGCGGTAAGTACTTTGGCGAGGTTCATCCAGGTCGAGAAGTCATCTGGATTTCGATCCAGGGCAGCGCGCACGCACTCCGCGGATTTATTGAGGCGATTGGCGCAGACGTAAAGCCAGGCCCGCTGGAGATCGTTCTCCGGTGTTGGGTAGAGCCCCCAGCGATTGCAAAACTCGAGATGGCGAATCGCCGTGTCGACGTTTGCCTTGTGGGGGTCTCTCGAACCGGGAGGGCCGGCGGGGTCGTATTGCCAGCGAAAGGTCTCGGGCGGGGAGTGCAAGAAGGCGCGATGTCCCTGCCAATCGTGGAATCTCCAGATGCCGGAATGGACCGTGAACGCCAAGATCGCAAAGACGCCGAGGAGAAAGGCGGTTCCGAGCGGTTGCAGCCTGCCGCCGATCTTCAGGCGCGTCCGCTGGATGAGGACATCGGGGACGTAAGCGATTCGCACGGCCTTCATGATGAGAAACGCGCCGACGCCGGCGATGCCGAGCGACATGAGAAACGGGACTTTTCCATAAAGACCGCGAAAGGCGAGGAACACACCGGCGAAGACGATGAGGGCGAGAATCTCTTCAGCGAGGGAGAGATCGAATCGTCGTTTGGCAGGCGGGGCGATTGGTTGGCGTCCCAGCGAGGGTGGGCCGAAGCCGAAGTAGAGGGCGTCGTTGGGGCAGACGGTCACGCAGTCCATGCACTTCATGCAGCCGGGATCGACGACCATCTTGTAGAGCTTTACTTCCTCGGCGACACGGACGTTGGAGGTGCAAACCGAGGTACAGTGGCCGCACTCGCGGCAGGCATCGGTTACGCGGATGCGGCCGACGGCCAGCTTGTCGGTAAGGCCGAAAAAGGCTCCGTAAGGACAGGCAAAGGTGCAGAAACCCTTGGGCCCGAGGAAATAAATGATGGCGACGCCGCAGGAGAGGACGGTGAGGATGGCGATGCCGTATTGCGGGAAGGTGTCCCAGAAGCCGGTGGTGCTCACATGCCAGGTTGTCGGTGATCTTTCCACGCCCAGATAGAGTCGTACGATCTCCGGCCAGACGAACATGTACAGCGCGGCGATGAGGGGGACGATCCAAAAAAGCCGCGTCGCAAATGGCTTGGGGCGCAGCTTGAGCTTCTTGAGAACCCAGAGGGTCAGGTCCTGGTAGGCGACCAAGTGGCAGCCCCAGCCACAGACCCAGCGGCCGAGGAGGAGAGTCACCAAAAGCGCGACGGCAAAAAAGATGAAGCCGGCGTTGATTCGCCCGCTGGTAATTGTCTCCATGGATTCGGAGGGCTCGACCGGTGAGATGGTTTCTCCGGCAAGCATCCATTGGATGAAATGCGCGATTATGAATACGTGGACCGACAGGAGGGAGTAGGCCCGCCACTTTCCCGCCCTGGAGGGCCGGACTCTGGGCTTGTCCGCGGGGAGGACGGGGAGCTTCAAGTCGGTGCGGGCAGGGGGCGGCTCGCAGCGGGCTGCCTGACTTGCGGTTGCCGAGCCGCGTGAGGGTTTGGTCTGCCTGGTCAAGGGCGATCCTAGGGGAGGACAGCGGCACTGTGCGCGGCGTCCCCGCAAAAAAGGGTTTCAATGTGCAAGTCTCTCCGATTGGGGTCACTCCCCGACCGAAGAGAAGTAATAGTATATGATAGGCCCCGCGACGGACACGCCAACGACCGGACTATGGATTCATGCCCCCGGGAACCCTTGCTTGCGATTGAAGCTCAGACGACATCGCGGTGATGAGAGATTTCGCAGTCAGGCGTTGAAGCGCCGGCGCTCTGCCGCCGTGCTTGTGGCGATTCTGCCGGTTTGGGGCTGCACGTGGGCGGGATGTGGGCGAGGAACTGAGGAGAGAATCATCCCGGCGCGGGTATGGGCGACGGGTCCTTCTTATCGGGTCAATTCGCTTGAACTGGCTCGCGCGGAGACATCGATCTTTGCGCGCGGAGACGGGACCATCCGTCTGACGAGCGCTGTAAACGAGAAGATCGGGTTCAATCTGGTTATCTCCGCTGTCGATAGCGCCGTTTCCGGGGTGGAGCTTCGCGCGGATGATCTTGCGGGGACAGAGGGGAAAATCTCGGCGAGCGCGATCCGGGCCTATCGTCCCTATCCGATCACGGTAGAGCGGTATCCCAACTGGTTTCTGCGGACGCAGGGGCTGCGGGAGCCGCGGGCATATCCTGATGCCCTTGTTCCTATTCCGGTGAATGGCGTGGGGGCGTCGCCGGGCAGCATCGCCGCGCAGCCGCTCGTTGTTCTCGCGGGGCAAAGCCTGGCCTTGTACGTGGAGATTGTCATTCCGCCGGAGGCGCGGCCGGGCCGGTACAAGACGGCGATTTCACTGGTCGGCCCCAATTGCACGCCGCTTCGCACGCCGATCGAGGTGCTGGTTCGGGACGTCTATCTGGATTCAAAGGTGAGTATTCCTGTTGTCGCCGGCGTGCAGCTTGGGCCGGTGATCGCGAGCTTCACGGATATCGATCCTCAGAATAAGTCCGTCGCGATCTCAAAGCCCGAATGTCGAAAGGCGATTGAGAAGACGTTTGCCCTTTTGAGCGAGCATGGCTTGTCGCCGTATTGCGATGAGATCTATCCACGGTTTTCGCAGGATGTGGATGGGAATACGGTGCTCGACTGGAGCGAGTACGACGCGTTTTGTGGGCCGTTTATCGAGGGCGGCGGTAACGCGGAAGGCCGCGGGGCGTTTGCGTGGCCTCTGCCGGTCGGAATGAGCCAGCCGCATCCTTCACAATTCGACGGCATGGACTCGGCCGCCTATATGCTGGTGCTTCAAGATTATCTTTCAAAGGCGCGGGCGCACTTCGAGGAGAAGGGGTGGCTGGAACGGGCGGTGGTTTACTTCGACTATCCGTCGGTCATTGATCCAAATGAGAGTGAGCTTCAGCGAGTGCGCAGGCTGATCGAATGGGTGCACGATGCGGGGATTGAGCTTCCATACATGAGCAAGCTGATTCCCCAGCCGATGACGCCGTTTGGCTGGACCGCTTATCATTATGTTGATTTGACAAGAGTTGTAGATATCTGGGCGACGCCGGCGCGATACCAGGATGCCGCGACACTTGCGGAGCTTCAGCGTCTTGGCAAGCGGACATGGCTGCTGCCGGATCGTCCTCCCTATTGCGGGAGTCTCGCGGTGGAAGCTCCGCCCACGCACGCGAGGAGCATTGCCTGGCAGGCGTACTTGCAGGGACACGAGGCGATCTGGCTGCCGCGTGCGACGGACTGGCCCGGCAAAGTTCTCGATGAGGCCATATCGCAGGACGACCAGGCGTCAGATGCGTGGCTGGTGTATCCCGGCAAGCTGTTTGGCTGCGATGGTCCGGTGCCGTCGGCGCGGCTCAAGCTCTTGCAGGCGGGCATTCAGGACTACCAGTGCCTGCGTCTGTTGAGCGAGCACGGACACGCCGCCACGGCGGGGCTCTTGGCGCGTTCACTGATCAAGGCCTGCGGGACGGGCGCCTATGGTGATAATTTTCAGGACGCTCATTGGGATCGGCGAATTGACGACCCTGACGTCTGGGATCTGGCGGCGGCGATTCTCCGTGAAGAAGCGGAGCTCGCGGTAAGTGAGCATCCGGCCGAGCCGATCAGCCTGGAGAAGAATCGCGCCGACTGGCTTCGGTTCCTGGCCGCGACGAGATCGCTGGAGGTGTGGGTGGGCTCCGCCCGATTGCGGAAAGATCCCCGACCGGGGCAAACGGGATATCTAGCGACAATTGATGCGGAGGTGCGCAGTGAGTTGCGGACGTCGGTGGAGGGTCGATTGAAATTCGGTCCGCTTGCGGAGGGCGCATCGGCGATCGACGACGACAAGCAGATCGGCCCGCTGGAAGAGATGTCGGTGGCGAGTCGCAGCCTGACGGCGCGCTTTCCCGAGGCGCCGCTTTGCGATCTCGACGGTCACTACATCCAGTCGATTGTTTTCGATGCGGGTCGATCCGGACTGGTGGAGGCACAGGCGACGTTTTCGATTTCCCGCGTGTCGGAGGTGTCGAAGCCACCAAGGATTGATGGGAGTCTCGATGACTGGCCTCCCGGCACGCAAAACGTCATGGGGGATTTTCGACTGATCGCGTTTACTCACGGTTCGGCGCGACGGCGCGCAGAGAGCCAGACGATCGGGTATTGCTGCACGGACGGGTCGAAGCTGTACCTCGGCATTCAGGCGCTGAGCCCGGCAGGCCCGACGGTTTCGAATGTTGAGAGCAACATCGTGACTTACGAAGATCTGCGTCCGGTCGGCAGCGATTTGGTCGAGATCATGATTGATCCGACGGGGGTCGCGACACAAAGCGATGACATTTATCACGTGGTGGTGAAATCCACCGGGAACCCGATCTTCGAGCGCGGCGTGTCGGTGTCGCCGCCGATCGGGTCCGTTGCGCCCTGGCCGGGGCCGAGACCGGAGTATTCCGTGACCAGAGGTGCGGACGGCTGGACGGCGGAGATCGCGATGTCGCTGGAGTGCTTCGGTCCGCGTGAGTCGCGGAATCTTGTATGGGGCTTCAATCTTGCTCGACTGGAGCCGGTTCGCGGTGAGTACTCGGACTGGGCCCGGGCGCAGCGGTATTGCTACGATCCGGCCTCGTTTGGAAACCTGATCTGGCCCGATGGCGGCGTCGGCGAATAAGCGAGACGCCCGACTGATTCCGCATCTCCGGGGGGCAATTCCCCGAATTCTTTCATGACCGGGGCCGTGACATCCTTTCTTTTTAGGGTGAAAACTCCACAATCGGTCGTGGTCCCGGAATTGCCAAGCCTATCCGAGATGCGTAGGTCGGGTCGGGCGGTGAGTCCGCGCACGCAATCGCCATAAGATGGGAGCATCGGAATGAACAAGCGATCCTGGGCGGAGCCATTCAAGATCAAGATGGTCGAGCATCTTCGAATGACGACTCCGGAGGAGCGGGAGGCGGCGATTCGAGAGGCCGGCTACAACACGTTTCTGCTGCGCAGCCGCGACGTATATATCGACCTGCTGACGGACTCCGGGACCAACGCGATGAGCGACCGGCAGTGGGCGGGAATGATGCTGGGCGACGAGGCGTACGCGGGGTCGGAGAACTTCTATCACCTTGAGGACGCGGTCCGGCGGTATTACGGCTACAAGCATCTTATTCCGACGCATCAAGGCCGCGGGGCGGAGCATATTCTCAGCCGACTCTGCATCAAGGCGGGCGACTTCGTGCCGGGCAATATGTATTTTACAACGACGAAGGCACACCAGGAACTGGTCGGGGGGCAATTCGTGGACGTCATTTGCGATGAAGCCCACGACTCGCAGAGTGAGGCGCCGTTCAAGGGCAACGTCGATCTTGCGAAATTGCAGCGGCTCATCGACAAGGAGGGGGCCTCGCGCATTGCCTATTTGTGCGTGGGCGCGACGGTGAACATGGCGGGCGGACAGCCGGTCAGCCTGGCCAACCTGCGTGAGACATCGCGGTTATGCCGTCAGCATGGCATCAAGGTGTTTCTCGATGCGACACGGGCTGTGGAGAACTGCTACTTCATCCGGCAGCGGGAGCCGGGTTGTTCGAAGCGAACGCTGGCCGATATTCTTCTGGAACTGTGCTCGTATACCGATGGCTGTACGATGTCCGGCAAGAAGGATTGCCTGGTAAACATCGGGGGGTTCCTTGCCGTCAACGACGATGATCTGGCCGACGCGGCACGGAACATGATTGTCATCTATGAGGGACTGCACACCTACGGCGGACTGGCGGGGCGCGATCTGGAGGCGATGGCCATCGGCATCGCGGAGTCGGTGTCTTTGGACCATATGCATGCCCGGATCGGACAGGTGCAGTATCTCGGCGAGTTGCTGCAAGACGCCGATGTACCGATTGTTCGTCCGATTGGGGGGCACGGCATCTTCCTGGATGCCGCGCGATTTCTGCCGCACATACCACGGGAGCAATTCCCGGCACAGGCACTTGCGGCGGCGTTGTATATGGATTCGGGCGTGCGCGGCATGGAGCGCGGCGCTGTGTCTGCCGGACGCGACAAGGAGAGCGGTAAGAATCTGTTTCCGAAACTGGAATTGGTACGCATGACGCTGCCTCGGCGCGTTTATACTCAGGCCCACATGGACGTCACGGCTGAGTCGGTCATCAGTCTGCTGGAGCAGCGGGACAAGATCGTGGGGCTGCGATTCACTTACGAGCCCGGGCATCTGCGGTTCTTTCAGGCGCGTTTTGAGCCGGTCACGGGCGACCGGGTACTTCTGAGTTGAGGCAGTGCATGAAGACGATCATTGAGCCATTTCGCATCAAGAGCGTCGAGCCAATCAAGATGACGACGCGCAGTCAGCGCGAAGTCATGCTGCGCGAGGCCGGTTTCAACCTCTTTTCGATTCCGGCCGAGTACGTGCTGATCGACCTGCTGACGGACAGCGGGACGGGAGCCATGTCCGCGGAGCAGTGGGCGGGGGTCATGCGCGGTGACGAGTCGTATGCGGGGGCTTCGAGTTTTTATCGCTTTCAGGATCGGATTCAGGACCTTACGCGCTTTGAACACGTGCTGCCGACGCACCAGGGGAGGGCCAGCGAACGGATTCTCTTTGAACTGGTTGGCGGGCCGGACAAGATCGTGCCGAACAACACGCACTTTGACACGACCCGGGCAAACGTCGAGCACAGCGGGGCCAAGGCCGTGGATCTTTCCATTCCGGAAGTGCGCGATCCCAAGAACCGGCACCCCTTCAAGGGCAACATGGATGTCGCGGCGCTGGAGCGACTCATCGGTGAAGTCGGCCGCGAACGCATCCCGCTGGTCATGGTGACGGTGACGAACAACAGCGGCGGCGGTCAGCCGGTCAGCATGGAGAATCTCCGCGCGGTGCGGGCGGTCTGCGACAAGCATGGGCTGCCGCTCTTTCTCGACGCGTGCCGTTTCGCGGAGAACGCTTACCTGATCAAGCTGCGCGAGCCGGGGATGGGGAATCGATCGGTACGGGAGATCGTGCACGAGATGTTTGCGCTCGCTGACGGGGCGACGATCAGTGCGAAGAAGGACGGGCTGGTGAACATCGGCGGGTTACTGCTCCTGCGCGATGAGCAGCTATTTCAGCGCGCCTGTAATCTGCTCATCCTCACCGAAGGATTCATTACTTACGGCGGGCTGGCCGGGCGCGACCTGGAGGCGATGGCCCAGGGTTTTGAGGAAGTCATTCACGAGGACTATCTGGCGTACCGGATTCGCAGTGTGGAATATCTCGGGGAGAAGTTGCTGGCCGCGGGTGTGCCGATCGTCGAACCTCCGGGCGGCCATGCGATCTATATCGATGCGGGGGCTCTGTGCCCGCATATTCCGCGCGAGCAGTTCCCCGGGCAGGCGGTCGTTTGTGGGCTGTATCGTGTCGGCGGGATTCGCGCGGTGGAGATCGGCTCGGTGATGTTCGGAGCCACCGCTTCTCCGCCGCTGGAGCTGGTGCGACTGGCGATGCCGCGGCGGGTTTATACGCAGAGCCACATTGACTACGTGATCGAGGCGGCCGCGGAAATGGCGGCGACGAAGCGAGAGCTTCGCGGGCTTCGCTTCGTCCAGGAGCCGCCGGTTCTGCGACACTTCACGGCGCGGTTTGAGGAGATATGAACTCAATGCCGGCGCAAGGCGCAATCGTCCGCCGGCTTGATCAGACCATCCGGAGCTAGGCGCTCGCGACGGTTCCGAGATTTTTTTCGAGTTCCAGCGCACGAGGGAACAGGATGTTGTTCTCCTTGTGCACATGCTGATGCATGTCGGCTTCCAATCGCTGGAGGTCATTGAGTAGAACGCGGAAGGTCGTGCATGCGTCGGGAGGGGGGCGGAATCCATTGGTCAGTTCGCGCAACTTCGCCAGGGCATCGCCTGCGTGGTCGTGCTCCGCCTCCATCACGCTGATTGGATTTGCAATGCTGCCGCAATGAAACGGCGTAACATGCTTCTCGGTCTCCAATGTACGTATGAGTGGAAAGAGAATCGACTCCTCCTTGTGCATGTGTGCCTCCATCTCGGCCCTAAATGACCAGAAGATGTCCCGACAGATGGGCATTTCGGGGTGCCGCTGGCCGTGAGCGACGACGACTTTGTCGAGCATGGCCGCCAAACGGGGCAATTCTTCGCGCAAGAACTCATGGTGTCGGTTCACGATGTGTTGCGTGAGATCGGTGAGTGATGCTTTGGACCAGTCGGTTTCCTCGGTGGTTCGAGACGCCCTGTCTGATTCCAGAAGTGCATCTCGTACCCGGTCGAAGTTGATTCCGCCCTGGTCACAGACCTGCGCCAGCGGTCGCTTCCCACCGCAGCAATAGTCAATTCCGAAGCTCTCAAAGACGCGTGCCCGAGCGGGCTGCTCAGCCACAAGAGCGCCAACGGTTGTGTTCGGATTCAAATCGTTCATGGAAATCGTCCTTTCAATTGCCTGGGTAGGTTGACTCAGTTCGCAGTGGCCGTCGCGGGAGTTTGCGTGCCCTTGCCACGATTATTGGGGATCGTCTGTCCTATGGTCTCGTTCAATGGACTCAGCGACCATCCGGTCTTCAGCCCCAGGATGAAATAGCCAAGGGCCAGTACGCCGGTTGCGAACACGGTATCGCCCAGGACGCGCAGCCACCGAAGGGTGTCCATGATCGGGGTCTGAAGGAACTCGGCGGACCGGGCATACCACATTCCGCGATGGACGCTCGCCCAGGTCTGCATCAGTCCGACGGGCAGCAGGCTGACCATTACCATCAAGGCCAGACCGATATTGATGGACCAGAATGCATACGCCAGCGCGCCAGTGCGCCACTGCTTATGAGAGGCCAGTCCCTTCATGCAAAACAACATGAGCCCGATGCCCAGCATTCCATAGACGCCGAAGAGGGCGGCATGGCCGTGGACCGGCGTGGTGTTCAATCCCTGCATGTAGTAGAGGGCGATCGGCGGATTGATGAGGAACCCGAACAGGCCCGCGCCGACGAGGTTCCAGAAGGCAACGGCGATGAAGAAGTAAATCGGCCACTTGTAGGCGATGACCCACGGCCGCACGCGGCTGAGCGTGAGATTTTCGTACGCCTCGAAGCCGATCAGGACGAGCGGCACCACCTCCAGGGCGCTGAAGGTTGCGCCGAGTGCAAGCACGATCGTGGGGGTGCCGGTGAAGTAGAGATGATGGAACGTGCCAATGATTCCGCCGGCGAGGAAAATCGTCGTAGAGAAGAGTACGGCGACCGTCGCGGTCGCGGTTCTCAGGAGACCCATTCGGGTGAACAGGAACGCGATGACCACGGTTGCGAACACCTCAAAGAAGCCCTCGACCCACAGGTGCACCACCCACCATCGCCAGTACTCGGCGATGGCCAGGTGCGTCTGGCGTCCCCACATGAGGCCTGCGCCGTAGAACAAGGCGATGGCGACGGATGCGATGAAGAAGAGGCTGAGCAGTTGGCGGTGTTCACCGGGTCGTCGCAGCGCGGGCCACATCGCCCGGCCCATCAAGAACAGCCAGAGAATAAGACCGATGAACAGGAATATTTGCCAGAAGCGGCCCAGGTCCACGTATTCGTATCCCTGGTGACCGAACCAGAAGCCCGCCGTGAAGCCGAGCTTTTGCTGAACGGACAACCATTGTCCGGCCATCGACCCGACGACGATGATGAGCAGACAGACGAAGAGGAAATTGACGCCTGCGCGCTGGAACTTCGGTTCGTGTCCGGAGACTGCGGGGGCCATGTACAGGCCGGTGGCAAGCCAGGCCGTAGCGATCCAGAAGATGCCGAGCTGGGTATGCCAGGTTCGCGTCACCGAGTAGGGCAGCCACTTGGCGAGGGGAAAGCCGTAGAAGCCCGATCCCTCGACGCCGTAATGCGCCGTGACCGCGCCAAAGCCGACCTGGACGACAATAAGCGCGGCGACGACCCAAAAGTATTTGAGCACGGCTTGCATTGAGGGAGTCGGATTCAGAGCCATCAGCGGATCGATGTCCGGTGCGGCGTGCTCGGGCTCATCCTTATTTCGCTGAATGGCAAAGTACCATGCCAGGGCGGCAATGCCGCCGAGCAGCAATACGAAGCTGATTACCGACCAGACGACAATGGCGCCGGTCGGCCTGTTGCCGACGAGTTCATCCGGTGGCCAGTTGTTTGTATAGGTGATTTCGCTGCCGGGCCGATTGGTCACGCAGGTCCACGCGGTCCAGAAGAAAAAGGCATTCATCGCCGACTGCCGCGAGGGGTCTTTGATTGCGTTGGCGGGAATCGCGTAGGCGTCGCGCAGCTCCTCCATCGCAGGGTCATCGGCGAAGAGGCTCGCGTAGTGCATTCCGACGGTCCGAATGGCCGCCGCGCGCTCCGCGGAGATGGTGAGGACATTTGTTTCGGCATTCACCTGGTTGCCGCGTAATTCCCTTTGAAGCGCCGCCTTAAGCATGGCCTGCCGGTCGAGGTCCAGCTTTTCGAAACTCTCCGCACCAAGGCCTCGGGCCTTCTCTTCGAGAATCTGCTCAGCCTCGCGATGCAGCCAGTCCGCCGACCAATCTGGTGCGACGTACGCACCGTGTCCCCAGATGCTCCCAAGTTCCTGTCCTCCGAGAGATTGCCAGACGTTCTGGCCGTCTCGTATGTCGGAGTCGGTCATGAGGACTCGGCCGTCGGGGCCCACTACGGCAGAGGGAATAGGGGGAGCTACTCGGTAGATTTCGATCCCGTAGTAGATGAGAACCAGAAATGAACCCGCGATGACAAGAGCCAACGAAATCCAGAGTCGATAGTTCTTCATATTCGGCATCCGTTTCTCTAAAGGGCTGTGCAGAAAGTGTTTATGCTCCAAGTGGCCGCGCCTTTTAACATATACCTAGACATCTAGGTTGATGTTACAAAGTTAGCATGGTATAATCTGGATGTCAAGAGATAGGTTTACGGTTTTTTCCTGCAAGAATCTTGCTGTTGAGGCGGGTCCGTGCTCCATGATCCACCCCTGGGTGTAAGGCTGGGGGCTGCGAAGGATTCTGAATCGGAGCCTGACCCTCCCTCAAATAATATAAGGGCGCCGCAATGATTTCCCAGACCGCAGAGTACGCACTAAGGGCCGTCGTCTGGCTGGCGTCTCAAGGCGACGGTTCGCTGGGAACGCAGCATATCGCGGAGGCAACTCGCGTTCCCGCCGGATATTTGTCAAAGGTGCTTCAAGCCCTTGCCCGCAGGGGACTGGTTGTCTCGCATCCCGGACGAAACGGTGGCTTTGCCCTGGTCAGGCGTGCCGAGGAAATCTCGGTGCTTGATGTGATCAATGCCGTGGACCCGATTCAACGGATCAAGACATGTCCGCTCGATTTGAAGACTCACGGCGTCGACCTGTGCCCCCTTCATCGCCGCCTGGATGACGCGATGGCCAAGGCGGAAGAGGCCTTCGCGAGCTCGACCATTGCGGAATTGCTGGCCGAGCCGACTACGAGCACACCGCTCTGCGAGACTAAAACGATCGCGCTCTCGGTTGGAAAGGGTAAAGGACCGAAGCAGGCGTAACGAATCAGGATCCTGATGTCGGCTTACGCCGGTAGTGAGTGACGCGAAGTGACGGATCGGCCGTAAAGGGGGATGTTTCCCATGCTGATTCGTCGAATTCCGGAAAGAGCGCGTCACCCTCGGCGTCCGGAGCGTTAATCATGGTGATGATCATTTCGTCGACGAGCGGCATCGCCTGGGCGTAAATCTGCGAGCCGCCGGCGATGAAGGCGATCTCCTCGCGACGCGATCGGCACAGCTCAATTGCCGCGTCCAGAGTTGCGACAAAATCGAGCGTGGTGTCCTTCGGCATCGATGCGTCCGCATTCGCCACGGCCGTGTACTTTGTCGGATCGCGGGTGATGACGACGTTTCGCCGACCGGGCAGCGGCTTGCCGCAGGAGTCGTAGGTCTTGCGGCCCATGATGAGGGCATGGCCCATGGTCGTCTGCTTGAAGTGCTTAAGATCGGCGGGGACATGCCAAGGCAGGCCGCCGGCCTTGCCGATGAGGCGATTCTGATTCATGGCGACGATGATGACGGTTCGCATGGCCTGTTATACCGCTACTTTGAACTTGATCGGGTCCTGAGTCTGGTAGCCCACGAGTTCGAAATCGTCATAGCGCAACTCGTCGAAGGGCTTTTTTGCGATGACCAGCTTGGGTAGCGTTGTGGGCTTTCGCTTCAACTGCTCGCGCAGCCCGGCGACGTGGTCGTATTCGGCCATCGGGCTGCCGGGGTCGGCGGCGTAAATGTGGGCGTCGACAATAGTATGCGCGAAGCGGCCGAGGCCGAGGCCGACTTCCTGGGCGATCATCTGCGTCAATGCCGCGTAGGCGGCCATGTTGAAGGGGATGCCGAGGGCGATGTCGCCGCTACGCTGGCAGAGATGGCAGTTCAGCTTGCCGGCGGCGGCGTGAAACGCGAAGGTGTAGTGGCAGGGCGGGAGCTTGCTGGCGATGGCGTTGCCCGGCTCCCAGGCGGTGACGACGAGGCGGCGGCTGGATGGGTCGCGTTTGAGGGTGTCGATGACGTAGCGAATCTGATCGACCTCGCGGACCTGCCACTTGCCGTGTTCGTCCTTCGTCGCGCTGGGGAAGTGCCGCCAGTAGTGGCCGTAGGCGGTGTCGAGGTTGCCGTCTTCGTCGGCCCATGCGTCCCAGATTTTTGTGTATTCGCGGAGGTTGCGGATGTGGTTCTCGCCGGAGAGATACCAGAGCAGTTCGCGGAGGAGCGAGGGCCACTGCATCTTCTTCGTGGTGAGGAGGGGAAACCCTTGGGCGAGATCGACCTGGTAGTGCGCGCCGAATAGGCTGATGGTGTCGACGCCGGTGCGAGAAGGCTTGCGTACGCCCTCGTCGAGCACGCGCCGAACAAGATCGAGATAGACCTGCATGTTCGCTCCTCCGTGAACGCTATGGGCTGCTTCAGCCGAATCGAGTGAATTCAGGTGGAGATTGTAACGTCGTGACGCCTGTGCGGCGATGTGCAGGATGGGCCCCGGGGCCGCAATCAGCGACCCATGAGTTGAGCTTGAATTCACAGGCAACCGGCAACGAGAAACAGCCAGTGGGCCTCGCCGCCGACTTACTGCTCTTCTTCCCCTTGAATGATGATGCGCGGCGTCACCATGATCATGAGCGACTGTGTGTCTCTTAGGGTCGCCTCATTCTTAAAGAGCCGGTTGATGTAGGGGAGCTTGTTGAGAATCGACACGCCGGGCTGCAACGTGCCTCCCGGGGTCGTCTTAATGCCGCCCAAGAGGACCGTTCCGCCGTCGGGCACGGTGACGGTGGTCTGAACGGTGGTGAGTTGAATGACCGGGAACTGGATCAGGCGATCTGTGCCGCCGACCTGAATTGAATCAGCATCGCCGACGGCTGCGATGATCGGGCGGATCGCCAACTGGACGAATCGGCGGTCGGCGGAAATGACGGGAGTCAGCTTGAACATCGGGCCAGAAGTCACGCCCGTTGTCTGTGGATTGACATTCAAGAACTCCGCCGCGAATTCCGGCTGCACGTCGGCGATGAGGGTGCGCTCATTTCGCGAGATGATATGTGCCGGCTGACCATTAAAGAGGGTCAGCCGCGGCGCTACCAAGAGGTTATTTCGGGTGTCTGCCTGGGCGGCCTGGAGGAAGAAGAACGCTTCGATGTCGCTGAGGATCGCGAAGCCGATGGAAGTGGCATCGACGTTTGACATGGAGCCCAGCATCGCGCCGCCGGGCAGGTTGTTCAGATCGGGCCGGCTGAAGATATTGGTAATGGGAAGATCTCTGATGATCGGCAGCCCCGGAAAGTGGCCGGCTTGTGGCGGGCTCTGGTTTTGCAGAATGGCGGGGAGAAAGACGCTGCCGCCGCCGAGCAGCTTCGGCACGAGCATCAATGCGCCCTGCTGGCCGCCGACTTGCGATGGATTGGTGAGGAAAGAGTCATCAGGCAGGTTGCCGGGTAACTGGGGTGTTTCGTTCGTTGCGGGAACGAGCTCGGCGTCGGAATTGAGATTGAAGTCAAAGTCGACACCGATGCGCTCGAAGAAGTCATCCTCCACGGTGATGAATCGCACCTCAACGGCCACCTGCAAGTCCTGAATCTGCCTGCCGCCGAATCGACCGAACGAATTACAGATTTCGGTGGGAAGTCCCAATCGCTGGCAAATTTCGTCGCACCCGGCGCAGGTCAGCAGTAAGGCAGTGAGGACCAATATGGTGGAATTCCGTGTCGGAGATCGAAGCGTATGAGGCATTGGTATTTTCTCCGGTCGCGCGGGCCTCAGGCGATATCAACGATGATGACGTGGTCGTATCCGGTGACGCCGATTATACACCGACCACCCGCGCGCGACTTCCGAAATTTGCAGACTTTTCTTGATCGGCCCGGGGATCATCCATGGTTCGCGACAAGCCGCAGAAGAATTGGATCGCCCCGAAGTTCCTAAGTGCCCGGGTCGATGTCACTGGACGTGGGGATGGCGCCCTGCGGGAACAACCGCCGCCATTGGGCCGAATCACGGAGGCGCTTGAAGGCCGGGTGATTGAGCGCCTGGGATTGGAGTGCCGGATTCAATTCAATCGCCGCCGTCAGTTCGGCCAGTGCCTCATTGTCGGCACCGGCTATTGCCAAGGCCCCGGCGAGCGTGAATCGGGCGTCGGCGAGCTTTGCCTTGGCCCGCTCAAGTCGCGTCGGATCATTCTCTTGTGACGTCAGTTCGGCGCGGAGACTGACGACAACTTGGAGTCGATCGACCGCCTCCTCCGCGCGACCGACCATGATGAGGGCAACGCCCCAGTTCTGGCGGCCGTCGAGATCGGTGGGGTCAAGTTCATAGAGCTTCTCGAAATGCGGCAACGACTCCGCGGCTCGCCCGGTTCGCAGGAGTGCATTGGCGAGGTTTTTCCTGGCTTCGACATTTGCGGGTTGATAGGCGAGGAATCGCTCGTAGGGATCAACCGCCTGCGCGTATTGTCCCGCGTGAGTGCGGGCGAGGCCGAGGAACAGGTATCCCTCGGGGTCTGCATTGGGCTGCGAGAGGCCGCGCTCGATGATGGTGATGCCTTCGGCTAGGTTGCCGCGGATGATCTCGATGTGCCCCAGCCGGTAATAGGCGTAGCAATACTCCGGGTCAGCCTTGATGGCCCGGTGGTATTCGGCCTGGGCGTTCTGGAGGCTCTTAGCGCGGCGTTCCTCAGCGTCCGGCTGGTCGGATGCAGCGAGGCGGTGGTATTCGCCGATGGCGGCATTCCCCAGGCCGTAGTGGCCGGCCGGCGCATCGGGGAATCGGGCGATGACGGCGTTGTAATAGGCGTAGCTGTCGCGCCACACAGATTGCTGGCGCACCGTGAGTAATGCGAAGAGTGTGATCACGATAGCGCCGATGACCGGCGCGCCGCGCCGGGTGATGCTCGCGGCCGAAGGGGTGATGCGTCGAACCAGAAATTCCGCGAGCAGCACAATCGCGATGATCAGGGGTGTGTAGGCGAAACGGTCGGCGGCAATGGTGTGCGTGAATCGCACCGGCGTCAGTGTCGGACCGATCATGAGCAGGAAGGCGATGGGCAGCGTCCAGGCGAAGGCGATCCCGCGGCGGTAGGCCCAGGCGCAGGTCGTGATGAAAAGCGCCACAGCGATGACACTCAGCAGGAACGTCGCATTTCCGAGCGACACGACGGATTCGTCGGGCATCAGGTACTCGGGGCAAAGCCGGATCGGCAGGATCATCTTGGCGGTATAAAAGCTAAGATTGTGGCAGGCGACGAGGGCGGTGATGCCGAAGGGGCGATGACCTTCCTGCCTGGTCAGATCGACTGCATGGGTCTGCGAGACATAGGCGATCCATCCACCGATGGCGGCGAGGACAAACAAGGGGACCTTCTCCCGGGCGTGTCGGCGAACGTCGCGGCCGAGCGGCCATACGTCCATGAGAACGAAGACAAGTGGAAGTAGAAGCCCTGTGGGCTTGGCGAGAATGCCGGCGAGGTAGGTAGCAACGACGGCGATATACCAGTGGGGCCTATTCGTGCGGGCGAATCGTACGTAGGACATCACTGCTAGCAGAGCGAAGAGGGTAGCGAGGACCGCCTTGCGCTGGCTGACCCAGGAGACGACTTCGACGTTGAGCGGATGCACCGCGAAGAGCAGTCCGCAGAAGAGTGCCGTGCCGCTGCGACGGGTCAGTCCCAGGACAAGAAGAAATACCAGCGCCGCGTTGCAACCGTGAAGGAGGATGTTGGCGAAATGAAAGATGAAGGGTTCGGCATGTCGAGTGTATCCGCCGGACAGGGCGCCCTCGACGACTCGATCGAGCATGAGAGATGCCATCGTCAGTGGCTGGTAATAGCCGAGGACGGTTGTAGGGCGCAGAACTTCGCCGAAACAGGCGACGAGGTTTTTCCAGCTTGGGAAAAGAACATACGGGTTGGCGGTGACGTATTGCGTATCGTCGAGGATGAGAAACTCGGCGCTGAAGGTGGGCAGATAGACCGCCATTGCGACGAGCAGCACCATCACGGCGAGCAGGCCCGGGTGGAGTTGGTTGAGCGCCCCTTCGGGACGTCCCGGCTCCCGGTGCATCGGCGGCCGCGATAGGGAGTCGATTATTTCGCTCAAAGGGTCGCCTCGGTTAAAATGCGGCACAAATCCTTCGTTTATCGGGCACGAGGGGCGTGATTTCGGGACGAAATTGCCGCATGAATCTTGATCATATATGATGATGGTAACTGGGTCGCCCCGTCGTGGTTGGTTGGTTTGGCGCGCGGGGGCAGGATGCGGACCCGGCGATCTGGTCTCGCGCAATTTTTACAGTGTCCGCGAATAGAGCGGACGCCAGCGATGAGAATCAGGTCGCGCCATCAAGACCGGTGATGAAATGGATTTTTTCCGGAACCCAGGGGCGTTCAAAAAGGTAAGCATTCCACGGGGCCAAGCCGATAGAGCCCGGGGGAGAAACTCGGACCTCGCACTCCCCGGAAGGCAACCAGTGAGATTAATGTCGAAGAAGCATGCGTTCTGCGGAATGCTCGTAGCAATGGGGCTGAGCCTCTGCGCGGGCTGCGCCGTGCCTCAGCCTCGCGGCGAGGGTCTCTATCAGTACGTCAAAGAGCCGACCACCGGGGCGGGCTACCACCTTTACCTGCCGGCCGACTATGTCAAGAACAGCGGTCGTCATCCGAACCCCAAGATGAAGGGCTGGCCGCTGGTGATGACCTTCCACGGCATGAAGCCTTACGACAATGCCCTTCCACAGGAGCGGGAGTGGGAGAGGGAAGCGGACATCTATGGATACATCATCTGTGCGCCGGAGCTGCACACGAGCGATTCGTTCATGGAGTATCCGCTGACAAGAGAGCACGACTACGTGCTGGAAGATAAGAAAGACGTCCTGGCGATCATGGATCACATCTTTGCCACGACGCGCGCGGATCCCAAGAAGGTGCTCTCGACAAGCTGGTCCTGCGGCGGATATCTGGCGCACTATTTTCCGAATCGATTCCCCGAGCGTTTCTCCTGCATCGCAACTCGTCTGTCGAACTTTTCGTCAAAGCTGCTGATCGAGGAGACGGTTCCGCGTTATCGAGACCGTACCCCGGTGGCCATATTCATCGGCGACGGCGACTTCCCGGCCTGCAAGAGCGAGTCGGAGGAGGCTGTGGCATGGTACACGGCGCGCGGATTCCGCATTGTGCGCGGAAAGATGATTGACAACATGGGGCACAGTCGTATTCCGCAGACGGCGGCGGCCTTCTTCGCCGAGCACATCGGCATCGAAGCGCTTCATCCGAAACAGGCAGCGGCCACCGTGGCTCAGGTTCAGATGACCGAATACTTTCCGCCGCAAGAGATGATCGCGCGGATGTCCCCGCCATTGGGGATGACGTTTGCCCGGTCGGGTAATCCGGTGGATTCGTCGTCGCGGCGACCGACAATGGCGACGACGCCTCCGACGCCGCTCCCGACCGCTCCGGCCGTGACCAGTGCCGTCAGCTACAACAACAAGACCGCGGGGCGGCAATATCCCTACGGCACCTCGCCCTCGTACGACCCTTCGCCGAAGCGCGAGGAGAAGCCTGTCGATACGCGGCTCGCCTCCGCGGCCGATCCCAAGCGCGGCAACTGGCTGGAAGGCCCCAAGGTTCCGCCGCCATCGCAGGCGAGCGAGCCCCGGCGATCCGTCGAGCAGCCGAAGTCGGCATCCACGTCGGGTAATCAGTCAAGCCCGTCGCCCAGAAATGCCGAGTCGTCCAGACGTCGAGGATCGGAGCCTGCAGGTCGCGCACCGACCGAGCGGAGCAGACCGACGGCGAGCATTCCGCCGCCGAAGAGCAGGACGTATTCGCCTTCCAATGCCGGCCCCAAGAAATATGAGCCGAGCCATACCGGCGGCACTCCTCCGAGCGCCGCGTTCGCGGCCGCAAGGCCTGTGTACAAGACGACGGGCCCGCCGCCGGCGCTTCGATCGAAGCCGACTGAGCCCAAGCGCGAGCAGACTCGGCCCGCCGATCGCGTGCGGCGCGTCAATGTCAAGCTGGCCGGTCCTGCGATCGGAACCAGTCCGCATTATCTCTCGTACAGCATCGACCTGCCGCGCGAGCAGACGGCCGGCGCCGATTTCCTGTGGATGGATAACGGAGTCTGGATCGGCGACGAGGCACGCGGCGTGAAGATCCTCGAGTCGCCCGGCCTGCACCGCATCTCCGTTCTGGTCGTGACCGCCGACAACATGGAATACCGCGGGACGGCGACCGTGCAGGTGCTCGACCGCGGGCCGACTGCGGCGGCGAACTGACGATTTCCTCTCACAATCGATGATTGGAGCGCAAGGGTGATTGACTTGCGCATTGAAGAACCGTGAGGCCGGTGCGATACTGGTGCACGCTATCACGCAGTCCCAACGAGAGAGGTCGCCATGACTGACGCCGCACCGATTCAATCCGACACGATCACATTTGACGACTTCGCGAAGATCGACCTTCGCGTTGCCCGGGTGCTGGAGGCCAAGCCGCACCCCAATGCCGACAAGCTGCTGGTGCTTCAAGTCGATCTGGGGAGCGAGCAGCGTCAGATCGTCGCGGGCATTCGCGGGCACTATCAGCCCGAAGACCTGCTGGGCAAGTCGATCATCGTCGTGAAGAATCTTGCCCCGCGAACGATGCGCGGAGAGACGTCAAACGGCATGCTGCTGGCGGCTTCGACCGAGGATCGATCACAGGTGATCCTGGTGACGCCGATGAGCGACGTCCCGCCGGGGGCCAAGGTGTCATAGGGGCCTGCCGGCCCAGAGCAATTCTCAAGCGTGACTACTTCTCAACGGTCTGTTTCTTCTTGCGGCGCTCCCGCTCTTTCTTTACTTCTTTGAGGATGTCCGCAAGCTCTTCTTCTGAGTAGCCCTCGAGTTTGTCAGTAATCTTGGGGTTGTAGCCCATTCGAAGGAGCATGTAGTCCTCGTCGGCTACTTTCTTGTTTCGAGGGACGTTGTCGCCCACCCAGGAGTTCCAGCTCGTCTCCATTTTGTTGCGCGCGTCCAGCGGGAACTGGTCTTCCCATGCACGCAGCCCGTCACCCTTGTAGGTTGTCTGGCGGTCCGCGCCGACGCGCTTCGAAAGGAGGTAGATTGCCCGGAAGTCTTTTCGCCCTTTCACTCCGCCGTGCATCATGTAAGCCGCCAGTGACCAGGCCTGCGCATAATTTAAGAAGCCCTGGTCGCTGGTCATGTCGGCGTGCCAGGTGGAAGGCTCGATCTTCCAGACATATTGGAAGTCCTTCCAGCGATCGGTCTTGTGGATGCGACGAATGACCGGGGCATAACGACCGCGGTCGGGAATGAGGGTGAGATTTTCGTCAGCGGTCTTGTCGAAGTCCCAGTATTCGAAAACCGACGCCTGGCCCTCGTCGAACCAACGCGGGCAATCGACCGGCACGGCCAGTTGAAGCTGGGGGATAAACGACATACCCAAACGTAGGCGCATCTCCATGTGGGCGGCCTCATGCTTCAGAACTCCCTTGGGCCACTTGGCGAAGTCGTCGATGCCGTCGGTGAACTGCATCAGGCGATAGTGCAGTGCCGGCCAGAAGGGGCCGCGATCCGGAAAGGAGAAGTGGGTCATGAACTGTCCGCCGCTGCCGGCCCCGCCGCCGTTCTCGGTGTATTTTTTGCGGCTCTGGAAGATGATGACCTCGATGGCCTCTTTGACTTGCGCAGGCTCGTTGCCGAGCAGTTTCTTATATGCCGCGCCGTACTCGCGGTGCAGCATCTCCATATACATGACGGAGTCGGCGGTGAACTCGGGGCCGATGTCGGTACGGACGATGAAGGGGTGGCCCATGTAGGTCCACAGTCGCTCCGGCCCGCCTTCGATGTTGCCATCCTTGTCGAACTTGATCTTCTTAAGCACGCGCTTGTATCGCTTGTCGTACTTTGCGTCGGTCTCATTGGCGCGCTTGCCCCATCGGACGATCTGCTTCTTGGACGACTTTTTCGTCGCCGTCTTGCTCGACTTTTTCTTTGACTTCTTGCCGGTCGGCTTTTTGGTTTCCTTATCCGGGAAGCGGCAGCACTCGGTATCGCGGGCGGCCACGGTCGACGTTGACGGCGTGACAGGCGCCACGATCGCGATGGCGACCACGAGACCTGCAAGTCGAGCGACGCCGGAGAGGCGCTTTGCGAAGTTCATCAGAGATTCCCTTTCACCGTTGCGAGCAAATTCAAAAAAGGGGGCCCGTCGGTCGGCCCGACGACCGGGATAGATACCGGTTGCAAGGCCTATTGTAGCAATCGCGATGCATCGAGAAAAGCACACAGGCCCAGGAGCCCAGCGTGTTTCTAAGGGCGTGGGGCGGACTTGGGCAGCGGCCGAGTCAGGAAGACAAGCTCGTAACCGCCGGGAAGCGGGTCTCTTCCGACGATCAAATCGGGATCAGTCGCAACTGTGCGGTCGATGCGCTGCGGCAGTGGGTGGGACAGCTCGGGCGGTGGCGGGCCCGGGAGATTCCATGTGTTGCGACCGAGTGTCGCGGCGGCGGTGGGTACGACATAGGCGATGGGCTCGTCCGGTGCGATGGCGTCTTGGTAATGCGAGAGCCGCGACCAGAACGGATCAAACTCCGCGAGTCGACACCTTTGTCCGGTCATGTAGGAGAGCAGGTGCGCGTCGAAGATCTCCGCGACGGCGGGATCGACTTTGCGAGCGACTAATTCGTCGGCGACCACTCGAAGCGGATGCGGATTGCCGAGTTGCTGGTACATGGCGAATTGACCGAAGCCCCAGCCTGCGATGAGGGAGGTGCAGGCCGCGATGGCACCGAGTCTGAATTGTTTGTTAACAGCAATCGCCGCCAGCAAGCCCGGAACAAACGCCCATAGCGGGATGAGGTAGCGGATGGTGTTAAAATCGTGGGCCGCGCCGGACAGCAGGTACAGCACTATCGTGACGGCTGCCCCGATCACCAGCAGGATCGTCGGTGAGTAGAGCCCCGCCCGTAGTCGGATGAATCGGCTGAATTCCTGACGGTGCGAGAGCCAGAGAATCATGACGCCGGTGATGGCGGCGCCGAGTACCAGCCAATTGGCGGCGGCGAGCACGCCTGCCGTCATGATGTCGAGCGGCCTAAACACGCCCATCCGACCGATAGTGACGAGATCGAGAAAGGGTCTTGCGTCGGCGCCGAAGAGCAGCGGCACACCGTGTAGAAAGTAGTCGAGCGTCGATTGGAGTTTCCAGATCGGCCGGATGCCAAGCGGCAGCGACGGGTCCATTTCGCGCATTCCGAGTGCCGCCTCCATGACGTATAGCAAGGCGGGGGCCGCGCCGATCAGCATTCCGAGCATCAGTGGCGCGGCGGGCTGGGCCAGTTGTCGTGCGCGGTGGATAAGATTAAATCGCCGGTGGGCGCATCCGAAGATCGCCGCGCCGACGAGCAGGATCGCGCCGATCGCCAGGCCGCGCGGCAGGAGCCCGAGCAGAATCTCCGATCGAACACGGGAGCCGTCCACATAGACGTACCACACGCAGTTGAGCGTCACGACTGCGGCGATTGCAGAAAGAGGCAGCGAGAATGGACGATTGAGCGCGCGGGCGATCCATCGTCGTGGGGCGGACATCGGTGATTGATTCACCGCGGTGAGTGCGGCGGTGAGTGCGGCGTTGAGCGGGTGGTTCAATAAGTAGTGCAGCGCGATAGGCACGACGAAGAGCACGATTGACGGGTTGATCCATAGGCCCGAGCCGATGAGCACGCCGAAGACAATGCGTCGAAGTGATGCCCGGTTCGGTCGAGGCGCACCTGGCAAAAACCACTCGCAGTAGGCCCATAGTAGCGCCGAGCCCCAGAGGAGGATTTCAATGTATCCCCCTCGGGCGGAGATGGACCATTGGGCAAACATGGGGCTGCTTGCGAGCAGGGCCGCCGCCCCGACGATGCCCCCGGTCCGGCCGAACCATCGACTCAGCATGAGGTACTGCACGACCACGAGCGCGGCGAAGAAGAGCGCGGGCCCCAGTCGCAGCGCGGTGATGGGGTCAGTGACGACGTAGGAGATCGCGGCGATGACGTAGGCCTCGAGCGCACCCATATAGCGCTGGCCGTAGAAAAAGATGGGCAGCGATCGGCCCTCGGCGATGTCCTGCGCCATGAGTCCGACAATGGCCTCGTCGGAGTGGAGGAGCGTCTCACCGCGCTGGATGAGCGGCAGGCGCGCGGCGATGGCGCCGAGGAAGATCGCGATGGCGAGCAGGGCGTCGAGCCGAATCAATCGATGCCGCGTCCAGGTCTGCGGCTCAGGCGACTCGACAATCAGCGGCGGCGCATGGAACCACTCTGCAAACTCCCTCGGTGTGGGGATCGACGGATCGGAAGTTGTACGAGTAACGCGCATGCAGTGCCCCACGAGGGTCGGCGAGACCTCGCAGGTTTTTTCGGTCCGTGGCGGGTGAGGAATTAGGTTTGACCGGGCGGATACTCGGACGTTGCCGCGGTATGGCCGGCGGGGGGTTTAGTACCTGCAGGCAGTGTCGGATGGGGAGCCCTGCAGGACGGTGCTTAGATAGGTCGTCCAGTAGTCCAGGGCCGGTGACAGCGAGGCCCCGGTGGAAAGCGGAGGCGTGGTGATTAATGGAAGATCGGCGGTCCGGCTTTCGAGTAGTGCGATGGCTGCATTGGCGACCATGCGATGCCAGACGTGCGCCGGGTGAACTTCGTCAAAGAAGAGATACTGCGCATGATCGGGGCTTAGTTCTCCGGCTTGCTGGGTGCCGAGAAATCCGCCGGTCCATGCGGGTTTGTTGACATTGGTGATACCAGTCGGGGGGTTGGCGATGGCCTCGGCGAGCAGGGCCGCGGCGTCGAGTCGGTAGAGGCTGATGCCGGGAAGCTGCATGAGTTCATCGAGTTGAATCATCAGGGCCGCGTTGACGTCGCTGCAAAGCGTGGTTGCGGTCGAGCCTTCGGGTATGTCGCGATACTCCGGCATGGAACCGAGATCCGGGAGATTCGGAACGAGGAAGTGCCGGGCTCCGCGTTCGTGAAGCCGTCGCACGGCACCGGCGATGTTCTGCGCGATCTGCTGAGCGGATGTCGTGCAGCCACCGCGAACGTGGAACAGCACATCAATGGAGCCGGTCCAGACCACGACGAGATCGGTGTCTGTCGGCTGCCCCCGGAAGAGGTTGATCTGTTCATGCAGGTTGGGTCCCACGGCAAAGGCATCCCATTGGGCGAGGCCGGATTCGCTACCCGATGCGCCGCAGGCGAAGTTGGTCCCGCCGACCATACTGGCTGTGGCGCTCAGGCCGAATCGGCGGGCCAGCATGTCAATCCAGACTTCCCCGTCGCAGAATCGGCCTCCGTGATAGGGGGCGAAGGGCACGAGTTGCTGGGTGATGGCGAAGACGTTGCCCGTGTCGGAAAAGCTGTCGCCAAAGACGATCAGCCGGGAGAATGGGCCATTGGGGATTTGCAGGGGAGAAAATCCGCACGAGGCGATGAGGGGGAGCAGCACAGTGGCGATCAGGATTCGCCGCATCTTCTTTCCACCTCGCCTTTGACGCCCTGGTTAAGTGGCCCGCCCTGAGTCCCGGGGGCCGACGGCCGCAAGCATAGGATACAATGTCGTTTCTTGCATCCTCTGGAAGGCAAAGGAGGTATGAATCAAGGTCAGGCCCGGTAAGAGCGCGCGATCAGTGGCCTCCGGGGTGTGAAGAAACAGTTTATCGGGCGTGGCGCAGCGAAAGACGGAATAGGCGGGTCCGTTAATTGTTTGGGTGGATGAGGCTTCGAAGCTAGGATACATCTCTATCTATGGTCAATCATCAGGTCGTTTCCACAGTCGGCCCTCGCCGTCATCAGCATGGTTCCGCGCGTCACGCGGCGCATCGACCCTGCGCGTTTACGCTCATCGAGCTGCTCGTCGTCATCGCCATCATCGCCCTGCTCATCGGCATTCTGCTTCCGGTGCTCAGCGCTGCGCGCGCTCGGGGTGAGCGGACGGCCTGCACGAGCAATATTCGCCAGGTCGGGTTTGCGATGCGTTCGTATCTGGACTCGAATAACGATATCTATCCGTTTGGGTCATTCATGCCATCGGTGGACGCATTCCCAGTGTCATCCGGTGAAACGATCTTCATCGCGGATGTCTTGGCGCCACATCTCTCCGGCGATGCGGCGGCCTTTCATTGCCCCATGGATCAGGGACAGATAGAGCGCCCGGCCCCGAGTACGGGCAAGTCCTATTTCGCAACCGAAAAGAGCAGCTACGAGTATCGGAGCCATCTGCTCGGCGGGCAGACCATGAAGACGGCATTGGAGCGGATTCGAGACTTCATCGGCGAGAATCGGCAGGAGAGCTCGATCTGGATTTTTCGCGATTACGATAATTTCCACGCCGAGGGCGGTACCGAAGGCGCCCGGCGATATGTTTACAGCGACGGACGGGTCACTGATTTCGAGAATTAAGGGAGCGACAGTTCATGGACACGCAGAAGAATAAGAAGCCGTTGATCATCGGCGGCATTTCATTGATCGTCTTGGCCGGCGGGGGCTTTGCCCTGGCTGGACTGTTCAAGGCCGAGCCGCAGGATCAGTTGGCCATCACCATCCCGAAGGATGCGACGATGGAGGAACGCGTCGCGGCAATGGACAAGCTCCGCGACCAGATGCGCGACGAGAAGCTGACCGACGAGCAGCGCCGCAAGCTGGGCGAGTCGATGCGGGCGACCTGGGAAGGCGAGATGCAAAAGCGGGTCAACGAGTACTTCAATGCCGACCCGGCCGAGCGCGACGCGATTCTCGACAAGCACATCGATGAGATGGAGCAGTGGCGCAAGATGATGGACGAGCGCCGCGACAAGGAGGAGCAGGAGGCCAAGGACGAGGGTAAGACCGAAGAAGAGATTGAGAAGGAGCGCGAGAAGGAGCGGGAGAAGTGGCGCGATCGGATGAAGTCGCGCAGCCGCGAGGAGCGCAAGAAGGACTCCGAGACGCGCGACCCTAACGAAATGGCCCAGCGCATGGCCTACTTCTCCGCGATACGCAAGCAGATGGAGAAGCGAGGAATCCAGCCGCCGATGGGCCCCGGCGGACGCGGGCCCGGCGGCGGGGGCCGAGGCGGTCGCGGCTGACAATCGGCGCGCGGCGGATCACGCCTCCGGGATTGCCGGCGTGAATGATTCTCAGCAGTATTGTCTTAATCAAAAAATGCCATCTCGACGAACATGAACAGGATCTGGCAGTCGCTGCCTGAGTCTGCCAGAACCGCGCTCGTTGGTTTGATCAAGTCCATGGATATTGAAGACCTGGGGTAGTTCCCACCGAGGCAATTAGCTGCATCGAAGAGCCGGGTTGGCTTGTCCGGCTGAAGGCCGATTGCTCACCCTGGGATTGGATCAACTTTGGGTACAAGCGCAGTCGTACTTTCCTCCACTTCCCGGCCCGCAATTGTGATATCATGGGAGGGTCCAAGAGGGCCATCTGTATGTCACGCGGCGATCAACTGACGCGGCAATGGGAACTGCTTCGCACCCTGCAAACACGCGGTACGGGTATCCCCCTGCGCGAGCTGTCCGAGCGGTTCGGAGTCAGTGAGCGCACCATCCAGCGCGATTTTGAGATGCTTCAGGAGCTGGGTTTCCCCATCGAGCATGACCAAGACGAATGTGGCAAGCGCTTCTGGCGCATGCCGCACGATTTCTTCAGGAGCGGGCCGCTGGTCATCAGTCTCACCGAGGCAGTGGCCCTGCACCTCGCCGAAGAGTCGCTTGCCCCTCTGACCGGAACCCATCTGGCGGATGGCGTCGCCGGTCTTATCGAAAAGGTCCATCAGGCTTTGCCCCCGGCCGCATTGGCCCACTTTGCCAAGCTGGATGAGATCCTTCACGTCCGTCTGACCGGCCAGACCGACTACGCGGCCAAAGCAGAGATCATCCGGACCCTGGAGGAGGCGGCGCGCGAGAGCCTTTGCGTCGAGATCACCTACCGGGCACTTTGGCGTGGCCAGCAATACACCACCCGATGTGATCCACTGGGCCTGGTCTTATACGACGGCGACCTTTACCTGGTCGCGCATTCGCACCGGGCCGGCGCGCTGCGTGTCTTCAAGGCGGCGCGCATCCTGGCTGCGAGCAAGACGACAGTTCAATTCGAGCGGCCGGAGGGTTTTCGGCTGGAGGATCACTTCCGCAGCAGCTTCGGCATCATCCATGCGACGGGCCGGCCCATTGAGATTGCGGTTCGGTTTACCGGCACAGGGGCAGCACTCGTCGAGGAGCGCCTCTGGCATCAGAGCCAGCGTCTCAACTGGCTGGAAGAGGCTGGCACGCTCTTCGAGCATGCGGATGAAGAGCCCGACAATCTCGTGGCAACCTTTCAGCTGGGGGACGTCGTGGAGTTTAAGAGGTGGATTCTCGGCTTCGGCCCACAGGCCGAGGTGCTCCGGCCGGACTGGCTGCGGGCAGAAATTCACCATGAGCTGAACGCGGCGGCGGAACAATACCGCGGCAAGTCGTAGTTAGCCCATCGTCAAGCACCTAACTCGAAAAAAATTTCACCGGCCTGCCGCTGGGCTGTCACTGCGAGCGATCACCCTACGGCCGCCACTTTCGGACGTGCGACACGTCCTGTCACCCCTCCGCATGTTAGGTCTGACGCGCTCTGTCACCGGGTAAATGTAGATTCCTATCTGGTGTCGCGGACTCGCGATGCCCAAGACCCTGGTCACTCCGGGAAGGCGGCCCCCTTCGCGGTCAGTACACCGCCACACCTTCTCACCGATCAAGCGGTCTTCCCCTCAGTCCTGATGCATGGACCCGGTGATTCGCGAGCACGGCCGGGTACAGGCCAAGTCGTCGAATCTGCTCGCAAATTCGGAGCGCTGAAATGACCAAACGGACACGATTGGGTTTCATCGGGATGGGGTTGGCAATGCTGGCGCTGTGCGCCGGAATGGACTGTCAGGGCAATGGTGCGCCGGGCATCCTGCCAACCTGGACGCTGAGCGCCGCGATGCAGGGTGAGGGAACGGTGGAGATCATCACCGAAACAGGCAGTATGCCCTTTGTCAGTGACGTGATTGCGGCTGGGACGATGGTGACCCTCGTCGCGACGCCGGCGGATGGCTGGATCTTTGTGCGTTGGGAAGGCTCAGTCACCGGGAGTAATCCCCAGCTTGCGCTCACTCTGGATGCCGACCATTCGGTAAGCGCCGTATTCGTTGCGGTCGCCGGACTTCGCACGGTATCGATCGAGGGCGCGGCCGGAAGAATGACACTCGCGATTCGGGGCGATCAGGTACGCGGCAACCGGCGGGGCGGGGACTTTGGTGCCGATCTCGAGGGTACCTTGATCGGCAACCAGCTTTCGCTCACCTCCAGCGCGCCAGGCTTCGGAAATGCCGTGCTCACCGCGACGGTCGGTGAAGACGGCTCACTCATCGGCACGATCAATGGCTCGGGCTATGCAAACACACCGCTCTCTGGGGATCCGGTCGCGCTTACCGGATTCAATCACGATGCGGCCGGCCAGCGAACGACGGTCGTGGATGGCACCAATGGCGTGCTGACGGTCAGCGTGCTGGGAACCTCGTTGCGCGGCACATGGCGGATGTTCGGAAGCTTCGGAGCGGATGTCGACGGTACGGTGACGGGCAATCAGATTGCCTTTACCACGACGACTCCTGGATTCTCGGCGGCGACGGTGAGCGCCACGATTCAGCCGGATCAATCGTGGGTAGGGACGATCAACGGTTCTGGCTTCAGCAACGCGCCCTTCTCCGCCCAGCCAAGTTTCTTTCCCTGATGAAGGGACGTCATTCACAACCACCGAATCAGACATTTTCAAATCGTCCGGATGAAAAGAGGAGGCTCGGGGACCCAAGGACCCTGTCGGGGCACCGGCTCTGGGGCCGCAGGGGCGGAGGCGTGACTCTTCGGGGTCGCGTCACGCCCCGGCAGGGCATGCTTGGATTCCTTTGATCGATCATCTCCGGAGGATCCGCATGGACTGTGCGGGAGCATGGCGAGTCCGCCTAGCCCGAATATTTCATCAGGTCGGCGTTGAATAGGAATAGAAAAAGCCTCGAAGCCTTGTAGACTGGGGTTTCTTAAGAACATTCCGGTCCATAGGCAGGGAGGCTTTTTCGTGACAGACTGTAACAGCAAACCGATGTTCTTTTCCAGCCTGCTCAGAAAATCCCGTTCATGCCGCGTTTGTCGTCAAGGAAACGTCGTATCCCAAGTCCTTGAGCTTTCCAACGAGCCGACGCGTAAGTGTCTCTTTGCGCCGTTCGTCGAAGTAAGTTGGTCCCAGTTCGTGGTATTCAGCCCCTGTCGCGACCAGCATGAAGCATCGGACGAACAGGCTGTGGGCCACTGCGACCGCCGCCTTCTTCGGCCCTCGGCGCGAGCGAATGCGACGATAGTGAGCCTGCATGTAAGTTCCGTTGGCTCGTTGGGCGCACCAGGCGGCTTGAACGAATGCCTGTTTGAGCCAGCGATTGCCCTTGCGGGTTCGGCCGCTTTTGTGTTTCCCGGCGCTTTCATGATGACCCGGACACAAGCCGGTCCAGGACGCCGCGTGCCCGTAGGTTGGCCAGGGCAAAGGGTCCACACCCATTTCGCTGATGTAGACGGTGGCCACATCCGGACCGATTCCGCTCACCGCGTCGAGTCGGTCACGAATCTTGGCAAAAGGGCGCATGCGCTCCTCAATCTGTAGTGTCAGTGCATCCATCGCGGCATTCAGACTGTCAATCAGATTGAGATGTGTCTGCAGGAGCAGCCGATGATGCGGCCGTACGTGGCCGGTCAACGCTTCACGAAGTTCCGGCCGCTTCGATCGCATCCGTCCGCGCGCCATCTCGGCCAGCACGTTCGGATTGCATTCTCCCGCGATGATGGCCTTGAGCATCAGCCGGCCCGACACGCCCGCCACGTCCGTGGCCACGCTGCTCAGCTTGATGTTTGCATCCTCCAGCACCTTCTGGATTCGATTGATATGTTGCGAACGCTCGCCGATCAGCTTGGTGCGGGTGCGAACCAAGTCGCGCAGCTCGCGAATCTCGCGCGGCGGAATGAAGCTGGCGCGGACCAACCCGTGAAGGTGCAACTCGGCGATCCATTCGCAGTCCTTGATGTCCGTCTTGCGGCCGGGGAGCGCTTTGATGTGCTGGGGGTTGACCAGCACGACCGGGATCGACGACTCCAGCAGGTTGAACACCGGCTTCCAATAGACGCCGGTGCTTTCCATCGCCACGCTCTCGCAATGCTCGGTCACCAGCCAATCCAGCAGCGACAGCAACTCCCGTGTCGTCGTCCCGACCGTTCGAATCTCCTTCGACACAGTTCCCGCCGAGCCGGCTTTCAACAAGCAGATCGCCAGCATCTTCTTGTGAACGTCGATCCCAGCACACACTCGAAACACTCTTTGCATACTCCGGACTCCCTTCTTGTGCGGCGAGTCGCGGCGGGAACGTCCGTTCAACAAAGAGTCTGCTCAACGTGCTCGATGACTGCTTCAACCATTACGCACGATGCAGTCGATCCGGCAACAAAATACGGCGCCTCCGGACGTTCAGGTCATCCTGGTGCTCGGGTTCGCGACGCCAAGCGGAAACCGACCTTCACCGCCGAAACTCAGCCCACCGCCATATTTTCATCCAAGATGGTCATCAATGCGATCATGGAGTCCTTGAGCCTAAACACGCCGATCAGTGGGAGCAAAGCCTGGGATTCCCCGACCTCGACGGGGATCGTGATCGCAGCACGGGTGATATCTGGGTGTATATGGATGTGGAGGACGATCCCGGCATGACGGATGAAGTCGTCGCGGCCGTCGGCCTCGATTTATCGATTCAGGCGGCGAGCACCTTTGCGCGGAGTCGCATCGGGGATATCTCGTTCGAACTCATCAATGATGGGAGCGTCATTAACTCTCAAGAGCCGCCGGAACAATATCCATGGCATGCGTACTCTTCTGGTGTACTGGTCCCCGGCGACCCGCCATCGTGGGCGAAGATCAAGGCCATCCGGATTCCCTTTGGCGTTGAGGGTATTGTCCCGCGCGATCCGGCGACGAATCCGCCTTACCGGCTCGGCCGATTGAGAGTCACGGCGGGCACGCGAAACTGCACAACGGATCTTCAGCACGTAGCCCATTCCACTTTCAACGTGTACCTCACGCCGAATAACTTGTTCGTCGGCCGGATGGATCAGGGGCTTGCCGCGACCATCGAGCACATCGCCTTCGGTTATGACGCCTCGGGGCTGCCGGAGACGCCGCGCGTCGACGGGGACGACGTGGGGACCTTTTCCTCGCTGCCGGACGCTGTGATTGAGGTTCGGCTGAAAGGCGATTTCACCGGGGATGGCCGCGTGACCGGTGCGGACAGCGGTGGCTTTTCGAGCGCCTTGTACGGCGACACGGATAATGTTCTGCAAGCCTACTGCGGCGATTTTTCGGGCGACAATCAGGTGACCGTCGCGGACGTGGACGCGTACTTCAAGGCGATGATTCAATCGGCGAGCTGCCCCTAGGCAATTCAGACCATGTGGCGTGGGGTTTACATCCGCCATGAGAAATCGAGCCTATCGGACGCAAGGTATGCAAGTTGCAAGCGGTATAATCCTGTTGGGGAAGTCTTGCCAACGGGCGGCAAGCGAACCGGGGAGGATATACGCATGTTGAATCGAGCTTGTGTTGTATCGTTTGTGGCCGCGGCTGTCCTAGCCGGTCAAATGGCACTCGCTGGACCAGTGCTGGACATCGACCCGGACCTGATGGGCCTCCCGCGCGAGGGGATTGTCGTGAGTCAGCCGCCAGACTTGGGCGGAGGGCAGGCGTCCGACTCGTCGTTCATTAACGGCGTAGGTGATCCCTTCTGGCAATTTCTTGCAGACAATATCCAACTCAGTCAATTCGCAACAATCAGACATGTCACTTGGTGGGGTTTCTACGGCGGCGACTTCGACGAAGCTCCCGACGCCCACGATCCGCCTGCCGGTGACGAGGCGATGCGTATCCGGCTCTACTCCGCTCGGCCGGGCGATGGACTGCCGGACAGTTCCGACATCCTATTTGAGGAGTCGTTTCTGAATCCCTCGCGGACGGCCACGGGGCGCACCCTTCTTCTTCCCGGTATTCCAGCTGAGTATCGGTTTGAAGTCGATCTCAGTTTTCCGCTCAGCCTGGATTCAAGTGTGCTTTACTGGCTGGAAATCTCGCAAGTCGGGGACCTCGATAGCCACTTTCGCTGGCAACGTGGATTAGGAACACTAATCGGTCGAGCCTCTAGTAATCCCATTACTCCGAATTGGCAAACCATTTCTGGCAGTATGGCCTTTGAACTGTCTGCGATTCCGGAACCCGGAACAGCGGGTCTTCTTTTGATATGTGTTCCGATTGCGGTCCGTTTGTTGGGGCATGGGGGGAGGAGGGTACCTCCACGATAGACATTCCAGCCTGCTGATACTTTTCGCATCACATATGTGGCCTGCGCAAGCGACATAACGTGGCGTAGGCGCCAAGTCAAAACGTTCGACTTTTGCAAGGGAGGAAAACCATGTCAACTCTTTGCGCAGATTCCGCGCGCTCCAGAATTCCAGGGTCGTTGTTCCCTTC
>WBZR01000614.1_pt1 | contig 54221 bp, 48 predicted proteins | sample 5204231 | NCBI WGS metagenome assembly WBZR01 (sample SAMN12412403, study PRJNA552823) | activated sludge metagenome | isolation source: activated sludge from anammox sidestream of wastewater treatment plant... | place: USA: Virginia | collected 2017-08 | reverse complement strand
TATCTCTCGACTTGTCGAAAACAAGGGGTAAATTTAAGTCAGGCATTACGGATGGTATTTCGCGGCAAATTGCCTGATTTTGCCAGCTCGTAACGATAGGGGGCGATATTACGCTGAATAGTTACTATGTGCGTGCCTTTACTTTGTAAGATTAAAATGTAGGTGATGATAAGAATGCCGCGTAGTCCATGTTGCCGAATATGGAGATAAAGCATACCGAGATGGCGACACAGTCAATGCTGAAGTTATGAGGTTAAGTTCTGCAGATGAAAACCCAACGTAGGAGGCAAAAAAATTCTTTAACGCAACAATGCTTGAAATCCTGCTTAAAGACGCACCAGGTTCAATCAATTATCCTTTTGCCGTTTAGGTGTACCGTACAAATAATGGTCATGCTCTTGTGACCAGTCTTCATGCCCTTCAACCTTCCCTGTAAGGCTTCCAAGCACATTCCAAAGGTCATGCGTCTCTGATAATTCTTTACGCTCGATTGTCACGACATAGTGAGTGTTTGGTTCTAAATCGACGGGTCCTTCAGGACGTAATACTTTGCCATCATAGATAACATGAAATGTTTTAGACATGATGTCTCTCCAATATTGCCGATTTTTCTTGTTTTATAACGTATTGATATTATGATTTATTGCATAAAATTTCCACCTTTTTATTTTTCCCTGCAAATAAGAAAAATGAGTTACCCCTTTCCCGATATGGACATGGGAAGTGACGGCGGTTGCATTTTTCATATCAAAGTTCTTATTCTGAACCATGTTGCGAGCCGGACTCTTCAAAGATAGCAAGCTCAAGCCAGGGATAGCGTGCGGGCAGTTATTCATGCCCGTACTGGGGTAACTCCATGGGGTATCGGGTGAAGGCGTCGTCGGGTTCGTCCTGATGCCAAACTGCCGGACTTCCAAAGAGATCTATTTCTCTCTATCATTCCATTGCTGTTTGAGTCATCCGGTGCAAAGGCATCCATACCGCCAGTCTTGTGATGACTGCCACACCATTTTTGCGTCTCTTGCGACTGCGGCTGATCAAAAACGAAATTTTCCAGGATAAAAAACCTTTCCTTTTTTCCGCCTTCTTCTGGTACAATAACCAATCTGATACGCGACCATCGTAAGAGAAGGAGAGTCTCTTTCCGCGAGTGGCATGACGTAACAACAAATTTAATGTAAGGAATTTCAATCTTTCTGTTCCTGCCTTAATCCACCCCTGAATCCTCTCCCAGGAGGGGACTAAAAAAGTCCCCTCCTGGGAGAGGATTCAGGGGTGGGTTTAACCTTATCATAAAAAGTCTCCGAAGGAAGCCTAATTAATGACTATATGAAGAATCACTTTTACCGCGCCATGGAGGCAGAATAGACGGGGAAATCACATGAAAATACTGGTTATCGGAAGCGGAGGCAGAGAGCACGCCCTGGTATGGAAAATCGCGCAGTCTCCCCTGGTGAAAAAGATATATTGTGCACCCGGGAATCCGGGGATTGCGGAAATTGCCGAATGCGTGGATATCGATCCGGTGCATATCGACGGCCTTTACAACTTTGCGCTGAAACAAAAAATAGACCTGACCGTTGTTGGCCCGGAAGATGCATTAATGGCCGGTATCACCGACCGGTTTCGGGAAGGGCGACTGCAGATATTCGGGCCTACCAAGCGGGCATCGGCGATTGAGGGGAGTAAGGTCTTTGCAAAGACCCTTATGAGAAAACACGGTATCCCCACGGCGGATTTCAAGGTCTTTGAGGATATCAAACAGGCACAAAAACAGGTAACAACCGCCGAATTTCCTCTGGTTATTAAGGCCGACGGCCTGGCAAAGGGGAAAGGGGTGTTTGTTTGCAAGACACCCGAGGAAGCCCACCAGCATCTCGAGGACATCATGAAAGAAAAGATCTTCGGACACGCGGGCGACCGGGTGGTCATCGAGGAATTTCTTTCAGGAGAGGAAGTCTCCATTCTTGCCGTTACTGATGGGAATACCATTCTCCCCTTATCATCGGCGCAGGACCACAAGGCGGTGTACGACGGCGACAAGGGGCCGAATACCGGCGGTATGGGCGCGTACTCGCCTGTTCCTCTTGTCACCCAGCAATTGCAGTTTTTTATCGAGGAGAATATTCTGGTGCCGGCCATTCATGCCATGAAGCGGGAGAATCGCCCGTATAAGGGCGTTCTTTATGCAGGTCTCATCATCACCAGCGCCGGGCCAAAGGTGCTTGAGTTTAATGCCAGATTTGGCGACCCTGAAACACAGGCCATTCTTATGAGGATGAAGAGTGATTTGGTCCCGATCCTTTTGCTGGCCGAAAAGAATATGCTCGGAGACGCGGAAATTGAATGGAATGACGGCGCCTCTGTTTGTGTTGTTATGACATCGAAAGGCTATCCTGATGCATACGAAAAGGGGATTCCTATTTCCGGTCTCGAAACCATAAAAGAATCCAACCATCTCCGGGTTTTCCATGCCGGAACTGCGATGAAGGGTGGAAAGATTTCTACGAACGGTGGCCGTGTGTTAGGAGTTACCGCGCTGGGGAATGACCTGCCGGAGGCGCAAAATATGGCTTACGGAGCGATCGGTAAGCTGTCATTTGCCGGGGCGCATTACAGACGGGATATTGGCGCTAAGGCCATGTGTCGGAAATGATGAAACCGTGAACATGTTATTGTATAAAACCTTTTTTTATCCGGCGATCGTTTTTTGGGCGCTTGCCCTCTTTCTCTCCTCATTATATGCGGATGACCAGGACAAGATGATTTGGGACAAAAGATACGAAAAAGAGGCGTATATCTTTGGAAAGGAACCGGTTGAATTTCTCAGGGAACAGATTGATATCCTGCCCAGGGGGAAGGCGCTGGATCTGGCAATGGGCGAGGGGCGCAATGCCGTATTCCTGGCGAAGCAGGGTTTTGAGGTGGACGGCTGTGACGTTTCCGAAGTGGCCGTTAAAAAAGCCCGGGAGCTGGCCAGGGAGAACCATGTTGCGATCCACGCCTTTGTTGCGGACCTGGAGACGTACCCATTGCCCAAAGATACGTACGATGTGATTGCATGCTTCTATTACCTGCAGCGCGACCTTGTTCCGCAGATGAAGGTGGCGCTGAAACCGGGTGGCGTGATTATTTATGAGACCTATACTATAGAAAATTGGGAACGCGGATTCGAAGGCCCGAAAAAGAAAGAGTATTTGTTGCAACCGAACGAACTCTTAAATCTTTTCAAAGACCTGAAGATTGTTTATTACCGGGAACTTGTTCTGGACAATAAAAAGGCCATTGCAAGCCTGATTGCAAAGAAATAAAAACGTTTGAAACTACAGATTGCGCAGATTGCACGGATTTCAGCGCATGAAATTTCATAGCGCAGCAAGGCCGCAACCAATTCCCCGTTGTGAAAGCGGGAGATTGCTTCGGACAAGACCCTCGCAATGACACTGGCTATGCCTTTGATGACATACGGTACGTTGTCATTGCGAGCAAAGCGAAGCAAACCTTCTCCCACAAACAAACGGTACCTTCTGATAAGGGATAAATAGGGTTGCGAAAAAACTTACAAAAAAAGACGTTTTTACACAGTAATATTATAACGCAGCACAGCCGCGACCAAAAAAGTTCAATCACAAAGAACGCGAAGTTTTGCACAAAGATCACAAAGACCACAAAGAAACGATTACAGAAAAAAAGAAGTCTTTGTAGAGTATTGAAATTTTTATCTGTGAAATCTGCGCAATCTGTGGTTTCGGTAATTCTTTTTAAAACTTGACTCATTTGCAAAGATAAATCTGATATTATGTCACTTCTACATGACGTTACCGACAAGCAGCGTGAGGCTATTACCCACGTCGAAGGCCCCCTCCTGGTGGTGGCAGGGGCTGGCAGCGGAAAAACCCGTGTGATTACCCGCCGCATTGGCTATCTGATGTCACAGGGCGTAAAACCGTACAATATCCTGGCGATTACGTTTACCAATAAAGCGGCCAACGAGATGGATGAGCGGATACAGCAGTTTTCTTCACACAAGGGGCTTTGGGTCTCAACGTTCCACAAGATGTGTGCGCGAATTCTGAGAAGCGCCATCGACCGGCTCGGATATTCACGGGACTTCAGCATCTATGACACAACCGACCAGCTGAACCGTGTCAAGGCCATTATGGCCGAGTTCCAGCTGGATACCACCCAGTGGAAACCCCGCGCGATTGTAAGTTCCATCAGCAACGCCAAAAATAAACTTATTGATTCCGGAACTTTTACCTCAACCGCTTCGGGTTATTATAATCAGACGGTCGCCAGAATTTATCAAAAATATCAAACCCTGCTGAAGGCGAACAACGCCCTGGACTTTGACGATCTCCTCATAAAGACCATCGAGCTTTTTAAGACGCACCCTGACATCTTGGAAATGTACCAGGATAAGTTCCGGTTTATCCTCATCGATGAATACCAGGACACGAACTATTCTCAGTATACCATCACCCGGCTTCTGGCCAACCGATACAGAAATATTTGTGTAACGGGCGACCCCGATCAGTCTATCTACGGCTGGCGCGGGGCTGATATCAGGAATATCATGGATTTTGAGAAGGACTACCCCGACGCCAGGGTGGTGTTTCTCGAACAGAATTACCGTTCCACGAAGCATATCCTGCATGCAGCTTCCAGCGTCATCCAGCAGAACAAATACCGGAAACAGAAGCTTCTTTGGACAGAAAACGCGGCGGGAGAAAAACTCCGGGTGCTTTCCTGCGAGAATGAGTACGGAGAGGCCGACGAGATTGCACAAGAGATACGGGAACTCACGAAGGAGGGTATCCGGTATTCGGACATAGCGTTATTTTACCGCACCAACGCCCAGTCGCGCGTCCTGGAAATCTCCCTGAGAAACTCCGGCATTCCGTATACCATCATCGGGGGCGTTGAATTTTATCAAAGGAAGGAGATAAAAGACATCCTTTCCTACTTACGACTTTGCGTCAATCCGCATGATGAGGTGGCATTGGAACGCACAATCAACACGCCGTCGCGCGGTATTGGCAGTACGACGATGAAAAAACTGGAAGACTGGGCGACAAATCACGATACTACCCTGTTTGACGCCGTGCGACAGGTTGACGCAATACCTGAAATTACGGGCAAAACAGCCCTATCCATCAAAAGGTTTTTTGAGCTTGTCTCTGGTTTCCAGCAAATTCCCCGATCTCCGGTTGAAGGCCTCATTAAACGGGTGATTGAAAAGACAAACTATTTCGCCTATCTCCGTGAATCAGGGGCGGCGGAATCGAAGGACCGCATTGCCAACGTGGAAGAACTGGTCAATGCCGCCCATGAATATGATATGTGCTATTCAGAGGGAACCCTGCAAGGATTTCTGGAAGAGGTGGCGCTCGTTTCCGACGCGGATGAACTGGAGGAAACCGCTGAAGCGGTCACCCTCATGACACTCCATACGGCTAAGGGATTGGAATTCCCCGTGGTCTTTCTTACCGGCATGGAGGAGGGGTTATTGCCCCATGTTGAATCGAACGATGTGGATGATGAGATTGAGGAGGAAAGAAGGCTTTGTTACGTGGGAATCACACGGGCCATGAATAAGCTCTTCCTTACCCACGCCAGGCGCAGGATGCAATACGGACAGTTGAATATGTGTCGTCCCTCCAGGTTTTTGGATGAGATACCAGATGAAATTGTAGAGAAGATTGACAGGACTAACCGGCAGTATGCTTATCATCCTTATAACAACAACACCGGCAGCGGGGTGGCGTATGAAATGCCGTTGGCCGTTCATTCAGAGAGCGTTATTGACAGTTCTCCATGCGTTCCGGCAAAAGAAGTCGCCATGGCCTTTTCATGCGGAGAAGTGGTCAGACACCCCCTCTTTGGCCTGGGAAGGATCCTGGAGGTCTCCGGCAGCAATGACAAAGCAAGCGTTAAAGTTAATTTTAATATTGGCGGAATAAAGCATCTCATGCTGGCATATGCAAAACTGGAACGGGTAAAATAAAAAACATACGGAAGAGCAATAAATTCATACCGCGCATTTTGGGTTTGCATGCGATTTCTTCATGTACAGCAGAGGGAAACCAGATATTCTTCGATGGTAACGACAGGGGAAAAAACATTGTTGTTGAAGTAAAAAAGAAAAAAGGCTTAACCCAAAAAACGGATTAAGCCTTTTTGTTCATTTTCTAACAATGTGTCCTTTTGAAAACTTATTCAGCCAGGCAATTTTCTCCCTCATGCATACACTTTGACTTATCTACGTCGCCTGGCTTTCTCTTCCAGCCTAAGAGCAGATCCGTATACTCACCGTGTTTCCAGAAGTCGTATGCCTTGTGTTGTATACCGACCTGATTCTCAAGAGCCTTGATCCTCCTCAGCCGGCTGGCCTCAGCCTTGATCTGGATAAGCCAACGGTCCTGCAGGAAGGCGCCCTTCCCGTAGGTGGCTCCATACATAGCCCCGTGAGCCATGGCCTTGTATACCGCGTTGGTTATATAGACCAGCATCTCAAATGAGGTGCGTTCCAGGTCAGAGACGTTGTACATCCTGCCCTCGCCGCCAAGCAGACTAAAAGTGTAGTGTCCCGCATAGTCAGGGGCCAGATCGCTGGGCATGGGATCCAGCATTCCCTCGTTGTAAAGGTCAACTACAATCTTCATGGCCTCGCGCCACTTGGTAAAGCTGACCTTTACGGCCTCATCCATTGCGTCTAATTGGTCTGTGGCAAATCTGGGTGAATGACAGCCTTTGCATGTGTTTATCCAGTTTTGCCGTGCCTCCTTAAATTTTGGCGCCCCGCGATCCACGAGAGACGTGCCCATGTGGCTGTTGATCGTTGATGCCTTTTGTGCGTTATGTTCGCCATCTTTCATATGACAATATGCACACGTGGGGGTTTTATAGTTAGCCGGTTTCATGGGTTTTGTCCAATCCCAGGTATGCTGTTCGGTTTCATAAATCATTCCGTGATATGACTCTCTGTACATCTCATATTCATAGTGATCGAGTCCTGTATGGCAGATACCGCAGTTATTGGGTTTTCTTGCTTCGGCCACGGAAAAGTCGTGTCTCGTATGGCACCCGTCACACCGGTTTTCAGCTATGCCATGACAGGTGGCACAGGCTGTTACCTCAGCTGCTGGTTTTGCAATCTGCCAGGGGGCTTCTATTACACTTACATGGAATGCATGCGTGTGTGACCCAATCTTACCGGCACGGTGACCTGCTTGTTGTTCAGGATGACACTCGCCACAATGCTTCCAGGAAGGCATGTAGAGTTGCTGATGATTATTCCCGTGGCACTTATCGCATCCCACAACACCTTTATCCGTGGATGCATGCTTGCTCTTTTTCCATTGTGCAACAATGCCAGGCGTCTGTACCGTATGGCACATGACACACTCTTCATGCTTAAATTCCCCGGCAACGTTCATATTTGGCGTATAGTAGTGATCGGGATCGTACCATCTCATTAAAGGCAAAAATCCAAACAGTTTTCCGAACTTACCCTCACCGGGGAGAATCTCTTCTGGTGGTGTATAACTTGCTGTTAAGCCGGCATGATACAGGTCTCCCGAATTATCAGCGCCCATTTTTTCTCCCGTTATCTCAGAAATAATTTGCTGAATGGTCCTCTTGTCTTTCGGGTGGGAAGCCATTTCATCTTTTTTTACCGGGCAGGGAGCTTTCGCCTCCTTTTGCATTTCAGGAACAGAAGCCGCCGGCTTTAGCTCTTCCAATGGTTTTGCGGAACCTTCCTTTTCTTCCCCCTGTTTGATTGCAGGGACTTCAGCTTTTTTCACCGCCGCTTGTTCGCAACCAAGCTGGATACAACCAAACAGGGCAAGTGCGCCCAAAGAGATCGTAAGTTTTATCCCTTTGCTCATATCCTTTTCTCCTTTTCTTTAATCACGGTTGATTCAGAATACACACCATACATTCAAAACATTCAGGGTGGGCCGTATTGCCGTCTTATTTTTTTGTTATTTCTACTTTCCAAACTTCGGGACCTTGTTCAACGTATTTCCATTCCAATTGACCGCTTCGTTCTGCGTCTAGCTGGTACTTTAAAGGTTTTGGATCATGATCATTGATCAGAATCATCATCTCTCCTTTTTTCAGGGCATCAAAGGTATTGAATATTTTTGGATGTCTTTCTCGCGGTACAATATTTCTTACATCGAGAACCACTGGCTGTGTCTTATTCATGTCTCTCCCTTTTTTTCACGTATTTATCCCACGCTGATTGCCAAAACAACCATTCTTTCGATACATTGCATACCCCTTGTTGCTCCTTCGGGAGCAATAATAACCATATCTTTTTTCATATCAATTTTCTTATTATCGAGGGTGAATATGCCTTTTCCTTCTTTTACATAAAAAATACCCACACTATGTCCTCCATGCGGCGGGATTTCTTGTCCTGGTTCCAAGCAAATAAGGGGCATCTTTACTTTTGGCGAAGCGTAAAGAATATTTGGAATAAAATGGTCTTTGTTAAATTTTATCTTTTCTTCCAAGAATATCGGTTCCAAGGTATGTGTTGACCTCCTTATAGAAGATTCGTGCAATGGCCAATACTATTTCACAGTGGCAGAGACATTTCTCCTGTCATCCTAAATGACAAGGCCCCGCTGCGAGAACGATGAGAGGTTACACGGCCTCTTACGGAGTCTTGCTTGTCTCTTTTTGAGCTGCTTCGTTTAATTCCTTTACGAATTTATCAACATCCGTGTTATGCATCATGCAGGCAAGGTTGATATCTTCTGTGCCAAAAGAAGGACAATCGAAGCATCCTTTCCCGAAATATTTTGTAAAAACTGCTTTTGTTGCGGGATATTTTTTGGTTACCTCTCCCGTGCTCATTTTCTTTGTGATGAGAATTTCGTTGCCCATATTTTCCCTCCCTATAATGATAAGAGTGCTAAAAACTATCTTACCCCGGCAAGGGTAATTTCCTGATCGGCAAGTTCGATAGGCGCAATATCCTCTATTTTCACCGGCAACCGCACATTTTTAGGAAGCGGATCGATATATTTCTTCCGGTATGCCTTGCTTTGCATACGGCATGTGGGGTATCGTTTACTGAAGTCAGGGTGTGTGACCATCTTCTTCCATATTTCCTGAATGGACATTTCGCGCACGTTCCCAAAGTTAATCGGATTGAAATCGCAAGGATTGATATCGCCGTATGCCGTCATATAAAATTGGGACTGTGCCCCGTAACAACCCACTCCCCGTGGCGAATTGATAATGGACATGCAATTAATTCCCATGGGGTGTTCCATTTCATGGTACTTCTTTGTCAGCGCAATTAGTTGTTTCCGGTCTTCTGCCGTTAATATCTTCGAGGTGTCCTTTAAGAACCGGCCTGACGGAATACAATCAAAGATCGTTACCTCTGAAAACCCCTGATCCTGGGCGATCTTAAGCAGTTTTTCAACTTTTCCCGTCTTGATGCTCTCACTGGTTGCATAGGTAGAAATACCCGTCAGGATGCCCGCTTTGCGGCAGCGTTCTGCCCCTTCGAATGCCTTCTGATAACACCCAGGCACTGCCCGGAATTCGTTATGTAATTCAGGTTCACTGCTATCGATGGAGATATTCAAGGAAAACAATCCTGCCTGAGCAAGTCTTCTGACATTTTCTTCGGTGAGGAGCAATCCATTGGTGAATATCATGGGGATTGCCTTGGTTTTATCTACGTAGTGAATGAGGTCGTAAAGTTCTTCGCGAAGCAGAGGTTCTCCGCCCACATAGATAATAAGGCTTGCGCCAAGATCTAACGCCCCGTCAACCACGGTCTTTATTTCCTCAACCGTAAGCTCTTTTTTGGCAGGGTCGATAAAGGGGTCAGCGCTGCAATGAATACACTGACACTGGCACTTGTGGGTAATGGCTAAATTCGCGGTAACAGGGAAGGCCATCTTATGCAGCATCATTCTCAACTTCCGCTCGAGGAATCTCATGCCTGCCTGACTGGGAAACGGCGGATTATAAAGGTTATAGACTTGCATACCATTTATCTTGGCGATTACCTTCAGGGAATTAATCTTTTCAAAAAACTGGTCCACGTAAGGCTGTAACAGGCTGCCCAATACCCCTCCGGCCCTTCCAACAATTTTTCCTTCACGAATCTCAGCGTCGATATGTAAAAAATCAAATGATGTCATAATGTATCCTCCCTACTCTTTGCATTGTGGACTAATTTGAGATTTTTTTCTATCTCGCATACAATATCATTTGCGACTTCGATAGCCTTTAACCCTTCTTCGCCGGAAACAACAGGCTCTTTGCGTCCCACAACACAATCCACAAAAGAGCTGAGTTCCTTTTTCAGGGGTTCACAATCATCCATTTTTATATGCTCTACTTTCAACAGGTCACCAAACACGTAGCTTTTCAAATCCGCAATGGTCGAAACATCCATTTCAGAAAAGTTTAAGGCTTTTAACGTCAGCTTGGGTGATTTTTTATATATTAATGCATCCCGTTTCTGATAATCAATAGAAATATATGAATCCTCGGAGAATAATCTCATCTTCCGCATCGAGGCAATTGATACCCTGCTTGCAGTAACATTCGCTACACAGCCATTTTGAAATTGAATACGGACGTTTGCAATATCCTCTTTGTCAGAAATGACATTTACCCCCACGGCATCAAATTTTTTTACCTTAGACCCCGTTATGTGCAGAAGGATATCAATATCGTGGATCATCAGATCAAGCACCACCCCAATATCAGCGGAACGAAAGGTAAACGGACTTAACCGGTGGCATTCGATAAAGCGGGGGTTGATGGAGAGTTTTTTTATTGCATCCAGCGCAGGGTTAAAACGTTCAATATATCCTGCCTGAAGCACCACTCCTTTTGCTTTGCTCAGGGCGATTAATTCTCTCGCCTCCTGTACGGTGCCTGTCATGGGTTTTTCGATTATGACGTGAATCCCCCGCTGAAGGCAATCTTTTGCTATACCATAGTGGGATTTTGTGGGAACGGCAATACTTACGGCCTCCGCCTGGTCAAGCACCTCCTGATAATTTGAAAAGTATTTTGTATGGTATCGTTGTGCAATCTTTTCCGCTTGCTGAGGTTGAATGTCAACAACCCCAACCAGCGACACCCCTGGCAATTCTGTGTAGACCCTTGCATGCTCTTTTCCCAAATGACCAACACCAATGACTGCAACCTTTAAGTCAGACATAATCACGTTGTTGTTGCCGTCGGGTGGCGAAAAGATTCCCGATATCTTCCAAATTTACCCTTATCACTATTTCTCAGAAAGGCGACCAGATATTTGACCTCCGGAGAAACATCTTCATTCTTTTCCAGGGTTTCCAGGAGATGGTTTTTGTTCAATTCGCTGGAACGAAATATTTTGCGAAAAGCCTCTTTGATCTCGCTGATTTGCGTTTTTGAAAACCCTTCCCGCTCTAATCCAATGACATTCACCTGACGTATCTTTGCAGGATGGCCTTCGATAATCATATACGGCGGGACATCCTGAACAATCCGGGTATGGCCTCCAACATAAGCGTGTCGGCCGATCGTCGCGAAGGGTTGTATGCCTACAAGCCCCATCAGCTTGGCGCATCTTTCTACCACAACATGTCCGCCCAGGAGCACGCCATTTGCCAGAAGTACATGATCTTCGATAATGCAATCATGTGCAATGTGTGAGCATGCCATAAAAAAATTATTATCGCCGATTACCGTTTTTTCTCCGCCCCCGGCCGTCCCCTTGTTAATGGTTACACCTTCTCTGACGACATTATTGTCGCCCATGATAAGAGAAGTTTGCTCTCCGCGATATTTCAGGTCCTGCGGCTCTGCCCCTAATACAGCGTTAGGGTGAATGATATTGTTTTTCCCTATGATTGTATTGCCGGTTACCGTAACGTTGTTCTTGATAATTGTCCCGTCCCCAAGAGTAACAGCTTTTCCGATAATACTAAAAGGGCCAATCTCAACCTCTTTGCCCAAAAGGGCATCGGGATGCACAATAGCCGATCTATGAATCTTCAATTTCCATCCCTCGTTTGTTGCGTGTTTCCACGGTTTTTCGTGTCTCTATTATACCCGCAATGATTCTTTTTTGATTATGCACTGTTTGCAATCTTTTTTGCCAGCTGAACATTCAGCGAATGTCCGGACTTCTTTGCAATAATATGACCCTGTATCACGACATTAGCTAAAGAAAGATCACCAATCAGATCCAGGATTTTATGCCGTACCAGTTCATTGGGGAATCGCAATTCTGCAGGTTTCATAGAAATGGGTTTTGTCATCGTGCCGTCTTCATGCACAATGACGCTATTCTCATCAGTGACCCCTTTTCCCAAACCAAGTTGTCTGAACTCTTCAATATAGGTGCTTAATCCAAACGTCCTTGCCGGAGCAATTTCCCTGCAAAAACTTTCTTCTGTAAACGTGATGTCATACGTTTGCTGCGGGAGAAAAGGGCCTTTGAAATCCAAAGTATATGACAACACGAGCCCCTTTTCACAGGGAACAGCCAGAATGCTTGCGTTTTCGCTCTTAACCGCTAGAGATTTTGTAACGACAAAAATCTTCTTTGCTCCCCCCAGATCAACAATTCCGGCCTTTTTCAGAATGTCTACAAAAAATTGCGCACTCCCGTCTCCCGCCGGAACCTCTCTGCCGGTTATTTCGATTTCGACATTGTCGATCCCTAATCCTGCCAGGGCTGCCATGAGATGCTCTATGCACTCAACCTCTGCGTCCTGATGCTTGAGAAAGATGCGTCGGTAATTACTCGATAGAGAATTTACATGAGCGGGAATACTCGGCCGATTCGGCAAATCAACACGAATAAACGAAATCCCGCTATTTAACGGCGCAGGCCTAAAACGGAGTGTGGTGTTTTCTCCCCGAAACATTCCTATCCCGAAGCACTCAATTTCCTGCCCAATCGTTTTTTGCGTGCTGACCACAAATTACTTTCCCTTGGTTCCTTCCGAAAAGCGCTTATTCAGATTATCAATTATCCGATTGGTAATATCAACTGCATCAGAATTATACAGGACGGTTTTGATTCCGACCTTGAACTGTAATTCAGAAATCCCGCTGCTCTGCAACTCCGGCTCTTCTTTCTTAATAATCAGATCATACTGGTCCCGTTTGCCAATATCTTCCACTTCCTTACAGACTTCCGTGTAGAGGCTTTCGAAATAATCCTTATATTTTTTCGTCAGGCTTTTTTCTGCAAACTTTGCATATGATTCCAGCTCCATGTTCTTTTTTTCGAAGGTCTCTTCGTTTTTTTTCCTTGCCTCACTTCCGACATCCAACAATTGTATCTTCTCACCCAGGCTCACCAGTTCTTTCTTTCTATCAGTGATATTTTTTTGGCATTGCTTTTCCTGCTCTTTTAACTGTGCGTCAAACGCCTTCCTCTTCTCATACTTCTCGAATACGGTATTTAAATCAACAACGCCAACCTTTAATCCTTTCGCCGGTGAAGCCATCGCCCCCGGTTCTTTAGCCTGAATCGGATGCAATAACCCCGCGCACAAGCATACGCAGCTTGTCGTAATACATAAAACAACCTTTCTCAAATGTCTGTTTTTCATAATCGTTTTCGCAGGTTTCATAATTAAAAACTACTGCCTCCTCCAAAATTAAAAGAAAATGACTCGGTTTCATCCTCTTCCTTTTTTATAATGGGAATACCGTAATCAATGGATATCGTAGAGCGTCCAAGAAAAGGAACGTTCAATCTCAATCCAACGCCCGAGGAGAGCCGAAACCGATCAAAATTAATATCACTGACACCTTCATCCGCCTTTCCACTGTCAACAAAAACTGCTGCACGAATCATATCCTTATATATGGGGATAAGGTATTCCGTGCTCACTAACATTAATACATCTCCACCGATCTGATCACCTGTTTTTTCATCTACCGGAGACACGCCTCTAAACCGGAATCCGCGAATAGAGCCGTAACCACCAGCATAATATCTTTCAAATATAGGAACATCTTCCCCCGAAGTTGACTCTGCAATGCCAAAAGTACCTCCATAAGCAAGTACGTGTTTCCCCCATTTGGGAACTTCAAAGAGGGTATTAAATTTAGTTGCCTGAAATTTATATTTCGCGATATCCACCTCCAGCCCTGCAACTTCTATGGAAGATTCTCCCTGGTACCCTTTTGTCGGCGCATAGATATTATCCGTTCTGTTCATATTGGCTGATAAGGTGAGGCCGGCTTTCAAATAGCTGCCTTCCGCATCAAGGACATCCTGCGGGGTATCTTCCGTATCATCCCGTTTTTCAATCTCGATAATATTAAATTCAGGACTTAATCGCACAAAAAAATCTCTTTGTATTTCCCTTCCCGCAGAGACCCTGGCGCCCATGTCCTGCTGCTCATACTCACGGTACCACCGGAGATAGTTAAACAAACTTGCTCCTGCGCTGTACGGAGAGTCGAAGACGGATGGATTTGTCAGGGACACCATGATTTCGGTCCTTTCAAAACCAGGACTAAACCGCATCGTTAAAATCTCACCGGCACCGCGGAAGGCATTGCCCTGTAAAAAGTCATCCCAGCTTTTTGGCAGGTCCGTGACGTCAAAGTTCCTGTCGGTATAGGAAATGTCTCCGAACACCCCGACATTTGCTCCGAAACCTCCGCCAAACCGCAGCATGCCTGTTCGTCCTTCTTTTACGTCTACCACGATATTTTGCTTATTTGGTTCGGAACCCTGTTCAAAATTAATTCCAGCGGGCATTCCGGACTCCATATCAAAATACCCGGTATTGGCAAGCCTCCTCTGGCTATCGCGGATCTTTTCCGTATCCAATTTTTCTCCGGGATAAAAAGTTAACTGCCGACGGATAACGTTGTCTCTTGTTTTATCATTTCCGGTTACCTTGACCTTTTCAATATAATGCCGGTCCTTCTCTTCGACAGAAAAAAATACATCTACCTTTGCCCCTTCCGAACTAAACGTATGTTTTTCTTTAACGGCAGTGGTAATATACCCTTGTTCCCCATACATTAAACGAAGCTGATAGGTATCCTTATCTACCGCGTCCAAATAGAAAGGGCCTCCTTCTTGTAATTTTAACTTTCCTTTTAATTCTTCATCGGTAAACAAGGCTGCGCCATCTATGCTCAGATTTTCAACGGAATATCTTTCTCCCTCTGTTACATGAAGGGTAATATCCATCGTCGTATGGTCATCGCTATACGTTATATCCCAACCGACGTCAACATCCAGCCATCCGTTATTCATGTAAAATTCTTTTACTTTTTCTACGTCAGTTTCAAATTTCTTCGAGTCAAATCTTCCCGGAAAGATAAAGGTTGGAAACCGTTTTCGTTTGGTTTCCATCTGCTTCAGAAGCTTTTTCCGTTTAAAACTGGCATTTCCGTCAAACAATATCTTGGAAATACGAATCTTCGGCCCTTCATCAATGTTAAAGATGACAACGGTTTTCCCATCCGTTGTTTTACTTTCAGCGTGCACCTGCACCCGATTAAAGCACTTCTTTATGTAAAGTTCTTTTATTTTATCTTCATCCAATTTCAACAGGTATCGTTTTAAATAATCCCCTGTTTTCACGGTAATTTGGCTTTCCAGCTTCTTGGTTTTAATCTTTTTATTCCCGATAAATTGTATTTCATCAATCATCGCCCGCTCAGTTACCACAAAGATAAGCTTCAACCCATCTCTGAGCTCTTCAAATTCCACCTCAATATTATCAAAGAACCCCAAAGACCAGATTGCATCAACATCCTGGCTCACTGCCAGCGGACTATAACGATCGCCTTCTTTCACCCGGATACTGCTCTTTATCGCTGCGGTGCTGATTCGCTGCGTTCCCCTAATCTCAATCTTTTTTATAATTTGCGCCGCCTTTTCCGGAATTTCAGCGCAAAGCGTTTCTTTATACCCCACACACAGGATTAAAACAAGCGCCCCGATTAAACTCGTTGCTTGCAATAACACCCTGCGCAACGTCGTTTTCATTTGTTACCTATAGAGGCTAAATTCTCAAAGCGCATATAGTGAGAGAGAAACGCTAATTTTACCACCCCTATGGGTCCGTTCCGCTGTTTGGCAATGATGAGTTCCGCCGTGCCATCTTTTCTTTCAGGGTCATAGTAATCTTCCCGATGTAACAGGATAACAACATCCGCATCTTGCTCGATGGACCCCGATTCACGGAGATCGGACATCCTTGGCCTGTGCCCTTCTCTGGACTCTACTGACCTGTTCAGCTGCGACACAACAATGACCGGAATCGACAACTCCCGGGCAAGGGATTTTAAGCCACGGGAAATTACGGAAATTTCCTGCTGCCGGTTTTCAGCGCGCGTCGCCTCCATCAGTTGTAAATAATCCACCGCAATCATCTGGATGTCATACTGAGCTTTCAGCCTCCGCGCCTTTGCGCGCACTTCCAATACGGAAAGGCCGGGGGTGTCGTCAATAAAGATGGGCGCCTCAGAAAGCGACCCCAGCCCATAGGAAAGATCGCTCCACTGTTTATCCTCTAAAAAACCCTTCCTGAGCTTGTGTGCATCGATTCGAGCGTGAGAACAAAGCATATTCTGCGCCACTTGCTGAGCCGACATTTCTAAGGAAAACAACACAACCGGCTTCTTGTCGATTACCCCTGCATGTTCAAGGATATTGAGCGCAAGGCTTGTCTTCCCCATGCTCGGCCTGGCTGCGACGATAATGAGCTCCGATGCCTGCAAACCACAGGTAAGATCGTCCAGATCATAAAAGCCGGTGGATAACCCCGTCAGTCTGTTTTGTCTGTCATGAAGATTTTCAATACGGCTAAACGTTTCCTTCAGAATTTCGTTTAGCTTTGAAGACGCGACATGAAACTTTTTTTGGGTAATGTCGAAGATCGCCCTTTCTGAACTGTCAAGCAGTTGCCCCGTGTCGCTGGATTCATCAAAGGCCTGTTTTTGAATGCTTGCTGCGACCTCGATCAGATTCCTCTTTATCGCTTTTTCACGAACGATATTCGCATAAAATTCCACGTTTCCTATCGTAGGAACTGCCTCTTCCAGTTCCATTAAGTACTCAGTACCGCCAACTTTTTCCAATAACGAACGCTTTTTAAGCTCTTCCCTCAGGACGACCAGATCAATCATTTGTCCCTTGTCGTAGACCTCTACAATAGTCTGATATAATTCCTGATGTGCCGTTTTATAAAAGCTGTTCTTCGCGAGTGTGGGAATAACGAGGCTGATAACCTCATTATCCAGGAGCATTGCCCCTAAAACGCTCATTTCAGCTTCGATGCTTTGAGGTAAGGTGCGTTCAAGTATAGACTCTACAACCATCCGTGCTTCCTTAACGGGAACCTAGGTATTTTCGGGTGTGCCGGTATCCTCTTTTACTACCGCAACTTTACACTTTGTCTGTAGCTCAAGATTCAGCGCAATCGTGATATCAAAATCGCCGCATACTTTTATTGGACTATCGAGTCTCACCATCTCATGACTGACCGGATATCCTTCTTTTGTCAATGACTCTGCAATCTGAATGGCGGTAACAGAGCCAAAGAGACGTCCTTCTTCGTTTGCCTTTACCAAAATGGTGCAGGAAGCTGCAGAGATTTTTTCTAATATTCCCTGCAACTGCGCCCTTTCTTCCTTTAACTGCAACTCCATCTTGATCTTTTCTTTTTCTATCTGTTTTAGATTGGCAGGGGAAACGTTTGTTGCCAGTCCCTGAGGCAGCAAGTAATTTCTTGCGTATCCTTCCTTTACCTTTACGATATCGCCAATCCTGCCAAGCTTGTCCACGTTCTTTTTCAATAACAATTCCATGATTATCTCCTCTTACGCCACATACGGAAGCAATGCCATAAATCTCGCCCGTTTAATAGACACCTTGACGGAGCGCTGATGGCGGGCGCAGTTCCCAGAGCGTTTTCTCGAAAAAAGTTTTCCCTGACTTGTTGTAAGTTTTGGTAAATTCTGCGTGTCTTTGTAATCTACCTCGCCAACTCCCATTCGGCAGAACCGGCACTTGCTTGTTTTATTAAACATTCTTTTTGTCATATCTTTCTGTCCTCATGAAAAATTCCACAAAATATATTAAAATGGTATCTCTTCGTTATTTATATCAAGATGAACATCATCAGGGATTTCCTCTGGCTGTTTACCCTCTTTCAGCGATGCACCTGTTTCACCCGCGGGACGCTTCGCCTGTCCTCCGATAAACTGAAAATTATCAGCAACAACACGAAGGGTGCTCCGCTTTTGTCCATCTTTGGTTTCCCATTGATTAAATTGTAAACGCCCTTCGATAAAAATCGGACTGCCCTTACTGAAATATTCTCCTACAACCTCAGCCCTGCGCCCGAAAATATTGATGTCGACATAACACACTTCTTCTTTCTGCTCGCCCGTTTTCGCAGTCCACGCCCGGTTGATTGCGATTCCAAAACTTGCGACCGCCAGCCCTGCCGGCGTGTATCTCAACTCCGGGTCCCGCGTGAGATTTCCCATGAGAAATACTTTATTCAGGCTTGCCATACTCTGCTCCTTTTGAAAAAGCGGATCGAATCAAATTCTTTTTCGGTATTTTATAAACTTTTCACTTACCCTTGTAAATCCAAAAGCACGGCATACGTCTTTACGCTGTTATACGGTATCCGCGGTCTTGAGGGACACATCACTTTCCTTCACCAAGTCCTTTTCCGCGGTTGCAGGTACCGCGCCGACAGTCTTTTCCGCCGTTCCTTCTGCCGGAACGGCTTGAGATAATTCCTCAATCTTATCGTCTTTCACAATCAAAGAACGAATGACATAATCAGAAAGCTGAAGATCCCTTTTGATGGTTGTAATAGCTGAGTTTTTGGCATGAAAATGAATCAGCAGATAGGTTCCTCGCTTATGTCCCTTAATCTTATATGCCAATTTTTTTTCACCCCATTTTTCTGTTTTCAGAATTTCCGCCCCGTTCTTTTGCAGGATATCATGGATGTGTTTGACCACGTTATCCCACTCCATGCTGGCGTGTGCATTATCAAGCAAAAATAACCCTTCGTACATCCTCACCTTTATTTCCTCCTCCGTTTAATGTTTCCCGTAAATACCATATCTTTTCTCCCCTTGCGAATATGGTGTATGACTCGCTAATTAAATTTGTTCATACAGGTCTCAACCCCTTCAAAAATCCAGGTTTGCAGAGCCAGACAAGTCTTTTCTATGGTTTCGTGAACCGTGGATTCTTCATCTTTGGAAAACGGGGAGAGAACGTAGTTGCTGGTGTCTCCTCCTGGCGGACGCCCTATCCCGATTTTTAACCGGGGAAAACCTGAATTTCCCAGTGACTGAGCAATAGATTCCAGCCCACGGTGACCACCGCTGCCACCATCCCGTTTAACCCGTATTTTCCCCAGCGGCAAATCCAGGTCGTCGCATACCACCATGAGATCGCGCAGTGCACCCTTATAAAAAGCCAAAGCTTCTTTTACCGCACCGCCGCTTAGATTCATGAATGTTTGGGGTTTTAATAAAATAATTTCTTCCCCTTGCATCGTCTTTTTGCAAAAGAACGACTGGAAATTTTTTTGCCTGCACTCTGCTTCCAGGTCCCGTGCAAAACGATCGATTACCATAAAGCCAAAATTGTGCCGTGTCCTCAAATACCTTTCTCCGGGATTTCCCAGACCAACGATAATCTTCATTTCGCCATGCCATGTCAAGCCTTTTTTTCAGCCTCAGCAGCTTCTTCACCCTCTTTTGGCTTCTTCGTAATAACTTCAGGTTCGGCCAGGAGTTCTTCTTCAGCCACGGCCTTTTTCTCCACAAGCTGGTGGACTGAGACAACGACGGTTTCCCCGTCTGACAGATACCGGATACCTTCCAATACGGGTAATTCTTTCACGTGGATTGCCTTGCCCAAACCTAATTCCGATACATTTACTTTTATCATTTCTGGTATTGCTGTTGGCAGGCATTCTATTTCTATGTCTTTCATAACGTGGGTCAATATCCCGCCTTCCTTTACCCCGATGGATTCTCCGGTTAATTCTACCGGCACCCTTAGCTTTACCCGTTCATCCAGGTCAATGCGGGAGAAATCAACATGAAGCACGCGATCCACAATGTGGTCATATTGAATCTCTTTAATAAGCGCCGATTCCCTCTGGTTATCATAGGTTAGGTAGAGCATTCGCGTTCCAGTGTGCAGGATACGCGTAAATTCGTCCTCCTTCATGCACAGCATAATGTTGTCCTGCCGGTGGCCATACAACACTGCCGGAATTTTTCCGGTCATTCTTAGTTTTTGAACTGCCTTACTCCCTTTGGTTGCCCTTTTTTCTGCCTTTAATTCCAGGATTTTCATCTTGCCTTACTCCCAAAAACATAAATTTACTGAACAAAGAGAGAACTCACCGACTCATGGCGATGAATTCTCGTTATCGCATCTCCTAAGAGTTTGGAAATAGATAACACTTTTATTTTGCCATGCAATCCTTTCGCTTTTTCATTCAACGGTATCGTATCCGTAACTACGATTTCCTTAATCGGCGCAGCGGATAATTTTTCAACCGCGGCGCCGCAGAATACCGGATGGGTAGCGCCAACATAAATATCTTTTGCCCCACGCTCCTTGAGCACATTCGCAGCCTGAGCGATTGACCCCCCTGTTGCAATCAGATCATCAATCATGACGATATTTTTATTTGCTACGTCGCCTATGACAAACCCAACTTCCGTCTCTTCGGGACCTATTCTGCGTTTGTCAACAATTGCCATCTTTATTCCCAGTTTTTTTGAATAATTTCTGGCCAATTTTATGCCCCCTACATCGGGTGTTACCACCACCAAATCCCCCGTGTTTAACTGTTCAAAATATTGGGACAGCACAGGAAAGGCCAGCAAATGGTCTACCGGGATATCAAAAAATCCTTGAATTTGTGCGGCGTGCAGATCAACCGTAAGCGCGCGGTCGGCGCCCGCTTCCGTGATAAGGTTTGCAACCAGTTTTGCCGTAATGGGCACACGTCCTTCGTCTTTTCTGTCTTTGCGCGCATACCCATAATAGGGCAACACCGCTGTAATGCGCGCGGCAGATGCCCTTTTTAAACAATCGATAAATACCAGCAGCTCGGTTAAATTTTCATTGACAGGAGGACAGGTCGGCTGTATTAAAAACACATCGGCCCCGCGGACGTCCTCATTTACTTTCAGATCAATTTCTCCGTCAGGAAAACGGCCCACATAGGCATTTCCCAGGCGAATCGAGAGATGTTCGCAAATCTTCACCGCCAGAGAAGGGTTCGCATTTCCCGAAAAAATCTTCAAATGGTTTATTTCTTCCAGTCGTCTTTTTTTGTCCATTCTATTCCTCAGTCTCTTCCTAAAAAAGATACACCATTTTCCAATATATTTGCAACCCCTGCTTTATCCTCTATCGGATACAGGATACAAAAGATCCGATGCGACACCGCAGGCCAGTGACCACGTTTTCCTATAAAATACAATGGCTACCCGGGGAGGACTCGAACCTCCAATGAGAGAACCAAAATCTCTAGTGTTACCATTACACCACCGGGTAGCATTCATTTCAGGGGTTCTTAAGGGCGCAAAGCCCGAACACAACGCCTGCTATTCCGCAATAAGAACCGCCCCTTTATCTGCAGAGGTTACACATTTTGCATATCTGGACAATAAACCCTGCGTGATTTTTGGCTTTGGGGGTATCCAACACGCCTTGCGCTTTGCCAGCGCCTCTTTCGTAACGTGTATATCCAATCTTCTCTGGGGGATGTCAATCAGGATCTCATCCCCGTCCTCCACCAACGCAAGAGGGCCTCCAACCATTGCTTCCGGGGATACGTGTCCTATGCAAGGTCCCTGGGTGCCGCCGGAAAATCGCCCGTCAGTGACCAATGCAACAGACTCTCCCAAACCCATACCAACAAGCGCCGCGGTAGGCGACAACATCTCCCGCATTCCCGGCCCCCCGCGCGGCCCTTCGTATCGGATTACCACAACCGTGCCTTTCTTAATCTGAGAACCCATGATCGCTGCCATTGCGGTTTCTTCGCTGTCAAATACCTTTGCAATACCCCTAAATTGCATCATCGCGCTCGACACGGCGCTCTGTTTAATTACAGCGCCGTCAGGCGATAACGTTCCATACAAAACGGCAATTCCCCCCTCTTTGTGATATGCCTTTTCCTTTGCCCTGATAACATCCTCATCGTGAATTTCCGCCGCCTTTGCTATCTGCTGCGTACTCAGACCGCTCACCGTAGCGCAGTCGTGCAAATCGCCACAGAGTCGTTTCATAACCGCGGGAATCCCGCCTGCATAATATAAATCCTCCAGTAAATATTCACCCCCCGGCTGCATGCTGGTAATATGCGGCGTTCTCGCACTAATCGAATCGCATAAATGCAAATCAACCTTCACTCCGGCCTCGTTTGCAATAGCGGGAATATGGAGACACGAGTTTGTTGAACCCCCAAGCGCCATATCAACCATGATGGCGTTTTCAAATGCCTCTTTGGTCATAATTTTCCGGGCAGTAATCCCTTTTCTCACCAATTCGACCACCTGTTGTCCGCTTTTATAAGCAAGCCGCTCCTTTTCCGAAGAGATAGCCAGCGATGCGGCGCATCGCGGCAAGGACATTCCTATTGCTTCAGTAACACACGCCATCGTGTTGGCGGTATAAAGCCCCTGGCAGGAACCTGGGCCGGGACAAGCCTCCATTTCGAGACAGGAAAGCTCTTCGTCGCTGATTTCTCCTTTTCGCTTTCTTCCCACGGCCTCAAAGGTATCTTTTACTAAAGAAAGCTTCTGCTTTCCGGAACGCCCGGAGACCATTGGGCCTGCGGTCAGGACAATTCCCGGAATATCCAGCCGGGCAGCGCCCATTAACATTCCTGGCGTGATCTTGTCGCAGTTTGTCAGCATCACCAGGCCGTCCAGGCAGTGCGCGCTTACGACGCACTCAATGATATCCGCAATAAGGTCTCTTGATGCAAGCGAATACCGCATACCTGAGTGTCCCATCGCTATTCCATCACAAATGCCGGGCACGCCAAAAATAAAACTTACCCCACCGCCCGCATGAATCCCCTTTTCAATTGCCCTTTCAAGCGACCGCATATGCACGTGTCCGGGAATCAGATCGGTAAAACTGCTGGCAATTCCAATAAAAGGCTTTCCTAAGTCCTCCCGGTTTAAGCCTGTGGCATACAAAAGCGCCCTGGCCGGAACACGTTCAAGTCCCTTCGTGATTTTGTCGCTTCGCAAATGCGCCTTTCCTTTCAGAGTTGAAAACAACGAACTATAGTAAAGAAAATAGAAAATATTATGCCATAAAGCCTATCCATTATAGCGAAAAGCGTCTTAATGTCAATTTAAAACTCCGCCGTCCACCCTTAGATTTCTCTTGACTTTAATGCGTGTTTATGTTTATTTCACAAAATACGTTTATGCCATGTCGGGCGCGTTTCTTCTGTCCCAAATCAAAACGGACGAAGCGACCGATGTCCGTCGTTTTACCTTGTGGCTCTTGATAAGAATTGGGGAGGATAATTGTTCAAATTATGAGAATGCATCTTCTGAAAATCGTAGCTATTTTGCCTGTTCTACTTCTTGCTCTATCAAATTGTTCTGCATTGCTTGCTCAAACAGAACCGAAAGAAACCTGGGAACCTCAAGTTGCCGGACGATTTTATCCCGGCAACGAAACTGCCCTGAAAGATCAGATAAATAGTTTTTTCAAGACTATTCCTAATCTCTTTCTGAACGGAAGACCTGTTGCCCTTATTTCACCACATGCGGGTTATCAATACTCTGGTCAGGTGGCCGCGTATGGATATCATGCCCTTAAAGACACGAATTTTACCAGAGTCATCATCCTTTCACCCAGCCATTTTCATGGTGGCAAACGATTCCGGGGCGCTTCTATTCTTAAGGTAAAAAATTTTAAAACACCCTTGGGCGTTATCCCGGTAGACCAGGATGCATGCAACCAACTTCTTAATCAAACCCATGATGCGCGGGCCAGTTCCCCTCAGAAAAGCGCTCCGCTTTTTGGGGAATATGAAGGCGCCTACCAGGGAGAGCATTCCCTGGAGACGCAATTGCCTTTCTTGCAGATGTCTCTCAACTCTTTCAAACTGGTTCCCATCTTAATCGGCATATTAATTGAAGATGATTTCGACCGGATGGCAAATGCCATACGCCCCTTGCTCGATGAAAAAACCCTTCTTGTGGTGAGTTCTGATTTTACGCATTATGGCGATGGCTATAATTACGTTCCCTTTCGGAAAGACATAGAAAAGAATATCACGGCTTTGGACAACGGCGCATTTGAAAAGATCCGCGCCAGGGATTTTAATGGACTGAAACAGTACCGGAAGGAGACGGGAATAAACGCTTGCGGCCTTATGCCGATTCTGTTGCTCCTGAAATTGTTGCCGGATAATGTATCGTGCGAGATATTGAATTATGATACCTCAGGACATCAGTCCAGCAATTTTTCTTACTCCGTGAGTTATGCGTCCATTCTCTTTACAAAACCAGCGGATACAAAATCCGGTTTTATGGCGCCAAAAAAAGAACCACTCGAAACGCACCCGTATTTCCTGACGGATGAAGAAAAAGCGCTCCTTCTGTCTTTGGCAAGGAATACCCTGGAAACCTATACAAAGACCGGCAATCCACCAAGTCCTGGCCAGGTAAACAACCGGTTGACTCCAAATTTAAAAGAAAAATACGGTGTTTTTGTCACATTAAAAAAATATGGCGAACTTCGCGGATGTATCGGGCACCTCTTGCCGCAATCGCCTCTCTTTCAGGGAGTGGTAGAAAACACCATTCATTCCTCTGCTCACGACCGGAGATTTGAACCGGTAGGTCCAAAAGAAGTGAGTGATATTACCATTGAAATTTCCGTTCTGAGCAAACCAAAGAGAATTGCAGGAGCGGATAATTTTGAGGTAGGCAAAGAGGGCATCATTATACGCAAGGGTCCTTTCAACGCGGTGTTTCTTCCCCAGGTTGCGGTGGAACAGGGCTGGGATAGGGTCGAAACCTTATGCCGCCTCTGCCAAAAAGCTGGATTATCCCGTGATGCATGGAAAGACGATGGCATGGAATTTTACGTTTTTACGGCAGACGTGTTTCATGAAGGCGTGAGATCCTGAATCTCGTTTTCTATAACGCACGATTTTTCCCATTTCTTTCAATCATAAAAAACACAAACTCCCTTGGAAGAGCAAGCAAAAAGGATTCTTTTCGATATCGCAAGAAAAAGTATCAGGGCTGCCATAAAACAGGAACCGAATCCGCCCGTATCCTGCAGTCATCCTGACCTTCAGGAGAAACTCGGGGTTTTTGTCACACTAAGGACACGTGGGCAACTTCGGGGATGCATTGGTCGTTTTCAGTCTGATATGCCGCTTTACCAGTCGGTTTCTGAATTGTCAGCCGCCTCAGCAACCGATGATCCCCGATTTGAGTTTCATCGTATAACCCCTTCAGAACTTGATCAGCTCGATATTGAGATCTCCGTGCTGTCACCCTTAAAACAGATGGACAATCCGCTCGATTTTGAGCTTGGGAAGCACGGTATCTATATAAAGAAGGGTTTTAGCGCGGGATGTTTTCTGCCCCAGGTGGCAACAGAAACTGGCTGGAGCAAAGAAGAATTTCTCTCCGCCTGTTGTTCTCACAAGGCCGGATTGTCTGCCGACGCATGGAAGCACAAAGATATTGAAATGTATAGCTTCACAACGGAGGCTATAGAAGAAAAAAAGTAGTTTCGCGTTTTTGCAACACTTTAGCTTTTTGAAAAATTCTCTCTATAGTATTACTGTATAAAAACTTCTTTTTTCTGTGAGTTTTTTCACAAACCCCTTTTCAGGAGATACCGTTTTTTATGAGTGAAAGATTGCTTCGCTTCACTCGCGATGACAACATGCAGTGTGCCATCAAAGTGCATGGCCGGTGTCATTGCGGGGCCTTTTCCGAAGCAATCTCCCCGCTTTCATAAAGGAAATTTGGTTGCGGCTGTGCCGCGCTATGAATATTATTGTCTTGTAGTGGCAGGTTTCAAACCTGCCACTACACGGCATGGTAAACATCGTCTTTATTGGAATTTTTCAAAAAACTAAGGTGTTATCTATCTTCTTTTTTCGAACATCCGTCCTACATAAAAAATCATACCACCCAGAAATAGCAGAAGGACTTCTGTCTTCATGGAGTCCTGTGCAATGCCAAAATAGAGGGCATTCAATGCCAAAATAATCCCAATAAGCTGTAATATCTTTGCAAAACTCATTTCACGATTCCTTTATACTTCCCGCCAGGACTTCATCCCGCTCTTGCGTTATTTTTTCAGCAATTTCTATTGCCCTTAACAACCCTTTTGCCTTATTCACCGTTTCTTCATATTCCCGTTCTGGCACTGAATCCGCCACGATTCCGGCGCCAGCCTGAATATACGCATCGTTGCCCTTAAGCAAAATGGTTCGTATGGTGATACAGGTGTTCATATTGCCAAAAAAATCAAAATAGCCAACAGCCCCACCATAAGGACCCCGTTTCGCAGGCTCGATTTCATCGATAATCTGCATCGCCCTGATTTTGGGTGCGCCGGACAACGTACCCGCTGGCAGGCATGCCTTCAGGGAATCAAACGCATTTTTCCCTTCTTCCAGTTCACCGCATACGCTGGAGGTTATATGCATGACATGGGAATATTTCTCAATCACCATCTTTTCATCAATATGCACACTGCCATACCGCGACACCCTTCCCACATCATTCCTTCCCAGGTCCAACAGCATGATGTGCTCGGCGCGCTCTTTCGGGTCGGCAATCAGATCCTGAGCAAAATGCGTGTCCTCCGCATCATCTTTACCCCTTTTCCGCGTACCGGCAATGGGCCGCACGGTAATCTTCTTTCCCTCAACCTTCACCATAACTTCAGGAGAGGATCCAATGAGTTTTAAATCGTCCATTTTCATATAGAACATATAGGGAGACGGATTAATGACACGCAAGACGCGATAAATGCTGAAGGGGTCGGCATGGGTCTGTGTCTTGAATCGCTGAGAAATTACCACCTGAAAGATATCGCCCGCACGGATGTATTCCTTGCATCGGTCCACCGCCTTAAGAAAATCTGCCCTTTCAAAGTTCGAAGAGAACGCGATATTCGTTTCCTTCTCTGTTGTAATATCATCGCTTAACGGCATAACGGGCGTGCGTAATTTTTCAATGATCCGGTCAATTTTAGCAACAGCCGCATCGTAAACATTTTCCAAACGATCTCCATCAATCTTTGCCGTACAAACGACCTTCATGGTCTTCGTTACATGATCAAATATGATCATCGTGTCACAAAACATTACCTGAATGTCCGGCAGCAATAAATCGTCTTTCGGTGTATTGGGCAGTGACTCATAATAGCGAATGGCGTCATATCCAATATACCCTACTCCACAGCAAAAAAACTGAGGCAAGCCATCCACCTGCACAGGAGTAAAGGATTTTACTTCATCACGCAATATACATAGAGGGTCGTGTGTATATACGAGTTCCATTTCTCTTCCTCTGCGCTTGATTTCTATGCGATTGCCGGATGCAGTAAATTCAAGAAATGGATCCGCGCTGAGAAGAGAATATCGGGAAATCTTTTCACCGCCAGCCGCACTTTCAAGTAAAAAGGCCTTTCCGGTATCAGAGATCTTTTGAAATGCCGATACGGGGGTAAGGGCATCGGCAAAAAGCTGGCGGTAAACAGGCACTAGATTCCCGCGTACAGCTAACTGCTTGAATTCTTCATAATCAGGATAATATCGCTTCGGCATGTTCCTAAAAACGCACCATTTGACGTGAGAAAAGCAATTGAGGAGGCGAAAAACCCCCTTAAAAACACTCCCCGTTTAACAACTAATCAAAAAAAATGGGTGTTGCGCTGGCAACACCCATTTTGTAAAACTTACCATATTTTCTTGATCACACGACCTCAAAAAAAGGCGTGCGGCCATCCGTCGTTTAGAATGTGACCGTAGTTTGCAAATAGACCCAGTTGGTATCAGTATCACCTATGTTATCATCCATCCAGTTTCCGGCTCCAAACCAGGAATAACCGCCGAGAATACCAACATTCTTATACAACTGGTAACTTACCGTCAAGTCGACTTCCTGTCCCAATTCATTAGAATCGTCGTCATATCCACCCACAGGACGAGTGCCTGAGGCCAGGAAACCATTTGCCAGGTACCATCCATCTTCTTCCTCAGCTAGCAAAAAATAATGGTAGTCAACCTGTACCGTTAGCTTGCTTGTTGGCACAACCTTGATATTGGCTCTAAAATCATGCATATTCTGCCATGACAGGAGATCGACAAACCCATAATTTCCCTGATTGTGGTTTGTCGGGTACAGGTTATCAAAGGTGTCATGGTCGTTGTCTGTTGGATCGTCATCACCAGAAGCATGATCATATTCAAAACCAAAACGCGGCTTCCATGCCATATCCTTAAACGTATATCCACCCCTTGCGGCAACTGCATAAGCCTTATGCGTCTGATCACCATAGTCACCAAACTGGGCATGAGCCTCTAAGGTATAATCGATGGCATCAAGGTTTGGTACCTTTCCATCTAACCTGAAACCAAAATCATGCACCTCGAGGGACTCACTATCGGCTGCTGTATCAAATCCCTGGAGCACGGAAAGGTTTCCAACGTTATCTTCGTCGTTCCTTGAGATATACATGAGTTCCAATAATGCGCTAGGAATCAGCTTTTTAAATGCCAACTGAGCTGCATACATATTCTCATCGCTGTTATCACTTCCATCGACTGTAGCAAAGCCATCCTCATCGACCCTTGCAGCGATGGCCTCTATGTGTATGGCATCTGTGTCCCACATAAACCGACCGGCGTCAAAGGTACGGCCTACGTTTGACCAAACAAAGTTACCAAGTACCCGGTGGTCACCCCAGATAATTTCCTGGCGGCCTACCCTCACAGTCAATGGTAGATCAAACAGTTTCCGTAAGTCAAAATAGCCCTGATGGAGATCGGTTATGCTGTTTTCATCATAGCCATTGGCAAATCCAACCGTCGTACCTTCAGCGCCAAACGTCCTGGCATCCTGGATCTGGATAAACATCCTCAAATGCTCATTAACGTCTGCATCAGCCCAGAGCCTTGTCTGGTTCAATACATAATCATCATCACTCGATTTACCACGCCCCGCAACTCCAGCTGTTGCACCCCCAGCTCCGCCGGGTAAAGTAGCATTGCTGGTTGGCACTTGATAGAATCCATTTGCATACTCAGCGCGGGTTCTGATCTGGCCGCCCAATTTTACCTTCTTGGCGAATTCAGAATACACATTGCCAGCAATGTCTTCTGCCTTAATCGGCTCGGCATTGGCAGCGGTTTTCATCTCTTCTTTTAAAGAGCTAACTTCATTTCTTAGCGCCTCAACTTCCTCGTTCGTATTAGAAGAAGATGATGCAGCCACCGTCTTTTCCTGCTTTACCGTCTCAATCTGCTCTGTCAAAGCCGAAACAGACGACCGTAAGGCATTCAATTCTTTCTCCATTTCTTCCAGCGACTTGGCGCTTGCCCCATAGGACTGGCTGCCAGCCGTTGCGCAGAAGACGGCAGCAACAAAACCACCAATACAGGTCTTCCACAGTTTGTTTTTCATCACATACACCTCCCTTAACAAAGGACAATTTAACCACAATTCAAGACCAATCAATTTAACGTCTGACAAGCACTACTGGCTAAAAAATATAAAGCAAATAGCCTCCTTTCTCCTCCTCCTGTCATTCTTAAATACTAAAATTCAAGACACAACATACACAATTTTCAAAAACAATCAGACGCGTCAGCTTAGCAAAAAAACAGAACAATGTCAACGAATATTTTTAATCCGAGTATTTTTTATAAACAACGAACGAAATACCATTGGTGAATATTGCAACACGCGATAAAAGAATATGATATATTAGGGATATATAGCAAATAAAATTCCAAAAACTTGTGTGTGATTAAACAAGACATTACCAACGTAGTGTTAAAGAGTTATATAAAAGTATATGGTATGACTCGTGGGGTTTCTGCACGAAAATTGGGTAGGGCAATATTTCAACTATGAAATTTGTCTTGCAATTTGAATTTTTTCCGATCGCAGGCAGACATTTTACCTATGTGTGCCCTTTAGCAATACCTCGCCGTATCAGATGGAAAGGATTACGATCAAAAAACAGGTTGAATAGACAAATTTTTTAATTTTTTGTTGACGTTCTAAAGAGATGCTCTTATAATTACGAACCAAATTTTGTAAAAAAGAAATGATTATAATCCTTCATTAGTAATCACCTTAAGAAAAAAGGCAGATTATGGATAAGAACTTCAAATCAAAGGTTAAGTATTATTATTTTTACCGCAAGATCATTACGGCGTTGATTATCATTGGGGTAATCATTGGTGGTATTTATGGGGGTAAAGAACTCAGCTGGAAAGAAATAGCCGCAGATGAGGTAGCGGTCATTGTAAATAACCTCACTGGCGGGATAAAACTGATAAATAGGGCTGGCGCCGTTCTTTATTATCCTTTCATTCAGGATATTTATGTGCTGGACAAGAGGGTGCAGATTTTGAAGATGACAGCGGCGGAAATAGACGAAAAGCATCCACAGGGAAACCCCCTGATGGTAAAATCGATCGATGGTGGCGATGTCGTACTGGATTTGCTGATACATTATATGCTCCTGCCTGACTATGCCGTGCACGTTGTTCAAAACACCGGGGTCGGAGATATTTTTAAACAAAAATGGCTGTATGATTATTCGCGCACGATCTGCTATTATTGCTACGGCGAATTGACATTGGGCGAGTTTCCGATGGCCTCGAAGCGTGATATTAAGGCACAAAAGGCGCTAAAGGAGATTAATGCATTGCTGGAATCCCACGGTTTTACCGTGACCTCCATAGACTTATCTGACTATCGTTATTACAGGGAGTATGCAGAAAAGATCCAGGAACGAAGGTTGGCTGACAAAGAGGTTGAAGAGCAAAAAACCAGGGCTATGGCTGCTAAGGAAAACCAACGCAGGGTTGTTGTGGAAGAAACGAAAAAACTGGAAGTTGAAGTGGCAAGATTTCGCGGTGAATGCGATAAACGCATTATGGATGCGCGAGGCAGCGGTGAGGCAAAAAAGCAGGATGCTGATGCCTATCTTATTCGGGCAAGGTTTGAAGCAGATGCCGAGTATGAACGACTGGCAAGAGACGCGGAGGCAATTCTTGCCACGCTCAAGACCGAAGCCGAAGGAGTCAGGTTATTGCGGAATGCCTTGGAAGGGGACGGTGGGCGTAATCTTGTCAGACTTGAATATGCTAAGCGTTTAAAACAGGCGATTGTCCGAAGTACGCCTATTGTCCGTCAGGGGATAGAAACGCCGCAAAGCATACAAAGGTTTAAATACATTGAAGATGCACCCAAGATTGATTACATGTTTCCAGAACCTCCTGATGCAGCGTTGGTTAGTCCTTTAAAGCCGGGGCCGGATAAGTCCCCATAAGTGAAATTCACCGTTATATTCGACATTATTTTATAAAGAGGGAAAAATGCACTTAGGCAAGTTCACGGCAAAATATCTTATTCCTATCGGCATTGTCGTTTTTCTTGTTTTATTTGTAATAGGTATAAAATTCTTTGTCATCAAGGTGGGGGTTGATCAGGTTGGAGTAAGAACCATAATCTGGGGTGTGAAGAGGGGTTTGGTGCAAAAAGATTATGGTCCCGGATGGCATAGGGCAATTAGTGGCATTGATCAATGGGATCTGTACGATAGCACGGTTCAAACACTTGAGCTTGCCAAGCATCCTTCCCATCAGGGACATGACGAAAGGCAGGAGGCAGCGATAAGAACGGCGGATGATTACGATGTGTCTGCTGATCTTATCGTTAAATATCAGATAAAAAAGGGGCATGCGTGGAAACTCCGTGAGGATCTCGGTGTTGGAGAACGTTATAAGATTATCGTTGAAAACGAGATACGGGACATCGCAAGGAGTGTGCTGGGAAAAATGACGGAACGCGATTTGTACAATCCCGAAGAAAAGCGGAAAAGAGCGGATGCATTTAAGGTGCAGCTTATCACGAGACTTTCCGACAGGAATGTCGATATCATCGATGTTCTTATCCTGGAGATGAGATTTGACCCACAGCTGGAAAGAAAGATTAAGAATATTAAATTAGCAGAGCTCGATAACGTTTTAAATATATCAAAAGCGCTCGCTGCAGAAGAAAGAGGTATTACGCAAACGATTGATGCCGACACGGAGGCTATTGCACAGAAAATCATCGGAGACAAGGAGCGATCAATTACGGTACTTGATGCGGAAACGACAAAGCAGACAATCGAAATTCTTGCTGAGGCTGATAAATACCTGATCCAAAAGAAAGCAGAGGGAGACCTTTACAAGGAGCAGCGTGTGGCCGAAGGAAATCTCTTAATCAAGCAGGCACAGGCAGAGGGAGAAAGACTGCGAAGGGAGGCAATTTCAGGTATGGGCGGCGATATCATTGTTGCCATGGAGGCCGCGCGCAATATGAACCTTGCTGATTTAAATGTTTCCAGTTTGGACATCAACCTCCTCGATGTTGATGAGATGGCAACACGTTTTGGTGTATCAGACATCAAGGGTAAACTTCGGGTTGATACCAAGACTTTTACACAAATCCAGGAAATGCTCAATCAACCGAAAAGTACGGACGCGGCAAAACCAAAGTAGTCATATACACGTCCTAAGCAGACGAATGGCTCGTTTGAACCATTTGTCTGCTTAGGACGCACCTCTCATAATCTTACGCAACAAATCATTTCATTGCAAAACAAGCACTTAGGTAAAAATAGTAATGAGGGAATACTATTTGCTCATATTTTTTTTCGTTTATGTAAACTTTTTAATTTTATTAACTTTTTATAGTGAAAAAAATTATGCCGCATGCAAAAGATCTACCAAGAGAAAGCATTCTACCCTTCGTAATAATGTTAATACTTCTTCTTGTCAGCGTATCACGCATTCACGCTGCCTTAGCAGCAGATGAACCACAAAATGACAATCAACCAGAAAGACCAGCAAAGTATTCAAAGTTCTTTGATGAAAAAACCAAATGGTGTGATTCATTAATAATCACCTGCACAGATTTCCGGTTTGCTTCTGCAACACAAGAATTCATCAATAATCGTTTAGGATTTAAAGGTAATTACGATTACATATCTATACCTGGTTCTATCAGAAACCTCCTTGACCGCAACACAAGAGACCTTGTTTTAAATAACTTTGGCGTTTCAGTCAGACTTCATCACGTAAAACGTGTGATTATCCTGGGACACCAGGATTGTGGTATTGGTTATGGAGGATCGAAAAACTTTCAAGAACCAAATGATGAGTATAAGGCTATTTGCAAGGATTTAAAGAAGGCGAGAACGAGAATGGGGATACGATTTCCCCACCTAAAGGTATATTTATATTATGCAACGATAGTGTCAAAGGATCATCAGCGTATTTATAACTTCGAACAAATATTGTAACAGGATAATTTTTTGAAAGCTTATCTATGAAAAAAATTGGGAGTGTAGTTTCCGCAGTTGTTGTGCTTTTCTCCATTTTCCCGATTGGTTGTATGTACAACCAATCTCCTTTACCCGACCGATTGCTAGAAAATGAGCAGATATCTCTCAACGTAAGTCACGATGCTTCTGCAATATCTGACTGCGATACCCTTCTGATCACCTGTATTGACTATCGATTTGCCGTTGCAAATCAGGACTTTGCGAACGATACATTGGGGCTGAGAGACAATTATGATCATATTTCGATACCCGGTAGTATTTATAATCTCGTGAATCCGGAAACCCGATCACTGCTGTTTAGCAAATTTGCCCTTTCTGTCAGAATGCATCTCATAAAACGTGTAGTTATTGTCAGTCACCGCGATTGCGGAGCATATGGAGGTTCCGTGGCATTCGGTTCAGAGATAGCTGAATACGAGACCTTGACCGCCGACCTGAAAACATCCAGAGGGTTATTCCTGGAAAAGTATCCTACCCTTAAAGTTGAATCATTTTTGGAATCATTAGAAAAAGAAGGAGATCAGACGAAGGTTAAGTTTGAAAAAATATTCTGATTTTTTCAAGGGAGAAGGACGCGGATTTTGTGCGGTGTTTTCGGGAGTGTGCCTGCCGCTCGTCCTGTTTTTATTGGGAAGTCAGCGCAGCTATTTTTCAGCGGATTTTACGCATCGAAACCCGACTTGAGGACTTTGTGCATACCATGGTGCGCGGTAACGTGCAGCGCAACGTGCATAATGCCCAAAGTAAAGAAGACCGCCGCCACGCATAACTCTTTGAAAACCATTTGCAGGGCCGGGGGGATTTTTTCTCGGGGAGACGGAATAATAATTCTGGTCATAGTAATCGGCACACCATTCCCAGACATTTCCCGCCATATCATAGCAGCCATAAGGACTTTTGCCATTTTCGTATGTTCCCACAGGCTTTGTTTCTCTTTGCCCGGATTCGCTGGATTCCCACACATTGCATTTCATTTTATCAAATTTATTACCCCATGGCCACAAACGTTTGTCCGTGCCGCGCGCCGCCTTTTCCCATTCCGCCTCGGTTGGCAATCGTTTCCCAGCCCATTGTGCATATGCTGCTGCATCTTCCCAGGTAACTCCGACAACGGGCTGATTCGGGCGATTGAACCTGGCATCATTCCAGCAACGCGGTATGCGATAGCCTGTTTCTTCCACGAACTTTTTATATTGTTCATTCGTAACTTCATATTTATCGATAAAAAAGGCATCCAGATAGATCGTATGTTCAGGCCCATCGTAAATATTATAGGCCAGCATAAAATACCAATTGTATCGGGTATTGTCACCCATCGTAAATTCACCCGCAGGAACCAGTACCATATCGGCGTGCTTTTCTTCCGCGGCTATTGCCTTGCTTGATGAAGAAATACTCAAAAAACTTATCATGCAAAGCATTGCGAATCCTTTTTTCATAAGCAATTTTTAATATCTCCTCTTGGTAATAATTTCGTACCGTGCAATCTCCAACGGTGTATAACCGGAAATTATTTCATTGAAACTCCTGACCTCGCCCTGCTTGAATGTCTTAATGGAAAAATCCTGCGTAAATAACAGTGACTCTGCGGTATTGTATACCCTGATGGCAAATGAGGCAATACTCCAGTCCCTGTCCGAGAAATTTTTGATTTCTCCTGTAATCTGCGAGGACGACCCAAAGAGAGAGAGCGCCACATTTCGAATATAAAATCCATCACCTAACTCCTTAAAACCCTCTTCTTCCGGCGTAACAACACGTTCTTTGACCGCTTCTACCGTTTCCGTGCCCACGGCGACTTTTACCGTTTCTGTGCCCGCAGGCGTCGGCTTGGCTAGCGCCGTCCCCACCGTCCCAGTCCCTGCAACAACGACGCCGCCTTTTTCTATTTTTTTCAGCCTCATTTCCAGGTCAGAAATGGTCTTCGATTGCCCAACAAACGATTTCATGACGGCGTCTAAGTCTGTCATTCGTGTCTTGATGCTGCCTTCTGCCGATGCGATTCTTCTTTCCTGTTCACCCAATTTATCTGTTACTAATTTATTAAGATCCTCAATGGCTTTTTTAATGGGGTCCAAAGGTCTTTGCGCCTCCTGGTATCTTTTCTCGAGCACCGCTGTTTTTACCTCCTGATCCTCAACCCGTTTCGTCAGATCCGACAAGAGTTTTTTGATGATATCAAGGGTCTTGCCAAAAGAATCCAGCAACTCTTTGACGCCCGAAGCCGATGAGGATTTCTCTATCCCTTCCAGCCTTGAAACAATGGAATTCAATTTTTCTTCGTTCCCTTTGAAGGTCTTCTCTAATTCTTTTAAAGGGGTTAAGCTATCGCCGACACTTTTCTGCATGGCCGTAAATTGCGACCCCAGGGTATCGAGACCTTTCATCCAGCCGGAGAGGGCCTTTTGAAAATCATCCAATTCCTTCATAACCTGCTGCCCGTCACTTTGGCTTTCGGCATTCTTTATTCCGAATAAACCAAAGAGTATGCATGCGCTCAATGTAATGAAAAGTATGCCTCTCATGAATTGTGCTCCATCGAAAAAGGTATCGTTCTAAAGAATGGAAGGTAGTTTAGCAAAAAATCGCGCATATCGCAAATATTTATCTGATTTTAACAAGAGAGACTTTGAGTTTGATTTTTTCAGAAAAAACGGATATTATAAAAAACTTTGTAACACTTTAGTTTTTTGAAAAAGTAGGGGCGAAGCATTTGCCTGCTTGGGGTGTGAATACATTTATATCAATTTATGGCAAATGCTTCGCCCTTACACCGTGCGGTGACATTGTTATTATTGTAATTTTTCAAAAAACTAAAGTGTTACAAAACTTTTAAGTGAGGCATTACGCGCTTTATTATTGCAGCCAATAATTACTTTCTCACGATAAATTTTGAAAATATCCGTTTTAAGAAAGGGTGCTATGCAGGTTTTAATTGCTGACGAACTTCCCGATATCTGTATTGAAATACTGGAAAAGGCCGGCCTTACGGTGGTGAATAAGCCGGGAGTAAAGGCCGATGAGCTAAAAGCCATAATTGCTTCCTGTGATGGGATTATCCTGCGAAGCGGAACGAAAATTACGGCATCCCTCCTGGAAGGGGCTGACAGGCTAAAAGCGGTTTGCCGGGCAGGAGTAGGGGTTGACAATGTCGATGTGCCAGCTGCCACGAAAAAAGGTATCGTCGTCATGAACACACCTGAAGGAAATATCATATCCACGGCTGAACATACGGTTGCCTTGCTTTTTTCCCTTTCACGTTTTGTTCCGCAGGCATGTGCATCGGTAAAAGCGGGCAAGTGGGAGAGAAAGAAGTTTACCGGTATTCAAATTACCGGAAAGACCCTTGGCATCATTGGGCTGGGAAGGGTGGGAAGGCAAGTTGCAAAACGTGCGGCAGCCTTAGAGATGAAGGTCGTTGGCTACGACCCTTTCATATCGCCGGAAGTGACTGCCCAATACAGCATCCAGATTGCAAAGAATCTCAAAGAATTACTCTCGCAGGCAGATTATATCACGATTCATGTCCCCTTTAACAGCGAGACAAAAAACCTGATTACCCGCAATGAATTTCCGATCATGAAGCCCGGTGTTCGTATTATCAATTGCGCCCGGGGCGGCATTATTTCAGAAGAAGACCTGTACCAGGCGATCAAGAGCGGTCAGGTTGCAGGGGCAGCCATAGATGTTTTTGACGTGGAACCGCCCGTTGGCAACAAGCTTCTTGAGCTCGACCAGGTTATTACAACGCCTCACCTGGGTGCATCTACTGAAGAGGCTCAGGTTGCGGTTGCGATAGAAGCTGCAGAGCAGATGGCTGACGCGCTTACCGGGAAGGGTTTTCGGAATGCAGTCAACCTTCCGCCCTATAATATCGAAGAATACAATGCCCTGAAGCCCTATATCCTCCTGGCAGAAAGAATGGGGTTGCTTCTTTCTCAGCTTGCCGTTGGCGGAATCAGTGAAGTCGATATTATTTACACGGGGGAAATCACAAAGAAAAATATTTGCCTCGTTACGGACAGCCTCATGGTTGGATTACTCAAGCCTGCCCTTGAAGATGGCGTAAATCTGGTTAGTGCGCCTCATCTTATTGCGGAACGCGGCATCAAGACGAACATCACCACCAGCAGCGGCGCTAGTGATTTTACCAGCCTCCTTACGGCAAAAATAACTACCTCACAGGGTAAAACGGCGATCTCCGGAACGGTCTTTGGTAAAAACGAACCGAGGATTGTGGACATCAATGGCTATGGGGTAGAGGCGGTAATTGATAAATATATGCTCGTCCTCTTCGGGAAAGATAAGCCTGGATTAATTGGAAATATCGGACGTGTGCTCGGCAACAAAGACATTAATATTGCCCACATGACATTCGGCCGGAAGGAAACGGGAGGCAATGCCATAACGATCGTTAATGTAGATGCACAAATACCCAAGGAATGCCTTCTCGAGATTGGAAAAATTGACCATATCGAGGCGGCCTATTTAGTCCGTTTCTGAAAAAATGACGGCAAGGCTTTGCCCAAAAAAGAAGTAAGATTCAACCGCAGGTAAAAAAAGAATGAAGTGTCAGTGCCCAGTCTAACCCATTAGACGCAAAGCATTTACTTCAGGAAGCCCAGCCTTGTATATCTTGTTGACGGTATCCTGGATATTGTATTTAACACGTTTAATTTGCACAATCTTTTCTTTTTCGTCGTAAATCGCATACGACGCCCTGATATCCCAGTCACGCGGCTGCCCTACGCTCCCAACATTGATAAGCGCTTTATCTGCATTGCGTAAATCAAAGGTTGTTCCCTGATCTACATGCAGGTTTCCCTTTGTTAAAAAGATCGCCAATGGCACATGGGAATGTCCATAAAAACAGATCCGCGTTTTTAGGAGGTCTAAATTTAACTGTGCCTCTGCCCCGGTGGTGATATAATCAAAAAATTCCGGACGGTTTAAGGATGCATGCACGAGGGTGATGTCATTCACTTCTTCAACCAAAGGCAGTTGTTTCAGGAATTCAACATGCTCATTGGTAAGCTGATGCGCCGTCCAGATAATAGCATTCCTGGCATCGGCATGAAAATATGCTGAAGGAAACTTTTCCACCGCTGCATAGTCATGGTTTCCCGCTACGATCGCACAGCACAGATCGCGTACAATTTCTATGCACGGTATGGGCTCTGCTGCATAACCGATAATATCGCCCGTGCATAATACTTTATCGACCCGCTCTGCCTGTAATTCTTTAACAACTGCCGTTAATGCCTCATAGTTGCTATGGACATCTCCAATTACACCATACCTCAACAATGCGTCCTTTCATAGAACAAAGATTGATCGACTAACGGCATTCTTTATTATTAAAAAATTTAATGGCTAACGTGATGACCATTGTAATATACAAAATGGCATAGAGCAGCAACGCTGGTGCAAAAAAACTATTCAGGGATTCACCCCTGCTGCCCATCCCAATGGTGTTGAAATCCTCGAGGTTTGGGAAAAAAACAAACGCAAAAGCCAGATACCACCTTGTCCAAATTGCTGTGGCAGGAAAAAGGCCATGAAAGAAACTCGTCAGATTTCCAAGGATGTATATCGCCATACAACAGCACAGATTGGACATCATTCCCAGATAGACAGAGAAGGCGGTAGCAACAGCACACATGATAGCAATGGATAGAAAGGAAAAGGCGAGCCGAACGACCGTTGTGTGGCCAGTCAGCGCAAATGATGAGCGCAGACCGGCAGAAGGATGAAGCGATTCCCTGATCCACAAAAACCCGGTTAGAAGGATACCCATTGCAAGAAAGACCGACGATACTACGGCCAGTATTCCAAAAAATTTTCCCAGGATGACCGAACGTTTATCGACCGGTTTGGAGAGCAACATCATAATGGTGCCTTTCTCGATCTCCCTGGATATCGTATTGGTGGCGCTCAGCGCCGCAAGAGACAGGCAGCATATCGTAATCGTCGATAAGCCCATCTCCTGTATCATTTTTGATTCCTCTCCAAAAGCGAAGAGGGTAAAGAAGAGAGAGCAGAGGAGCAAGGCAATTCCGCCGCCGGTAATCAGGCAAAAGAAACCTTGCCTCATAACATCTCGTGCGGTATTTCCCGCAATGGTGACGATGCCGCGATTCATAAAAACGCTTGCAAATTCAAAAAAAAATCATACACTATGACAAAAAATGAATGTTCCACGTGGAACAGCGATTGTTGGGAAAATCATTTTAATCCTAGCATTCCCATTGCAGAAATGCAACGAAAAATTAAGACAGGAGCCATGCGATGTCGAAAAAGGAAAAACTCAGTCGTAGCCTGCAGTCTCTCCTTGGGGGGGTTATTGGAATAGAAGCCAACGCAGGGCAGGACGTAATTATTAAGATTAACCCTGAGGACGTTCAGCCCAGTGATTACCAGCCGCGGCATCTTTTCAAGGAAGATGAGATGCAGGGGCTGATGGCATCAATAAAGAAGCATGGTATTCTCCAGCCTGTTATCGTGAAGCCGCTTTCGCATGGCTATATGCTCATAGCGGGAGAGCGGCGCTGGCGTGCCGCCAGGCAACTCGGACTAAAGGAGATTCCCGCAATTGTACGTCAGTCAGACGGGGTAGACACCCTGGAGATCGCCCTTATTGAAAATATCCAACGGGAAGACCTCAATCCAATTGAAAAAGCAAAGGGGTTTCGGGAGCTTATAAGCAAATTTGACCTCACGCAGGAGCAGGTAGCAAAGGCAATGGGGAAAGACCGCAGTTCTGTTGCCAACTACCTCCGTCTCCTGGATCTGCCACAGGATATCCAGGAGTATGTTTCACGTGGAACACTCTCGATGGGACATGCGCGGGCAATTCTTACGGTGGGTGATTGCGAGATACAGCGGGATCTCTGCGAACGTATCCTGAAAGACGGGCTGTCGGTTCGGGATGTGGAGGAGATCGCAGCGCTGGGAAAAAAACAGACAAAGCCAAAGAAATTGGCTTCGGCAAAGGCGTCAACACCGCACATTGAAGACCTTGAAGACCGCTTCCGTCGTTTTTTCGGAACCAAGGTCACAATAAAAGAAAGGAATGGCAAGGGGAAGATTTTGATTTCATTTCATTCCAGTGATGAATTCAGCCGGATTGCACATGCCTTGGGAATATCCCTTTGATTATGTGTTTGCTATGGCCTTGTATTGCTGTTTTTGGGCTACCTTTTGCTGGGATGTCATCATTTTGAAGACATCCCAGCAAGAAGGAGGGATAGGAGGAGAGGTAATTCGGCATTTCTGTTTTGGTTTATCAGTGCTTTAATACCGACTTACCGTTAGAGATATTAAGCACGAAATGTGCCAGTCGTAAAATATATTGTTTGTCCGAAAAAAATAATCTTAAATGACGCCACAGTTTTTATTAGATAATACCATATATATGGTTTTGTTATATAAAAGATGCAATATATGACTGTGAAAGTAGGCTGCTTTGTGCGGGGCTTGTCGGTGTTTTTTTACTAAGATAATAATTATGATAGATCTAAGACGAGGCTTTTGTTGTAAGTGAGGCCATGTGCGTTGATAATTTGTACGTATGGTGTATAGATTTTGAACGGCAGCGGTGAAAAACTATACATTGTTATTTTCTTGAAATAAAAGATTCGATAAAGAGGATACAAAAGGTAAGAAGCAGGAGCTGTCCCCAAAGAGTCTTCGTTGCTTCTCCCAAAAGCACATGAGATTCTTTTTCCAGGCGAGAGGTTGTTATGCTAAGTTGTGTGCCACCCATACATGCCCTAATTTCATTTTGGTCTATTTTAGCCAGGTTTGATTCCGTAGCGTCTACATTCACAGGGAAGTATGCGGGAAATTGTGGATGCAACGTTTCGTTGACGGTAACCGCATATATCCCCGGTGCCTGTGTTTCTTTGTATACAAAATATTTTTCATTATCAACGAATTGTGGTGGTATGATGGTTTTCGTGCCCTCTGGATTGGTTATTTCTATGACGTTCATATCGTAAGGGCAGGGATATTGCCAGGCATGTTTCACCAGAATCTCCTTCGGTATTTCTTCTGACATACTTCCGGTTACATATCTGCACAATTGTTGCATAACTGGAAGAAAAAAAGATTTTACGGGAAAATCCGTCCAGTCTCTATCGATGGATGCGGTAAAGAGCACGGACTTTCCCCGTCCGACTTGTCGTTCAATAAGCGCCGGGGTATCATTAGAGAAGGAGCAGATGGTCTTGCAATTTCCCAGGGGAGTTGGATCAACATAAAACACCCGGTAAAACTTTGCCAATGACAACATATTTATCTGTGCTTCTGAAAGGATACGGAGAACGGGGTGTACGGATTCAGTGACCTTTAAATGAAGCGGTTGTTCCCCGGATAGAGGGCTAGCGCTGGAAAAAGTTCTTGTCGTGTGGAGGCGATGCGGGAGGAGGGCGCCCAATGCATTATTGTAGTACTCGGGGTCAATCTTGTTACCAAGGGTAAAGATAACCGCTCCTCCCTTTTGCACAAACTTTTCAAGCTCTTGAATTTTTTCTTGCGGTAACGTTTCCACATTACATAAAAAGACAATATTGAAATCGGCAAAGGTTATGGTGTTGATTTCATGAATGGAGCAGAGGGAAGAATTTATGGAAGACAGGTGTTCGCGCCCAGGGTTTAATGCCTTCTCCAGATAAAAGGTTTCACTTTCATAAATATTCGTCTTGGGGTCGCCGTCAATCAGAAGGACGTTAATGGTCTGTGATGCATTGATCGTGAAATATCGTTTGTTGTCAACCGATAAGTTGTCTCCCGGAATTTCAACCCAACCGTAATGATCTTTCCCTTTTTCCGCAGTAAGGAAAAATTCCTTTGTTTCCGATGTATTGGTTTCAATATGGAAAAAACCCTGCGTTGATTTTTTCCCGTTAAGAAACACGTGTACCGGAAGATCCTTTACTGGCGCCGGAGAAAAATTGGCAATGGTAACCTTGATATGGACCTCCGTATTTTTTTCCATGGGGGTAAGTTGTGGTTCGACATCGGTGAGAGCGATGTTTTTGAGTGGCTTCGCCTCCGATACATCAAGGATATGAACTCTGGACACAGTCCTCCGTAATTTTTCATGCCCGCTCTTGAACCACTGAGGGTCCCAACCGCTTCGCGTCATATCAGTAAGCAGAAATATCCGTTTAACGGCGGTCCTGGCAGTTGATAAAATTTCCACTGCGGCGTCGAGTGCAGGCGCAATGTGGGTTGGCGTGAAACCGGGTTGCGTCTGGTCTACGAAGTTTAAAAGATGTTTTTTGTCATCTTCGAGCTCAGGAAGAACCAGGAATGTCGGGCTGGAGCAGGTAATTACCGCAGCTTCGTCCTCTTTTTTTAAGGCATCAATAATCCGTTTTGCGGCCATTTTGGCAGATGAAAAGAAAGACTCTTGCCGATCCGAGTACTGCATGCTGAACGAATCATCGATGATGATGACGCTACTTGTGGGAATGTTTTTTTCTTCAGCGCCTCCGCCAGAATTTGTTATAAAAGGCTTGGCGAGGGACAAGGCAAGAAACATGAGCAGGCAGGCCCTCAGGATGAGAAGGATCAGTTGACGGATTTTAAATTTTATTGAAATCCGTTTGTTTGTTTCTAATAAAAAGTCAATAGCTGCAAACTTATAGGATACGGCTTTTTTTTTGTTTATGAGATGGATGATAATGGGAATGCTTGCGCCAAGGATGCCCAGCAAGAAAATAGGGTTAAGAAAAGATACCATAGTTCATGTACCGGAGACAAAAAATCAAAAGCGAAGGATAAGAATACCCGGGGAAATGTGCCTCTTGTCCTTTAAAACAGAGGCAGGGATGATGCCCCATCGGGTGGCAATGCAATTTGTTTGAACTTTCATGTTTCATGTTAACGTTCTTCCTTTGCGATCTCAAGAACGACTTTGAAAGCAGCAAAGGTCTTGTTGTAGGAGTAGCAAGGGTAAATAAATGGTTGCTCTCAAGTCTTGCGGGCTGGCCGCAGAGAACTTTCTCTTCTGGCAAGAAACTTGATTAATGCCTGATCCAGCGGCGTCGACGAATCAATAAGCCAGTAATCTATTTGATTTTCAAGGCAGGACTGCTTGAATTGTCCAAGAAAGTAATTCATTCCAGAGAGATAGTGCTCCTTGATGGATTTCGGGTCAGCCAGGATATGTCTTTCATCTTCCATTGACTCGAAAAAAGTTACCGTCTCGAATGGAAACGTCAGTTCATAGGGATCAAGGATATGAAATAAAATAACCTCGTTTCTCTTAAATCGGAAATGTTGTAACTGATGGAGTATTTTTTCCGTATGATCAAAAAAATCGGAAAGGACAATAATTAAGGATCGATGGCTAATCTTTTCGATAAAAGGATTCAATACCGCGCTGATATTTGATTTTCCAGCAGTTTTTAATTCTGTCAGGACATTGAGTAGGGTATGAAGGTGAGTAACGCGGGATCGGGGTGGCACGTAATGCAGCACCCTGTCGCTGAAACAGATCAGCCCGACAAGGTCAGATTGTTTTAAGAACAAATAGGACAACGATGCTGCCAGAGTAGCGGCATATTCAAACTTACTGATGCCCTTTGACTGATACCCCATCGATCCGCTGGCATCAAGGAAGAGATAGCACCTGAGATTGGTTTCTTCTTCAAATTGCTTGACATAATACTTGTCGGTCTTCGCCAGCACCTTCCAATCGACGTGTTTTATCTCATTGCCGGGAGAATATTCTTTATGCTCCAGGAATTCGATGCTGGAACCCGTGTACGGGCTTTTATGAATACCGGACAAAACGCCGTCGACAATAAGTCTTGCGCGTAATTCCATGTTGGCGATTTTGGACAGCGTTACGGGGTCGAAAGGGTTCTCTGCCATGCAACGAATCTGGTTACGTGGTTTTATTTTGGGTGTTCATTAATAGTGTCAAGTAATTGCCCGATAACATGCAGGGATGTCTTTCCTTCGGCCTCAGCATTGAAATTGGTGATAATACGGTGCTGCAGGATTGGTCTTGCAATTGTGCGCACATCGTTACAGGTCGCTGCGAATCTCCCGTCAAGAAGCGCACGCGCCTTGCTTCCGAGAATAAGGAATTGGGATGCCCTCGGTCCTGCCCCCCAGTTGATCCACCGTTTTATAAAGTCGGGTGCACTAGGATCTGTCGGTCTCGACGCACGGACCAATCTGATCGCATATTCAAGTACATAATCGGCGACAGGCACCCGGGTAACCAAATCCTGAAGGTCCATGATCTCTGTGGGATTGAATACCTTCTCCACCGTTGGTTTAAAAGCGGATGTTGTGGTTCGTACAATTTCAAGCTCTTCTTCTGCAGAAGGATACCGGACATCTATTTGAAACATGAAACGATCAAGCTGTGCCTCTGGCAATGGGTATGTCCCCTCCTGCTCAATGGGATTTTGCGTAGCGAAGACAATAAAAGGAAGGTCAAGGAGATAGGTGGTTCCGCTTGCGGTGACTTTATACTCTTGCATTGATTGAAGCAATGCTGCTTGTGTTTTTGGCGGTGTGCGGTTAATTTCATCGGCAAGGAGGATATTGGAAAAGATCGGGCCTTTGATAAACTTGAAGAATCGTTTTCCCGTTGCGTGGTCTTGTTCTAAAATATCCGTTCCGGTAATGTCTGCCGGCATTAGATCCGGAGTGAACTGGATGCGATTAAACTTCAGATTCAGGATATCCGCAAGGGTGCTGACTAACAGCGTCTTGGCCAGCCCAGGCACTCCTACAAAAAGACAATGTCCTTTACAAAAGAGGGCAACAAGGAGATAGTCGATCACTTCTTCCTGCCCAATGATGATCTTGGCAATTTCTTTTTTTATCTTGAGACGGCTGTTTACTATTTTTTCTATGGTCTGTTGATCTGCCTTATCAGTTTCAGTTTGATTCATAACAATAATAAAAAAAGAGCGCCGGTGTTGAAGCTGCTCAGATAAGCCCAAAACTGAGCTAATTGCTACCAAGGCTTTTCCCCAACACCGACGATTTATAACTTGTACCAGAAATCAGACTATTTGTGAACGAAAATTTTTAAAAAATGAGACCTATTTAATTCATATGCAAACAGAGGATTGAAGTTGTCATGTATGGCTGAAATACGCCGCTCAACAGATGGTTATGAGTAAACATCATAACTTAATTTGTTGTAGCATATTATGGAAAAATAATGGGTTGAGAATGGAGGGGTATGTTAATGCCAATATTTTTAAATTGTTGCTAGCAGGAAGGGATTGTGTTGATTGTAAATAAGTTATATCTCATTGAATGTAAATGAAATACATAATCATAAGATACACCTTAAGGGGTTGATGAAAAGATCCTAACTTATTATTGGAATAGTAATTGCCTCTACTAGATTAGTTTAGTTAAAGATTTTATCAGATAGCGTCTGTAATTTTACATTCAAGATTATTTTTTAAGAAAATCGGCCAGAAGGAGGTGGGTGACAAAAGAAGAAAAAAAATTTAATATTGTTGTAATTGATTTGGATAAAATGTAGTATTTTGAGAGGAGAGGGGCTAAATTTATGAAATTCGTTACCAATAAAATGAAGACAAATGTGTGGTTGTTGTTGGCAGTAGGGATGGTTGTTTTAGGATCTGGAATTGTCTGGGCAGCAGACCCCAACGGTTCTCAAACGTATTCAGACAGCATTGCAGGACTCAAATTTTCGGTGAATTTTATCTGGACATTGCTGGGAGTCTTTTTGGTATTTAGCATGCAGGCAGGGTTTGCTTTTTTAGGTGGATTCCTCAGGCAAAAGAATATGTTGAGTTATATGGCACATTGCTTTATAGATTCGACGTTTGGCGCCATGGTTTTTTACTTTTTTGGGTTTGCCTTTATGTATGGCGGCTCAAAATTAGCGCCAGGACTTGAAAACGGCAATGCCTGGATTGGGTCTGATGGGTTCATGCTTTTGGCTGGCTCATACGATGTGCAGACGATTATGTTTTGGCTCTTCCAGATGGTATTTGCCACGAAGGCCGTTTCCATTATTGCGGGTGCGGTAGCAGAACGGTTGAAGTTTGGAGCATATCTTATTTACAGCTTCCTGATGTGTGGCCTGATTTATCCGATATACGGGCATTGGGTATGGGGTGGCGGTTGGTTGAGCACACTCCCCTTTGGCTCCGGGGTAAAGGACTTTGCCGGTTGCGCTTGCGTGCATATGATAGGAGGCATTATGGCGTTTGTTGGGGCGTGGGTGCTTGGGCCGAGGAAAGGGAAATATAATCCTGATGGCTCTCCCAATGCCATTCCAGGTCATAATCTGGCCTATGTTGTCATCGGTACGCTTATCCTTGCATTTGGATGGTTCGGCTTTAATGCCGGCAGCACCCTTGCGGCGACCGATTTGCGCATTTCCGTGATTGCGGCAAATACCTTTATTGCCGCTGCTGCCGGAGCCACGATGATGTTGTTTTTAACATGGGCTATGACAGGTTATATTGATGTCCCTTATATTTGTAACGGTGCGCTGGCCGGGTTGGTTGCAATTACGGCTCCTTGCGCTTATGTTGCGCCGTGGGCGGCAGTGGTTATTGGGGTGATTGCTGCCTTCGTTATGCGGGGCGCCCTATGGCTGGTAGAAGTGAAGATGAAGGTTGATGATCCGCTTGGTGCTGTAGCCGTGCACGCGGCAAACGGAATATGGGGGATGCTTGCCGTAGGCTTCTTTGCAGACGGCACCTATGGCGGGGTAAGCGGGCTGATAACCGGTTCCGGATGGCAATTATTGGCTCAGTTTATCGGGACGGTTGTTGCTTTAGCCTGGGCGTTTGCATGGGGTTGCGGTGTGTTTTATATCATAAAATACCATATGGGTATCCGGGTATCCGATCTTGTTGAATATGAAGGCGTCGACGTACATGTTCACGGTTCGCCTTGCTATCCCGTGGAGGAGGGCATTGTCTCAATTAGCGGAGAAGTAATCGAGGAACAGAGGGAGATAGAAAGAGAGCAGCTGTCAATGCTTGAGCAGGCAATGAGCAATGATGCGACGCGGGAGAAGATCTACTCAGAGAAGCTTGGCCGATGGGTATATGCATTGGTAAAACCGGCAAAAAAGAAATAAAGCTTGCATGTGAGAATGAGTCGTTTTACGGTATTTTTGATGAATGGAGAAAGGTATGAAAAAAATAGAAGCAATAATAAGGCCGGAGAAGTTTAACATTGTCAGGGATGCCCTGACGGAATTGGGTTATCCGGGGATGACCGTTACCGAAGTAAAGGGACACGGCAGCCAGAAGGGTATCAGCGAGGTGTGGCGTGGAAGGCGGTACAGAGTTGACCTGCTTTCAAAAATCAAGGTCGAGATTACCGTTAAGGATACCGATGTGGAAAAGATTGTTAATACTATTATTAACGAGGCTCAAACCGGGAGTATCGGCGACGGAAAGATATTTGTTTTCAATGTAGAAAACGTATATCGTATCCGCACAAAAGAGTCTGGCGATACTGCGGTTTAAGTTACGTGGTTCAGGCAACTTTTTAGCAGATATTGTCCCGTGGAACGCGGGACAATGTCTGCACTTTTTATGAAGTCATCATGTTGAAAATGCGCACCCTTATCTTTATCCTTGTTTTTATCAGCGGAATAGGATTTTTTTTGTTCCGCCAGGTGTTTGCCGGAGATCCTGGCGGCGCCGATACCTATTCCGAAAGCATACAGGGATTAAAATTCTCCGTAAACTTTGCATGGACTTTACTCAGCGCTTTTTTGGTGTTCAATATGCAGGCCGGCTTTACCTTTCTTGGCGCAGGCTTTATGCAGAAGAAGAATACGCTCAATTACCTTTCCATGAGCTTTATCGATTTTTGTGTCGGGGCATTGGTTTTTTGGCTCATTGGTTTTGGTCTGATGTTTGGCGGTTCCGGACTGGCGCCCGGTCTGTCGTGGGGGAACCGCTTTATTGGCTATAGCGGATTTTTGCTGCTTGGTGATTCCTATGACGTATCAACGGCAGTGCTGTGGATGTTTCAGATTATGTTTGCTGCCACTTCATGCACCATTGTAACGGGCGCTGTGGCAGAACGATTTAAATTTCATGCACACATCATTTACAGCGTTTTTGTATGCGGGGTGCTTTATCCTGTATTCGGACATTGGATGTGGGGGAAGGGATGGCTGGAATTGCTGCCATTTGGCGTGGGCGCCAGGGATTTTGCCGGCTCAGGGTTAGTGCATGGAGTAGGTGGTTTAACGGCATTTATTGCAGCGTGGATGATTGGGCCAAGATATGGAAAATATAATCCCGATGGAAGCCCCAATGTCATTCATGGCCACAATCTGCTCTATATCGTAATTGGCACCCTTACCCTGATCTTCGGATGGTTTGGGTTTAATGCGGGGAGTACCCTTGCGGTAACAGATCTCCGGGTGTCTATCATAGCCGTAAATACTTTTTTGGCTGCCGCATCAGGCGCCGTTACCCTTCTCTATCTTTCCTTTCGTATTACAAAAAAATCGGATATTATCATGACCTGTAATGGTGCGTTGGCAGGTTGTGTTGCAATCACGGCATCTGGCGCATACGTACCGCCCTGGGCTGCGATCATTATCGGAATTGTTGCCGCATTAATCACACGCATTTCTCTTTATACTATCGAAACCAAATTAAAAATTGATGACCCGGTTGGCGCCGTTTCTGTGCATGGAGCAAATGGACTCTGGGGTTTGCTTTCAGTGGGTATCTTTTCTGACGGAACGTATGGAGGGGTAAAGGGGCTGATTGTTGGTTCCGGATGGCAGTTGCTCGCACAGTTTATCTCCTGTATTACTCTGATAGCATGGTGTTTTTCTGTTGGTTTCCTTTTTTTCTTTGTTTTAAAACGAACGGTTGGTCTTCGGGTTCCAGTTAATGTAGAACGCAGTGGTATAGATGTTTATGAGCACGGTACGAGTTGCTATCCGGGAATGTAATCTTTCATCGTTTTGATATATCGAAAAATTCAGAATTGAACTATATTGTGTAATTTGTCAAATGTTTTTGTTTCGGTTTTGGTAGTAACAAATTCAGCGCGCCTCTCATTTCTTTCCGTAATTTAAAAGGCTTTGTTCGCATGAGCCTTTTTCAAAATGAAGTTCCTTTTAAGAATGCCCTTGTTGCATCTTCGTCCCTCGTTGATATCAAGCAAAAGATAGTCGGTAGAAATTGAATCCGGCACTGTTTTATAAGGCGAACAATGTTTGGCTCAAATCAACCAAGAAAAATCAACAGCAAATATGATACAAGATTGTTTATTATGTTTTAAAATAAGTCGTAACAATTTTCAATAAAATGAATTACTAAATTTATAATACATGATAATTCGTTTTGGTTTGTAATGTGCTACTTGTTGTTTGGTATCGCTGTAAAAGATAGAGGAAAATGAAACTTTTGTCGTGTTCTCGCAGTTATTATTACGACAACAGGGTGTATGTCTGGTTTCTCGGATGTCAGGCAGTGTCTTAAATAAGGGAAGCTTTCATGCTTAAATATCATTTTCATTTTTTTCCGGTGGCAATATCTTTCCTGCTTGGACCTTTATCTCTTCCGGTATTTTCACAAAACTTTATCGTTAATGGGGTCTTAGAAAGAAAAGACCATGCGATGGATGTCAAAGATGCTATCGTGCGGAAAAAAACGTTACTTGTCAAAGACAAGAGGATTTATATTCAGATAGTACTTGATGAAGGCGCCAGGAATGTTACCAACCACAAGAGATATAAAGAGATGTCATATTTACTGCCGAAAGAAATCGTATACGATGAAACAGCGCGCCGTATTTTCTATTATACAGATAATGCCGAGATTGAGATCGGTCGGGAAAAAAGTTTTTTAGGATTTATGTCTTACATTGCTTTGGCCGATGGGGTAACCATAATTGGTTCTCCAACAGATGCCAAACTGTTGATTTCGTTGAATACTGATTACAAGGGCATGCCGCACTCGGTTATTCATTCAGAAGAAGAAATGGAAATAACTTTGAAAAAGAAGTGCGGGCAGTGTCATATTTTAGAATATATATTTTCTCATGAAAATTGGGTAGAGGAAGATATATTGCATGCATTCAACAGACTGCAGATGGGAAACGAAGAAAGGTTTACCCCTGACGAACAGAAGATAATTGATCTTTTTAAAAAATATCAAAAAGGTGAGATAGACAAGGGCAAACTCTCTGAGTTTAAATCATTAAAAGAGATTGGAACAAAAGATGTTGCTGCTTTTGCGGAGGGTGTGTATATGAACAACTGCGTGCCCTGCCATAATCCATCAAAGATGGCGGATGTTTCATTGTTATATACAAAGCGGAGATGCAAGAGTATTGTTGACCGGATGAAAGAAAAAGAGCCATCCCTGTTTCTCCAAAAAGACCTGGATAGCTTAGCCAGCTATTTGTGGGAAATAAAGCTTAGACCCTATGGGAAGTAGGATTGCCTCATTTTTAAATAAGGAGGGAGGTGGTAGGATGAGATGATTGATACGAAAGGTTCTGTTCTGTGGTTTGTGGTAATGAAAGTATCTGTTGAACGCTGTTTGGTTACCTACGATTTGGGATGAAAAAAGTAATTAAAAACTTTAAAAAGGAGAGGTTTATGAGAAAAGGGGCCTTTTTAGGTGTGTCATCGATTTTTGCAGTGTCGATGATAATGCTCTTTGCATCAAACGCATTGGCACAGGATGCACCGCAAATTGATAAGGGAAACAATGCGTGGTTGCTCACGTCATCGGCGCTGGTTCTGATTATGACACCCGGTCTTGCCTTGTTTTACGGGGGCATGGTGCGTGCGAAGAATATGGTGAATACGATGTGGCTGAGTTTTATTGTTATGTGCATTGTGAGTGTGCAGTGGGTGCTGTATGGCTATAGTCTTTCTTTTGCTCCGGGGGGTTGGTTTATTGGCGGTCTCCAGTGGTGTGGATTGGGGGCAGGCACGGTTGGTCAGGCGCCGAGTGATATTTACGCAACAACGATACCCCATCTTACATTTATGACGTTTCAATGTATGTTTGCCATTATTACGCCGGCATTGATGACGGGAACCTTTGCTGAACGGTTTAAATTTAACGCCTGGCTATTATTGGTGCTCTTGTGGACGGCAGCAGTCTATGCACCTATGGCTCATTGGGTGTGGGCTCCGGATGGTTGGCTGTTTAAATTGGGGGCGCTGGATTTTGCCGGGGGAACCGTTGTGCATATTTGCTCTGGCGCATCGGGCGCTGCAGTGATGATGCTTGTGGGGAAACGGAAGGGTTTTCCGAAAGAAATAAAACCGCCGCATAATTTGCCTTTCATGATGCTGGGTACCGGCTTACTATGGTTTGGTTGGTTCGGCTTTAATGCGGGTAGCGCCGTGGCTGCTGATGGGCTCGCCGCAAGCGCCTTTGTCGTTACTAACACCTCAGCAGCCGCAGCCGGATTTACCTGGTCTGTCCTGGAATGGATACACCACAAGAAGCCAACGATCCTTGGCGCTTGCTCTGGCGCCGTAGCTGGTCTGGTTGCCATTACACCGGCATCAGGTTTTGTCGGCCCCATGGCGTCGATTGCCATAGGTGTCGGCGGAGGGCTTGTCTGTTTTTACTGTGTAACAAAAATGAAGAAGGCCCTGGGTTATGATGACGCCCTTGACGTTATTGGTGTGCATGCGATGGGCGGAACCTGGGGGGCATTTGCTACAGGGATCTTTTGCAGCACGGCGGTAAATCCAGCCGGGGTTGATGGCCTTATCTACGGTAATGTTGCTATTGTTGGGAAACAGTGGATCGGTATCATTGCTGCATGGGCATGGTCTTTCGGGATAACAACGCTGTTAGGCTGGTTTGTGCATGCAATTATGGGTTTGAGACCAAGCGAGTCGGAGGAAGTTGCTGGTATGGATATTTCGCAGCATAAAGAAATTGCTTATCACCACTATGAGACCGAAAGCACATAATAACCCATGGTACTGTACCTTTAGGATACGATGTCCTGATTCATTGCTCATGAATCAGGGCATGCTCACTTTTGAAGGAGATTTTACATGAAAAAAATAGAAGCAATAATAAGACCGGAGCGACTCTCTATCGTCAAAGATGCCTTGGAAGAGTTAGGTTATCCTGGCATGACCGTTACCGACGTCAAGGGGCATGGCGCTCAGCGAGGTATAACTGAGCAGTGGCGCGGAAGGACATTCCGGGTAGATTTGCTGTCAAAGGTAAAGATCGAGATGGTTGTGTCTGACGAAGAAGTAGAAAAAATTGTCCAGTGCATTACCAAGGAATCACAAACGGGAAGCATTGGTGATGGGAAAATTTTCATCTCAACGATTGATGATGTGCTCCGTATCCGTACGGGCGAACGAGGAGATAAGGCGGTCTAGCGCTGCGGGTTCTCCTTTTTCCTATGGCATGATGGGCGTTGGGCTTGATGAGCTCAACGCCCATGTTTTTTCAGAACGGTATTTGATCCTATGATTCAGCAGGAAACGGGTGCGTTACCTTTGTGGTTTTTTCAAAATCTGTTGCACGATAAAGAAATACAGCATTTTGTTTCATCGAGAACAGGCGGCCTCAGCAGGTGGCCCTACGACTCCCTTAATTTAGGATTTCATGTTGGCGACAATCCGGAAACCGTGCATAAGAACCGCCAACGGCTTGCCGTATCCGTTGGGATTCCCCTGGATAATTTTACTTTTGCAAGGCAGGTTCACGGGGGTAACGTAAAGATTATTACAGAAGATTTGCGAGGCAGTGGTGCGTTTCAGGAGAGTACGGCCATAAGCGATGCCGATGCTATGATAACGAATATTCCTCAGATTTGTCTTATGGTTCTCCAGGCAGATTGTGTCCCTTTTCTCTTCTTCGATACAAAGAGAAAGGTAATAGGGGTTGCCCATGCAGGATGGAGAGGAACGCTTCGCATGATAGCACAAAATACCATTAAGGTATTCATGGAAAAATTCTGCTGCTCACCAGATGATATCCTTGTGGGCGTTGGGCCATCGATTGGACCTTGCTGCTATGAGATTGGCCCGGAAACGACTGCTGAAATCAGGAAGGTTTTCGGATATGAAAATACCTATCTCCGGAATGAGAATACCTTGGGTAAGAGGCATTTCAATCTCTGGGAAGCCAACAAGCGTCAACTGATACACATGGGTATTCCGGAAAAGAATATTGAAATTGCTCGCATCTGTACTCAGTGTAATCACACCCTGTTCTTTTCTTACCGCCATCACAATACCGGAACAGGAAGATTCGGGGCAGGAATTATGCTGAAAAATTGACAATCAAGTACGATGAAACAGGTACTTGCATAAATATTACATTTGATTGATATTCAATTACCGACTACAGAGGGTACTCACATTGTCATGAACCGCTATACTCAGCCAAATAAGGATGTTTTTCCCTTTCAGCTGGTAGGAAGGAGGCGAACCGCCTCCAACCCCCAATCGTCGCCAGATACTTTGGACAACGTGACAAAGTATCCTTTTAAACCATACGGCTTTCCCGTAGTTAGTGACCCCATAGTGTTGCTCTGGAGCAGAGAAAAGTAACCTATC